>VYLF01000861.1_pt1 | contig 11262 bp, 8 predicted proteins | sample 5114371 | NCBI WGS metagenome assembly VYLF01 (sample SAMN12291773, study PRJNA351875) | freshwater metagenome | isolation source: freshwater lake | place: USA: Michigan, Kent Lake | collected 2013-08-15 | reverse complement strand
GCGAGTTTGCGATCTCGATCGAACTGCAATTGGTCCACGTCAGCAATGGTTTCAACGAGGATGATCGCTTCGGGGGCTTCTCCCATGGTGCCGATGACCTCGTCATGCCCTTCGTGACCGATCAAGATGATTGTGTAGTGTTCTTTTGCGAACTTGATCGCTTCCAGGTGGACTTTTGTCACGAGTGGGCAGGTCGCATCAATGGCGTTCAAGCGTCTTTCTTTGGCGAGTGATCGAATGGCGGGTGAGACACCGTGCGCTGAGAAAAGTACAGTTGAGTCTTCGGGAATGTCGGTTAGTTCCTCGACAAATACGGCCCCTCGCGATTGGAAAGTCTTCACTACGTACTGGTTGTGGACGATTTCGTGATAGACGTAGATCGGCGGGCCGAAGTACTCTAGGGCGAGTTCCAAACTTTTAACGGCCATATTGACCCCAGCACAAAAACCCCGTGGGGCAGCCAAAATGATCTTCATAATTCGGGATAAGTGTTGGTTGACGAAATTGCTATACTCGTATGATATCCGGATGTCATCCCCAGCCCAAGCTCCAATCACTCGCTAGATTCAAACGTTAGTGTTCCTCGAAAAATCGCCAAATAACGGGCAATCGCCGAAAAACTGGAATCGACAGGGGGAGGCATGCGTTCTTGGGGATCTCAAAGAATTTGGGCCCGAGATGAGAGATTCCGTTAGTCTGGAGAGGGCACGTTACTATTGCCGTCAACTAACGAAAAATCACTACGAGAATTTTTCTGTGGCGAGTCGATTGGTTCCGTCGGGATTTCGACAACATTTAGCCAATGTGTACTCGTTTTGTCGTTGGGCTGATGATTTATCTGACGAAATTGCATCGAACGAAGAGTCTGTGGCGATGCTGAATTGGTGGAGAGAATCGTTGTATCGGTGTTATGAGGGAGATTGTCGGCACCCCGTGTTTGTTGCGTTAAGCGACACCATAAGTCAGTTTAAGATACCGATCGATCCGTTCGAGAAATTGATAGATGCGTTTTGCGTCGACCAAAGGAAGTTTCGATATGCGACTGATGGGGAGGTTCTTGAGTATTGCAGCGGAAGCGCGAATCCGGTCGGCCGCATATTGCTTTTTATGGTTGGCAAACACAATGATCAAACCATTCCTCTCAGCGATTCGATTTGCTCAGGGCTTCAAATTGCCAATTTCTGTCAGGACGTTCGACGTGATGCGGCTCGCGATCGAATCTATTTGCCTTGGACGTATTGGAGCAAGCACCAATTGACTGAGTCGTCGATTCTAAATGGGGGGCAACAGGAGCAGCTTCGAGATGCATTGTCGGAGTGGGCGATGTTTGCCAGAGGGATGTTGCAGGATGGGTTGCCACTGGTTAGTTTGGTACCGCTTTGGTTGGCGCGTGACTTGCAATTGTTTGTTCGCGGCGGGCTTCATCTATTGGACGAGCTCGCTCGGAACGATTACGATTCATGGACAAAATCGATTGAAGTTTCGAAGGTTGCGAAATTGAAGCTCATTCTTCGTGCATGGTTTTCTCCACGTTCGTTGGTTCCTTAGACGCAGTCAGAAAAGTCTTGTCCATGAATGCGTTAGCCTATTCCTACGAGTATTGTCGCCGAATAGCCAAGGATAGTCATTCCAATTTCTACGTTGCTTTTCATCTGCTATCCGGTAAGCGACGGATGGCAATGGACGCACTGTATGCGTTTGCCCGCATCGCGGATGATTCCTCAGACGGCGAGATAACAGTGCAGGAGCCTACCGCCGGGGCGTGGGAGACTGCTGGGTGGCACAGGTGGGTTGATTCGCTAGTAACGGAAGAAGCGTCGCAGAGTATTAAACCACTCGATCCAATTCGATTGGCTTTGAAAGATTCGGTGCAACAATTTGCGATTCCGCTTTCGGTGTTGCACGACATGATTGATGGAATCGAGTTTGATTTAGATCCAGCCTCTCAAATACAAACCTGGGGAGATCTGAGCTTGTATTGCCATCGAGTTGCTTCAAGCGTAGGGCTCGGGTGCTTGGCGATTTGGCTGCCACCTTCATTTTGCGAGATTCCGGTGGAAGCGAAGCGCTATGCTGAGGCGTGCGGAGTTGCATTTCAGTTAACGAATATTCTTCGCGATGTTGTTGAGGATGCAGGAAGAGGTCGTTGTTACATTCCCAGTGAGGATTTAGCGAGATTCGGCCTGACTCGTGAGGAATGGACGGCATCATTGCTGTCACGATCCGCAGAGAAAACGAAATCGCACATCGATATCATGCAGGTCGTACTGGAAAGAGCGAAAGGGCATTTCGAATTGGGAGCGAAGCTTTCGCCCTATCTTTGCCTAGAGGGCAAACGTATGTTTTCTTTGATGTGGAAAACCTACTACGGGATTCTGAGCACGATAGAAGCTAATCCAAAAAAGGTTTTTCGCGAGCGAGTCGCGTTATCCAAAGTAAGCAAACTCAAGCTGATAGCGTCTCATTTTTTAACTCCGCTTTATCGGGCTGTGGAAGCGAGAGAGGGTAGTTCTCAGTCGGGAGGCATGTCTAACTCTGGCAAGAATAATCCTCGCCCAAATGGTTCTGAGTGCGGTCCGTGTGCACCCAAGGTTGCGATCATCGGGGGGGGGCTGGCAGGATGCAATGCTGCGATGCACCTCGCGAGACATGGGGTCGAGGTCGAATTGTTTGAGGCCAGAAGTCGATTGGGTGGCAGAGTGGGATCATTTTATGATCGTCACGCTAATACGTGGGTCGATTATTGTCAGCACGTCGGGATGAATTGCTGCACTGAATTGAAACGTTGGATCGCAGATACGGGGCAGTCAGGTTTGTGGGAATCACAAAACACATTGCATTTTGTCGACCCAAGAGGAAAGAAGATCGCCATCAAATCCTTGCCTCTTCCTGCTCCGTTTCATTTAGCGAGCTTGATCTTTAAATGGCCTGGCTTATCGCTAGGTGATCGCATCCGAGTGGCTATTTGTTTGAATTCTTTGACAAAAATAAAACGTGATCCATCTCACGATAGTCAGCTCGCAATCGATTGGCTTCGGATGCATTGGCAGACGGAGCCATGTTTAGAGAGGTTCTGGGAGACCATTTTGGTGAGTGCCCTGGGAGAGAAACTTTCTAAAGTGACTTTGGGAGCCATGCGAAAAGTACTGGTGGATGGCTTTGCTAGAAGCCGTGATGCCTATCATCTATTAGTCCCCTCGAAACCGTTGTCCGAGTTGAGTAATGGGGTTGTGCGTGATGCGATGGAGAAGCTCAAGGTTAGAATTCATGATCAGTCATTGGTTGCGAGGCTTGAGCGAATGGACGATCGCAGGTGGGTTTTGTATTCGAACGAAAAGCGATTCGCAGGATACGATGCTGTATTGATTGCTGTGCCTTGGCATCAGGTCAATAAAATTCTACCGGAGGTTTGCCAATCGGAATGGTCACCACAATCCATGCAGTCCTCCCCCATTACTGGCATACACACGTGGTGGGATCGGCCATGGTTGGATGAGCCGCATGCTATCTTTGTACAGGGATTATGTCAGTGGGTTTTTCCTGGAAATCGCGATCAATTGATCGAGGGGGATGCGCATGCATATTATCAAATCGTCGTTAGTGCTTCGCATGAGTTGAGAAGTGAAGATCCGGACAAGACACTTGAGAGAGTTGTCGAGGAATTGCGGGTTGCGTACCCAGCGAGTTCCCACGCAACGCTTGTTCGGGGTAGAATTGTGACCGATCCCCAAGCGGTGTTTTCGATCAGTCCGGATGCAGAGCCACGCAGATGGAGGGCTGATCAATTTGGTGAGTACAATCTGTTTGTCGCTGGAGACTGGACCAAAACCGAATGGCCCGCGACGATGGAAGGGGCGTTACGTTCGGGATCCAAGGCGGCGGAATGCGTCATGGCATCGTTAGGGATACCCGTTGAACTATTAACATAGGTTGGGCTACTAACATAGAGACGACACTGTTGCAGCATGAAATTCAGCAAAATCGAAGTTACCAAAAAGCATTTGAAGTGGGTTACATGGTCGGTTCTAGTTGCGACGACCCTTTTCGTTATTGCATCCTTTAACCCCGCTTTGAATAGATTGGATCAAACAGCATTTGCGATTCTTAACGCAGCACGATACTTGATGCTGGGGTGTTTCGTTACTTTGGCCGTAGGGTTAGTCTGGTACCGTGAAAACACCCCTGAGAAAATCTCGGTGTTGATGACCGATTCGGAGATTTTCTGTGGTCCATGTGACCGGGAGAATGTTTGGATTGTGAGTACAGAAGATCTAGAGCAATTAGGAACCAACGTGACAATAGCACCTCTCGCTGGCGATTTACGCAAGATACAAATTGTTGTGATGCGATCCAAATCTGTATCAGACGAGATAGTGCAAACTCTACTGCAGTTAAAACATTTGGCGGTTCTAGATGTGCAAGGGTCTGTGGTGTCGGCAAGCTTCTGGTGTGAGCTCGAGAAATGTCGAGATCTCGAATACATCTTGGCATGTGGTGCCGTCGATCGGGGTGACATGAAGCAATTGCATATGACCTTGCCCGAGGCAAAATTTTTTTTGGATAAGCGAGTTTTGGTCATTGGCAGTCGGGCTCGTACATGACATCGGCATCGGGAACTGCAGCAAAAGCACATGGAAAGGTTTATCTCGTTGGGGCAGGGCCAGGCCATGAAGGGCTGATTACATTGCGAGGGGTTGAGATCCTTGCGCAAGCTGATGTGGTTCTCTATGATGGGTTGATCAATCCGCTAATTCTGCGGCATGCAAATCCAAATGCTTTGATGATTTGTGTTGGCAAGCACGGTCATGGAGGGATGTGGACGCAGAGGGAGATCGACGACGAAACGGTTCGATTCGCCTCAGAAGGGAAGTGTGTCGTTCGTCTCAAGGGGGGAGACACAACGGTTTTTGCACGTACGGCTGAAGAGATTGAGAGATTGGTGGCTGAAGGGATTTCGTTTGAGGTGGTTCCCGGGATAACGGCGGCATTGGCTGTCAGTGCATACACCGGAATCCCACTAACTCACCGGGATTGGGCTTCGTCTGTAGCTTTGGTGACAGGACAGCTCCAACCTGTTGATGGAGATGTTCTGCCAGAAGATACTCCCGACTGGCCATCTATCGCCAGTTTTCCAGGAACACTAGTCATCTACATGGGCGTGACAACCGCCAACGTGTGGAGTCAGATGTTGGTTCAACATGGAAAGCCAGGTTCGACACCAGTTGCTCTGGTTAGGCGAGTGTCGTGGGATGATCAACAAGTAGTGCGATGTACATTGGGGACCCTCTCTCAGACCTTAAGTCATCTTCGCAGTTTTCGTCCTCCTGTTATCGCCATTGTTGGTGAGGTAGCGGGCGCTCCTTTGGAAATGGATTGGTTTACTACTAGGCCTTTGTCTGGAATGCGATTTCTAATAGTGAGTTCTGAATCAACTGCAAATAAGCTGCAATCCCTCATTAGCGAAGAGGGAGGGAGTGCTGTCGTCGAGCCAGCGATAAACATAACTCCACCGACCTCGTGGGAACAGATCGATAACATGATTGATAGAATTAGTCGTTTCGACTGGATTGTCTTCGCGAGTGCGCACGGGGTGGATGGTTTGCTGCAAAGGGTGTGGGATAGAGGTCTTGATGCACGTGCGTTTAGGTCCAGTCGTATAGCGTGCGTGGGTGAATCTACTGCGATTAGCTTAAGGCGCTGGGGGCTTTCAAGTGACTGCACTCCGAAAACGGCAGGGATCGAGAATCTTGTCCCGCTATTGTTACCGGAATGCCTAGGCAAGAAGTGCTTGTTAGTTAGAACGTCAACTGGGAAGCAGCTGGGAATTGATGCTTTGGTGGCCGCTGGTGCATCGGTTGACTGCGCCGACGTCTATGTTCAGCAGCCAGTCGAAAAATGGTCCGCCAGAAGGCTAGAAGAGTTGGCGAACAATGAGTATCAGGGAGTGTTGGTTACCAGTCAAAACATAGCGATCAATGCGGTCCGTTTGATGGGGGAAGCTGCGTTCAATCAATCTTGGTACTGTTTGTCAGAGTCGATCGCTTCGACTTTGAAAAAGCTCGGGTGCATGAATGTTTTCATATCTTCCGATCCAAGCTTGGTTTCATTGATAGACAAAATCAAGGAGCAGCTGGCTTCAAGTCCAAGATCACGTGTTTAATCTTGAGGCGATTCCAGGTGTAAGTGATGTGGATGCGACCGTCTCGGGTTTGAATGATGGCGGGGTAACTAAATTCCTTTTTGGGTTCGTTTTCGAGCTCCATGACAGGCGTCCATGTTTTGGCGTCATTCGAAACAGCTAAGTTCAGTGGTGATCGTCGACCACCCCATTCTGCAGATTGTTTGGTTACGTGGTTATAGATAAGCAGATGTCGTCCGTCTTTTAGCGTAACCGCGTCTGTTCCGGAGTTGGGGTTGGGAAGCTCAATTAGGTTCATTTCACCCCATGTCTTTCCGAGATCGTTGGATTCGATTTGGAAGATTTTACCTTGGCGAGAGCGACCAAGGGCTAATAGCTTGTCATCGCCTAGAAACAAGATACTAGGTTGGATCGCGCCGAAGGTTTTAGGATCGTTGAGAGGTTGGGTTCGAGTCCATGTTTTGCCGAGATCTTTAGTCCATTCCATATGTACAGTCCATTCGTCTGTATCATCGGTTTCGTTGCTTGTAGGGCAAAGAATTGTTCCATCGGCTAGTTCCACAGGTTTGTTTTTAATAGGGCCGAATATTCCCTCGGGAAGTCGAGACGGTTTGCTCCAGCTTAAGCCAGAGTCGTGCGACTCCATCATCATTCCCCACCATGTTTGTGGGCTTGGGCCACATTTGTAGAATAGGAGTAATGGACCCTTTTTTGGCTGAAACAAAACGGGGTTCCAAGTAGGAAGACGTTTGACATCGGACTTGGAATTGTCAGGAGAACTCCAATGGAATTGTATACCGTTGGCCACTTCGATTGGCTGGCTCCATGCTTTTCCATTAAAGCGGGCAGTCCAGATTCCTACGTCGTTAGCTTTTTCTTCGGTTCCACCAAACCATGCCGAAACAATGGAGCCGTCGGTGCATTCGACGATGGTCGAAGCGTGGCAACTTGGAAACGGAGCTGTTTCGTAGATAAACTGTTCAGAGACTTTTTCGATTGATTGCGATTTCGCTATTCCATGCTGGAATGAGAGGCCAAATAGGGACTAATTAGCTGGTTTGCATAGAACGGGGCAATTGCACTGAGATGGGGCGGGAGGCATACCCATTAGGTCGCGGGCGAGCCGAATGCTCGGCGGACTAAAGGCAAATGCAAATGTAAGCATAACTACCCACTGCCGACGCGACAGAGCACCCTGGCTAATTCGAGTAATGGGCGTGGTTTTGCTATCGGCCTCGATCGTCATGGTTCAGGCTGCGGCGAGGGAAAGGATGCGGGACATTTCTATTCATAAATCAGAAGATATGCGAAATCTGGGTAAGGAACTTTAAGGATACATCCAATTTGGTTGCGAATCCAATAGAATTCGATTTTCGAACCACTATGGGCGGTCTCTGACTACTCATCCAGGAAACCAATCATGAAACCGTTTTTTATAAACCTGCTGTTTGCCTCGATCGTTTTATTCTTGGGGCAAACGAAATGTTACGGGCATGACATCAAGAGGGATGTCTCCTATTCGAAGGACGCACATGCTCGCAAGAAGCTCGATATGTACATTCCTCTTCGTGCAAAAAAATTGCCTGTGGTTGTGTGGATACACGGTGGGGGCTGGCAGACTGGTGACAAATCAGAAGTGCATATCAAACCCAAGTTTTTTAATGAGTTGGGATACATATTCGTATCTGTGAATTATCGATTGCTTCCCGATGTGGAAATGGACGCGATTGTGAACGATGTAGCAGAGTCGATTGGTTGGGTGCATCACAACATCGCGGAATACGGCGGAGATCCTAGTCGATTGCTAATTATGGGGCATTCGGCAGGAGCACAGCTGGCAGCGTTAGTATGTACGGATTACAGCTATCTAGAAAATCAATCCGTTCCGGTTTCTTCCATCAAGTTGTGCGTGCCGATTGACGGAGACACCTATGATATTCCAGCGATGATAGATACCGCAGAGATCCGGCAAAAACTTCATGGACTGCCACTTCCTGATTTTGGTCACAGGGTGAAGTTCGGTAATACCGCTGAGAAACACCAACATTTCTCCCCCGTGACTCACGTCTCTAAGGGCCGGCCAACGCCTCATTTTTTGATTTTCTACGTTTCAGATCATCCAGATGTTACTGCGCAAGCATTTCGCTTTCGAAATGCATTACTGGACGCGGGTGGAGGAGTAACATGTTTTGCCGCCCACAATACCACTCATAGCAGAATTAACTCGGACCTCGGGAAGTCGGATGCCGACACTACCAACGCACTGCTTTACGTTCTGAAAGATCTTGCTTTACCGTTTGAATAAGACGGTAAATCTTTATCTTAGCGACGTTGATACTACGGAGAGTTGTCGTTATTCTCAGTACGTAGCTATTCTCACTACACGGCAGATCTCACCGCATCCAGTAACAAGGGAATCCATCGAATGAGTTTTCGATTTCGACCGACGATTGTAGCAGCGATGTTGTTTTTCATCTCTGGAGCGAGTGTTAGTAAATGGCCCCAGAATTCGCTCAGAGCCGACGACGCGCCGGCAAAACCTATCACCTCTGTGAAAGGTTTAATTGGGCAAAAGGTTTCGCACCAGACCCTTACTGATTTTCAGGGCAAGGATTGGGAGACGTCAGAGTTTCAGAACAAAAAGGGTGTGGTCTTTGTATTTTTGGGAACCCAATGTCCTCTGGCAAAACTCTACACATTGAAGTTAGTGGAGTTGGCGAGGGAATACGAATCGCGTGGCATCCGATTCGTCGCCGTTGATTCTAATGTCCAAGATAGTTTGGCCGAGATGGCGGCTCATGCGAAGAAGTTCGAGATGACTATGCCGTTTTTGAAAGACCCTGACCAAGCTTGGGCAAACGAATTGGGTGCGACTAGAACACCCGAGGTCTGTGTATTGGATTCGGCTGGAGTGTTGCGATATCGAGGTCGAATCGATGATCAGTATGGCATTGGCTATGCAAAAGAAAAACCAACCGAGTCGTACTTGGTTGATGCGTTGGAGAGTGTTCTGGCTGGTCGAGATGTTCAGACTGCATTGGTTTCAGCACCGGGTTGTTTAATTGGCCGAGGGCGTCGAAACAAGGCTGACGAGAGCAAAGAAAACAATCTGATTACTTATTCAAATCAAGTGAGTCGGATTCTTCAAAATCGATGCGTTAGTTGTCATCGCGAGGACGAAATCGGTCCGATGGATTTGTCGAATTACGATGATGCATCCGCTTGGGCTGACATGATCTTAGAAGTCGTGAATGAAGGACGTATGCCACCCTGGCATGCCAGTCCTGATCATGGTCATTTTGCAAATGACAGACGTATGACTCAGGACGAGATCGACATTCTCAACCAATGGGTATCTCAAGGCTTATCGCGTGGAGATGCAGGTGAAGAGCCCGAACCATTGAAGGTTGCAAAGGGGTGGCAGCTACCGCGTGAGCCTGATTTGGTGGTTGATATGGCAGCTCGCCCGTTTAAGGTGCCTGCAGCGGGCGACGTTCGATATCAGTATTTCTTGGTCGATCCTGGCTTCGAGAAAGATGTCTGGGTCAACGGTATGGAGATTGTTCCCGGCAATAGAGCTGTCGTTCATCACGTTCTCGTCTTTCTGAGAGATAAGAATGATAAATCAGGGCGAGATCTGCGTGGGGAACGTAGCTTTCTCGCAGGTTATGTTCCAGGCACACGAGTGGAGTTCATGCCAGATGGGATGGCCAAACGAATTCCAGCAGGAAGTCAGCTCGTATTTCAAATCCACTATACCCCAATAGGTACTGAACAAACGGATCTGAGTAAGATTGGTTTCTGGTATACTGATCCGGCCCAGTTAACGCACGAGGTTCAAACAACAAGTGCAGTGCAAACCGCTTTTCGAATACCTCCTAGAGCCGAAAGTTATCGCACGACGGCACTTCTGCCAGAGGCATTGCCGGAAAGCCAATTGTTATCCATGAGTCCGCATATGCATTTGCGAGGTAAAGCGTTCCGATATACGGTCATCGCACCCTCAGGAGATCGTGAAATCGTTTTGGACATTCCCCAATACGATTTTAACTGGCAAACCGAATACCGATTGCAGTCCCCCAAAAAACTAGAAGAGGGTAGTCGTGTTTACTGCGAAGCTACATTCGATAACTCCGAAAAGAATCTAAATAACCCTAACCCGGACGTCACTGTTATGTGGGGGGATCAGACTTATGAAGAAATGATGATCGGCTATTTTCATATCGCCGTTGCCATCGATCCCAATACAGGTAAAGGGGTGGAGCTATCCCCAGAAAAAGCGAAGCGTTCGTCTCCTAGAGAAATGTTCGACTTCTTGGACACTGACGGAGATGGTAAGCTCACGAAGGGCCAAGTTCCCGAGAATTTGAAGAAAGTTTTCGACCGCTTGGACAAGAACAAAGACGGGGTTCTTGAGAAAAGCGAGTTGCCTAGGTCCTAGCCGACGATCATTGGTGAATTCGGGCGGTATTCCGTTACAGTGTCAACAAAAATAAGGGATGGAAGAACTCATCATTGCTATGAAAGCAAAGATGAATCCGGGGGCATTCCATCCCATTATTTAGTTCTTTAAATTCGTACAGCTTGATAATCGAATTGCGAGGAGGGGTGCGGAGAGCTGATCAAGTTGGTAGGGATGGTGTTGTTTAAGGGGGCATCGTCTGGCGTTCCCGTCTCGCCAAGCCATGCTAAGCATGCATCGACTGCCTTTGGGTCCCATTGGGTGTTTCGTCCCTCTCTCAATATTCTGCACGCGTCCGTTAGGTTCATCGCTGTTCTGTAGACTCGACTTCTCGTCATAGCGTCGTAGGCATCCGCCACAGCTAAGATTCTCGCCATGAGAGGTATTTCCTCTCCTTTAAGATGGTGTGGGTATCCTTTTCCATCGAATCGTTCGTGATGATAAAGAATTCCGGGCAATGCAAACCTCAATCTACCTATACCATCGATGATTTTATATCCAATTTCTGGATGTTGTTGTATAACGCCGAACTCTTCTTGCGTGAGGCGATCGGGCTTTAACAGAACAGAATCTGGAATACCAATCTTCCCGATATCATGAAGTGTTCCAGCCAAGTAGATCTCCTTGCACGAAGACTCTGGAAGCCCTAGTCTTCTGGCGA
>VYLF01000524.1_pt1 | contig 11329 bp, 7 predicted proteins | sample 5114371 | NCBI WGS metagenome assembly VYLF01 (sample SAMN12291773, study PRJNA351875) | freshwater metagenome | isolation source: freshwater lake | place: USA: Michigan, Kent Lake | collected 2013-08-15 | reverse complement strand
TGCGAGTGGCGGCTCCTCCATCTAAATCAATGACTAATTCTTCTAAGCCTGGATAGATTGCTTGATTTTCTTGCCACCACAACTCTAAACAATCTGCTACAAAATCTGAGGTTTTAGCCGATTGACCGAAATAAATTGACAGGCGTTCTCCACTGACATCTAGAATTCCTAAAGGGACTAAAACAGCCCGCCATTCCCTATCATGATCATCAGCTTTTAATGGCTCTCTTACGGCTCTGTCACCGATTTTTGTAAAGGCAAGAGTTGATTGAAATTTAGGGTCTGCTTGCGAGTACATCTCCACTAAACTTTTAATATCTGCCTCTAAGTTTGGTAGCAGTTCCTCCTTTTTTTTTCTCCCCCTAGCACGATAGTTATCAACACAAATAATCCCAGTTTCTAGCTCTTTCAACCCCGTTGCCTATTGCCTGTCTCGACCATCCCAATTCTGTTTGGGCCCGGCGCGGCGAAGAGTTAAAATAGTCTATAGTTACTTGCGCCATAAAAGCCCTTTTCTTAAAACCTGTCAGCTTTTTTGCCGCATCTTTCAAGCCTGATTTGATTTTTTCAGTCAGTTCAGTTACCATAGTTGAGAGTGGGAGCAACAAGTTGCTTCTCCAGTCTAGACGGTAATTTATTAATACGCAAGTCTCTTAACTGACGGTTCGCTCATTTTCCAAATATAGTGTTTTTGGATTAAGCTATCCACTGCCTGTAGTGGCATAAGTTGAACTAATGCCACTACAGGTAGGTTTGATCAGTCATTGAAACACTACCTATAGTGATTCCCGAACCGAGAGTCTTAAGTACCGTAGGGCATACCAGAACTTTTGGGTTAGACCCAATAAACCCTTGGAAGAGAATGCCTCTACTTTCTCAGAAGTAATTCTGTCTAAGCAAGTAATCTCCGTGAACCAAGAATCCCCATACCTTTAGGCTGGGGAATGTCAACCGTCACTAATTACTTATTAGGTTGGGGAGTCATGCGTAGATAGGGTTTGATTTCTTCAACCCCTTTGGGGAATTTGCTACGAGCTTCTTCAGTGGGAATGGAGGGAACCACCACACAATCGCCGCCGTCAGTCCAATTGGCGGGGGTAGCCACTTGATAGTTATCGGTGAGCTGCAGGGAGTCGATCACGCGCAGGAGCTCGTTAAAATTGCGTCCCGTGCTGGCAGGATAGGTAATAGTTAAACGTAATTTTTTGTTGGGATCGATGATAAACACCGAACGTACCGTGAGATTATTGAGGGAATTGGGGTGAATCATGCCGTAGAGATCGGACACTTTGCGATCGCCATCGGCGATAATCGGATAGTTAACGGTAGTGTTTTGAGTTTCGTTGATGTCATTAATCCAACCCCGATGGGACTCGGCACTATCCACACTCAAAGCGATAACTTTAACATTACGTCGCTCAAATTCTGACTTAAGACTAGCCACCGTACCTAATTCCGTGGTACAAACGGGGGTGTAATCAGCCGGGTGCGAGAACAGCACTACCCAGCTATCTCCTGCCCACTGGTGAAAAGAAATCGGACCTTCACTAGAATCTTGTGTAAAATCTGGAACGATATCACCCAATTGGAGAGCCATAATTGTGTCTTCCTTATAGATATTTCAAGACAAGCAACAGTATATGATGCCATAGGATTGCTGTTCGTCACCGATAATTTTAGGGATTTGTAATAATTGGATTAGCGATCAGCCTTTTCAGTGATCAGTTATCAGATTTGAGTTTTCAGTTCACTGATCTCCCTACTTCCCTACTTCCCCACTTCCCTACTCCCCCACTTCCCTACTCCCCCACTTCCCTACTCCCCCACTTCCCTACTTCCCTACTTCCCCACTCCCCCACTTCCCTACTTCCCTACTTCCCCAATACCCAAAACCCTTCCCCTAGGGCGGCAAACTAGGTTATCGAAAATTTGGGTTGAAAACCCCGTCCTTTTAGGACGGCTTTGTGTTAAAATCCTAGTGGTCTAAAAAACCCGCCCTATCATAGATACGACCGAATAAATATACTAGGTTGAAATTCCTGCAACGGGTTGACGATGAGTAAGGGGAAGCTGACGGCCGCTGGGAACTCCATGCTAGAGGCAAAACGTACCCTAGGTCGGTATGTACAAACCCAAAAAAGTATTGGTCGCCGGAGGACATTCGGAGACTTTAAACGGACGTGGAGGAAGGCATATATGACTACCTCTAAGGTAGCGGCATCCTGTGAAGCGTCAACCCCATTCAGCGACCATCTTAAAAAGGTGGCGTGGTGAGGAATCACCGCTCGTTTACGGCGGTGAGGATGTCAAGATCTGGTCTACATGGCATGATATAACTTTTTTAACTAGCTATCAGCGTTCAGCTAATAGGTAAGCTGCGGTGGTAAGTCCCAATTCCCCACCCTATGCCTAGTCGGAAAGCTGAAGGCTGACGGCTTCATTTCTTGTCCTGATCGTTAATTCGCCTTGGTTTTAGGAGACCACAACTGCAATGAAGAATCTTGTTCGTCTGCTGGCGGTAATTGCCTTGATTATCGGGAGTTTTTGGGGCAAAGTTCCCGCTCAAGCTCTCAATCTCACCTCGATCGCCCTTCCCTCTCTTCCTGTGGCGGTCTTAAATGCGGCCGATGCCAAACTAACTACAGAATTTGGGGCGAAAATCGACCTCAATAACAGTGACATTCGCGATTTCCGGGACTTGAGAGGGTTCTATCCCAATTTAGCCGGTAAAATCATCAAAAACGCCCCCTACCAAGAAGTGGAAGATGTCCTCAATATCCCCGGACTCTCGGCCACTCAAAAAGAGCGTTTACAGGCTAATCTGGAGAAATTCACCGTTACTGAGCCTTCTAAAGAATTTATCGAGGGTGATGACCGTTTTAACCCCGGAGTTTACTAAATCCAGTTAATTACGGTTTTAAAAAAATTCCAAGGTGAGCGATCGCTCACCTTTTTCAGTGGTCAGCTTCTGAAGGCAAGAGGCAACAGGCAAGAGGCAAAAGAAAGAATCTGCCATGCTGATCTAAGGAAAGACTGGCGATTTTTGCCAGAGCTATAGAGAAATGAAGTGCTAGAATGAATAGAATTTATCAATTAACTCCTACATGGTCGTTTCCTCGCAACTGCCGAGTTATCAAGATGTTTTAGTGGTGGGATCGGGAGCGGCGGGATTGTATGCCGCGCTGTGTTTACCCCCTAACTTAAAGGTGGGTTTAATTACCAAAGAAGATTTAAAAACTGGGGCTAGTGATTGGGCGCAGGGAGGAATTGCGGCGGCCACGTCCCCGCAGGATTCCCCCGTTTTCCATTTAGAAGATACCCTGAAAGCTGGAGCGGGCTTATGCGATCGCTATGCCGTGCAGTTTTTAGTCGAGAAAGCCACCCAAGCGATCGCTGATTTGGTGCGGTTGGGGGTTAGTTTTGATCGCTCTGGAGACGACTTAGCCCGCACTCTTGAGGCTGCCCACTCCCAGGCCAGGGTGCTGCACGCAGCTGATCGCACGGGGAGAGCGATCATCAGTACCCTGATGGAAAAAGTGACCGAGCGCCCCAATATTACCATTATTCCCCAAGCGATCGCGCTGAAACTCTGGGTTGACCCGGAAGGGCAACGCTGTCAAGGTATTTGTTTACTCCATCAAGATCATCTCTGTTGGCTGCGAGCGCAAGCAGTCATTCTGGCTACGGGAGGCGGCGGTCAAGTGTACGCCCAAACCACTAATCCCGCCGTTAGCACCGGGGATGGAGTCGCCCTCGCTTGGCGTGCTGGGGCAGTGATTCGCGACCCGGAATTTTTTCAGTTTCACCCCACCGCTTTGACTGTGCCGGGGGCGCCGCGGTTTTTAATTAGTGAAGCGGTGCGCGGCGAAGGAGCGCATTTAATTGATGCTCAGGGGCGGCGTTTTGCCTTCGATTACCATCCGGCAGGAGAATTGGCCCCCCGGGATGTGGTGAGTCGGGCGATTTTTAGCCATTTGCAAAAAACCTCCGACGATCCCGCCCATGCCAAAGTATATCTAGATTTAAGACCAATCGAACCGGAGCGTCTGCGTTATCGTTTCCCCAATATTATCCGCATCTGTCAAAAATGGGGCATTAATGTGCTTGAGGATGTGATTCCGGTCGCCCCCGCCGCTCACTATTGGATGGGAGGAGTGGCCACAGATTTAAACGCCCGCACTTCCCTACCCGGTTTGTATGCGATCGGCGAAGCCGCTAGTACAGGTGTCCACGGGGCCAATCGTTTAGCCAGTAATTCTCTCTTAGAATGTATTGTCTTTGCGGCAAGTTTGGCTGAAATAGGTCTGGAGCCAGAAACCTTTATTGGAGAAAGACGGGAAAAATCCTTAGAAATCGCGGAAAACTGGCAGCAAGAACAGGAATACTGGCAAACAGTACGTAGAGAATTACCGATTTTAATGTGGGAAAATGCGGGAATTTGCCGATTTCAAAGTGAGTTAGAAATTGCTATCCTACGGGTGCAACAGTGGAAACAACAGTTACAATCCTTAAAGATAGGCCAATTTCTCCAGAATCTTCTCCCCGATAAAGGACAATTATTTTTGTGTCCCTCGGTGCAGTTAGAAATAAGAATAGCGATCGAGACGTTAAATCTTCTAGACATCGCCGACTTAATTCTGGAAAGTGCCTTATTACGAGCAGAAAGCCGAGGCGGTCACTATCGGGGCGATTATCCAGAAACCGTAGCTAATTGGCAATTCCACACGACTATTCAAGGTCGAACGTGGCGCAAAACGCCTGTGCAAGCTTAATTAAGCCAGTTTTTCACAGATAATCCCTGAGCGCTAAACAGTGGACTCTATCCTCGCTACTAGGAGCCGTACTATTCGCCCCACGCTCACCGAGGGCTTTTCCCAATCATCGCGGTCTATGACCCATCTCTGGAGTTCAGTGCTTTTCATTTATGGCTTTTAGGCTATCATAACTTTTACCCCCCCCCCCTAAACAGTTACATTAATTCTATGATCAAACCCAATTTCCTATTTTTGTTAGCTATCGGTGTGAGCAGTTGGGGTCATAATTTCCAGACTTTACCCACGGCTAACGCTCAAACTCCACCTAGGTTAGAGCAACCCCAGACTGTCGCCACTTACGATCAGTTGATGAAAGCTGGTTACGAAGCTACAGCCCAAAGAAATTACCAACTCGCCCTAGAAAAATTTCAACAAGCTCTGGCACAACGTCCGAACGATACCTACGCTCAAAATGCGATCGCTAATACCCAGAAGTATCTAGGTCAAAACGCCACGGCTGCCAACGCCGCCGCCGGAAATGAGACTTCACCAATACCGTTAATTGCTGGCTCGGCTCTGTTATCCATCGCTTTATTGGCAGCTTTACTATCGCTTTTCTTTCAATACCGTCCCAAGGGCAAAGCCTCAAAACCGCGCAAAAAGACAACTTACGTCACTCCTAAAAACCCACTCGACAACTTTTCCAGGGGCAATGGTAACTCCTTCGATACGGACACCAAAACTGGCAGTGACATTAATGGCAGTGGGGAAGAGGATTTCGAGCCTTCTTTGCCCGTACAAGCTACCTCCCGTATCCCGAACGCAGACTTAATTATGAGTTTAATTGAAAGTCTCCGCGATGACGATCCCCGTACCCGTAGAAGGGCGGTTTGGAAACTGGCACAGATGTCCGATTCTAGGGCAATGCAGCCTTTAGTCGATAGCATGGTGGATGGGGATTCCTACGAACGCAGTTTAACCCTAGAAGCCCTCGCTCAAATCTGTACCCGCTCCCTGCGACCGATGAACCAAGCTTTGGCTATCTCTCTCCAGGATAAAAATCCCCAGGTGCGGAAAAATGCTATTCGGGATTTAACCAGACTCTACGATGTCATGTCTCAGATCAGTCAATTAATTTGTCATGCCCTCGATGATTCCGATGAGGAAGTGCAAGAAACAGCACGCTGGGCAATCAGACAGTTAAATCTGCAATTAGCTCCCCGTTTAGATATTGCCCCCCTAGAAACCACTGGTGAACCGGAAGATGATGACGTACAGGATACTTCCTTCACTGAAACCACGCCCACTGAGGTGCAAAATTGAGTCGAAAACTGTTATTTCTCTCGACTCCCGTGGGATTTTTGGGATCGGGGGGCGGCGGCGGCGTAGAATTAACTCTTTATAATCTCGCTCGCACTCTGACCAGGCAAGGCTATCCGGTGCGGGTAGTGGCTCCAGAAGCCTCGCAGTTGCATGATATTCCCTTAATCACTATAGCAGGAAATGCCCAGATTTCCGCCCAAAGTCAAGGCCAGCAAGCCCCGATTTTAATGCCCGAAAATGCCGTTTTGGCCAATATGTGGCACTACGCCCAATCAGTACAAAGCCAGTACGATTTAATTGTTAATTTTGCCTACGATTGGCTCCCTTTTTATCTCACTCCTTTTTTTGCCACTCCCGTCGCCCATTTAGTCAGCATGGCTTCCGTTTCTTTGGCGATGGATCATATTATTAAAAAAACCTACAGCAGTTTTCCCCATTTACTCGCTTTTCACACCCTCGCCCAAGCGGAAACTTTCTCCCTCTCTCCCCCCTATCGCTGTTTGGCTAATGGTTTAGACCTATCTTTGTATCAGTTTCGGGCCGATTCCTCCCCCTGTCTAGCCTGGGTGGGACGGATTGCCCCGGAAAAGGCTTTGGAAGATGCGATCGCCGCTTGTCAACAGTTAGGTGTGCCTTTACGGGTTTTCGGTCATATTTCCGATCCTCTCTACTGGCAAAATTTACAGGATACCTATAGTTTCGATTTAGTGGATTATCGCGGGTTTTTGCCGACCGAGAGCCTACAAAAAGAGCTAGGCGACTGTTTTGGCCTGTTGATGACCCCGCGCTGGGTTGAGGCTTTTGGTAACGTGGCTATTGAAGCTTTAGCCTGTGGTGTTCCCGTAATTGCCTATCGTCGTGGTGGTCTAGTAGAAATTATTGAAGATGGAAAAACTGGTTTTTTAGTTGAACCCGATAGTATCGAGGGATTAGTTACAGGAATTAAAAATTTAGACCGGATCGATCGATATTCTTGTCGTGCAGTAGTCGAGCAAAAATATTCCCTAGAAGCTTTAGCAAATCGAGCTATTAATTGGTTTGAAGAAATTTTTGCTCGCAGTCAAAAATAAATAGGCTCTCTTGGTTTAGTCCTGTTAAATCTTTATCCCAGAAGGGTTCGGGATCAACCACAGAGGCACAAAGAACAGAAAGTGAAAAAAGCTAGAGTAATCGATCTTGCCGGTCAAGAAGAAGGATTAATAGCCATTTATAGAGAGAATTAGTCATGCAAGTTTCTCAGGTTAAAATTGAATATGGAGACTTTCAAACTCCCCCAGAGTTAACCGAAAAGATTTGTCAAAAATTATCGCAAATTCATGTTAAACCCGATGTTATTATTGAGCCAACTTGTGGTATAGGTAACTTTTTAAAAGCAGCATCACTTACCTTTAAACAAACTGAAAAAATCCTCGGCTTTGAAATTAATCCTAATTATATCACTCAGATTAATCAAGATCGGCAAATATGCCAAGATCAAAGAATACAAGTTGAACAGAAGAATTTTTTTGATTGTGACTGGTATTCTCTGACTCAACCATGGACAGAAAATATTTTATTTTTGGGGAATCTGCCTTGGATAACCAACTCAAAACAAGGACTTATTAACGGAAAAAATTTACCTCAAAAAAGCAACTTTCAAGGCTATCATGGTTTAGATGCCATCACGGGAAAAAGTAATTTTGATATTTCAGAGTGGATGTTAATCAAGCTAATCGAATGTCTCGATCGACGTTCAGCTTATCTGGCAATTATCTGTAAAACAACCGTATCTAGAAAAATTTTAAACTATATCTATACTCACAAAATTAATCTCGTTTACTCGGCAATTTATCCGATCAATACTCAAAAATATTTTCAAGCAAATGTAGATGCTTGTCTTCTATTTTGTCAATTTGATTCTCATTCAGAAAATTACTTTTGTGATGTTTTCAATAGTTTTGAAGAAGGGGAATTTCAGCGCATTGGTTATCAAAATAATATCCTAGTCAGAGATTTAAATGCTTTTACTAGATTAAAATATTTATATCATAAGCATCCTCAAGAAAAATGGCGTTCAGGAATTAAACATGATTGCTCAAAAGTCATGGAATTGCAGTTAGTTAATGGAATTTTTGTCAATGGTTTAAAGGAAGTCGTTAATCTTGAAACCACCTATCTTTATCCTCTCCTTAAAGGTTCAGATGTGGCACAAAATCGCCTAAAGGTTATCAATAAATACATTTTGGTAACTCAGAAGTTTATCGGTGAATCTACAGAAAATATACGCGATATAGCGCCAAAAACTTGGCAATATTTAGTTAATCATAAAAATTATTTTCTAGACAGAAAGAGCAAAATTTATCAAAATCAGCCAGACTTTTGCATATTTGGCGTGGGTTATTACAGCTTCTCACCTTTTAAAATCGCCATTTCTGGACTTTATAAAAAACTGAATTTTAACCTTATATTACCCTATCAAAATCAACCCGTTATTTTCGATGACACTGTTTACTTCTTAAGCTTCGATGATTTAGATACCGCTCAAAAAACCTTACAGCTTCTCAATTCTTCCCTAGTCAGAGAATTTTATTCCTCCTTAATATTTTGGGATGAAAAAAGACCGATAAAAACCCGTATTTTAAATAGTTTAAATTTATCGATTTTAGCCGAGAAGTTGTTATCCTATAAGTAGGGTTTGCTGAAAAAGTTTGTTGGTGGGGTTAGGAGTCAGGAGTCAGGAGTCAGGAGTCGGGAGTTTCAGGCTTTGTTGCCCTCTCTTTTTTGTACCAATTTATGTACTATAATAAGGATAATGCCAGGTTTTTGATGGTCCCAATCCGATTTTCGCAGCATGAACATCGGATTTTAACAGGTCAAAAGCCTTATTTTAAAAGGGTTTTACCATTATTCAGCAACCCCTAAGTAGGCTTTAATTTTAGCTGCGTTAATCTCGCATCCTGCGGGATATTTTATGTTCGGGTTTTCATCACACACAGGAGTCAATAAGTCAATAACTTTGTCTTGATAATTTACAAAACGATGGGAACCTGAAGAAGAAAAATTACGGGTTTCAACTGACAGTGTTTCCCAAAAAACTGATGTTTACTTTTCCTCTTGTCTTCTTGTTGCTAATTGGTCTAAAATTTCGGCGTGAACTTGGCGAGTAATTGGATAAAAATAGGCAAGAATTAAGCTAATGATCAGAAAAAATGCCGGTAAAGGAGCAATTGCTAGGCGAATTGCTATTAAAGCACTATCTGGCTGCAGGGGAATTGCTTCTCCTGGGATTCTCGGTTTAAAACCCGATGTTTCTAGAGCAATACCGACAAGAAATAACCCCAAAGCTAGACCAATTTTTTGCAAAAGTACCATGAAAGCATAAAAAATACCTTCTCGACGTTTTCCTGTTTCTAATTCGTCTAATTCAATCACATCGGGAACCATTGACCAAGGAATTAAATAGGCCACAGATACGCCAAATCCCGCCAAAACTGCCAAAGCATACATTAAAGTTATTTCTCCTGGTTGGAGCAAAAATAAACCAATTTGGGCAATAATCCAGAATGTCATCCCTAAAAAATAGACTATCTTTTTGTCTAATTTCTGACTAACTGCTTGCCAGAAAAATAACATCACTAAAGCTGTTCCCTGTACTGCCAAAGCGACTAAACCCGATTCTGCTTCCGATAGTCTCATGTAGCTGACGACGTAGTAAACCAAAATCGAGGCGGTTAATTGTACTCCTAACCAAGCACAAAGATAGATGCCAATAACGTATAAAAAGGGACGATTACCAAAAACTATTTTAAATTGTTCTTTCAGGGGAATAGTTTCGGTATTATTATCCGCTTCTCTCTGTTTAATTGCCGCGCTATCCTTGAGATGATTTTCAGTTTTGCCATAGTAAAGGGTTAACCCCGAAACTATCCCTTCTATTCCTAATAAAATTGTGGAAATAGCGATAAAGTCTCTGGGATTCACCCCAATTTTTCCTAGTCCATAGACCAAGGAAAGCGCACCGATAACTATAAAAGCAATTGCCAAAACTTTTTTCTGGGGAGAATTGAGAATCGCTTTTGCTCCTCGTTCTTGTAAAGCTAAAGCGCACCAAATAACTGCTATAATCGACATTAAAGCACAAACTACACCTAACAATAAAAAAGCTTGATGGAGATCGTTGGCATAGGACGATGAGACGATAATATAGAGAATTAATGAGAGAATGCTGCCCCCGATGGAAAAGGCAAAACGAAAACTATTTAAGCGGGTTCTCTCATTATAATCATAAGTTAATTCAGGGGTGAGTGCCTGGTAGGGAAGATTGACTACTGTATAGGTTAAATTAAAGATAATACCAATAAAAATATAATATAAAAATAGCCATAATTGGTTATTAGTCGGGATTAACCACAGTAAAAAATAGCTAATTCCGAAGGGAATCGACCCCAATAACATCCATGGTAAGCGACGACCCCAAATAGTACGAGTTCGATCGCTCCACATGCCAATGATCGGATCGTTAATAGCGTCGAAAATTCTCACCACCATCAGCACACTACCAGCTAATCCTGCTGGTAATCCTGCCACATCAGTCAGGAAAAATAGCAGGTAAAATACCGAGATATTGGCAGTGATAGCCGGTCCCAAATCCCCCGCACCATAGGCGATTTTTGTGGTTAAATTGAGTCTTTCAGAAGTCAAATGAGCCATAAAAGCAATTATAGAGACTAAAATAAGCTTAACTGTTCTGGGAGCAGTTGAGGAACTTTAATTTTTTTTGTCTCTAGTAATTCCTGAAAATATCTAGCGTTAAAAGGGAAGATTCCCCGATGACACAAGGGACAAAGAAATAGCTTGATCTTTGGCATCCGGGAAAATTCTGACTATTTCCCCGTCCTTCACTTTTTATCTATCGCCTTGACCAGCATTATGAGCTAAACTGACTAATATCAGTTATTTTAGCTATCAGCATCGGAATTCCCCTTATTCTGGCAGTTAAACTCAAGAAGAGCCACCAGATTGTTCTTTTTCGGACTGTTAGCGGTTAGGAGCTATTACTGGGGAGACGATCGAAATAGATCAAGAAAGTGTGATAGTACAGATAAGAGATCGGGGAAAATTTTTTCGCCAAACCTAAAACTTTTTGACGCTGACGTTCTTTGACATCCTCACCGCCGTAAACGGACGGTGATTCCCAAACCTCACGATTTAGGTTTCTGCTTCTTTCCCTTGCGGGGTTCCGCACCTGCCTTAACAGATTTACTCTGTTCTGG
>VYLF01000523.1_pt1 | contig 11379 bp, 8 predicted proteins | sample 5114371 | NCBI WGS metagenome assembly VYLF01 (sample SAMN12291773, study PRJNA351875) | freshwater metagenome | isolation source: freshwater lake | place: USA: Michigan, Kent Lake | collected 2013-08-15 | reverse complement strand
AGCCGAACGGCTTCGAAACGGAATTGGATCAGCTAATTGCTCCCGTGAACGCCAAGGCGGGGTTCTCCAAAAAGGAGGCGCTCGATTTCTTTAAGAAGCTGGAATCGCTCGGGTGTGCTCGACTACTTCTCGGGCGACGCACTAAAAAAACTCGACTCAAATGGATGCCATACGGCGCTTTAGCTGTCGCGAAGGCCTTTATGGGCAGTTATTTAATTGCGAACACTGACGCGTCTCCCGGCTCGTTTGGGGACTTACAAAAGACAGTGTTGGTTGTCGCAGAAGGGATGCACTGCCATCAGTTTTTGCTTCGTCAGGGCCTACAAGTGTCCTTCTGCTTGCCTTTGGATCTGACGAGGGAGGAGGCGAATCGGCTAGCCGAGTTTATTCGTTCGTTACCCTTCTGAGGCTCAACGCATCGGAAGGAGAGCAATCATATTCTTACGTTTTCGAATACTTCGTGTTTCTATACCAATCTAGTTTCTGAATCTATCAAACTGTGAGGAGTTATTACGATGATCCTGGCGAATCGATCAGCCAAACCTGTTTATCCTCCACCATTGACCATTCCCAAGGTGCGAAAAGCGGTGCAAGCAACTGGTCCTGTATACTTCTTTCTAGACTTCTCCAACATTGCGATATCCGCGTCGCGATTAGCGCAGCAGTTAGAGGAAGACACATGTATCCAAGGACGCCTTCGATTGCATTGCGAAAACCTTCGTGCTATTGCCGAACGTGGGCGACCATGGGGATCTGGCTTCGCTGCTGCAGGTCTTGCGAATGTTCAGTCTTGTATCAAGCAAAAGTTTGATGACGTAGGCATCACAATGCATATCTCAGAGCGCGGGGTCGCTACACATAGTGAGCAAAATGTCGACGAGCGTATCCAATACGAAATGCTCCGCCTATTGCCTCGCCATGCTCCACCGGGTGTTGTCGCCTTGGCGACTGGTGATGGGGCTGGTCATAATCTAGGTGAGGGGTTTCTTCCTACGCTCCAGTATTTGCATGAGTGTGGATTTTCGATTGAGGTTCTTTCGTGGGAGCACTCTTTCAACCGAAAACTCCGTTCGTGGGTAGAAACACACGGTCGAACGATCGTTCTTGATCCGTTCTACGAGGAGCTCACGTTTATCGATGGTGGGCGCTCGGCATTGCCTCGCTTCCAACTCAACAAAAAACTCGCGGCTCTGCGACTGACCTCTTAGTCTCTCATTTCACAAAACAAGTACGTAGTATCGCTATCGTTTGAAAGGTCTGGACGAAGGAGAATTGCCCGTGACTAAATTGTCTGGAAAATCGCTCATTGAACTGGAAAGCATTGTACGACTTCAACCAAACGAACTGGACATGCTTTTGGTTGTCGAGAAAGAACTGCTGGAGCGTAGAGATCGACGCCTACTGCAGGGCAAAACGGAGAAACGTACGTCACTACGTCTCCGCGAATATGTTGAACTGCAAATCCAAAAACTAACGAGTGTGCTTACTTACACGCCAAAGGAGAGGACCACAATGTCGAAAAGTCTTACACAGCCCCATAAGCAACGTCGAAATTCTAAGTGCGGTATCAAATCTGAAAGTTGTGCCGCAACTAGTACCCTTGTTGCTCCACAAAACTCAAAACCCGCCAATCGCGCAAAGAAGAAGACCTTCTCACCAACCCACGAACAGCTTCAGGCTCTTGAAGCTTTCAATACAGGGGATTCGCTAAAAATTAATGCCTTCGCCGGCTCGGGAAAAACTACCACGCTGTCTCTTATTGCGAACGAGGTACCGCGATCGGCGTTGTATCTTGCTTTCAATAAAGCAAGCGTTGCTGACTCCGATGGGAGATTCGGCCCTCATGTAAAGTGCAAGACAATCCACGGGGTTGCGTTTCAGTCGGTTTGTCGCCGGTTTTCACGAGCGAAGTTAACAGGAAAACTCAACCCACACGTTATTCTTGAGCATTTGGACATCGAGGACTGCTCAGTCGGTGGCATTCAACTCAACAGCGTTCAGATGGCGGGACTGGTGCTAGCGACTTTTCGCAAGTTTTGTCACGGCCGTGAACAATCAATCAAATCGATTCGTGTTCCACTAACTGGCTTACTATTGGATCTTAGGAAAAAGCACGAGCGAGAACTGAATGAAGTTGTTCACAAGCACGTTGAGTTGCTCTGGGATCGGATGCAGAACCCTCGCTATTCATTGCCGCTTGGACATGACGGTTACCTAAAACTATGGGCGCTAGGGCAGCCAAAGCTATCCTATAACTGCATCATGCTTGATGAAGCACAAGACACCAATGATGTTGTCATTGACGTTCTAGAGCGACAGCAATGTCAAATAGTTTATGTAGGTGATAAACATCAGCAAATCTACGAATGGCGTGGTGCCGTAAATGCCTTGGACAAGCTTACAGCACTTCGAGAGTGCTCGTTGACCCAATCCTTTCGATTCGGGCCAGAAATCGCGGAACTCGCGAATTCAGTCCTCGATAAGCTAGGGGAGAAATCCAGAATTGTCGGTAACGAAAAGGTAACTAGTGAGGTTGGCACGGTTAAGTGTCCTGATGCAATCCTGGCTCGCAGCAACGGAGCAGTCCTTTCGTCTGTCATGAAATTGATCGACAACGGAAAGCTACCGTATGTCGTGGGCGGCACTGACGATCTCAAGAACCTGATCAACGGGTATTATGACCTACAGCAAGAAGGTTGCTCATCGACTCCCGAGTTTTATGGATTCACCTCTTGGGATGAAGTAGTGGATTATTCGGAGACGGAGTATGGTCGTGAGCTAGCCGTTTTCGTTGGTCTAATCAAAACATATGGGCCCGGTCCTTTGTGGCACACTTTAAAGGCAGTTTCTAAGGAGAAAAACGATCGGACCATTACTGTCTCCACCACACATAAGGCGAAAGGGCAGGAGTGGGACAGAGTGACAATGGAAGATGATTTCGACCCACGTGATTCCGAGCCGCATGAATCAAATCAACAATACTCAAAAGAAGAACTTCGAATTCTCTACGTCGCTCTGACACGAGCCATCAAACAACTTCAAATCGGAGACAAGGCGAAGGAAATACTCAACTTTTAGGCATGCCCCAACGGCGATTTCGCAAGAGTTCAATTAAACATCACAAGTGCTCTTCTGCTATTTCGATAACAAGGGTGGGAATGTCGATATAATGTCTACCCGAGTCATTCCAGAGCGTAGCTCCTTTCCACTGCTTGTGCACCGTGATGTATGGAGGCTCAGCCTATCCCAACTAAACCCTCGCGAGATGCGACTGATGATTGGATAGGTAGTGCAATTGAATGAGTAAGCACATTACAAAAGAGATAGCGATCCTTTCAATCTCGCGAGTCATGATTTTTGAGCGTTTCTAACTTCCGACTAAATCACCATCCATAAGAGCCATATGCAACGATTGTTCGATACTCTTCGATTTTACTGACGGCGTTGGGCAGGAAATACTTAGCTTGCCCTACGGTCGATTTGTGCACAACACAACAAACATTTCAGTTTTCGCTGATTGGCTCTGTAGTGCCATCGATGGGAGTGCTTCCAGCGATACCGAATTTTTGGTCGATAAGTTTCTCAATGTCTTCTCGGGTTACACCTAATGGTTCCAAAGATTTAGTCGCCTTGCTGACCAGGAAGAGAACGTCCCGCTCCATCTGAACAAATCCCTTGTTCGCGAGATATTCTCGAAATCCGTGCTTTCTCATGTACGCGTATGCTGATAACAACGGAAACCCAAGAGGGGCATTCACTAGGTCCGGCATGGGGGCATCCGCTCCTTCTTGGGGATCGGCTTTCACTGGCGTATCGCCAGAGTCCAAAAGTTGGAATACGATTTGATCAGAGCGTAAGGTCGAAAAACCGCAGGTGAAGAATCCAGCTCCTATCTTGAGTTCGACACTCTCCGACTTGGAATAATCGTCCAAGAAGGTTTGCTTAAAAAGTATCCAAGGCATTTGACACTTGAACAAGTTCGAGAGCTTTGTCTCTACTCGTGCGGAGGCGCCCGGCAATTGAAAAGCCACTTCTGTGAGTGTTAAAGAGACAATTTCAATCGTCGACGCCGCTTCCAGCTTCTTTTTTGGATATGCCGGCTTAAGAGTTTTTCGTGCCCTCATCAAAGAGGGGCCGGTTACAGAGAAAGAAATGGCTAATTCGGGCATGTCGGCTCGAAGATGTTTGCTAGAGAATTTGACAACGAATCAGATTTGACTCCAGTTTGCGTTATGGGATTGACAACAGTGTGTTTCCATCCTCTCATCGCCTGGAGGTGATGATTTACGCGTCCATGGCAATTGTACAACGTCAACTCTGGATTGGTCTATTCGTTGCGTTGAAGTTCTTTAAGGATGTCTCATCGCAACGAAGGAAAACTAACCGTTCGGTTTGTTTTGATTTGTTATTGAAGAGGTTATTGCTGGTCTCTGCGCCGCAGCTTTCGCTAGCAATTCGACAGCCTCAGTCTCGATAGTGGCCATCCTAGTGACAACATTCCTCATTTGACCGCTTTCGCGAACCACTGCATTAGAGACGCTCTCAATTCTGTGTTGAACGATCCGTGTATCTTTCATGTGTCAGTACCTTAAAGCTTTACTTTTTCTTGGTGGTTCGATTAACTCGCTTTAATTCAGAATCCCTTGCTTTCCATTCTTTCATACTGAGTAAAACGAGTTCTAGCTCGATTCGCCGGGCGAACTCTCTGCAAATCATCGTCCAAACGTCGGTTGATGGTACGTCCAACGGATGGCAAAGAGTTGTACCATAAGTTGTCAACGTAATGACATAGTTCTCGGTTCGATCTGGAAGATCAATTTTTACTGGTTTGCAGTAAATGCTTCCATCCCCCTTCAGTTTATCCCGTTCGCCAAGATGGTATTTGCCATCTTGGGAAGCGGTAAACTTCGACGCAAAGAATTGCTCATTTCCCGATTCGAAAGCAAATCTTGCCGTAGAGGTTACGGTACGGTCCATCAGCCGACTTGCTTGCGGTCGAGAAAAATTCTTCTGCAATTTGAACTCGTAGTCCCATGTTTCGTCGTCAGTCGATCTCATGACAGTGACATCGAAGCAATCTTCCGGAACAGCTCCAAAGCTCTTCAAGTAATCACCGATTCTCATACCGATTACATTAATCTGTTCGTCCGGTTTAGTTATGACGTCAAATGGCGATTTTGTGCCAATCCTTGGTAACGCCTCCCGAAACCGAGTCACTTTCGTTTGCACGATCACAGACACCGAGACCAATAACTCAGTCAACACCGATCGGTGCTTATCGGTTACAACCTCTTCGCATCGTTCCCTTACGTAATCAAGAATTCGAACTCCTAATTCCAAAACCAAAATGAAGAAAAAAGCCTTGAGATGATATTCTTTGTACTTTGCAATCCACTCAAGCTCGTCAAAGAAATCAAGAAGCCCAAAATAAGCCACAATTAAAAACGGTAAAATTATCTTTAGGCTCCAGTGTCTCGACAAACGATTTAGCTTGCCTGCAGCGAAGGAGTGCTTGATGCGGTGCCATTGCTTGAGCAAAAAATTCATGTGGCCAATGCTTTCATTCTTTTCGATCGTACTAGTGTCAATCGTTACTCCTGTATCGCTTTGAGCATCGCATCACGTGCATCGGAGTAAAACTGAATGTCGATCTTGGTAGCCATGTCGTCCGAGAGGTCGAACAACTGGCGGCGACAGGCTACGGGCATTAGCAATGCCGATGCACCTTTCTCGACAGCAATCTCAGCGACAGCGGATGCGTTGTGAATTGGTTCGATCGATCCACCGAGATTGATTTCACCGACGATGATCAATCCGCCACGCGTTGTCTTTTTCAAAAGTGAGGTGCAAAGCGCGATAAGTGTAGCAACCCCTACCTTCGAACCATTCTTTGCTGAATCAAAGGCTCGTAGTTGGATACTGAATTCGTGAGCGCGTGGATCTTTGTCACCGACAAGCTGCTTAGCACGGGTGTACAGATTCTGCTCTGCGTAGCCAACAGATTCGCGAAAGGCAGTCGGGACAGGCTTGTTAAGGATTCGAATGCCAGATCCTGGCCCTTCGTTGACTTCGATGCGATAAAGGCCGGCGCTCTCGTCCATTCCGCCCGGCGATACCGTCCAGACCTGCCCAGGTTCGAGCGGATCGGCACCGATCCCGCCGTCGCTGTAGAGCTCAGGCGTCGACACAAAGCGTTCGACGCCATCATTGCCCAGTACGTAGCTGAAGTGGGTGTTTCGGAACTCCGCGGCTCCAATTCTCTTTTGTTGTTCCTTGACGCGTCTGCGGACCTCAAGTGCGATTCGGACTGCCCACTCTAGGTCCTCATCAGAAACCTCTTGCTCAGAGCCAGGGTAAAGCAGCTTCAAAAGACCACTGATCGTTTTGTTCACAGCGTTGGTGTCACGGCCACTCAGCGCCCCTCCAAAGTAGACGCGGCCCTGCAGCGAAGAAATGCGACTCTGATTTCTTAACCTGCTCCAGCACTCAGAAAGAAAGTCGCTAACCAAACCGAAATGGCTGGTTAGAAGATCCTTGCTCACCTTTGGTATATCCCATCCAGGCAGATACGCGTGTATTCGATCCATAAAAGCGGTGTCATCTCGCATTTCTGGTGGCAGCGGACCAAACAAGTGTCCGACGCGTTGCTGGTGCTCGACGTCGACATCGAAGTTACCTACCAAGACCAGGCTGCCATCGGCACGAATGCTTTCTTTGCCTCGGCTGAACTCGCCTGACTCCATGTAGCCCTTCATGATGTTGACGCCATCCTTCTGATCGAAGGAGACGCCAGAAACTTCGTCAAAGCAAACCACGTCGTATTGGCAAACGAGCCCTCTTTGGCCCGTGGCGTTGTTGACAAACATTCGTGCGACGGTTGCTTTGCCACCAGAGATCAAATGAGCATAGGGAGACACTTGCTGGAACAGATGGCTTTTGCCAGTACCGCGAGGACCGAGTTCGACGAGGTTATAGTTTCGCTCGACGAATGGGACCATACGCAGCATGTAAGCATCTTTCGCGCGTTCGCTAAGCGTCTCGCCGTCGATACCGATACTCCGAAGCAAGAACAGCTTCCAATCGGGCGTTGAGAACTGCTTTCGCGCAGCCGCCAAGGTTTCTAGGACATCACGCTTCGAAAGCTGGATCTCTCTTAGTGTATCGACTCCAAATGGCCTGCCATTCTTCTCCTGAGCGATCGCGGCATCGTAGGATAATCCAACCTCGGCATAGAATCCACCGGTCAACATTCTTTCGTGCTGATTTACGAGTTCAGGATCAATGCGTACGTCGTTCAGTTGAAGACTGGGGAGGCTTGCGAGATAGGAGTCCGTTTTGGCATCTAATCGTGCTGAGATCAGGTCGATGATCTTGATGTCCCCCTTCTCGCGTGCACGAGATTTGAACAACTCTTCTTCGCCTGCTTTGACTGTACGATCTGCCAATTGGCGCTGAACGATTTTGATGCCCTCTTCAATCTCTTCCTGATCGATACTTGCACAGTAACGGCCCAACAAAAACTCAACCACATATGTTGGTACCGGAAACTGGCGGCTGAAAGTGCGGACGAGATCCTTACGGACTAAGTAGCCCTCAAGCGTTGCTGCGGCAGTTCGATCGATGCCATCCAGTTCCATGTTGATTACTCCTTACCAATGATTGTTTCTTGTTGAGCGACAAGGTGGCCTCCAGCGTCGATGACAACAATCATCGCTTCGTGATCAACCAGACTATCGTCCTCTATAACCACAGATGCTGTACCATCCTCTTTGAACGGTCGATCGACTGTCGCGACGCTTGTGGATGAGTTACCAGCATGCGTACGAATGTCAAGCCGAAGACCAGAGAAGTCGCCTGATGTCGCGAAAATGGTGACTTTGCAACGAAGTCCTTTCCAAATAGCGCTGCCGATAGTCACATTGGATTGGCTTGTTACCGCTGAGCTGGATACAAGCATCTTCATGACCACGCACTCTTGTAGACTGATACCACCATGGGTGTACTCCACTCCGTTACGGTAGCAACTCACGCCAGGTGCCAATGCAAAGCTGAGGTTCGGGTTCCAGTACCAATGAAATAGAGTTTCGTTACATGAAGCGCCGGGCTTGATGGCAGCGCACCGTCCCCATGTGTTCTCCGATAATGCTGATGGGAGCTCGGTTTTGGGCAAGCCTCCTGGCATAAGCAGCCAACCATGATCCGTTACAACCTTTACGGCTCGCCATCCAAAACCAATCAGTTGCTTGATTCGATCTCGAATGTCCTTCAAAACCGCGTCGAGTTGCTTTGCACATCCAGCCCCGCGTTCGTGGCCTTCGTGATCGATATCGCTGATCTCAGTCCAGGCAAGATCTTGAGTGTTACCCAACTCAGTCCGATCGAGAGTCTGCCAGCCATTATCCTTGAGTAGCTTCTTAAGGTGATAGCCACCTCTCAGCGACTGACCTGTTGCTGCAACGGAAGGCTCGAAATCGGCGTTCACTTCCTGACCTTGAATCAAATGCTTAACAGGCGTAACCGATGGCTTCGCGGTTGCTGTTACGCTCGGAAGCGCGGCCCAACCCACATCTGATTCAACTGCTAGTCCTTCTGCCGTGAGCAATTCGCGCAGCCTGCATGCTAGATCGTATCGAAGGCCGTCGATAAATAGATAGCACAAACCTGGTTCTGGCGCGCCCTCTGTTTCGTTACTGGCGAATCCACCTGGATATCCATTCTGGTCAACGTCGGTCTGAAGGTGTCTTGCTGCCTCGTCCATCCACGGAAGATACACATTTTGCAAGACAGAATTTATCACCGTTTGATCATCTGTCTTTTGAACGCAACGTAGTGCTTGCAACGCAGCCGCGTCGGCGAGCCAGCCCGAGCTTTGGTAGGCAGCAGCCATATCCTTGGCAGAGCCTGCCGCTAAGCTTTGCGAGGTTACTTCGGCTAACGTCGTCAAATGAGCTAGTGCAAGAGCCAGAGGCGACTCCCCGAGTTCAGCCCAGACGTGATCGCGTCTGGGTCCATGTTGACCTTCGGCTTGGAGGATAGCCGACCTTGCTTGATGAGGAGGCAATCCCGCGATGCGTACCAAATCCTGGCGAAGTGAACCTTCCTGTTGCTCATTCCACTGCGGCCATGCAGACTTGTCCTCGAAAAAGTCCATAGGTACAGGGGTCTTGCGAATGAGCGATGGCAAGTTTCCGTATCTTGCTGGCGATTCACAGAATCGTCCCCAAACGCCGTTCCATGGTCCCTTACGATTCGCAAGCAGAGCCGCTGCTTTTAGAGGCCCATCGTTCTCAGGATCGAAGCCAAGCTGCGATTTGCAAATCTCGACGAAGCCTCGCCATTGGTTCTCATCCCGTGCAGCCCTAAAACCATCTCCTTGGTCGAGCCATTGCAGTAGGTCGCGGATTGGGTCGCCGCCAGAAAGAAGCGTGTTGAAGTAGTCCTTGTCGAGATGTTTGCCTCGAAGCATAGCGATCTCTTCATCGAGCACCCTGTAGAGCGCAAGTTGCATTGCATGCTTCGATTCTGAATCTTGCGCGACGTCGAGTCCAAGCCCGCCTTGGTTCGACTTTAGGAATGCCAGAATTGTCCAATCCTTAGAGTTCAGTTGCGACCAAATCACTCCTCGAAACTGCAGCTCGGCGAGAGGCTTCAAGTGATCTGGGCAGCTCTCCACTGCACGAAGGTCTTGTCGGCTGACTCCTGGCAGGTAGAGAATTGGTGTGTGTTCCTCAGGAAATGAGAAGTCTTTCAGCTTTCTCGCGATAACACATCGCAACCAGATCGCAGGACCGATTCGTTTGTCCGGTGCAAAACCGCCGAGTTGAAACAATTCAGGAACATCGCTTTGCAACCGAGGGACGACACTCTCCCATTGCCGATCTCCATCGGGCCACAAAATACACGACGGGGCAAGCTGGACATCCGGATTGTGCGCCGATGCTGAACGAATTGCCTTTTTAAGTGCTTCAAGTACAGTCATAGCAATCCCTGCCTTTTGGCTTCGTACCAGACAAACGGGGAGAGTTCCCTTAATCCAACTTCGTCGTTGTTTCGTAGATAATTCAAGAAATGTCTGGCACGCATCTTGCGGTTGGTGGGGCTATCAAGCTTGAGTCGCGTTATTGTCTTGCGTGCCTCCGCTTTCGCTTTGGGGGGCAGGGCTTTGTTTGGGCTGATCTTTCCGTTCGAAAGATTTAGTTCGAAAGTATCGGGAGCTAGGCCGATAGGGTCTAAGACGTCATCGAACTTATTCTTATTTCGGTTTGGGCCTAGCGCAGACAACCTATAGTTATTCCACTCGTACGCCTGACCAGCGTCCTTCGATTTAGCGATGAAATGGTCCGTTGAAGCAGCGCCAGTTGAGAACTCAAAGAAGATAGCCAAGTACGCGCATGTACCTGAGTAGCTTTCCCAAAGCTGTTCTGTACAAGCCTGCCAACATGGCTTGAACTTTGTCTTTGCTGGCGGAGGTGCATTCAGAGCAATCCCTTTCGAGTTGAGCCAAGTAATCCCAGGCTGTCGTACATCTGCATCGAAGTTACTTGGCTCTGGCTGTAGCGTGACTGGAATCATTACAGCCACCCCTTTCTTTTGCAGATTGACCGCCAGCGAAATAGAAACTCGTCCTTTGGACTTAATGCTTCTACAAGCTGTTGATTCATCTTCCAGATTGAGTCCTTAGATGGATTCTCCGCATCAAGTAGCTTGGCCGCTTTCTCAACTAGTTCTCGGTACTCGATCGCTCGCCCGCTGGGTAAATCAAACGCTTCGCTCTCGAGCCACGTTGCAGCATCACCTTGCTTCTCGAATTCTCGCTGACGCAATTTGACAGACTTGCCTTCAAAGTCGAGGTCAAACCAAGCATCGCGCTCAGAATCGAACAACGGCTCAACAGAGGTCATAACGAGAGGTGAATGCGTCGCTGTGATAAGTTGCACGTCAGCCTTTTTGGCAAGTGACTCCATTACGCGGAGAAGAGCCGGTACGATTGTGAGTTGCCAGCTTGGATGTAAGTGCGACTCAATTTCGTCTATCAAGAACGTGATTTGATGAGTTTCCTTCTCGCCTATTTGTTTCGCGGCTTGCTTGTGCTCCTCCCAGGCCCAGACCAGAAAGTAGGCAAGTGCCATTATGCGTCGCATACCGGAGGAAGCATGAATAACAGCTACATCCTGTCCGTAGGGCATGCGGACGGTAGGAATGTCGCGAACATCATCAAGGCTGATTCGAATAAATTCACCCGGAGTGAGAACCTCTTTAGATGACGGAGAAAGTACTTTCAAAACATCTTTCAGTTGCTTGAATGGTAGCTTCTTCTCTTTCTGCCAGCTTACCCAATCCCGAATCAGTCCATTACAGAGCCATGAAGTGTCTGGTCCG
>VYLF01001019.1_pt1 | contig 11384 bp, 12 predicted proteins | sample 5114371 | NCBI WGS metagenome assembly VYLF01 (sample SAMN12291773, study PRJNA351875) | freshwater metagenome | isolation source: freshwater lake | place: USA: Michigan, Kent Lake | collected 2013-08-15 | reverse complement strand
TACTTTTTCCCTGAAAATTAGGTAATTGACCCCCTCAAAATCGGTAAAACCCCACACCCTACACCCTACACCCCACACCCTGCCCCCACCAACAAACTTTTTCAGCAGACCCTATATATATTTACATTCCCCAAACTGTTTTGACGAAAAACCTTCACTGTAGAAACTACTATTGAGAACATTTTCAATAATTGGTTTTTTCTGAGAAAAAAAATTACAATTCTTCACTTGGATAAAAATCAATCATTGTCGCTATAGTCCTTACTGGTAAAGGATTGTAGGCTGTTAAGAAGTGCGGAAAGTGGGACTTAAGGTACATTTCAATCAATCCGATTATTAGGGATGAGTGACGGGCAATTGTTCGCTTCATTGCCGCGAGGCAAATTCCCCACCCCCCTAGGTGTCCGGGTGGGGACTGACGCGGAATCGTTCACCCTAATTTCGGTAAACCCATACTATAGTTCTGTACTCTGGCGTTGAGATTATAGCTAATTTCCCCTTTTTGCAGGAGAGAACGGATAAAATGTTCTAAATCTGAACCGATGCGACGGAGATTATATTCGCTCAATTCTTCCCCATTGTAGGATTCTACCAATTCATCAAACTTACTATAAACCTTATTGAGAGCCACTTCTTCCCAATTAAATTCATTATCGGGATCCACATCAAGAGTCAAGACATTGTTACTCTCGATTAATTGATTATTTTTTACTTCAGCCGTATAAATGCGAATATGACGGGTCGTGGATTTTAACAGCATGGAATCTTCAGGGTAAGTTAGACGCTATGTCTAAGATTTTGCCATGATTTGCGGAATTGGGGAATTGGGAATTGGGAAGTGGGGAAGTGGGGTGTGGGGTGTGGGGTGTGGGAATTATGAATTATGGATTATGAAGTGGGGTAGATAGGGAAGTGGGGAAGTGGGGAAGCTGTCTCATCACCCTATCACCCTATCACCCTATCACCCTATCTCCCGAATACTGTTTACGGATCGACCAGAAACGTGATACTATGATAGATTGCAGAGTTTAAGCAGAGATCACGAGTCCTATGGCCTTAACCCAGACCAAAAAACAAGAACTAATCAGCCAATATCAGGCCCACGAAACCGATACAGGATCATCGGAGTTACAGGTAGCTTTCTTAACCGAGAGAATCAACCAACTGACCGAACACCTGAAAGCTAACCCGAAAGACCATGCTTCCCGTCGGGGATTACTCCAGATGATCGGTCGTCGTCGGGGACTGTTAACCTATATCCAGAAGAAAGATCAACAACGTTATCAAACCCTGATTGGTCGTCTCGGAATTCGCCGTTAAGCATACCCCCTTTGCATCCCTACCATGGCCTCTGAATCGAAATCGACGGAGAAAAAAGAACGTCTCCCCTTTGAGCCGCGCCAAAATAAGCGAAAAACCCCGAAAATTGCCCCTAGTCCCGTGCCACCGCCGATAAAGACTCGCTCCGAGGAAACCAGCTTAAAGGCAATTCCGCAAGCGGTCAGTCAACGGATGGCCAAACGGATGGCGGTATTTTGTGGCATTCCGACAGTATTGGGGATAACTTCCTTTTTTGGCTTCTACTGGATTATTAGCCACAATCTTCTCGAAATCCCTTCCTACGTCGCCATGCTCGTCAGTTTAAGCCTATTTGGTCTAGGTTTTATCGGTCTGAGTTATGGCATCTTCTCCGCTTCTTGGGACGAGGATCGGGTGGGGGATTGGCTAGGATGGCAAGAATTTCAAGCTAATTTTGGCAGAACGATCGCCGCTTGGCGGTCCGGCAAAAAAGAAGTGGAAGAAAAATAGATAACCTCTAGAAATCGTCAACAATAGAGATTAAAGAAAAAAATAAAGGGTTAATGCCATGATTATTGTCATGAAAGTTGGTTCCCCGGAAATTGAAATCGAGCGCGTCAGTGCCGAATTCGAGGCATGGGGATTAAGTCCCGAAAAAATCGTCGGTAAGCATAAAGTTGTCATCGGTTTAGTCGGAGAAACCAGGGAATTAGACCCCCTACAAATCCAAGAATTAAGCCCTTGGATCGAAACCGTCCTGCGAGTCGAACAACCCTTCAAACGCGCCTCTTTAGAATACCGTCACGGCGAATACAGCGAGGTTTTAGTCCCCACTCCTAACGGTGTTATCCCCATCGGCAGAAATCATACCGTTAGCATTGTCGCCGGCCCCTGTTCGGTGGAAAATGAAGCGATGATCGTGGAAACTGCCAAACGAGTGGCGGCAGCCGGAGCGCAATTCCTCCGCGGTGGTGCCTACAAACCCCGCACTTCTCCCTATGCTTTCCAAGGTCACGGGGAAAGCGCTTTGGAATTACTAGCGGCGGCTAGAGATGCCAGTGGTTTGGGTATTATCACGGAAGTAATGGACGCGGCGGATCTCGATAAGATTGTCGAAATAGCCGACGTGGTGCAAGTGGGGGCGCGCAATATGCAGAATTTTTCCCTCCTGAAAAAAGTTGGGGCGCAACCGAAACCAGTCCTACTCAAGCGCGGCATGGCGGCCACTATTGAAGATTGGTTGATGGCGGCAGAATATATCCTCGCAGCAGGAAATAGCAATGTCATTCTCTGCGAACGCGGTATCCGCACCTTTGACAGTAAATATACTCGCAATACCCTAGATTTATCCTGTATTCCCGTTTTAAGAACTTTAACCCACCTGCCGATCATGATCGATCCTAGCCACGGTACGGGTAAATGGGAATATGTACCGACCATGGCCATGGCTTCCCTGGCAGCCGGGGCCGATTCCTTGATGATCGAGGTACATCCTAACCCAGCCAAGGCCCTATCCGATGGGCCGCAATCCTTGACTCCCGACCGGTTCGATCGATTAACTCGGGAGTTAGCGGTCATTGGTAAGACGATTGGGCGTTGGCCCCAGGTTCCAGCACTGGTTTAATAAGATAATAAGGGGGTGAATCAACCCCCTTTTTTGGGCATAAATTTCGCTTTTCGGGGCAGTTATGGTGACAGTTCCTCTGGAGTTAAATACTAGCGAAATCCGGGCAGAAAGACGGGTTACTTTTTATCATCTCAATTGGTTATCCTATCAGCAAATTTTACAGGCCCTAGGGGAAAATAATCGCGCCCATTTATTTTATGATCGTGGCACTTTAGAGATTACTATGCCCCTAGAAGAACACGAGTTTTATAGAGAATTAATTGGACGTTTTATCTATTTTTTGGTGTCTGAATTGGGTTTAAAAATTAAAAGTCTGGGTTCCACAACTCTAGCTAGGGAAGATTTAGAACGAGGGGCAGAACCGGATAATGCTTACTATATTCAAAATCAAGCTAAAGTGTTAGGAAAAAGGATTAATTTAACTCAAGATCCGCCCCCAGATTTAGTGGTGGAAGTGGATATTACCCACACGGATATTAATAAATTAGAACTTTATGCCCGTTTGGGAGTGCCAGAATTATGGCGTTTTAATGGACAAATCTGGCGCATTTATCGGTTAGAAAAGGGGGTTTATCAGGAAGAAGAATTTAGTCCCACTTTTCCCCTAGTTCCGAAAACTAAACTCTATGAATTTTTAGCCACTGCTAAAGAGGATGAAGTGAGGGCAGAAAAGAATTTAAGAGCATGGGTTGTTAGTCAACTAGCTAAAAGTTGAGGTAATTATGGTGACAGTTCCTCTGGAGTTAAATACTGAGGAAATTAGGGGCGAAAAACGGGTAGTTTTTAATCATCTCAGTTGGTTATCCTATCAGCAAATTTTACAGGCAATAGGGGAAAATAATTGCGCCCATTTATTTTATGATCGTGGTACTTTAGAGATTACTATGCCCCTAGAAGAACACGAGTTTTATCGAGAATTAATCGGATTATTTATTCGGATTTTGGTGGTAGAATTGGGTTTAAAAATTAAAAGTATGGGTTCCACAACTCTAGCTAGGGAAGATTTAGAACGAGGAGCAGAACCCGATAATGCTTACTATATTCAAAATCAAGCTAAAGTGCTAGGAAAAAGGATTAATTTAACTGAAGATCCGCCCCCAGATTTAGTGGTGGAAGTGGATATAACCCACACGGATATTAATAAATTAGCACTTTATGCCCGTTTGGGAGTGCCGGAATTATGGCGTTTTAATGGAGAAATCTGGCGCATTTATCGGTTAGAAAAGGGGGTTTATCAGGAAGGAGAATTTAGTCCCACTTTTCCCCTAGTTCCGAAAACTAAACTCTATGAATTTTTAGCCACTGCTAAAGAGGATGAAGTTAAAGCAGAAAAGAATTTAAGAGCATGGGTTGTTAGTCAACTAGCTGAAAATAATTAACTAGGGTTTGCTGAAAAAGTTTGTTGGTGGGGTTAGGAGCCGGTCGTTAGGAGACTCCGAGACAGGAGAATTAAGAATGAGTAATAATCAATTAAATGGTTTATTTAGGGTTGGCTGAATAAATGTGAAATGTAGGCAAGGTAAGGGTTTTGTGGCTCTTCTCTTGAAACAGGTTCCAGATTTTGAGAGAATCGTCCTTCAAAACCTTGCGTCTTCATCGGCCCGCGTCCTGTAGGGGCGAAGCATTCGGGCAATAACCTATCGGTGAAACTGGAGATTTTCTATCCGAATGCTTCGCCCGTACTTTTTCAGCAAGCCCTATTTAGAGATTTTCTGCCAGTTAATCTGGCTCTCCCCTACTTGTGGTCATAAGAAAAAGTTATGAAAAAGTCAGAGATCCAAATTTTCCTAGCTCACGCTAGTGAGGACAAACCAGCAGTTTTGGTACTGCATGAGCGCCTTAAGCAAGCGGGATATAAACCTTGGTTGGATGAAAAAGACCTGATTCCGGGCCAAATTTGGCGAGATGAAATTCCGAAAGCGATTAAAGCTAGTCAGATTTTTCTCGCCTGTCTGTCAGCGAAATCAGCTAATAAGCAGGGATACATCCAACGGGAGTTGAGGATTGCACTTGATACCTTGGGAGAGATGCTACCGGGGACAATTTTTTTATTCCCATGAGGTTAGAAGAATGCGAAATTCCTGATCTGCGAAGTGCAGAAGTTGGCTTGAAGCTGCGAGATATTCACCGGCTTGATTATTGGAAAGAAAACGGATTTGAGCAACTAGAAAGAGCAATTACCCATCAGTTCAATCCTGAACCGGAAGAGCCAAAACAACTGTTATCAGTATTTAACTTTGAGATCGTGCGAGTAAATGCGAAGGGTGAGCTAATTAAAAAAGAGTCGAAACAGTCCCAATATTTCAGCGAAGATTTGGGCGATGGCATCACTTTGGCTCTGGTTGCCATCTCGGGGGGAACATTCACGATGGGAACGGAAGACGAGGGAAAGCGATCGCCGCAACCGCTAAAATAGATATCGACCTGGAGACAAACCCCTCTCGCTTCAAAGGGGATGAGCTACCCGTAGAAAGAGTCAACTGGTATCAAGCAACGGAATTCTGTAAACGACTATCAAGGGAAACAAAACAGGAATACCGACTACCGAGTGAGGCAGAATGGGAGTACGCTTGTCGTGCTGGAACCACCACCCCATTTTACTTTGGGGAAACCATTACCAGGGAATTGGCCAACTACAATGCCAGCGAAACCTACGCCGAGCAAGCGAAGGGAGAGTATCGAACAACTCCCGTGGGACAGTTTCCCCCTAATGCCTTCGGACTGTACGATATGCACGGCAATGTCTGGGAATGGTGTGCTGATACCTGGCACGATAACTATAATGATAATTGTTCTCCTCTGCGGGGCGGTTGTTGTGGCACCCCTCCGGATGAATGCCGTTCCGCTTACCGCAACTACGACGACCGCAGCGCCTACGGCTACGACTTCGGTTTTCGGGTGGTGTGCGGTGTTGGGAGGACTTAGTAGCAGAAAAGAATTTAACTTAGTGTCAACAGACTTGCAAAAATTAGGTGGGCAATGCCCACCCTAATCTTAGGATGGCGGTTTGTAGGTAGAAGCAACGGATAATTCTTTTAATTGCTTCGCTGCCACTGTTGAAGGTGCAGAAGTGAGTAAACAACTAGCTTGCTGGGTTTTCGGGAAAGCAATCACATCGCGAATCGATTCTTCTCCTGCTAACAACATCACCAAGCGATCTAAACCGTAGGCGATGCCACCGTGGGGAGGGGTTCCGTATTCAAAAGCTTCTAACAAAAAGCCGAATTTATTATAGGCTTCCTCTGGGGATAGACCGATGGTGGCGAAGACTTTTTCCTGTACTTCCCGTTGATAAATCCGCAAACTGCCGCCACCGATTTCAATACCATTAAAAATCATATCGTAGGCTAGGGCGCGAGCCTGGGCTAGATCGTCTAAATCTTCGGGATTAGGGGCAGTGAAGGGGTGATGCAATGCTTCCAGGCGTTTTTCCTCGGCGTTGTATTCAAACATCGGGAAATCCGTCACCCAGAGGAGGTTGATTTTATCAGGATCAATTAATCCCAATTGTTCCCCTAAAACTAAGCGTAGGCGGGATAGGGATTTATTGACTGTATCGGTATCTCCTGCCCCAAATAAGAGCAGATGCCCCGGTTTTGCGCCAGTCTTCTCGATTAAAGCCTGTTTTTGTGCCTCTGTCAGGTTATCTTTAATCGCACCAATGGTATCAAAATCGTAGTCTTCGCGCACGCGGATGTAGGCAATTCCCTTCGCACCCGCATCGGTGGCTTCTTTGAATAAATCCCCACCCGGTTTGATTCTGACGTTGGAAATCGCCTCGTTACCGTTGGGAATCGGTAAAACTTTCACCGTCCCACCACTGGCGATCGCACCTGAAAACACCTTAAATCCCGAATCGGCAAAAATCTCCACCACATTGACCAATTCCAAGCCAAAACGGGTATCAGGGCGATCGACCCCATAGCGATCCATAGCCTCAGCATAGGTTAAACGGGGCAGGGGCAGGCTTATATCGATATTTTTGACTTTTTTGAAGATATGAGCGATTAAAGCCTCATTTAGGGCTAAAATCTCACTTAAGGAGAGAAAACTCATCTCCATATCCAACTGAGTAAATTCCGGTTGACGATCAGCGCGCAGATCTTCATCGCGGAAACAGCGGGCGATTTGATAGTAGCGATCCATTCCCGACACCATTAATAATTGCTTAAATAGTTGCGGTGATTGAGGTAAAGCGTACCATTGGCCCGGGTTGACACGGGAAGGAACCAGATAATCCCGCGCCCCTTCGGGAGTCGATCGAGTTAAAATTGGTGTTTCCACTTCGATAAAATGCTGTTCATCTTCGAGAAAACGGCGCATTTCTTTGACAACTTGGTGACGTAGTTGTAAATTCTGACTCATACGCTCCCGGCGTAGGTCTAGATAGCGGTATCGCAAGCGCACATCTTCCCGTACCGATTCACTTTCGGAACTAGAGACGACAAAAGGCAGTTGTTTAGTAACCCCGTTGAGAATCTCGATGCTAGTGGCGTAAATTTCGATTTCTCCAGTGGCAATGCGCGGGTTAAGGGATTCGGGAGGCCGTTGACTGACTGTTCCCGTCACCTTGATGACATACTCGTTTCTGACGGTTTCAGCGATCGGGTAGGAAGCGGGGGTTCGTTGGGGATCACTGACGATCTGGACAATACCACTGCGATCCCGTAGATCGATAAAAATAACGCCACCGTGATCGCGACGGCGATCGACCCAACCGAAGAGGGTGACACTTTTTTCAATTTCGATCGCGCTAAGGTCGCCACAGTAGTGAGTTCGCATAGTCTAACTAGAGAATTACTTATATTACGAATGTAGTATAGAAAGGATGTGGCCAGAAAAAAATCAGACGGCCTTGTTCATTATGCCGGTATTTTGTCGCTCTTGTCCCTTTGTTTAGAGTATTTTTATGGTCTCCTAAGTAGCTGGTTTTAATTAAATTGAAGATAGATTTTGGGTTCGATCCCCCCTGCCCCCCTTGATAAGGGGGGATCGGCACCCCCTTAATCCCTCCTGAATAAGAGGGCATCTGACAATTTTTAACACCTACCTACTTAGTCCTCAGCTATCGGCTTTTCGCGGATCGGCTATAATCAACAAGGCTCATCTAGCAGTTACCGATTTTCAACGATTAAAATCATGAATTCCTTAGAAAAAAAAATGGTGGAACTGTTAAGAGAACTCAGGGAAGATCACCATGTTTCAGGGGTAAAAGCAGAATTCGAGACGGAAGGAACCCGACTGACGGAAGCGATGCGATTGAAAGAAATTAGTCTGAAAGCGGGGGTAGATTTTAATCTGAAAATCGCCGGTTGCGAAGCGATGAGAGATATCTTTGATGCGGTCAATTTAGGAGTCGATCGCTTGATTGCTCCCATGGTAGAAACAGCCTATGCTTTACAAAAATATCTGCGGGCAGCTAGGAGGGTTTTAGCTGATCAAGGGGTGGAAGATGTGGAGTTATTAGTTAATATTGAAACGATTACTGCCTGTGAGAATTTTCAGGAAATGTTGGCGATTCCAGAGATAAAATCTCTCGATGGTATCGTTATCGGACGGATGGATTTAGCCTGTTCTTTGGGATTAACCCGCCAGGATGTGAATAGCGAGCAAGTTTTAGCTCTGGCTTTACCTTTGGCAAAAAAAGCTAAGGCCGCCGGTTTGACTGTTGCCATTGGGGGTGGGGTGTCACTAGATTCTTTACCGTTTTTCAAAATGTTCTGCCAAGGACATTTTGACCGCTTCGAGACGCGCAAAGTTATCTTTGATTGTCCCCAAGCTTTGGATAATTTTAGTTTAGCTTTCCAAAAGGCGATCGAGTTTGAATTACTCTGGCTAGAGAATAAAAAAAATTATTATGGTGCTATTGTTCGTGAAGATGACCAGCGTTTAGAAATCCTCCATAATTTACTTTTTGGTTAAAGATATTGGTCACTTCGATCAAACGCTCAAAACCTAGACATATCCAATCAATCTGACAAATAAAAGGTAAGTCCGGCTGCGTAAATCTAAAAACCTTGTTGGATCAGATTTTTAGGCTTTTTGGTTTCCAAAAAGTGCTAGGGATTGGATCGATCGGGGGGAAATTGGCTCTCTTATTCTTGGTGTGTTTAACTTATATAAGTAGTCGTGCAAAATTAATTTCCTAGTGAAGATAGGCAAGAGGCAAGAGGCAAGAGGTGGTTAGATATGTGTAATTAATTTTGCTTAGGTACTTAGGAGTGATCAATCTTTGTGTCCTCTGTGTCTCTGTGGTTCCTTCCACACCCCCGCCCCCACCAACCAACTTTTTGCCGCAAACCCTAGATAGTTAACAGTTTCCCACCCCCAGTAGCTAATCTGGAGACTTTTCTCGCAGCATATCTGGTACATTTTGTCAAAAAAACTTTTTCGTTTTAACATAAGTACACATATTTTTGGCAAAAGATCTTTTTCGGCAAAGGATCAATTGGCAAGTTTTTCCCTAGGGACGAATTAGTAATCCTAGACGTGGCAAGGGTTTCAAGGCACAAAGCCTAAAAATGCACAGAGTAAGCCAATTCTTAGATTTTAGCAGCGGGCTGTAACTATTGCAATCTCGTTGACAAATAGGAATTTTTCTCAATTATTTTTTAAGAAAAGTAAAGATGAAGGAATGTAAATTTAAATCTTCTCAAGTATATTGGGATTTTGATAAATTTTGCTTATATAAATTAGCCCTTAGCATTCAGTTTCTTATCGCAGTTATCTTATTGGTGAAGTACAAAGTTGTTGTTTTGGGAAGTCTCCGAGCAAGGAGACGATGCCAAATCCAGTTAAGTAGGTAGTCGTTAAAAATTATCAGATGCCCCCCTTATTAAGGGGGGATTAAGGGGGGATCCCCCCGCCTATCGGCACCCCCCTTATCAAGGGGGGCAGGGGGGATCGAACCCAAAATCTATCTTCAATTTAATTATAACTACTTACTTATAATTCATGTTTAGGAGAAACCCGATATTTTTCAGTGTAATTAGTCAATTTCCTTTTTATTATCAATCTAGCTGATGGCTGACGGCTAATAGTTTTCTTTTTCCTCCGTCACCAGAGTAATACCTGTCCATTCTCCCTTCTCGTTATAAGAACGAATTAGGCGCTGTCTTTGAGTAGGAGAAAGTAACCAACCCACCTCTAAAACAAAAGGATGACCGGCAGTAATTTTCAGAGGTGTATTACAGGAAGCTCCATCTGGCAGCAGCAGGATTTGAATCGGCATCGGACCATTTTCAAACAACAATCTTTGTCCCTCAATACGAGCGCTAGAAGTAATTTGATTATCACCAAAAGTCAAAGTTTGCGAGAGATAATTATCTCCCTGACGCTCGATCGATACATGGGTAGAATAGGCAGGAGAATTATAAAAATCGCGTCCCGTTGTCACCGCCTGTCCTCGCCATTGACCCAGTAATTGCTCCACCGTTAACATCGGTCTTTCTGGGGAGCTAGAATCGGCCAACTTTTCCCGAATTAAAGTCAAGCGATCGAACTCACAGCGTTCATTAAATAACTGTACGATTCTTAATCGTCTTTCCCCAGAGATTAACCCAAATTCTGCTCCAAATTGTGAGGAAAAACTACTAAAATATAAAGAACCTTGGCCAAAAGCTCCCGTCTGGCTAAATAGAATACCCTGATTGAGAGAACTATACTCTAAAATTAAATCTTCCGGCACTCGATCGCTGTAGAGACGGCGGACCAATTGACGAATTGATCGATTATTATTAATGCCTTGCAAAGATACCAAAGTCGGGGTATCTTCGAGCAGATCGCCTTGGGGAGACAGACGGGTAAAAGAACCTTGCCATTGACCGAGATTTTTTAGTAAACATTCCCACTGGGAGAGCATAATAATTGAAGTAATTGGGGGAAATAGGACAAAATACATGGGAACAATTCGATTAATGCACGCCAAACTCCATCGAGTGCGCGTCAGCGAGGCTAACGTCGATTATGTCGGCAGTATCACGATCGATCGAGAATTGATTGAGCGGGTCGGTATTTTGCCCCTTGAAGAAGTGGATGTGGTCAATCTTAGCAATGGTAAGCGCTTTTCCACCTACGTTTTTCCCGGCCAAACCGGGGAAATTTGCCCCAACGGTGGTGCGGCTCTGCTCTGTCAACCCGGAGATATTTTGATTATCTATGCCTACGAACAACGTCCGAGGCAAGAAGTTCTCGAAAACGGTCATTTTGCCAAAGTTCTCGTCGCTGATGCTGAAAATCGCTGTCAGCAATTTTTTGAACAGAGCCTAATTCCCCGGGGTGATGGTCAGGGAGTGGAATTCTATCTCAATGGAGCGAGAGGACTCCCGTTAAACCGCGTAGCGGTTTAACGGGAGATGAATCGCGACCAGAATGAAACTAACGCGGTAGCGTTTCCACTTTTGGGGAGTTTTGGTTCTCGACGTATTTTTTTAGTTGTTCGACAGTAACGCCGCCACAA
>VYLF01000820.1_pt1 | contig 11410 bp, 9 predicted proteins | sample 5114371 | NCBI WGS metagenome assembly VYLF01 (sample SAMN12291773, study PRJNA351875) | freshwater metagenome | isolation source: freshwater lake | place: USA: Michigan, Kent Lake | collected 2013-08-15 | reverse complement strand
TGGACTTGCTGGAGCAGTGGTGGGCGATGGTAAAAGACCGCTTTAGCCACATTCACAAATTGGTGATTAACCAAGACAATGGACCGGAAAACCATTCCCGTCGCACTCAGTTTAGGCATCGGATAGTAGCCTTTGCCCAGCAGTCGCAACTGAACATTGAGTTAGCCTACTATCCCCCCTACCACAGCAAGTACAATGCAGTAGAGCGTACCTTTGGTTGGTTGGAGCAGCATTGGAATGGGAGTTGACTCGATAGTACGGTGCTTCGCTTTGCCGAATCTTTGACCTTCAAAGGAAAAAATCCAGTTGTCAAGCTCATTGACAAGGTTTACCGCAATGGGGTGAAGTTGACCCAGGAGGCAATGGCAGAGTTGGAAAAACAGATTAATCGACTTCCCCATTTGCCAAAGTGGTTTGTGGAAATCCCTTATCAACTCACTTAACTATTGGATCATCTTTTTTATGGAGTTCTCTAGATAAGTATTTTGACTCACGCCCCTTCCTCTTTTGAGACGTTGTGACACTTAATGTGCGGAATGTGGGGTATAACAGCCCATAACTCAGCCAAATAAGCCAAATTAGCGGAAAAAGTTGATCGGGGGGGGGAGAAAAACTGGCTGGCAACGAGCGATCGCTAACTATTAGTTTTCCTGATTGATAAGCTGTACTGCATTTAAACTGCGTATTGGGAATTTTAGTACAAATGCTCAAACTTCCTCTCCCTGCTCCGCAGCTCCGGCGCTCATAGACAGTCTTAACGAGTAATTCAGATAGTCAACAGCTTATTGGGAGTACCATCGGTTTACTGTTTACTGATTACTGATCACTGAAAATTACCTTCCCTGTGTTTTGCCGATTTGGTGATTACAATAGAGGTAGAGGTATCGGAGACCGAGAATAGCAATTCTCCCTACGATTGTCCGTAAACACTTACCCCTACTCTCTCTTTTTTGTTCTACTGCCCATGCTCCAAGATACCCAATCCATTCGTTACTATCAAAGACTAACCGATGACATGGTGGATCTTTGGCACCGTGGCTCGCGTTTTGATGAGATCCGGCTATATGTAGAAGGCTATTTAGCCTGTTTACGAGATTCTAATTCCATAGAACCCTATCTAATTCATCGTCTCGAAGAAGAAATTTTTCGCTTTCTGCGAGATCCTTCCAATTTTGAATATCTCTCCCCCCAAACCCAAACCCAAACTGAAGCAGATTATGGCTATTATTAACCCCAGTTCGGGTTAAGGGAATTTGGCCATCAGTTCCGGAAAAAGAATCGGATTGACTGGCTAGAATAGCCTCGGGATTAGACCTCTTGCACACAGCAGAATTCAGGAGTTAGGAGTGGGGAGAGAGGAGGAAAATCCTTACCCAATCGGGGATTTTTACCAGAGGTCTACTGAGCTTGACAGGAACGAGATTGGGTCATCTGTAGGACAATAGTATCGATCGCTTTCACCAGGGCCTGTCCAGAAACCCGTTGATTATTAACGATAATGCTAAATAACATCGGTCCTTGGTTGGGGTGTTCTAGATAACCCGATAAGGCCCGCACACCGGTAAGAGTGCCAGTTTTAGCGTAAACTGTGCCAGTGGCGGCCGTCTGACGCATTCGGTTTCTCAGGGTGCCACTAATTCCCGCTACCGGTAAGGAAGCATAGAAAGTGTCTCGATTAGGAGAATAATACATCACCCGCAAAATTTCCACGATCGAGCGGGGAGTAGCGGTATTACGGCGGGATAATCCCGAACCATCGGCTAAACGAAAACCACTGGGATTGATGCCCAATTGTGCCAAGATGGCAGTAACATTTTTAGCACCGCCGATAAAGCGAAAAAGAGTGTCAGCGTAGAAATTATTACTTCTCTGATTAGTGATATTAACCCAATCGCGCAGGGATTTTTTCTGAATTGTCGTCTCTGGGTTCATCACTTGTAAAGCGGCAGCCGTGGTAAATAACTTTGTATTAGAAGCGGGGATAAAATAGCGATCAGCGTTATGACTATAAATAACTGTTTGGCGATCGATAGATTCGATTAATATACCCCACTGATTGGGAGCTTGACTGATAATTTTATCGATATTTGCCCCGATCGATTGAGTACAGGTATTATTGGTGTTATTGCTTTCTGGCGGGGGAACGTATAATTCTATGGATTCGTTCGACGAGGAAGGATAGGGATAAACAGACAGATTAACTTGAGCGATGCTAGGGTAGGCCAAGGCGATAGTGGCTACACTGGCCACTGTCAGCGAATTGAGGCTATTGAGGAGTTGTTTCATGCTGTGTTTGTGTAAGAGTCTGGTTTCCGTAAGCGTTCGCCCTATTGTACCAGTTGCTGCTCAAGTGTCAAAGTTACCTGTCTAACAGATTTTAGCGGCTAATGCACACCAATGCCAGAGAAGAAAGCTGGCAATAGCCCGGAACTGCACTGATACCCCTTCTCAAGACCAGTTGGGATTTTTCTGGGTTCCAAAATCGTGCTATTTTGATAGCCGTGACATTACTGCTGACAATTTGGGGATAATAAAAGCAAAGTGTCGGAAAAGGGATGTCAGATTCATGTATTCTGTCTCAGATGATTCCAAAACAATGACGAATACCAGCCGTCAAACTGTGCTAGAGACGTTAAACTTACAAAAAACTTATCGGACGGGATTCTGGTTAGATAAAAAAATCGAATCCTTGAAAAACTGTACTTTAATTGTCCATGAGGGCGAAACTTTTGGATTATTAGGCCCGAACGGGGCCGGCAAAACCACACTCTTAAAAACCCTTTTGGGGATTGTCCGACCCACTTCCGGACGGGCCTTGATTCTCGGTCAACCAATTGGCGATCGCTCGGTCAGGCAACGCATCGGCTATCTTCCCGAAAATGCCTACTACTACGACTATCTCACCGGCTGGGAATTCCTACAATTAATCGCCAGCATTTTTCAAATTCCCTCTTCTGTGCAGAAAAAACGCATTCCTGAATTATTGGATTTAGTGGGATTAGACCGCAAAACTGCCCAGAAAAAGCAATTGCGTCAATATTCTAAGGGTATGATGCAACGGATCGGTATAGCCCAAGCATTAATCAATGATCCAGAATTAGTCTTTCTCGATGAACCGATGTCGGGACTGGATCCTATCGGTCGCTATCAGGTGCGAGAAATTATTCAATCCCTCAAACAACGAGGGAAAACTATCTTTTTTAACTCTCATATTCTCTCCGATGTGGAACAAATTTGCGATCGCATTGCCCTGTTGGCCCGGGGAGAATTACTCTGTGTTGGTTCCCTCGATCAAATTCTCGGTCGTGCCGATGTCTATCAGGTGATTGTTCAGGGTGGTAGGGAGGATCAACTACAGCAATGGCTCCTCGGTTTGCATTGGCGCGATCATTGTTGGCACGGACAATTACAGGGAGAACCCGCTGCTTTTCTGGCTGCCCTGCCTAGTATGGATGCTCGCTTGATTAGTCTTAATTTAGCTCGTGCTTCCCTAGAAGAATTTTTTATCGACCAATTACGTCAGCGCGGTATTACCTCTAGTCAATAAGCACTCTCATACCAAATCCGTTGAGTATAGGCTACATATTAGGACAGGCACTCATGCAAAAGAGGGAATAGATAATCAGTTTTTAATAACTGGATTTAGTATTAATCTGTAAGGCAAGTTGCCAAAAAGGAGACGAGCGTGCGACGGGGAAGACATAAAATTTTTATCGGGATGGCCCCGGGGGTCGGGAAAACTTACAAGATGCTGGAGGAGGGGCATAGCCTCAGAAAGCAGGGAACCGACGTGGTGATCGGACTTCTCGAAACCCACGGCAGGAAAGAGACCGCCGCAAAAGCCGAGGGATTGGAAATCGTACCGAGAAAAATCCTAGAGAAAGAGGGATTCACTCTCTCGGAAATGGATACGGAAGCGATTATCGCCCGCTCGCCGCAGCTGTGTCTGATCGATGAATTAGCCCACACGAACGCGCCTGGTTCGGAGCGAGAGAAACGCTTTCAGGACGTGGAGATAATTTTATCCCGGGGAATCGATGTTTACTCGACCGTGAATATCCAGCATATCGAGAGTTTAAACGATCTGGTTGCCCGAATCACTGGGGTGGTGGTGCGAGAGCGAATACCCGATCGAATTTTGGAGGAAGCTGATGAAGTGATCGTGGTAGATGTTACCGCCGAAACCCTAGAAGAAAGATTATTAGCGGGAAAAATCTACGCTCCCGAAAAGATCGAACAATCTTTAAATAATTTCTTTCAACGGCGCAATTTAATCGCACTACGGGAACTCGCCCTGCGCGAAGTGGCCGATACGGTAGAAGAAGAAGCGAGTAATTCAACCAAATTCATCGGTCAATTCTGTCCCGTTCACGAACGAGTATTAGTCTGTATTTCCACCTATCCCAACTCTTTACGATTATTACGTCGGGGAGCGCGGATAGCGGGGTATATGAACGCGGAATTTTTCGTGATTTTCGTCGATAAACCCGATCGCTTTCTCACGAAAGAGGAGGCTTTACATATCGAAACCTGCGAACGTTTATGTCGGGACTTCGAGGGGAAATTCTTACGGGTTAAAAGCTATCAGGTGGCGGCAGCGATCGCCAAAGTGGCCGAACGGGAACGGATCACCCAGATTGTGATCGGGGAGAGCCTTCAATCGCGCTGGAAGAATTTCATCAAAGGTTCTTTCACCCAAAAACTCATGCGCCTGATCTGGCAGAAAAATATCGATCTTCACATCATCGCCACCGATCCAAAAGTACCGATTAAAAACGCGCAGGCCAAGGGGGTGAAAAGGTGACTACCTGACTTGAAAGAGGGTGTGGGGTGTGGGGTGTGGGGTGTGGGGTGTAGGGTGTAGGGTGTGGGGTGTGGGGTGTAGGGTGTGGGGTGTGGGGTGTGGGGTGTGGGGAAGGAAACCTCGGGACTTTCTGCCACTTCCCCAGTCCCCCTCTCAAATCAGCAACGCCCTCTGGGATGATATTCTAGGAGTTAATCTTTAATGCAAATCCGTTGTCACTTAAGGGAGTTAACTCATGCAGGTAAATAATCTCGGCTTTATCGCTAGTATCCTATTCGTCCTAGTCCCCACTGTTTTCCTCTTGATTCTGTTTATCCAAACCAGAGAGGAAACCGAGGGTTAAATCCCTTCCCTATCCCTATTTTTCCTAAAAACCCCGGTGATTTCTTGAAGTCATGCGGGGTTTTTTCGCTTCAATTAGGGGAAAATGCTAGTTTCGTCACCTGATCCTAAATCGCCAAAAGTTAAAGTATTTAGGGTTGGCTGAATAAATGTGAAATGTAGGTAAGGTAAGGGTTTTGTGGCTTTTCTCGCCAAACAGGTGCAAGATTTTGAGAGAATCGTGCTTCCAAACCTTGCGTCTTCATCGGCCCGCGTCCTGTAGGGGCGAAGCATTTGGGCATAACCTATCGGTGAAACCGGAGATTTTCTATCCGAATGCTTCGCCCGTACTTTTTGCCGCAAACCCTAATTAGGGTCTGCTGAAAAAGTTTTTCCTGGGGGTAGGAGTCAGGAGTCAGGAGTCAGGAGCCGGTCGTTTCAGGCTTTGTTGCCCTCTTTTTTTTTGTACCAAGCGATGTACTACAAGAAGGATAATGCAAGGTTTTTGAAAGTCCCAATCCTATTTTCTTGCACTAACATCGGACTTTAACAGGTCAAAAGCTTTATTTTAAAAGGGTTTTACCATTATTCAGCCAACCCTATTTAGGGTTGGCTGAATAAATGTGAAATGTAGGTAAGGTAAGGGTTTTGTGGCTTTTCTCGCCAAACAGGTGCAAGATTTTGAGAGAATCATGCTTCCAAACCTTGCGTTTTCATCGGCCCGCGTCCTGTAGGGGCGAAGCATTCGGGCAATAACCTATCGGTGAAACCGGAGATTTTCTATCCGAATGCTTCGCCCGTACTTTTTGCCGCAAACCCTATTTAGTATTACAATCGATCGGATTTGGCGGATCTGAGTTTTTGTCCCTTTTGAGTTTCTCGATTTCTCGTTGATTGGCTTCCCGGTCAGCAACCACCCATAATTGTTTATCTTCATCCCACTTGGATTCCGTGTATATTGCTTTTTCCCAAAAGCAGGCCGATTTAATTTGTTCTGGATTAAGACCCTCGGCTCCGTTGAGGTAGGCTCCGTTGAGGTTGGCTCCGTAGAGGTAGGCTCCGTAGAGGTTGGCTCCGATGAGGTGGGCTCCGTTGAGGTAGGCTCCGATGAGGTGGGCTCCGTTGAGGTAGGCTCCGTTGAGGTAGGCTCCGTTGAGGTTGGCTCGGTTGAGGTTGGCTCCGGAGAGAATGGCTCCGGAGAGAATGGCTCCGTTGAGGTAGGCTCCGTTGAGGTTGGCTCGGTTGAGGTTGGCTCCGTTGAGGTTGGCTCCGTTGAGGTTGGCTCCGTTGAGGTTGGCTCGGATGAGGTAGGCTCGGATGAGGTTGGCTCCGTTGAGGTAGGCTTCTTCGAGGTTGGCTCCCCTCAAATTTGTCTGGCTTAAATCAAGAAATTTAATTTTCTTAGGGTCTGTTTCAGCCAAATTATCCCCGGCCCCGGCCTGGTCATTTTTAACTTTACGCCGCCCGATTACCGTTAAAGCGGCCTGAACTGGAATACTCACGGAAGGGAGCTTTTCTAGGGTTTTCTTTCTTTCCTCTGGCTTCAGTTGTTGAATATTCGAGGGAATGGGGGAATTTTTACGAATGTAGGAAGTCAGCACTTCCATAATTGTCCATTGATCCTCGCGAGAATCTTTGGCAATTCGCTCTAGGGAATAAATGCCGCCAATTACCACCTCCTCTTTACCACTACCGATTTGCTCGACAGCTTTCGAGAAGCGCTCGGTAATCAGACGTTGCTGAGTCAGTTGCATTTCCGCTTGAGAATTGAAATAATTGACAATAAGCCCAATTCCTGCCAAAAGGGTAGCAATTAATCCCAGGGCAGAAATAATCGTTTCGACCACATCAATGGCAAAGGTGCGGCTGTCTTTGTCTTCACGGGCAAAAAGCCCCGGTATTTGCTGAAATAGCCAGAAGGGAAAGATTAGCAGTTTCCAAGCAACTCTGACAAGAGACTGGAGCGATAGCAACAATCTTTTAATTAGCCTTTTTCCCCCGCGATAGGGCATTTTTAGATTCCAAGCAAGAATCGCTCTGGGATGTTGGCTAAAATATTCTTTCGCTTGCTGCCAGTCATCTATCTCATTGCCTTCTTTACCCGATGCCAGCCGTTTTTGATAAAACTCGTAAGCCTTGATCTGGTGCAATTCTAAAGAAATTCGTGGTGATTTTTTCGGAACCATGCAGCGTTTTCCCCGCCAATAGATGGATTTTGCCAAGGGACTGAGGGACTGACAAAACTGTTTTCGAGATATTAAGGGGGGATTAAGGGGGGACTAAGGGGGGATCGGCACCCCCCTTATCAAGGGGGGCAGGGGGGATCGAACCTAAAATCCATTTTTAATTTAATTATAACCAGCTACTTACAATCCAACCATTAAAGTTTATCTGTTAATCGGGTAATCGGCTCTCTCGGATGCTGTGTAATCAACAGGATCGATCATCGAGATTGTCGGTATAGACTAGAGCCTAACGTCAACCTTTGATCAAGCTGTTGGGCTACAATCCAGCAAGGACAAGAGAGCCTGTTTAGAGAATCGATCGCTTTAAGTAGGGCTTGCTGAATAAATCTAAAAACCTTGTTGGATCAGACTTTTAGACTTTTTTTCCCTCAAAAAGTGCCAGCCGTTGCGGGGATCGGGGGGAAAATCCCTGGACTTTTTCCCTGAAAATTAGGTAACTGACCACCTGAAAATAGGTAAAACCCCACACCCCACACCCCACACCCCACACCCTGCCCCTAGGAAAAGCTTTTTCAGCAAACCCTAAGTGGTGTACTCGGCGTTAATTTTGACGTAATCGTAACTAAGATCGCAACCCCAGGCCGTACCTGTCCCCGAACCGTTACCGATACAGATAGACATTAAAACGGTATCTTCTCGTAAATAAGCCCCGCTTGCTGCCGCTTTCAGGTAATTACTGGCACTAGCTCGATCGAACGCCAGAGGTTGACCATTTTCCATCATCACGAAGTCGCCTAACTTAATTTGTAGATCTTCTTGATGGAAGACTACCCCGGCCCGGCCCGCGGCCGCCGCAATTCGTCCCCAGTTGGGATCTCGACCGAAAACCGCCGATTTTACTAAGGAAGAACCGGCAATGGTGCGAGCAATCTGACGAGCGGACTGATCATCGGCCGCCCCCGAAACCCGCACTTCTATTAAACAGGTGGCTCCTTCCCCATCCCGGGCGATCGCTTTAGCCAGGTATTGACAAACTTCCGTTAACATGGCCTCTAACTTTTGGGCATCCCGGCCCATTTCTGTGATCGCCGTGGTGCGCGATTGACCGTTAGCCAAGGCGATCAGACTGTCATTGGTACTGGTGTCCCCATCCACCGTAATCTGATTAAAACTTTTATTAGCCGCCCGACTTAACATATTTTGCCAGAGAACCGTCGATACTGCGGCATCACAGGTAATAAAGGAGAGCATCGTCGCCATATTCGGGTGAATCATCCCCGATCCCTTGGCAATTCCCCCAATTGTGACCGGACGACCATCGATAGTGGTTTGCAAGGCGATCGATTTGGGGACTAGATCCGTGGTCATAATCGCCCGGGCCGTGCTTTCGCCACCATTTTCCGACAATAAACCCACTAAGGTCGGTAAAGCGGCCGTTAACGCATCCATGCGAATCCGTTGCCCGATGACTCCCGTAGAAGCCAGCAAAATTGCATCGGCGGGAATCCCTAAAACTTGGCTCAAGGCGGCGGCACTATCGAGGGCATCTTGCCATCCGGCTTCCCCCGTGGCGGCGTTTGCTTGGCCGGCATTACACAAAATCGCCCTGGCGCTGGCTTTAGTTTGTAGGCGTTGACGGCAATAATCGACGCAAGCGGCGCGCACTTGACTGGTGGTAAAGACTCCTGCGGCGATCGCTTCTGTTTCCGAGACAATGAGGGCTAAATCGGGCAAACCGGACGGTTTTAGCCCCGCGGCCATCCCTGCGGATTTAAATCCTTTTGGGGCGGTGATCCCCCCCTCTATTTCCTGCCAATCGGCCATTTTCTCCCGTCTCCTACTCAAATTCGACACTCGATTATAGCAAGTAAAAAATCAAAAATCTTCGGTTAGGTGAGGAGTCAGTAGTCAGTAGTCAGTAGTCAGGAGAATTAAGAATGAATAATTCACAGATTCTAGGCAATTTAATCCTTATTTTTGCCGTTTTTGAATCCTCAAAAATTAATTATGCAAGAGGTCTAAAGCCAAAAAGTAGCAAGGGGTTTGGCTGTTGCGGGTTGGGGAGAAGGGAGAAGAGAGCGGGGAACGGGGACTGGGGAGAAGGGAGCGGGGGGGATAAATAAGCTAAACGGCTTTTACTTCGGATCACCGATATAGACTCCAAAAGGGTTATAGCTGTTGGATCATGCAGGTTAAGCGCCGTTTAGCTTAAAAATAATCTCCTGTCTCGGAGTCTCCTGTCTCCTGATTAAGCTATCACTTTACTAAATTGCGGGTTAAAAGTTGATAGAGTAGCCTAGTCTCGTAAAATAGCAAGCGACACAGCCCATCCTTACCCAATGCCTTAAAACTGGGTAATTCTTTCTTTTTCTCGATTGTTTGACCGTTTTCGGTGTCGTAATAGATATGAATCCGAGGATTAAGCCAAGAATGCTTAAGCTTGCCAATAACCTCGGTTTTAGCGGGTTTATTCGGGCAAATAGTCACCAATGCGTGAGCATACAAGTGAGAGCGCATTAAGTCGGAAACCTTCCAAGACTTTTTTACCTTGTCTTGTTTTGCTGAGGTATCACCAGAAATCTGATAAGAATATCCCAGCCCTAGATAAGCCTGAAACTTTCTCAGGCTAATATCGTGATCACCTCTAAAGTAGGGTTTACCGTTGACTAAAAATCTTTCGATAGGATAGCAGTGTAAAAGCAGTAAACTTTGAAGGACAGTACCGAAAAGAAATTGATTAAATACTTGACAATAAGGCTTAAATTGTTCCAGTTCTAGAATTTCGCTTAGTTCCCCTTCTTTAATTGATATTCTAGTTTGATACATGATAAGGTCATTAGCTAATAGTTGACTATATTCACTGATTCCAGTCCCGGCTGTGGCTTTAATGCGCGGGTTGTTTTTCAGTCTGGCAATATGCCCTAAAGTGGGGTTAAATCCATTGACTCCAATATAATCAAAGTCTCTTTCGGCAATTTCTGGATATTCACAACATAACCGCTGTCTAAGTTGATTGATTAAAGAATTTTTGTTCTTATCAAGCTGTTCTCTCACATGAAAAGTACGTCGTAATTCCTTAAAATCGGGGGATTACCCAAGTCATCTAGTCCCGATTTGTCAAAATAGGTTAGGGCAATGGTTAACGCGTCTAGATAGTCGTCTTTGTTTTTAGTCTTGAAATAGTGCTGACGATTTATCTTAGTTTGCTGATGAGATATCCAGTAGATATTTAATCCTAACTTCTTAGCACAGTTAACCCAGAAGCTTGCGTACCAGTACCCCGTAGGTTCTAGAATAATTGCATCAGCTTCTAAAGATTTAATAATCTCGATCGCTTCAGCGTTGCACTCTAGCTTGTAGGCTATCTCGTTAAGCTGAATATTTCCCTTAATTCTCTGGTATCCCCTAACTGGTTCCTTATATCCCAATAATTTTAATTGTTTTCTCGCCTCAGAAGCCGTCAGTCGAGTATAAGCAATCGGAAGGAGGCGTTGCTGAATCAAGGTATGAATCAGGCAGGAATAGGAACTTCCCAAAACTTAAGATAATGGATTAATAAACGTATTGAATACCCTAACTTTTCACCCTCCACTCTTGTCATATATGTCTTGCTAATAATATGGTCTTCATCAGCAATAAAGCAGGGATAAACCGACCAGCCATCTGTTACATAAAAATAACATCCCCAGGTTTTAACTAACTCCCATAAAGGACGAAATGTTTCTGCACTATGGTCTCCTAATACCCAGCCCAATATTCCAGGCTTAAAGTGGGCTACAGCAGTCCACAGCCAAATTTTGTGTTTGTTTGACCAACAAAAGTTTCCAATTCGTCCAATTCTCCCACTTCAGGAATTGTTTCTGGCTCATAGACTTCGGGAAGAAGTTTTCCCACTGCTTTCAGCCAAGTGATTATCATTGTATGATGAACACCTTTTACTCGTTCAATCTGCCTAAAACTTGAACCATTAACATACATTGTTAGCCATTCCCGCTTGGTTTCATCACTGTAACCTCTGTGAGTATTATAGTTATCTATAAATTGACGACCACAGTTTACACAAATGTGATTCTGTTTGCCTTTCTTATGACCATTTTTA
>VYLF01000522.1_pt1 | contig 11415 bp, 8 predicted proteins | sample 5114371 | NCBI WGS metagenome assembly VYLF01 (sample SAMN12291773, study PRJNA351875) | freshwater metagenome | isolation source: freshwater lake | place: USA: Michigan, Kent Lake | collected 2013-08-15 | reverse complement strand
GTGGTGGGCGTTGGGCGCGCGGGGGTCGTTGGTGGTGCTGCGGGCGTGATGGACGGTGGGCGCGCGGGGGTCGTTGGTGGCGCGGCGGGCGTGATGGACGTTGGGTGCGCGGGGGTCGTTGGTGGTGCGGCGGGCGTGGTGGACGGTGGGCGCGCGGGGGGCGTTGGTGATGCGGCGGGCGTGGGTGGTGGGGAGGTGGATTGGAGGGGGGAGGTGCGGGGGGAGGTGGATGGGTTGCCGGTGGCGGCGCTGGGGGTTGGTGAGGAGGTTGTCGCGGGGCTCGATGAGGTGGGGATCGTGCGGATCGGGCAGTTGCTCGATATGCCGCGACGGTTGCTGCCGGCGCGGTTTGGGAACGAACTGACGTTGCGGCTGGATCAGCTCCTGGGCCGTGCGATCGAGGCGATCGAGCCCGTCCGCTGGCGCGAGCCGGCGGGCGTGGAGTTTGTGCTCGATGGGCCCACGACGCGGGTTGAAGATATCGAACGCATCGTGCTCGACCTCGTCGACCGGTTGTGCGAGCTTCTGGCCACGCGGGAACGCGGTGCGCGACGCGTTGAACTCGCCCTGGAACGCGCGGACCTTGAGCCGGTTGTTGTCGTGCTGTCGTTTACGAGGCCCAGCCGTGATCCGCGCCACTGGCGGAGCATGATCCGGCCGCGACTCGAGAAGATTCACCTGGGCTTTGGGGTTGAACGCATCACGCTCGTGGCGCCCCGATCCGCGGGTGTGGTCCACGATCAGCGGGAACGATGGCGGACCGATGCCGCGGAGAACAGACGGGCGGTCGCGGAGTTCATCGATGCGGTGAACAACCGGCTTGGGTCCGGTGCGGTGCTGCGTGCGGTTCCGGTGGAATCGCACGTGCCGGAGCGGGCGTACAGCATTCAGGATGCCGAGGCCGTTGCGCCCCGGGGTGGTGCCGTGGCGGGTGGGGATCGGCCGACGATGCTGCTGTCGGTGGCGATGCCGATCGAGGTCGTTGCGCTCTCGCCCGGTGGTGCGCCCGAGCGCATCCGCTCAAAGGACGAGGAGCACGCCGTTGTCGTCGCGATCGGGCCGGAGCGCATCGCCGGTGAATGGTGGCGTGACGAGGCAACGCCCAAGACCCGCGACTACTTCCGCGTGCAGACGGGCGACGGTCGGTGGCTCTGGGTGTACCGGTGCATCGAAGACGGGCGGTGGTTTCTCCACGGGATGTGGGCGTGAACCATGCCACAGAACGAGTTTGAGAAAGTCAAAGTCCACCCGTCGAAGCGGCCCGATGCGGTCGCGACCGTGGTTGAACGCGACGACGTGCCGTACGCCGAACTCGCGGTGACGACGAACTACACCTTCCTCACCGGGGCCAGTCATCCGGAAGAGATGGTCGAGCAGGCCGCGGCATTGGGGCACGGGGCGTGCGCGATCGCGGATCTGAACACGCTCGCGGGCATCGTGCGGGCGCACTGCGCGGCGAAGGCGGCGAAGATCCCGCTCGCGATCGGATCGCGGCTGCGGCTCACGACGCACGCGAACGGCGGTGAGGCGAACGTTGATGTGCTCGCGTTCGCGACGTCGCGGGAGTCGTACTCGCGGTTGTCGCGGCTGCTCACACTCGGGAAGCGGCGTGCGCCCAAGGGGGAGTGCGATCTCTCGCTCCATGATCTGCTCGAAAGCAACCGGGGTTTGCTCGCGGTGGTGATGCCGCCGCGGGTGATGGGGACGGAGTTTGTTGAGGCGGTCGAAGCGATGCGGGGCGTGTTCACGGATGATCGCCTGAGCCTCGCGGTGGCGAGGGAGTACGGGGCGGATGACGGGGCCGTGTTCGCGCGGGCGATGGCGCTCGCGTCGCACACGCGCGTGCCGCTGGTGGCGGTGAATGATGCGCACTACCACGTGCCGGAGCGGCGCGATCTGCAGGACGTGCTGACGTGCATCCGGCATGGGTGCACCATTCACGAGGCGGGCGCGAGGTTGCACCCGCACGGCGAGCGGTACCTGAAGACGGGCTCGGAGATGATGCGGCTGTTTGCGGGCGTGCGGGGCGCGGTGCGGCGGAGTGCGGAGGTGGCGCTGCGTGCCGCGGCGTTCTCGCTGGATGAACTGCGGTACGAGTATCCGGTGGAGGCGTGTCCGCCGGGTGTTGTGGCGATCGAGCATCTGCGTGATCTGACGATGCAGGGAGCGCGGGTGCGGTACGGCGAGAGCGTGCCGGAGAGCGTGGTGCGGCAGATCGAGTACGAGCTCGCGTTGATCGGCGAGTTGAAGTATGAGCCGTACTTCATCACCTGCTACGACATCGTGCGGTTCGCGCGGTCGCGTGGGATTCTGTGCCAGGGGCGAGGGGGCGCGGCGAACTCGGCGGTGTGCTATTGCCTGGGGATCACGGAGGTGGACCCGTCGCGGTTCAGCATCCTGTTCGAGCGGTTCATCAGCCGTGCGCGGAACGAGCCGCCGGATATTGATATTGACTTCGAGCACGAGCGGCGGGAGGAAGTGATCCAGTACATCTATCAGAAGTATGGGCGTGAGCGTGCCGCGCTGACCGCGGAGGTCATCACGTACAGGGGGCGTAGCTCGGTGCGTGAAGTGGGGAAGGCGATGGGACTCTCGCTGGATGCGGTTGATGTGCTCGCGAAGCAACTGGGGCACTGGACGTCGGGGATCAACGCGGAGCGGGTGCGGGAGGCGGGGTTCAATCCGGATGATCCGACGGTGGCGAGGATCGTGCGGCTTTCGCAGGAGCTCAGCGGGTTTCCGCGGCATCTCTCGCAGCATGTGGGCGGGTTTGTGATCACGCGGTCGCCGCTGAGTGATCTTGTGCCGATCGAGAACGCGGCGATGGAGGATCGCACGGTCATCGAGTGGGACAAGGACGACATCGACGCGATGGGGATGCTGAAGATCGACGTGCTGGGGCTGGGGATGCTGTCGTGCATCCGCAAGTGCATCGCGATGGTGAACGCGTGGAGAGGGGATGCGATGCCGGCGTTGACGCACCAGGGGTTGGCGTCGGAGCCGACGGATCCCGCGGTGTACGACATGCTGTGCAGGGCGGACAGTGTTGGGGTGTTTCAGGTGGAGTCGCGGGCGCAGATGTCGATGCTGCCGCGGCTGAGGCCGCGGACGTTTTATGATCTTGTGATCGAGGTGGCGATTGTGCGGCCGGGGCCGATCCAGGGGGACATGGTGCACCCGTACCTGCGGCGGCGCAACGGCGAGGAGCCGATCGTGTACCCGAACGAGGATGTGCGGCGGGTGCTGGGGCGGACGCTCGGGGTTCCGTTGTTTCAGGAGCAGGCGATGCAGCTCGCGATCGTCGCGGCGGGGTTCACGCCGGACGAGGCGGATCAGTTGCGGCGTGCGATGGCGGCGTGGAAGAGGAAGGGGCGTGATATCGAGAAGTTCGGGACGAAGCTGATCGCGGGGATGATGGCGCGCGGGTATGCGCGGGAGTTCGCGGAGCGGTGCTTCGAGCAGATCAAGGGGTTCAGCGAGTACGGGTTTCCGGAGTCGCACGCGGCGAGCTTTGCGATTCTGGTGTATGTGTCGTCGTGGTTGAAGTGGTACGAACCCGCGGCGTTTGCTGCCGCGCTGATCAACAGCCAGCCGATGGGGTTTTATGCACCGGCGCAGATTGTTCGCGATGCGCAGGAGCACGGGGTGGAGGTTCGGCCGGTGGATGTGAACTTCAGCGGGTGGGACTGCTCGCTGGAGAAGCCGGGCGCGGGGCGGAGTTGCATGCGGCTGGGGATGCGGCTGGTGAAGGGGATGCGGGAGGAGGAGGCGACGATGATCGAGAGCGCGGCGAGGGCGCGGGGTGGTCGTGGGTTCGCGGGTGTGCGTGATCTGTGGCGGGCGAGCGGGGTGACGGTGGGGGCGCTGCGGAAGTTGGCGCAGGCGGATGCGTTCCGGAGCATGGGGATGGATCGGCAGCAGGCGCTGTGGGCGATCAAGCCGCTCAAGGACGAGCGGTTGCCGCTGTTTGATGCGTGCGAGGAGGAGGAGATCGCGGAGTTGCCGGGGATTCGTGCGGGGCGGCAGGTGCTGCATGATTACCAGAGCGTGGGGTTGTCCCTGAAGGCGCACCCGGTGTCGTTCCTGCGTTCGCGGCTGGATGAGCGCGGCGCGACGTGCAATGGTGATCTGCGGAACGCGAAGCGTTGTCCGCAGGGGCGACCGTTGGTGGTCGCGGGGATCGTGCTGGTGCGGCAGCGACCGGGGACGGCGTCGGGGGTGGTGTTCATGACGCTGGAGGACGAGACGGGGATCGCGAACTTGATCCTGTGGAGCAAGACGTACGAGAAGTTCAGATCGGTGGCGAGGCTGGCGACGTCGGTGATGGCGTTTGGCCATGTGGAGCGGCAGGGGGAGGTGGTTCACGTGCACGTGGCGAAGCTGGAGTCGATGGATGAGATGCTGCCGGATCTGGATGGGCTGTCGCGTGACTTTCATTAGAACTTCGCGAGGAGATATGGGATAGACGGGCTGGCGTGGGACGCGGGGTTGCGGTACACTGGGGGAGGAAGGATGCATCGCCATGGGTATACCGATCGGAAGCAAAGTTACATGCACGCTCTCCGCCGCGACGCTGAAGGTGGTGGAATGCAAGGGATGCGGCGAGTCCTTTGTGTATCGCATGGAGCGAAGGGCGAACGGGTACGCCAGCAACCTGCTGTGGCTCGATGGCGACGGGGCAAGGGAGCGGGCGACGAAGGAGGCGGAGAAGCAACTTGAGAAGGCCTTGATCAAGGGATGCGACTTCGTGCCGTGCCCTGGGTGCGGTTGGTATCAGCCGGACATGGTGCAGCGCAAGCGGACTCGCATCATGTGTTGGTCGTTGGCGGGGGTCGTGGTGGTGTGGATCGGGGGTGCGATCACGATCGCTGCGATGAGGACGCCGTTCTCGTCGCTGCAGACGGCGTCGGCGGTGCTGAAGGGGTTGGTGATCGCGGGTGCGATGGTGGCGGTGGTGGCGCCGTGGCTGATGAATCTGAACAAGAACGCGGCGGCGCGGATCGAGAAGGCGAGAGCGAATCCGCAGGTGCTCACCGAGCAGGAAGTGGAACAGTTGCTGAGCGAGACGGAGGAGGGCGAGGCGATGCGGCAGGACGACGCGGAGTTGGTAGAAGCGAGGGTGACGACATGAGCGTTTCCGTCGGCAAGACCTATACCACGCATGTCGCGGGGAAGACGGTGAAGCGCGTGCGGTGCGACCACTGCAGCGGGGAGTTTGCGTATCGGATGGAGAGGGAGGCCGCGGGGCAGGAGTTGGACCTGCTGTGGCGTGATGGGGCGGGGGCGAGGCAGAAGTCGGAGGCGACGGCGCGACGCGAGGTGGACGCGAAGCTGCAGAAGGGGGACGAGTTGGTGCCGTGTCCATCCTGCGGGCGGTTTCAGCGGGCGATGGTGAAGCGGCGGCGGATGCAGGCGATGATGTGGGGTGTTGTTGTCAGTGTTGTGGCGGCCATCCTCGGGGTTGTGGTCATCGCGGGGCGGGTGACGTCGAGCTCTTCCCTGCTGACGATGCAGATGGTGGTGGCGGGCGTGTGCGGGCTTGGGGTGGTGGCGTCGTTGGTGCTTCCGTGGGTGTGGAATCCGAATCGGGGCGCGGAGGGGAGGCGGGGGATCGTTGATCCGCGCGTGGTGCCGCCGGCGGAGTGGGATCGGATCGGGGAGGAGCGGGCGGTGGTGGAGGAGTCGGCGGAGGACGCGTCGGTACCGACCGGCCGGTCCTAAAGTGACGGCATGTGCGGGCGATTCACGCAAGAGTTTACGTGGCGGCAGGTGCATGACTTCCTGAGTCTGCAGTTTCCGCCCGGGCCGGGGGCGATCGTGGAGATGCCGCCGAGTTACAACGTGGCGCCGACGCAGTCGGTGGCGGTGTGTCGGGCGAAAGAGGGGGGCGGGCGCGAGCTGGCGGCGATGCGGTGGGGGTTTGTGCCGAGTTGGAGTGATGAGGGCAAGGTGCTGATCAACGCGCGCAGCGAGACGGTCGCGGGTTCACCGGCGTTTCGCGCGGCGTTCAAGTCGAGGCGGTGCGTGGTGCCGGCGTCGGCGTTCTACGAGTGGCGGGTGCTGAACGGGAAGAAGCAGCCGGTGTGCTTCCGGGCGCTGAACGATCCGATCTTCGCGCTGGCGGCGCTGTGGGAACCGTCACGCGAGCACGGGGCGTGCTTCACGGTGCTGACGACGAAGCCGAATGAGCTTGTGGCGCAGGTACACGACCGGATGCCGGTGATGCTGCGCGGCCCGCAGGTCGCGGCGTGGATGGAGGGCGAGCAGCCGGGCGCGGAGTTGATGGGGGCGTTTCCGGCGGAGGAGATGGAGAGCTACGACGTCTCGTCGCGGGTGAACAGCCCGAAGAACAACGATCGCTCGTTGGTGGAGCGTGAGGGGCCGAAGACGTTGTTTGGGTGAAGCGGCGCTACTTGGTGTCGACGGTGCGGGCTTCTTCGGCGGCTTTGGCGTCGCGGGCGAGTTTGGTTTCGCGGAGGGGGGTGAAGTCGTGGTCGAACCAGTCGTTCCACTTCTTGGCGTCCCAGCCGAGGGCGCGGGTGTCGGTGTCGGTGAGGCGGGAGGCCATGCGGGAGAGGGGGACGTGGATTTCGTAGTGGTATTCGTAGACGATGGCGTCGTTGATGCGGAGGACGGTGCCGCTGGTGACGACGTCGAGCTGCGGGTCGTAGGCGACGGCGAAGGGGCCGACGACGGGGGTGAGGTCGCTGACGAAGGATTGCTGGGTGCCGACGGCGATCCAGGCGAGGTCGCCGTCGTTGCCGCGGTCGGCGGAGCCGACGCCTGCGCCGCCGCCGCTGACTTGTGACGAGATCATCCAGGGGATGGCGGCGATGAGGTCGAAGGCGTCGGCGACGTTTGCCGCGGCGGAGCGGACGCGTTCCTTGCCGGAGCGGAGGCCGGAGTAGACGACCATGCTGGTGGCGTGGGGGAGTTCGCCGAGGTCGTCGCGGCGGGCGGCGAGGCGTTCGCGGGCGAGGGCGCGGGTGGAGTCGGACTTGCCGTAGATGGAGAGCCAGGAGATGCAGGCGTCGCCTTCGTGGCTCTTGGCTTCGCGGAAGATGTCGAGGACGGCGGCGGCGGCGTCGGGGGATTCGTCGCCGAAGAGTTCGACGAGGGGTTGGAAGAACTTGGGGTCTTTGAAGTCCTGGAGTTTGGCGATGCCTTCCTGGCGGATTTCGGTGCCGGCGCGGGAGCGGAAGTGGTCGTAGCGGAGTTTCTTGAGTTGCTTCTCGACGACCATTTGCTCTTTGCGCTGCTGGGCGTATGCGCGCATGGCGGGGCTGTCGGGGCTTTCGGCGAGGGAGCGGAGCCAGGTGGGGGGGGTGTCGGTGGTGTGGGCGTCGACGGAGAAGCGTTGGCCGAACGAGGTGGAGGCGGCGAGGAGGAGGATCGCGGCGGCGGTGAGGGCTTGGGACTTCATGCGGGGTCCTGGGAGGGGGATTTGTTCGGTCGGAGGAGTTTACGGTGGGCGCGGGATGGCGGTTGCGGAATCTGGTGGTGGGGGCGGATTGGGTGTGGTAGCCTGCGTGGATATGGGCACTTCGGGGAGTGGAAAGAACGTTTCGGACCTTCACCGGCTGTTGCGGATCATCACGATGGTCCAGTCGGGGACGGAGCTGGACCACGTGGGGATGGCGGCGGAGCTTGGGGTGGGGGAGCGGACGCTGTACCGGGACTTGAGCAAGATCAAGGAGGTCGGGATCGGGATCGACTTTGACCGCAAGCGGTGGCGGTTCGTGATGCGTGGGCAGGCGTTGATGCAGCCGCTGCAGCTGGACGGTGAGGAGGCGATGGCGTTGGCGGCGTTGTGCCGCGAGGTGGCGGCGACGGAGCAGATCGCGTTTACGAAGCCGGCGGCGCGGGCGATGTCGAAGGTGATGGCGCAGTTGCCGGAGGGGATGCGGCAGGAGGTGGAGGAGACGACGAAGCGGATGGTGATTCAGATGGAGCGGGGGGGCGCGGCGGACGGGTACGCGGACGTGTTTGAGGCGGTGCAGCTTGCGATCATCGAGCAGCGGGCGCTGGAGTGCGAGTACGAGTCGGCGCGGAAGGGGGAGGGGGAGCCGTTTGTGTTCCATCCGTACTCGCTGTTTTACAGCGTGCGGGCGTGGTATGTGGTGGGGTATCACGCGGGGCGCGGGGAGGTGCGGTCGCTGAAGTTGAGTCGGTTTGTGAGGCTGGACGCGATGGAGAAGCGGTACGAGGTGCCGTCGTCGTTCACGCTGGAGGGGTACTTGGGGAACGCGTGGCGGATGATCCGCGGGGAGCGGGACTATCGCGTGGAGCTCGAGTTTGATGAGTCGATCGCGGAGACGATCTCGGAGACGAACTGGCATCGGACGCAGGAGATCGAGTACCTCGACGGTGGGCGGCTGCGGTTTCGGTGCACGGTGTCGGGGCTGGATGAGATCGTGTGGTGGGTGATGTCGATGGGGCCGAGCTGTCGGGTGGTGGGGCCGGTGGAGCTGGTGGAGAAGGTGAAGGGGCTGGCGGCGCGGGTGGTGGGGATGTATGGGGAGGGGTGAGGGGGCATTTCACGCACCTTTAGCGTGGCCTGGGCGCGGCGGGCGATGTGGGGGGAGACTCTTCTGTACGATGTGAGATGGGTGCGGGCCGATTTCTCGAATCATGCGTGTTCGAATGAAGGAGGTGCGTCATGTTGCGGGGGTTCTTCGGATTCAGTGGGCTGACGTCGCTTCTCCTGATCGTTTCGACTCCGCATGCCGCGTGCGCGCAGTCTTGCGGGCCGACCTGGAGCACGCGCTTCGCGGATGCTCGCTTTGACGGGGCTCCGGGGAGCGTGAGCGCGATCAAGGAGTTCAACGACGGATCAGGCCTGCGGCTGTGGATTGCGGGCGGGTTTGTGAGCGCGTGGCCCAGTTCGGGACCCGCGCGTCAGGGCGCAGGCGTTGCGGCGTGGGATGGGACAACGTGGGTAGACGTGGGCCGCGGAATCGACGGCACGTGGCTTGATTTGGAGGTCTTTGACGACGGAAACGGGCCGGCGCTGTATGCGGCGGGGTGGTTTCGCGAGACTGCTGGCCCGAACACGGGCGTGAGGCGATGGAACGGTGCGGGGTGGGAGAGCATTGCTGGGCCGGATGGGCGGACAGACGACTTGCAGGTGTACGACGATGGCACAGGTTCGGCGCTCTATGCGGTGGGCAACTTCGTGACATGCGGGTCAGTCTCGGTCACCGGAATCGCGCGATACCGCAACGGAGCGTGGAGCGCGGTCGGGTCACTCGATGCAAGGTCGGGCATGACGATGACCGCGCTCACGACGGGAGCCTCACCAGGGCTTTATGTGGGCGGGATTTTCGCCGGCTCGACAAGCTGTGTGAGGTGGTTTGCAGGTGCCTGGACGAATGCGGGGGTATCTGGGCAAGGAGGTCAGACGATTCACCTGGGGACGTTTAACGGAGCGCTCCTCGCGGGTCAGTGGACACTCGGATTGTGGAGAAGGGATCCCGCATCGTTGGCTTGGCAGCAGGTAGCCGGGATGGATGCATCTATCCCGGGCAACGTGCAAGACACCCTCGCTTTCGATGACGGGCGGGGGCTGGGCCTCTTCTGCGGCGGGAGTTTCCGCACGGCGGGAGTCAATCCACTGCTCAACCTCGCACGGTGGACCGGTTCCACCTGGACCGCTGTTGCGCCGACTGGCTGGGCGAACAACGGTCTGGGTAACGGGGCGATCGGGGCTCTCGGGTCGCAATCGGCCTCTCCGCGGCCGAACTTGGTCTTTGGAGGAACGTTCGAGGGAGCGGATCCAGACGGCAACACCGAGAACGGGATTCAACTCAGGCTCAACTCGGTGGGAGTTTGGACAGGATCGCAGTTTCGACCGCTCGGCCTGGGTGTGACGCACTCGGGCGTGCGAGCCATTGCGTTCGATCCGGGTGAGACGCCGCTGGTGGGAGGAGATTTCCGATCCATCAACGGAGCGGGATACCGGGGCGTCGCTTCATTTCAGAACGAACAGTGGGCGATGCTCGGCGGCGAGTTCAACGGCCAGGTGAGCGACCTCGTGTACTTTGAGGGAGTGCCCATCGCTGCGGGCGCCTTCACGAGGATCGGCGGAAACGCGGTTCGGGCGGTTGCGAGGTTCCAATCGGGGGCGTGGCAATCCATGCCCGGTGGGATCGTTCGCCCTACTGCGCTGGAGTCAGGCGGGTTCAACGGGGTCCCCTCGCTCTTCATCGCGGACGGGTCCACTCAGGCGGTCCTTCAGTGGAACGGCACGACGTTTGTGCGGCTGGGGAGCACGTCTCCCAGTGTCACGTCCGACGACCTGCTCATCATTGAAGAGGATGGTGTGAGCAAGCTCGTCGTGCCGTCTCGGTTCCAGGCCTTCGCAAACTCGGGGAACCGCACGGTTGGGATCTGGGATGGGACGGCGTGGAGCTATCGGGGAGTTCGGAACACGCTGCAGAGCACCATCAGAGCCGTGGCGTGGTTTGATGATGGGACCGGCCCCAAGCTCTACGCCTCCGGCATTTTCCAGGACGTTTCGCCCTTTGCAACCGGTGATTTGGCGGTGTTGGAGAACGACCGCTGGCGGATCCTGACTGCGAACTCGCCTCTCAACTCGGTGGGCGAACTCGCGGTGTTTGACGACGGCTACGGCCCGTCGCTCTATGGTGTGGGAGCGTTTGCCATTGGTGGTCGTTCGGAGAGCGTCGCGAGATGGAACGGACAGCAATGGGTCCCGCTCGGAAGTGGGATCGGGGGCTCTGCGGCGGCTGTGTTGCCGCTGGTCGAAGGCGGAGTGCCCAAGCTGCTTGTCGCGGGATCCTTCTCGCATCCGGGCGCGGGCGGTACCGGCGTTGGGCTGGCGGAGTGGGTCGGGTGCTCGTTTTGTCCGGCCGATTTCGATCGGTCTGGGGAGGTTGGTGGCGACGACGTCGTGGGGTTCTTTGCCGAGTGGGACAACGGGGGCCGCCGCGCCGACTTTGATACGTCGGGGGGAGTGGACTCTGACGACGTCATCGCGTTCTTTCAACGCTGGAACGAGGGATGCTGAGTGGCCTCAGCGGGCGTTCAATCGGATGAAAGACAGTGCCGCGGGGGATGAGCGGAGAGGGCGTGGATGGTGGCTGGGCGGCGGGTGGCGATGAGAAGATGGCGGCCTCGCTGGGGAGGTGTCCGGACAACTGTTCAGCAGCCGGAATCCCAGCGTTCGAAGAAGCCGATGACGTCGTCGCCGTCGACGGAGCCGTCGTTGTTGAAGTCGCTGGGGCATGCCGCGGCGAAGTTGACGGTGTTGGTGTGGATGATGCTGTTGGGGTCGGCAGCCGAGGGCGTGGTCAAAGAAGGCGGCGAGGAACTCGTCGAGGGAGCGGATCACGGGATGTCGACCGAAAGTGGTGTCCATCTGTAATACCCCCCCCGCGGACGCTTCTGTGCGCG
>VYLF01000520.1_pt1 | contig 11442 bp, 13 predicted proteins | sample 5114371 | NCBI WGS metagenome assembly VYLF01 (sample SAMN12291773, study PRJNA351875) | freshwater metagenome | isolation source: freshwater lake | place: USA: Michigan, Kent Lake | collected 2013-08-15 | reverse complement strand
TCGTTGCTTCTATAGAACACGCCACGGTTCAGTGCCTCACTCTCGATTCCAGAGATTAACCTGCGGTCTCGAAACACGACATCGACTGCTTTGCTTGATGATTCTGTTTAGTGTGGTTAGCGCAATACTGTACTCCACAGTTTCTGGTTTGGCCAACGATAAAGAAAACGAGCCAACCGGAACAACCACCGAGAATAACACCGCTGACGCACCGGCTGATTCCTCTACTGCAAAACTTATCGAACTGAAGCGAACTGGACTGACTCGATCGCAATATAGAAACGCTCAAGTTGCAAACCTTGCAGCGAACTCGAATTCTTCGGATATCCCTCAGCCTAGGCTTGAAGAATTCAAGATCACGATTGAACCGATCTTGAAGAAAGCATGTATCGATTGTCACGGCGCTGACGATCCGCAAGGTAACATTCGAATCGATACTCTCAATCCGAATCTGCATAACGGCGGCGATGTCGATTGGTGGAATGAGATCTTTTCTGTAATCACCAAAGGGGAAATGCCCCCACCCGATAGCGCTGATATCTCGGATGAAGAGAGAAAGAAAATCGTCGATTGGCTTTCAAACGAGTTACAAGCGGCCTCGATTGTGAGACGCAATTCTGCTGTTCATTCCTCGTTTCGTCGAATGACTCGCTACGAATACAATCATGCTCTTCAAGACTTGTTGGGACTCCCGTGGGATTTCGCAAAAGATCTTCCCCCAGAACCAAAATCGGAAGATGGTTTCCAAAACAGCTCTGAGCACCTGCACATGTCGGTGACCCAGTTCGAAACCTATTACCGATTAGCTCACACAGCCTTGACCCGAGCGATCCATCTCGGTCAAAAGCCGGAATCGCTTTACTGGGGTATCTCCATGTCGGACGTCTCCAAATTGGAGTGGCCGAAACAAGAAGTAGAAGAGGCGAAGTTACGGAAGGAGTTCAAAAGTTCACCAGAAAAGCTGGACGATGAACTTAAGAAACTAGAACAGCGATTCCAGCAACCTCATTCTCGCGGCTACTTTCGAGATCTCTTCAATGGCCGCACGGCGATCGCAAACTGGGATTACGGCGAAGCAAAATATGCGAACCTACCTCACAATTCCCTGCCAAAACAGCCGGAAGAATTCGATCACGTTGCGATTTTGCCCGCCGGACAATGGCTCAATGTCGAACTGGGAGACCAGCTTCCCGACCATGGACCGATGCGTGTCCGCGTTCGAGCTTCACGAGTCGACTCAAAGAAAGAGAATCCTCCTAGCCTACAGCTTTACTTTGGCTGGCAAGCTAGCAACGAAGGTCGAGCCTTGCTGCCGGTGGGTCAGCACGATAGAGAAATCGATGCGACGAATGATGCACCGAAGTACTACGAATGGGTGATTGAACTCGGCGAAATCTATCCTCGCAACTCAGTCCGAGGTGATTCGCCTATGGGTGCCATGCCGAGCCCCTCAGAATACATTCGCTTCGTGAATAGCTCCGCTTCAACAAACGATATCCAAATTGACTACGTTGAGGTGCAATCTCCATCATTTGATCATTGGCCACCTCTTTCTCACTCCAACATCTTTCCAAGTCGCGAAGAAAACGAACCGGAACTTGACTATGCGAACCGGGTAATTTCCCGTTTCATGACTAAAGCTTGGCGTCGCCCAATCTCAAGTGAAGAAATCTCGCAAAAGATGGAGCGATATTCCGAGATTAGACCTGAGTGCGAAAGCATGGAATCCGCTATTCTCGAGATTCTTGCATCTGTCATCGCCTCTCCTAATTTTCTTTATGTCGTTCCGGATAGATCAACCATAAGTCAACGGACTGAAGTTAAGGTGGAATCGGACACTCGTGAATCGATCCCAAACCATGAGCTTGCGACTCGCTTAGCTTTGCTCCTCTGGAGTAGCATTCCGGACGAAGAGTTGTTGCAAACGGCTCGCGATGGCTCTCTCAGCGATATCAATGTCCTCAAAGCTCAAGTAGCTCGGATGCTTGCGGATCCCAAATCCAATCGATTCGCAGACCATTTTGTGACCCAATGGCTAAACATTGAGCTCCTCGACTTCCTCAATATTCAGCAGAATGTTCCGGGATTTGATCCGTTGCTAAAAGAAGCGATGCGCCAGGAGCCCATCGAGTTGTTTCGAGAGATACTGCGTTCTGATGCCAGCGTGTTGGATTTTCTGCACAATGATTACACAGTCGCTAATGAGCGATTAGCGAGGCACTATGGAATCGATGGCGTCTACGGAAACCAATTCCGGCGAATTTCATTGCCCCCAAGCGATGTTCGGCGCGGTGGTTTGTTAACCCAGGCCGGACTGCTTGCGATGAATTCAGACTATCCAGATTCCCACCCCCTAAAACGCGGTAAGTGGGTCCTCGAGAGTCTGCTAAACGATCCTCCCCCGCCTCCACCTCCCGCTGTCCCTCAGATTGATTTAGCAAATCCTGAGATTGCAAAAATGACTTTGAAGGAACGAATCGAGGATCATCGCAATCACCCAGCTTGTATGGCCTGCCATATGAAAATAGATCCATGGGGAATCGCGTTTGAAAACTACGATGCGATAGGCCGCTGGAGAGATGATGTGAACGGAAAACCTGTCGATGCATCAAGCAAGCTTTACAACGAACAAACGCTGGATGGTATCGCTGGCTTAAAATTGTTCCTGCTAGAGAATCGACAGGATCAGTTCGTGCGAGCCATGGTTCACAAGCTGTCCACCTACGCCTTGGGACGCCCCATAAAATTCGCAGACCGAGCCGACATAGAACGGATCACAGCCCAAGTGCGAATAGAGGGTGACGGACTCAAAACCATGGTGACAGAAATCGTGTGTAGCGAATTGTTCCGATGCCGATAGATGAAGTACAGTTTGGTAGCTCATAAAAGCTTGTAAGGAAATGTTATGCCAATCGATCTTAACCGAATTGACCGTCGCCGTTTCCTGCGAGGAACTGGATTAGCGCTCGCGATTCCCATGATGGGATCTCTTCATCGAGTTGCTCGCGGTGGGGAAATTTCCAATCCTCGGAGACTCGGATGTTTCTATTTTCCTGACGGCGTTCCGATGCCACTACCGAACGACCCAGCCTATCAGGATTGGGCTTGGTTTCCACATGGTAATGGCAATGACTTTACGTTCTCCAAATGCATGGAAACTTTGGAACCGTTGCGAAACGATCTTACTGTGCTCTCAGGCTTTTCCCATATTGCTTCGAGAAATGTGCACGGGCATAACAATGCCGATCAATTTCTGACTGCAGCCCCAACCGGAGATGGAGATCGAGATTACGCCAATACGATTTCGCTGGACCAAGTTTACGCTAGTCACATAGGCGACCAAACGAGATTTTCGTCTATTGTTATGTCGACCGACGGAGGAACGGGGACAGCCCGTGGAACGCATACGATCTCGTTTGATAAAAACGGTCGCCCGATTCCTGCTGAACATCGGCCCAAGCAAATCTTTGACATGCTGTTTGTAAAAGCAGACGCAGGGTCAGCCAAACGATTGGCTATGAGTCGTAGCGCGTTGGACGAAGTGCTTATAGACGCAGCGGCTCTTAAACAAAATCTCTCCATGGAAGATCGCAAGAATTTAGACGAGTATATGGAATCTGTTCGCCAAGCAGAGCTCAAGGTCGAAAAGGCAAAGAAGTGGCTCGATGCTCCTTTGCCAAATGTAGAACGTGAACCGCTCAATCTTGAACTTACAACGGATGAACCTCGCGAGTACCTGCAAACGATGTTCGAGATGATTTATCTCGCCTTTCGTACCGATTCCACACGGATAGCGACTTATCAAATCGGCCGAGAGAACGGAATTGGAAGAAGCGATCACCTATCCAGGGCCGTCGGTTTCAATTTGGCTCACCAACTATCTCACGAGACGAAGAACCCAAACGGTTGGAAGAACTTTGGTATCTATTGCCGATTTTTGAATGAAGAGTATGGCCGTTTCGTTGAAAAACTTCGGAGCACTCCCGAACCAAACGGGACTGGTTCCATGCTGGATAACTCGTTGCTTTTCTACGGATCTGCTTCGAGCGCATTCCACCTATCTCGCAACTATCCTTTAATGCTCGCGGGAGGTAAAAACATGGGCTTCCAACACGGGCGATACTACAATGCCGCGGGGGATAACTTCCAAGGTGGAGCGTGGATGGGAGATCGAGAACCATGGCAAGACAAAGCCACCCGGGAAGACCTCCCTCTATCCAATCTTTTTGTCACGATGCTCCAAAAGCTGGGCGTTCAAACCGACACCTTTGCTGATAGCACCGGAATCGTCGAGGGGATCTGAAAAAACGAAAAGCTGAGTCAATAATATCGAGTTCCTTTTCGTGGTTTTCTCCAACGACGGCGTTGATCGCGGCGAAGATCATTAAAAGATAAGAATGAGCCACGCCGGCAAAAGTAGTGATCCCATCTAGTCATCCTATCTAGAGTCTGGAGTACTGCTACGTTGAGGAGACTAACGGTTAGATTAGCTATGAAATCACCTTCGTTTTCAACAATGGCACTCGTAATTGCCTTGGTTTTAAATTTCTTTGGTTCTTTTTGTTTCGCCCAAAAGAACGGAAACGATCGTCGAGATGAACAGCGAGAAAACGAGCGGGTTCGAAATGCCGAGCGAGAGGTTTCGCAAGCTCGCAAGCGGATTTCCGAAATACAAAACGATCTGAAGTCCCAACTGAGGCGATTTGATTCGGCACAAGACAAAGTATCGAAGTGTAAAGCAACGGTGCGAGAAGCCCGAGAGGCTGCCGAATCTGAGCTCGGAGTAAAGCTTGGCATTCCTGAGAGTCTGGCAGCCGTTAGAGAGAAGCGGCAGATTTACGATGAATTGGACGAAGCCAGCGATAGGCTACAAGAACTTCGCAAGAAATTGACTCCTGACACAGTGAACTCACATCGATTGGTCGTTGCAGCAAGCAAAACGTTGGCAGAAGTGGAAAAACAGTTTTTGTCTATCGATCGAGAAATTGCCAACACTCGAGGTGCCATTGCAAAAACACAGCGAGTTCTTCAGCAAACCATTTCGGAGCTTGCCAAAGCCAAACAAGCCGACACGTCGGACAACAAAAAACGAGGTAAAAAACTAGTTGGTTGAGGCTGATGCCACCTGCTCCCGCAGTTCTTTCGCCTGGTTCCTACGGTTAAAGTAAGCCCGTTTCGCGCGCTGGTATTGGTCTAGGTTGTCTAGGAGTTGTATGGCGCTCGTCGCTCCTAGAAAGATAATTATAAGGCCGGACCAATTCAAAAAGCTCTCGAAGCCACCCTGTGCAGCTGGCTTACTCGATGTAATCGAAGTGAGCATCAGTATGCCAAATGCGATGATGATTAACGATCCAACAGTAATCGACAACTTGCCTGGAACGTAACGACATCTACCACAACCTCCAACCAAATACTGAATTTTCTCAAGCTCCCACTCGCGATCGATCTCATCCAACTCGGATTGATTCTGTGTTCTTTCGGACTGTTCCATGATATGTTTTTAAGGTTCCTACCTACGCTTGGCTTTACTGCTTGCAGAGGTTTATCTCGAATCCGTCACCGACGCATTTTCTATGAGCGGAGGTTCTAAGAAATCGGTTTTGGAAAATAGCATTATCTTCAGTCTGTACTTGAAAACCCAATTCTATCTAATCGCTGGTAGTAATCGAATTTTGGCCAGACTTTTTTTCAGGCAATGTAAAAGACGAGTCCGTCTGCCGTGCAAACAAGTCTCCCTGCGTATTTTCAAACGAACGCACAGTGGCCTTGCAGATTTGAACTACCGCTTTTCTTCCATCAGGCCAACGAGATTGCCATCTGGGTCCCGGAGAAAACCTATCCATAATTCATGGTCCGGCATCTTAGCCGCGAGCTGTGGGAGACGCTCATTGGTTGCTCCACGCTCGACAAAAAGCTTATGTGCTGTTTCGATATCCGTCACGAGAAAATACAGAATGGAGTTGGCCCCGATAGAACCTGCCCCCTGTGGAGTCGTCAGCATAATACGAATCCCATCAGCATCCAAAAACGCCAAGTTCTCGTTGGCTCGAAATGACAAATCAAGCCCCAAGATATCATGATAAAACGAAATGGAAACGTCGATGTTCTTCACCGTTATGGCAATCTGACGTATTTTCGATAACTTTGTAGTCAATGTCATCCTATATCCACCCCGTTTGGCTTGCGTCTACCAAGAACAATGTACCCAGATGTAACCATGGTATCAATTACCCGCCATACGCTAGCAGTTGCAATGGCTGGTAGAAACCTCATGCGAGCATTGTATCTAGCAAATCGCGAGTGGTGTGCGATCGATCGCTTATTCGAGTGCTAATCGCAATATGTCTTGCCAGCGCTAGCTTACGCCAAATCTCAATCGATCTTTCGCACCCCTTCTCTGAGCGAGCCAAGTATCCCTCAAGGAAATGCTTTCCTAGCTCGCTACATCTATCTTTATCGCTCGGGAATCGAATTCCATACTCGTCAAGATGTGCAAGGTAGTTGCCTACATCGAGCTCAGCTGGCCCCATTGAAGCAAGATCGAGATCCAAAAGGTAAACATGCTCACCCGCCTTAACGCTTAGGTTAAACCCCTGAAACAATGGTTCACCCCCTCCACCCCTGTAAACAAAATCGAACGCAGCGTCTCCCGATTTTATCAGCATGCCCACCATTGGCGCTCGCAACAAAATGAATGCCTTGGAAAGCCGCCCTGTGTACTTCACAAAATCTTGAAGTGGCTTAAAACCTGCTTTAAGTACGTGAGGTAAACCGCCACCTCGCCTCGCGACGAAAAACAACTTGGAGTAGTGCTTTAAGCAACGCACTGATTCAAAGATTTTCGTTTCCGACAAAAACCTTTCGAGTCAACTATAGGACACCAGTTCCCTGAAAATTCGTTTCATCGGTCAAACCTCTTATCAGCCGCTTTGGCGTTTCTCGAGTATGTATCGAATCGCATCTCCAACGGTTTGAATGCGTGCTGATTCTTCCTCGCCAACCGAAATCCCGAATTCCTCTTCGAGTTGCATCACGAGCTCGACGGCTTCCAAGGAGTCATTACCCATGGCAAGTAATTGTTGGGGCAAGTCAATCGTTTGTATGGAAACACCTCGCGTTCGTTCCCAAAACGACTGGAATTGGTCGAGGAGCTCGGCTGATTTAACTATCAAGTGCCCGCAGTGTGGACAAGTCGCGTCATTTCCTGGGTCGGAAAACTCGACCTGGATGTCTTTACCACAGAGAATACAGCGGCTTGGTACTCCTTCAGGAGTACGAGACGAAACAGTCATCTTCTTAAATTCTCGAATAGCAGGCCCGATAGATTCATACGTGGAAACGAATACATTGTTTGATAATTGACTGCGTCCATTCGGTAGACGCGCCGACATCACTCTTTGTGTACTTCGTCAATTATGGCCTGCTCCTCTTGATCGTGCTCTGCTTGATCGTGCTCTGCGAATCGTCGCATCCCCGCACGCATGAGATCACTTGCATTGATAAAGTCTTCGTCTGTCAGCACACCGTCATAATGCGCACGACACACAGCGAACCAAGGATCAGATGCTGAATACAAGTTAAAAAGCTCCCTTGAAATGCCATTGTGGAATTGATGCACACAATCATTCACTTCAAATGGCGAGAGTTTGCCGGTCGCCATTTCCGAGATGAAGACGCCAATCTTGAGGAGTTCGTCACGTAGCCGACGCTCCCATGCAATGCTCGCAAGTTGTCGAATCTGATTGCGGTCGCCTTTAGAAAATTCTTTTAGCATTTTTCTGTTGCGTAACGCCTGAAGTGACCTGGAGAAAAAAAGGGACTCAAGGCAATACACCGCCGACTAAGCCCTTCGTTCCATTCTGTGATCCCTCGATTGTAGCATGATCAACTAGCTTCATCTAAACGCGTACGAACCAAAGATTGCCGAAACGAGAACATAATTCGGCAGTGTTTGCTGCATTACTATTAGGGACATCAAAGAAACCGGGATTATCAAACGCGAAAAGTAGACTCCGGCTTAAATCAAAACGGACGTTCAGAGATTTCGTTTGTATCGCTGAATGCTACGTTAGTGCGAAGTTGTCTTTTCGTCCGTACATGCGAGACGCAACCAGCAACCCCAGCCCATGGTAGAACGATATAGAGTGCGGCCGCTGTGATCGCCTGCATACAAGCAGAAATTCGGAGAGAACCTGTTATCGGAATCCGCGTACGTGACAATGTGAATGGATCAATTGGATTGGCCATCGACAAAATCGATTCCCTATAAAAAGCGAATGATGCGGGCACCGCAAGTAAAAGCGACCAGAGAAATCCCTTGCGAACGCCTATCAAAAATGGGGACAGCCTACGTGGGACCTGATCAGATCGTAAGACAGTGGTAACTTCGTACGGATTTCCCATCCAATTCTCACAACATAACAAAGTATCGCAAAAGATCTACAGCCTCAATTGAGCTTGAATTGCGTCCGAGATGCTCTAAACAGACGGATCGAACATGCATTCTAGATTAGTAGATTGAATCGAAAATTGAACAGCGGAATCAATCCGTCCTATTTTTCCTCCTTTGGTGACCTCAGCACAACGAGCACTTCAAATTCTGGACGTTGTGGCCCGGGAAAAGCATCCACGGATGCCCGCCCCCCCCTATAGATCGGCTCTCCTATCTTTATCTCACCTTCTGCTCGAGGAGCACTAACCATTCCATGTACAAGCGGATCCTCTATCGATCCTCGTCCACCGGGCCCACCATTTTCGTTTTGCGATCGAAAAGCAAACTCAATCATCTTTTCCGCACGGTTGCGTCTCGCGACCAGCGTCACACGGTCCCCACCTTTAACGAAAGCAGCACCGCTACTAAACACTCTGTCATCCACTCGCCCCTCTAGCACCAAATACCATCCATCCTTCCCTTCGGGAACGTCAAACGTCCAGCGTTTGGCATCCAACAACATACCCAAATCCGATGCATTCATTAACTCCAAATCGGTACTCGACTGCTTATAGCTGGGGGAATTAATACTCAGATACACGGGAGGCCAAGCCACGATCAGCAACGTCAGTATTAGAAACTGCCAGGTTTTCATTTTTGTGTTTTATAAAGGTCATGCTTAAGGCAAGCTCTCAGGAGCTCAGCCGGATCAATCGATCGGTTTACGATTCTTGGAAAATCAAATCGACACATCGTTTAAATCGATTTTATTCGTCGCATTGGACGATCATTTGACCGTTTCCAATTGGCAAAGTCACGATCGACAAACCAAAATGGTCGGAAAGATGCCGCTTGAAATCAAGCAGCTCTTGTGGATGTGTTGTCGCATTATCCACAACAAGCAATCCGAAACGAATGACCCGAATCAGATCATCCACCCATTTAAGATAACTAGTTCGATCCGAATCTAGGAACACGAAATCGTAGGATCCGGAGTCACAGCCGCGGAGAAAATCACCGCAATCTGCAACATGAAATGTCACATCTTTATGCAATCCGCATTCTTTTAAGTTTGTGCGAGCCAAATCTGCTTTTCGACGTGAAACATCAACCGTTTCAACTTGAGAACCAATGCTGCTGGCAGCGCGTGCTAACCAGATGGTGGAATATCCATTCGATGTCCCAAGCTCAAGAATGCGTTTCGGCTTTAATTCTGAAACCAACAAATCGAGGAAGATACCAGTCGATGGCGTAATGTTGAACATCTTCGCAGAACGCTCAGATGTTGAAGCATCGTTTTCACGCCCGCTTTCGTAAAGTCGTTCAAGATAGGAATCAACATTCATTGGCTTACCGTGCATTAGTGTATCAGATTGTTAGGACTCTTGGCCTCGCCATTTTCGACGCGACATACGCCCCGCTCAATGCCTTCAGAGGGTGGGTAAGATACGTTTGTATACGACCGTTGCATTCGTTCCGTCTCCTGATTCTATCTTTGCTCTTAGTGTATCGGTGTCTTGCCAATCTAACTGGACTTCTTCACGGATCATTCCATCTTTCAGTTGGGGAACTCTAGACTCGATTATAAGCTTCCCGTTTCGAATACGCCAATGGGAAGTGCGATCACTGGATTCCGTCGAATTCCCTAAGGGTTCCATCGACGGGGAATAGTGCGCTACTTGCCCCTCAGGTTGCCATTCAATTATTCGCTCAGTGGGAAGAGACATATCCGAGCCTTCTTTCCATATCCCCCATTTTCCCACTAGCCGTTTCTCAGCTGCCAGGTCCTCCCTCGAGGGAAGCATATACCAAATCATGCCGACGGCTAACGCAATCACAACTGCGACTCCACCGTATATGCATGAGAGTCGAGAGCGGTTTGACTTAAATTTTGTATAGATTGCCATCTTTTGTCCTTATTGTGCGAACTTATACAATTCCCATTACAAAGAGTTCGAACCGACAATCACGGCGGTTTCGACACACGTCTCCAGCAAATAAAGCCAGCGAACTTGCTATTTGTCGGCTCGCATTGGACCACGACACTCTGCTGTGGATATTGATCGCGATTTGGCTAACTCGTCGACGTACCATCTGTAGTCACCATGATCCAGACCAAACAAATAAGGTTGATTGGTAGAGTGCCACTCCTGCCATTCTTTTGCGCTGGCTTCGATTCCTGGGCCGCAGGGAACGTACCTTTCTAAAAGTCTTCGTGATCGTTCGTAACAGGAAATTTCCAGTCGACAACAATCGTCTCGCCATCCAATTGTGGCATTTCTATGGCAAGCGGTCGAAAGGGGCTCTCTGCGTTATCCGCTGCGTAGATGTAATGCTCTCGAGCAATCGATGATTTGATCCACACGTTCCAAATGGCAACACTTTTGTCCACGGACACTCTTTGCATCTGCATGGCTGCCGTTACCGGTTGACGCCGGGTCGCAGGTTCAACCGAAAGAGACGGGGCGACAACTGTGTCATTAGATCCACCTGTCGGCGAATCTAGCATAGATGAATGATCAGTGGATTTTCCAGAATCCTCGTACTTAGATTGAATTGGCTTTTTTTTATTACCATCAACTTTATCGCAACCCAATAAGATGAGCATCACCGCAACGAATAGGAATTGAAGTGAAAGCAAAAGCCGAGGCATCTCCGGCAGCCTATTATTGTCCATTCTATTCCCCACTTTCGTTCCTGCACCTCTACATGTCGCCATGGATTATCAACGAGCTCACCATGCAAGTAAACTCCTAGAATGTTCTGATTCCAATAAGCTCTATGATCTTCATTACGACAGCTAGCCAGACTTATCTACCCCCGCAGACCGAGGCATCCCCCGCAACGACCAAGGCTACGAGGCCACCCCCGTAGTGGCCAAGGCTACGAGGCCATCCCCGCAGTGGCCAAGGCTAAGAGGCCATCCCCGCAGTGGCCGAGGCTACGAGGCCATCCCCGTAGTGGCCGAGGCTACGAGGCCATCCCCGTAGTGAACGAGGCTACGAGGCCAT
>VYLF01000519.1_pt1 | contig 11475 bp, 10 predicted proteins | sample 5114371 | NCBI WGS metagenome assembly VYLF01 (sample SAMN12291773, study PRJNA351875) | freshwater metagenome | isolation source: freshwater lake | place: USA: Michigan, Kent Lake | collected 2013-08-15 | reverse complement strand
CAATCCCGTGATAAACATTGACATTACGTTTACCGCCGTAAGTAATCGACTTCTTCTCATACCGAGCTGTCATGGCGTCGCCAAACGCTCGGCTGCTCCATCCACCGCCCCAAGCCTTGTAGGCCTCGAATAAGCGTGATGCTTGCGTCTTGGCATCTGGCGTTTCCAAGCAGCAATCGGCAATAAAGTGTCCGAGTTGATCTTGCTCCGCGCGGTAGTTCTGCCCGAGACGTTTGACGACTTCGGGTTCCAGGAAACCGTTTTCTTGGTAGTCTAAATATCCAGACAAAAGCCAATTCAAAATTCCTGGTCCCTCGGTCGCGACGAGTTGTCGATGATAATCGGGGATCGGATCTACTTTATCTCGAATGTCCACCTGGAACGGGATTACCTTAATGCGCCGCCATATCCCTTCGTCAGTGCCGGAAATGCGAGGCAGGTGATTTGTTGAAAGCCAAAACGTGTGCCTCCGCGTAAATGTCCAAAAATCCTCCTTCATTCGACGCGCAGTGATAAATCTGTCGCCAGTCAGTTCTTTTAGTCGTGCTTCGCGCATCTTGCTTCCTTGCTCTGGTTCGCTGATCGCGACGAAGCGCTTTTGGTACAACGCTGCTTTTTCGGTTGGATGAGAGTTACTCGATCCAAGCAATAGGCTTTCGTTTGCCAGCATCGCGTAGTCGCCAAGCAACTCGACAATCGCGTTCCAAACAAACGATTTCCCATTATGACCGCTGCCATAAACGATCGGCAACAGGTGCTCGCCTGTGTTCCCTGCTATTGAATAGCCCAGTAATTGCTGGACATAGCGAATCAACCCGAGGTCACCATCGCAAATCAGCGTAATTGCACGCTCCCAATCAGGACAAATTGCTTGCGGATTGAACGAAACGTTCGCGATTTGCGTTATCAAGTCGTCGCGTTGGTGCTTGCGAAACTTACCTTCTGCCATGTCGTATGTGCCGTTCTGAAGGTTAAGTAGGTTCGGCTTGGCATCTAGCATATCGTAATCGATAAGAACCCGATCATCCGCCTTAGCTAGTTCAATAAAGCTTCGGATACCATTAAGCTTGTTAGTCGAGCGAACGAACCGCATTGCCATCTCGCAATCCTTACTATCGACAGAGGTGCTTGCAAGGGCCTGAAATTCTGACCACAGACCTTTCGCGAACTTACGTCCAAGTCTCAACACGAACGACCCGTCGAAATCGGTTTGGAAGCGCTGACCATCCCAGACCAACCATTTCCGCCATGTCGGGACGTAACGTATGTCATTGCCGTAACGATCAACGAAACGCACTGCCATTGCGTTGTCATCTCGCTGATTTTCATCTAGCATCCATGCTGGAGCGAGGTGACTACTCATCGCTATCTTTCTCCCTATCTTCTTTCAGCATAGAGCCTGTGACCAAATGTAGACCACGCCTATACGCGTCAATTATCAAATCGCAGACTACTACCCGACGTGGACTGAATCCATTATCGTTAGGTCGATTCTTAGTATTTTTTGGTACGGAGCAATTAATCATGGTCCGTCTCCTTTTGCACTTGTTCGGAACAGCAAACGTAAACACTTGCCCATTCGAACAGATTTGCGATAGCTGGTTCGATGCTGATGATCGACTTGAGATGAACTAAATCGTTGTATTGATCCATTTTTAATTATCCTTTTTGCGACAGCCCGAAGCATCCTCCATAACAAGATTGATGGTCGGGCCATGTTGATCTTAGAACCCCGCCTCGGTCGCTTCACGTTCGGCCCGGGAGATCTCCCTCTCTCGCTGGCTTGGTGTCGGCGATGGTGGTATATTGCCATCAGCTGCTGCTGTTGTGGCTGCGAAGAATCTCTCGATGGCCTCAACGCTGGTATATCGAGTTCCACCTCTAAGAATCGTTTCAAGTCGGACTCCCCGTACGCCTTTTAGACGCCAGCGATGGATAGTGCTGACGTGAATAGCGCCGCCTGGCAAAGTGTTGGCGGCATCATTAAGAGTCTTTAGATTTTCAGTTGCTAAGTCTATGCTCATTGTAAGTACCTCGAATCAGTGAGAATTGATTACCGATACAAATTTACGATGAGACTTGCGGGAACAGTCAAGCGAGAAAACTAGGGAACAAAACTAGGGAACAACGGGAACAATTTCATTTTTCGTCTTTCAATTCAGTCAGTTTCTCTTTTCCCCGTTTTATGTACATTTTAACCTTGCCGGCTAACTTCGATTTGCTTTCCGTTCCGAGCGTTGGCGACCAACCGTTTTCTAACCATCTGTCACGCGATTTGGAGGGAGTGTCATCCCAGTAAGCCATGATGATGTTTCTCTTCTGTTCCAGTGAGAGAGTCGTCGCAACCTCTTTGCGAATCCCACGAGCCGTCAAGGCCTTCTGTAACTCTTGTTCGAGAGCCTTATCTCCTTGGTTGTCACTCGTCGGGTGCTGCGGATTGCGTCCGTCGCCCCCACGCTCTGCATTGCCAACGATACTCTGCCGACATCGCTCCATCGCTGCGGCAGACTCGTTTTCAACCTTTTGCATAAGGACATCGAATTCGAAATGGGCAAGTGGTTCCAGCCGTTTTCCCAATTCGTGCCAGTGAGATTGAACAATCCCTTCAGCTGCAGCGGATATCGAATCGGGGGCTGCATTTCGATGGCGTAGGCCCCAGATATCCCACAAGCAGTTGCAGACATCAATGTGTAGAGTCAGTGCCGCACGATGTGCAGTCCTCAATTTCATTGAACTACCTGCCGAATGAAATAAAGAGTTAATGATTGGTATGTCGAGAGGTTCAGCTATTGCTTCAAGCAGGTGCTCCACAGGCTTCAAGTATGACTCATCTGAGTCTTCGTTGTCCAGAAGCCAAGCTATTGCCCAATCCGAACAGAAAGGGTCATCACGAACAATATCTTCCATAAGAGACTTCAGCCAACGGCAAATAATGAGAGAACGTTCTTTTGCTTCGCGCAGATCCTGGATTTCTTCTTGATGAAACTCGTAAAGTTGATTACCTGACATAATGTCACTTCCTGCTGTGACCCTGAAATGAAAAAAGCGGCAGCCAGATCAGGTATCTGGTTTTCACTCCGTCGAGCTAGCCGCAACACGCTTATTTTATCGCGTTCTAATCTTTAAGGCTACGAATCAATTAGGGTGTACCCTATCTGCTAATGACACTGAGTCAAATTGAACGAGAAACGTAACGAAAAGTTGTGTCTTAGGTGATGCTCTGAAGATGGGCTGGTCGCGGAGAAATCCCACTGTGACGTCATTATTCCTGCAATCACTGTTACAGACGCACCCATCTGAAAAAGCAACGAGAGGCCTGTTTCAGACATCGTGTCAGTAACAACGTTGGTAGGCGTCAACATGAATGCTAATTGGCCTCCATCGCATTCTTCGTGCACGGATAATCTCCGTTACAACGCAATGAGCCGTCGAGAACCGGAGGTAGCAAATGACACACGCAGCTAGTATTCCCAGTCTTCGTGTCTCACGGGTAAGCGATTGAGAAGTTGCCGTCGCTCTTGCCACTGCGGCATGTAGCGATCCATTAATGCGATGAAGCGAGCATTGTGGGTCGGCTCGAGCAAGTGCATCATTTCGTGTACGACGATGTACTCCATGCACTGAATGGGCTTTTTGGCTAAGTCTGTGTTTAAGCGAATGCTGGACGTGGACGGATTACAGCTCCCCCATCGCGTCTTCATCCGTTGAACGAAAAAACGTTCGACCTTTACTCCCAAGTGCTTCTCCCATTGCTCTATCAACTTTGGAACCTCAGATCGAACTTGCTCGCGATACCAACGATCCAATATGACCTGCTTTTGGCTACGATCAGTTCCTGGACGGACGTTCAAGATCATTTTGTTCACTCTCACTGTTACGGATGGCGGTTGGTCCTTTTCGACAACGGTAAGCAACATCCGCTTTCCCCATATGTAATGACTCTCACGATTCACGTAGTCGCGTGAGGTTTCCCGTTCCTGGGCTAAAAGCTTCCTTTGCTGCTGCTTGATCCATCCGAGCTTAGATATCGCGAACACTCGTACCGTGTCCAGCTTCATCCTAGAGGGGGCAGCAATCCGCACCCGACCTCTAGGGGGATGAACGCTCAAGTGAACGTTTTTGATGTCCTTGAACGTCACTTCGGCTTCGATTTCCCCGAGCTTGATAATCTTGACCATCAATAATCACTCTGGGCTTTAATGATTAGAAACAATCTTTCAGTTTCCTCGACGTTACCTATCACACTGTAGATCGCATGCTTGACGATTTGCTCTTTAGCTTGAACTCCTCTCCATCCGTCGGGCCGGTTAGATTTCACAGCTTCATCGATCTTTAGCGCTAAAACCACGTAGGGATCTTGGGGGCCAATGTATTCTGGCAGATCTGCTTGCATCATCAGGTTCGCAGCGATCGTCTCCATAGCATCGCTTTTGAGGTTGCTGTACAAGGCACGCTTACCATTCGAGTTCAGTACACTAGGCAATGTATTGGCATGGCCAGCTTCGACTTGTTTGACCAACTCAGCGATTCGTTTAAGGTACTCTTCGTATTCGATTGCTTGTTCTTTACGGGCCACGATGATTTCGTCAAGCAATACGGACATCTTCTCGTAAAACGCGGGATCGTTGAGGTGCTCCTTAATGATCTTTCGCCTGACATTGTTCTCGATCGTCTCTGCAATCGCTCGTTTATTGTTCTTCATTGACGAAAGCTTTTGCGCGATCGCATCCGCAATTCCCGTCTTAACGATCAGGTCTAGCAAGCCCATGTTGTCAAAGGGCGATATCTTCTTGGGCTCGTCAGCTTGAACATAGGTGTCGATCAAGTGACGCATATCGGCCTCGTAGGCTTTCACATCGAGCGACTCACCGCTGGCCTGCTTGATGATCTCCCTAAGGTCCAAGTAGTGCTTTTGAAGCTTTTGGATGCGAGCGATGTCCTTGCTACTGTAACCGGCTGCTTCTAGCTCATCCACAATACTGGCATAGGCACGCACTAGCGATGCAGTCCCTTGGTAGAGGGCCGATCGTTGGGGTTCGCGTTCTTTAAGGTCGGTCGGAATCTCTACGTTGCCACAGAAGTAGTGGATATGCTCCAACTCTCCTTTTGGTGATTCCACTGGTTCACATAGCAAAGCCAGTTGCTCGATCGCTTGGTCGAGTCGCTGTTTGCCTTTGGTAAGTCGGTCTTGGACCATCACCTCAGGATCGGCACCTTGATCGCTATGGTCGAGTTCGGAGGTGTAGACTGCAATCGTCTTTTCGACTTTCTTGAACAGGTCTTTGTAGTCAACGATATAGCCAAAGTTCTTATCCTCACCGTCCAGACGGTTAGTTCGGCAAATGGCTTGGAACAAACCGTGGTCCTGCATCGATTTGTCAATGTACAGGTAAGTACAGGATGGAGCATCGAAACCCGTAAGAAGTTTGTCGACCACAACCAAGAGCTTCATTCTGGCAGGTTCCCTCACAAACTGCCGTTTTACTTCATCTTCGTAGGTTTCGGTTTTGGTCTTGCCAGGTTTGGCTTCGACCGTCTTGAGCAGCGCAATGTAGGTGTTGTAAACGAACTGCTTGTCTGTTTCCGTGTTAGCCCCAGTCTCCTCTTTAGTGATGTCCTGCGCTTGAGGGTTGTACGAAGTGACGATCGCGCACTTGCCTTTGAGAGGCGTCGATTGGAAGAGCGTGAAATACTTTGCTGCCTCATAGATGCTTGAGGCGACCAGGATTGCATTGCCTCGCTCTGAGGACAAACGAGGTTTTACACTGAAATCAAATACGATGTCTGAAACGATTCGATCCATCCGCGATCGAGAACTTAGGACGGCTTGCATGGTCCCCCACTGCTTCTTGAGTTCGTCCTTTTGCCAGTCATTCAATCCCTTAGTCTTGGCTTCAAACCACTGGTCAATCTTTTCTGGCGAACTTAGCCGTTGGTCGATATCCCTAGCCTCGTAAACCAGATCCAGCACAATGTCGTCCTCGACCGCTTCGCTGAATTTGTAGGTATGGATGTAGCCACCGAACACCTCAAGGCTCGTCGCTTTGTCCTGTTTCAAAAGAGGAGTCCCCGTAAAACCGATGAATACGGCTTTGGGTAGCATCGCCTTCATCACACGGTGCAGTTTGCCTCCCTGCGAGCGATGGCACTCGTCGACGAACACAAACACGTCTCCAACCGTAGCAGATGGCTTAGATTCCAGGTCCTTGATAAACGCATCGAAGTCTTCGACATCGCGTCGTCCGAACTTGTGGATAAGCGAACAAAGGAGTCGTGGCTTAGCTTGCCCAAGTTGATTTACTAGATCGCGACCACTGTTGCACCTAGCAATGGTTTCGCCAGCATCTTCGAAAACTTCTTTGATTTGCTTGTCGAGTTCGTCTCGGTCAGTGATGATAGCCACCCGAGCGTTTGGGTTATTCTCAAGGATCCATTTGCCTAACAGTACCATGACGATACTCTTACCGCTTCCTTGCGTATGCCAGATGATGCCTCCTTTGCGCTGCTGAACATGCTCTTGTGCTTTTTTGATACCGACATACTGGTGCACACGAGGTAGCTTCTTTACGCCACCATCGAACAATACGAAGTCATAGATCAGTTCCAACAGCCGATCCTTGCGGCACATTTTCAGAAGGTACTTGTCGAGTTTGAACCGTGTGTTGTCGAACTCGTCTTCCTTCCATTGCAGGAAGTACTTCTCCTCGGTGCCGATCGAGCCGTACTTGAGCCCCTCCGAATCGTTACCCGCAAAGATCAACTGAATCGTACTGAAGAACCGTTGGTTGAACTCAGGTTGTTGGTTCGAAAGGCTCTGACGGATTCCCTCCCCGATTGAAACCCGACTATTCTTCAATTCGATCACGCCGACAGCGATTCCGTTCACATACAGCACCAAGTCGGGTCTGCGTTCCTGGCCACCCTTGAGAGTCACTTCTTGGGCAATCGCAAAGTCGTTCTTCGATGGATCCTTCCAGTTGATCAGATGGACCGTCTCCGTAACCTTACCTGCTTCGGTTTTGACTGGTACACCGTATCTAAGAAGCTTGTAGACTGCTTTGTTGTTCTCGTATAAGCCACGGTCGTGGTTGTCGGCTTCGATACGCAGCAAGTAGATCGCTCGGCTGATTTGCAGGTCATCGTATCCAGCATTTCGCAGACATGATGTCAGCAAAGCCTCTTCTACATTTAAGTTGCCGATTCGGTCTGTCCAGTCGCCAAGGTATTGATAATTGAGTTCATCGCGGAACAATGCGATCACTCGGTCTTGAGTTGCTCGTTCGGGCTTTCCGATGTTGTTCATGAACGTCTTGATCCATTTAAACCAAACTGTCTTGTTTTTAATACATCCATCCAATAACTCTCTCTTTTGAGGATGTCATTGTCTGAAGCATGCGTATCCGCAATTTCCAATATCGAATACTGAAAATGATTGGCGTATTCCGCACCATTGTCTTGAATCAGCCGCTTCAGCTCCACGTTACCACCATGACCATTCGATGCATAGGCACACCAACGTTGCCATATTCCAACGGTTCCAGAGGCTTGGCCAACATAGTGCATTCCAGTCGAAACATCCGTAATGAGGTAAACCCCCTTAATACTCTCTAGTGGTTTGTGCCACGAGGTGATCTGCTGTTGGACAATGGTTCGAAGAGTTGGGTGGCTAATGATGACTGCGTTGTAGCCGGGAAAGTCGGCAATCGACATCGGTTCGCGTCTGATTTCCACGATGGGGAAAACCGTTTCGTTTGGTTTGTACCAAATATACGATTGACGTGTTCTAGTATGACTAACAACAATTTTCCCGATCAGAGCTTCCTGTCTTGGAAGCAACTTTAGCTTATAGAGATATTGCCCCTCGAAATTCGGGTGATCCGTGCAGTCAATCTTCTTAAATACACCTACATATAGCCATTCGCGGTTTCCAATATCGATAAGGCTTAAAACATGATCGCATTCGAAGTTTCGTTTGCTCTGATGCTCCTGCCATGCATTAAATCGCCCTGCGTAGAATTCGTCGATCGGATCTTCGTGTCCATTCCAGCCAGCTAGGTGAACTTTGGTATTCTGCCAATCGATTTGCATTCCGCAGGATTCTAAGAGTGGTATTAACGTTAGCATCGTTCGCCATTTCCAAATACACAGTTCGAGAGTGATAACTCGACATGTGAATTGCCTACTCGGTCTGTCCAGTCGCCAATGAATCGATATTCATGTTCGTCGCTGAACAATGCCATCACTCGATCCTGGGTGGCTGTTTCGGGCTTTCCGACGTCGTTCATATCAATCGAATTCTCCCGGTGAGCAACTCTTGCATCATGCCTTGTTTGATCTCTCTGGCTTTGGCAAGCTTCGATTCGAGTGATTCGATCTCGGTGTCCATGTCAGAGAGGATATTGGCGATAGCGGTTTGCTCGGCAATCGAGGGCAATTCAATTGGTAACTGAGCGTATTCGTTTCCGTTGATACCAGGTTGACCACTACGCATAGACATCAAACGGACCCAACTCCAATACTTTTCACTGGCGAGATAAGCTTCGAGGAATCTAGGATTGAGCTGACCAGCGTTCGGACGGATGCGTATCAGAAAGCCTGCAAATACTAGAGGACCATCAGCTAATCGATAGCGGTACGATTTACCGACACTTGCCCCTGTTCTTGCAATTACGAGGTCTCCATCGATTAGAAAATAACTAGTGACGTCGGAGGCCAATACGCATACTATTGGATTTGGAGCATACTGACCATATTCCGTAATGTCAGTAATACGAATGTATGCTGGTAGCTTATCTGAGTATGGTACGGCAGCCGCATTGATGCCATATTGAGGATGGCTAACCAAAAATTCCCCTAACCGCTTTGTATCCCACTTGCCACTGAATCCAGGTAGTCGGCGTTTTCCGGTGAGCAATTCCTGCATGGCACCTTGTTTGATCTGACGCTTCTTGGCGATCAGTTGATCGAGCGCTTCGATCCATGCATCGGCATCCGATAACGCCCCTGCTATCGCCTCTTGCTCAGCGAGAGTTGGGGGAAGTGGTATCTTGAATCTCTCAATGTCTCCACAGTTTAGTCCAGGTTGGGCTCCGCCTTTGATGTAGTTCCGTACTTGAACTTGCCCATACCAACTAGCGAGTACGTGTTTGCAAAAACTGCTGCATGCACTGCGGGAATTAACAGCAATCCGAGCCGTAGTCTGGGTTATGTTTGCTTCATCTAACCATTGTGGAACAACGGCAACCGTTCCCGTACTAGCGCCCACGATCGTTATTATTACGTCGCCCGTTTTCACTCTTGCATTCTGATATCGTTGCTCAATAGACGCACTGACTCGGAATAGCTCAATTGGATTCACCCAACCCTTTGAATAGTCTTGCCCCCGAATCATGAATCTCCCACGAGGATCGTAATTCCCAGGTTGAACAATACCGTACCGAATGGAGCGGCCCTCTTGCACTAGTTCCCGCAATACACCTAGTTCCCAATCCTCGGGTATTGCCCCAACTTCCGTTCGCTTTTGTCCGTCTTTTACTGCCATGGGAATCCCATCCTCTCTAGGTGCGCTCGCACCTTAGATTCCATCGCATCGGCTTGCTCGACTAGCACTGGTAACGGCTTGTCGTACCGCTCAGCCAATTCCTTGACTCGTTGCGTGAGCGTTTGACTGATTCGGTCCATCTCACTGTGGATGTCGGTGTCGATCGTCGCTAACCACTTATCGTCAACCACCAAAGACTTCACGTCGGATTCACTCAGCTTGGCGTATTGGGCCAGTGCCTTGGTATCGAGTGCTGACACCATGTCATTCGATTGCTTCTTGAGGTCAGCTTCTTTGGTGTTGAGGTTGAGCCACTCTGTCAAGACAGCCAGTTCCTCTTTGGCTTCCTTGTCCACTTTGATCTCTCTTATCCGAGCAGCAACGTTCGCTTTATTGACCTTCTCTAGTTCCGCAAGCAAACCTTCCTCGCCACCATGCTCATCTTCGATTTCAGCCATTTTGCTTGATAGAGATTCTAGCTCGGCAATCTTAGCATCGATTGCTTCTTGCTCTTTGGCAAAATACCTCGCGACGATCAGCGACTTCGGGATCAGATCACAAACCCAGCCTTTGTCTTTTTGTTTTCCCTTCTTGTCGGTTTCGATGATGCGCGTCGGTTCGGCTACCCATCCGTCGGCAGAAATCGCGTAGCAATCGTCCTGCATTGTTGCCGACCAGTAGTCCATCAAGTGCTGGTAGATGTCGTAAGCATCTAGGATCGTAAGATGGGAGTGCAAAATCGACACTTCACCATGAGGCCGATAATGATCTAGCAAGCTTTCAGCTAACTTAGCGATCAATTGCTTAGGATGAAATCCGGGTTTCAAGGCCTTGAGTGTTTTGGATGTTTTCTCACGCCATGCAGCAAAGTGGTTATTCATCCCTTCGATGAAGGCCGTAAACTCTGGGTGCTCGTAGATGGTCTTCTTGATTTCTGTCTTGTCGACTTTTAGATCGAGGTAGCCCTTGCGATTCTTCTTGAACAGCGACTGCTGGAGCTTGGGGCAAACGGCCCAGTAGCGATCGAGGGACTGTACGTCTGCTTCGGGAATACCACCTTGAAGGTGGCCTGCGATGTCCTGTAAGTCTTCGGCTTGTTGGCTGTCGATATAACGAGGCAAGTTCAGGTTACAATCATTCTTTTCGATTTCTTCGAGTGGCACCATTCGCGAGTAACGAGGTAGCTCGGTCTGCTTGTTGAACACATCAACGATCTTGTGGATATCCTGGTCGCGCAGTCGGTTCTTGGGACCATCCTTCATGTAGCCTGCGCTAGCATCGATCATGAAGATCCCTTTTCGAGACTGTGCGTACTCCTTGTCGATCACCAAGATGCAAGCGGGGATGCCTGTTCCGTAGAACAAGTTGGCTGGCAAGCCGATGATCCCTTTGATGTAGCCCTTTCGGATCAGATTGCGGCGAATGTCCGCTTCGGCATTTCCTCGGAACAACACCCCGTGGGGAAGAATACAGGCCCCTTTGCCAGTGGACTTTAGCGTACGGACGATGTGCAGCAAATAGGCATAGTCCCCTTGCTTGCTAGGGGGAATACCAAACCCAGAGAAGCGATCGAATGGATCGTTATTTGGATCGAGGCCCGTACTCCAGCGTTTGTCAGAGAAAGGAAAAGTGGCGGCAACGTAGTCGAATTGCTTGAGAGCGTCCCCGTCTTTGAATTTTGGATCGGTCAGCGTGTTTCCCTGGACGATGATTGCCGTTGGGGTGTTATGTAGGATCATGTTCATACGGGCCAAAACGGCTGTGGCCGAGTCTTTCTCCTGCCCGTAGAGCGTTACCGGAGTCCGTGCTTCATGAGCGACCTTTAGCAGCAAGGAGCCTGAACCGCAGGTCGGGTCGCTCACGGTCGTGTTAGCACTGGTTTTAGCTGTCGAGATCCCGAGGACTCGAGCTACGATGAGGCTGACTTCGGCGGG
>VYLF01000516.1_pt1 | contig 11555 bp, 8 predicted proteins | sample 5114371 | NCBI WGS metagenome assembly VYLF01 (sample SAMN12291773, study PRJNA351875) | freshwater metagenome | isolation source: freshwater lake | place: USA: Michigan, Kent Lake | collected 2013-08-15 | reverse complement strand
TTCCAGCCGATATAGGCATTTGCGTAATCCCGCGCGGACTGGCGAGCGGTTTCCATTACGAGCTGCTGTGCCACAAATTGGATCGCAAAAAGGGCCAAAACCATCGAAACGACAATCGCAATCCCTAGGAAAACCAGCGATTTCCGCTCCAGCGACCAGCTGCCGACCAAGGATTTTACGACGGATCGAAACATTTGTACGCGATCGGCAAATTGGATCCGGTTCGCGTAGAGGGCGGTGCTGATTCCTCAGTACCTGTCGCAGATAAATCGAAATTGCTGGAGCATCTTCGGGCGTCCATGTTGCAATCTCAATTCGTCCCCTATCTCTTGAGGTTGGACGATAACTTGGAGCATGATTTGCTCAAGGGGGATGTGGCAACGGGAACGGATTTGCCTCGGCTCGAAAACATTCATGCAAAGTTAGCCGAACGAGACAGCATAGCCAATGAGGAGAAGCAGGCAGCGAGTTCGGGAGCTGATTCTGGACTGGATGCTGTCGAGCCAGCAGCGGTCGCTGCGATACCATCGCAAGACAAGCAATCTGCAACATCTTCGTTGACATTCTCAAGTCCAGCGCAAGCGTTTGTATTTGAAGAGGCTGGGCCTTATGACGGGTATTACTACTATTATCACCCACTAACGTTTCGAAGTGAATGTCGAGAGTGTCATGTGCGGCTCGTTCCCGCCGCGGATAGTTCCATTTCTTCAATCGATCCTTTTCGTGTTTTGCGGGTTCAGATGCCCGATAGTTACGCTAGGTTTTGGAGCATATGGAGTTACTCCATTTTGACGTCGATTGCGATAGGGACGGTGGCAATATCGCTCTTCTTTATCCACATCATTCTAAAGCGACTGGTTATTCGCCCTGTACTTCATATGAAAGAAGTTAGCGAAAGAATTACCCAGGGGGATACTACTCTTCGTTTTCAGCTTGATACGGACGATGAGTTTCATGATTTGTCCGAATCGTTTAATGCTATGCTTCGACACTTGACTAATATTCAAAACGAGTTGCAGGATGTGAACATTCGAATGAATGGGCAGGTGGACGAGTTAGCCCGAATCAACTTGGAGCTATTCGAGGCTAATCGACTCAAGGGAGAGTTTTTGGCAAACATGAGTCATGAGCTGCGGACTCCACTGAACAGTATTCTTGGTTTCAGTGAAGTGTTGCAAGGATTTGAAACGCTGACTGACAAGCAGCGGCGATTTGTAAACAACATACAAATAAGCGGTCGAAAGTTGCTCGAGATGATTAATGACATCTTGGACTTGGCGAAGGTCGAAGCTGGCAAAATGCAAGTGAAAACATCCGAGTTTGATCTCGTAGGACTTATTCACTCGCAATGCGATTTGGTTCGTCCTTTAGCAGAGCAAAAGAATATCGACGTTCGAGTTGATGCAGATTCGGAATCGATATTGGTTTATCAAGATCAGAGCAAAGTTCAGCAGATTCTCACAAACGTACTGTCTAACGCCATAAAGTTTACGCCAGAAGGAGGGCTCATAACCGTTCATTGTTTAAGTCGCGAGGACGATGTGGTCATGTCGGTTTCCGACACGGGTGTTGGGATTGCGATTGAAGATCACGATATCATTTTCGAAAAATTCCGTCAGGCACGAAGGGTGACAGGGGTCGATGGTTTAACTCGTGAACATTCTGGGACTGGATTAGGGTTGTCAATTGTTCGAGAACTCTGCACGTTATTGGGGGGGGATATTGGGTTATCGAGCCAAGTTGGATTCGGTAGTACTTTTCGCGTGAAGCTTCCTCTGCGTTATTCCAGCAATGAGTAACAGTAGGTCTAAGCGGCAATTGTGGTAGCGATTTCCGTTGTTCTTAATCTGCCGCTTTTTCCAGTGCTCGCGGTTATTCGGTTGTCGAGGAGTTCGGAAATGGCAATTTAATTGGCTGCCTAGTGTAGGGAGGTTGTGGCGGTCGCTTCGCGATTTGTTGTTTAGGAGCTATGATGTAAGGTCCACAGCCAGGGTTCTAATTGAGTTCGGTGGTTTTTTTAACGTTCAGTCGGTTGCGGTCGTGTAGGTATTTTGCTAGCCACGAAAAGAAGCATCAGCATGTTCAACTCGAAAAACAACAAGACTTCTTCGATAGTAGAATTGCCACGTTCGGTGTTCTTCTGGGGAGAAATAGCTGAAATGAGGGTGCTTTGTGTTTTCTTTTTGGCCGTGATTTTTTTATTGTCACTACCTGAAGGTGGCAGGGGGGATTCGCCACAAGCACATCAGTCACCGGCTCCCGAGGTTTTGTTAAGCAATCTCAACGACTCGCAGTATAACGTGCGGCGAGAAGCGTTCTTGCTCCTGTGCGATAACAAGCTGCCGATTGACGATTATCTCGTTAAGGAGTCGCAATCCAGCGAATTCAATCGTTCGAGAGTTGCTGCCTGGTTGATCAAATTGCGTAGGTCACCTGGGGATGCTGCACGAAAATTCGAAATGCTGGCTGACTATCAATCGATGTTGGCGGGTGATAACACACCTCTTTTCCAGCGGATCGTTGATGGTCGTTGGAATGATGTTTTAGATCTTCTAAGAACTGTCCCGCACGATGCATTGCTGGAGCTATTAGAAAGAGATACTCGCAAAAATCTTTTGGAGAGTCGATTCGTTGGTCGTTTGATTGATCAGGCTTGGCGAAGCGGTAATGAATGGGCTGTTCCTCAGCTTGTCGATATTTTTGCTTCGGATGAGAATCGTATTGGCATTAATCTGTGGTGGCGGGAGTTGGGTATGCCCGAGGAGTGGCGGATTTCCGAGCCAAACGATCCCAAGGTAACGGTATTGCGGCTGGCATCGCAGGGAAAGTACGACGAGGCGCTTAAGCTCGCATCGGCTGGCAGCATGAAAGTGTTGTTTGATCGGATAGCTATCGAGTCCGGTAATTGGGAAGCCTACCTTAAGGGATCTACACAAAGCAGTGTGATTCCATCTAGCGGCCTTCAATCCAAAATGAAATCGTGGGCATTAGCGGTTGTTAATAACGACCAATCGCAAGTGGAACAGTTGTGGGAAGAAATCAAAAAGTTGCGCAACTCAGGACCTAAGCGGGGGCATGCAACCATGGCGTTGATCATGGATGATCCCGTCTATTTCGAGGAAGTGATTGGCACGTTGAATGAACAGGATGCCTTTAATGCCCTGTATCATGCGGGGCGAGTCAAGGAAGCATTCAAGAAGGTTGGTTTAAAGGAGTTAACCCCTGAGGCTTTGGGCGAATGGTTGAAGAGTCGTAGCGAGCTATTTGATCGCTCAAATGATGGTAACCCTATGATGGTGAATCGCGGTCTGCTTGAAATGTGTTCAATCGCATTTCACAACCTTGGCATTCCTGGTCTTGAGGAAAAGTTTGATAAGACATGGATGGATCTTGTTGCAGCGAATGTATCAGGCAATGGCCCAAGTGCCATGAGTCCAATGATTGAAAACTGGGTGCGGTTCAACCAGCGAGATAAAGCTGTAAACTACTTAATCGAGTATTCGAAGAAGAATGCAAGTTCCGTGATCATTTGGCTTCGTACATCGGTTTCACCAACGGATATGGATGGACGCCGCGAAGGGTATTCGCAATGTCTCGACCGCGTATTTAGTAACAACATTGCGGAACCAATATTGGTTTTGCATCATATATTCACACAACAACGAGAAGGCACTTCATCTGCGAAGTTGGAGGCGTCTCTCCGCATCCTTGACGATCTGTATCATGGACGGAAACCTCAAGGTTGGGGTGGATCAAAAGAACTGGCGAACCTAAAGAAAAGTGTACAGCCTACCGTTATAGGTGAGGCTGAGTTTGCAATGTCAATTGCCGAGCTCTTTGACTTGTTTGGAGATACCCGCGAAGCGTTCAAAACGCTGCAAGAGTCGCTAGGGGTTGCGGCCGGCAGTTCTGAAGAGTACTTTTGGTTGCTAGCATCGTTTCAGGAAAAGCTCGGTTTTCCGAGGGCGGCTAGCGACACGTTGCTCGAGCTAGTCAATACGTCGAGCAATCTTGAAACCTTTGTGAGAACTCTAGATCTCTTAGAAACAACGGGAAGATATGCAGATTTGGATCGTTTGAGATTCAGATGGCTTTCCTGTGCTTCTCGTAGGAATGAGCCAACGATTGCGTTCTTCTTGGATGATACCAAGATCTACCACAGACCAGAAATCGAAATGGTCTATGACCGATGGGAAAAGGTAGCATGGTCGATTGAGCAAAGTGATTCAGAAATTCGCTATAGAATTGCGAAAAATGATCTGTCCAAGGCACCTAAAGCCAAGCTGTCAGCCATGCACAGCTTAATTCACAACGCCCCGACATTAGCAATCGCAGACGATGTACGGTCGCGGATGTTGTTTCAATCGCTAATCGGGCCATTCGCATTAGAATCCGTTTATCGCAAGGATGCTGCGGGGGTCACTAGATGGCTAGAAGCTGCAGCAAGATTGGAACCTGGTCATATTCAGATACCCATCGACATAATCCCAGAGGCAGATAAGAACTTTGACAAAGCGACTGTCGATGCGTGGTTTGATATCTTCTGGAACAAGCTGAAACAGCAAATTGAAGAGTTTCCAAACGATGCCATGACGTTGAACAATGTGGCGTGGATGGCATCGCAATGCAACCGAAGACTTGATGAAGCAATTGTGCTATCGCGTAAAGCCGTCGAGCTTCGTCCCGATCCAACTTATCTGGATACGTTAGCGGACCTGGAATTTCGTGTTGGGAACGTTGAAAAAGCGATCGAGCTTTCCCAGAAATGCCGTGATATAGAACCCCGAGACCAGCAACACAAGAAACAACTACGGCGTTTTTTCGGTTCCGTGAGTCCGTGATCAATGGGTGGTTTTGAATCGCAATGGCTGAAATCGTCAGGACGTTTGTTTAATACGCCGCGAGCGCTATAGAGTCCCTGATCATGGCAATTACCCGGGGATTGGTGTCCCGCGGCTGTTTCAAAGACGATGATAAACGTATCCGATAACGATTAATCCTAGCCCTTTACCTTAACTAAGAATTCGCATGCAAGATTTGGACTCCCACTCCGTTTTTCAGGGTGACAGACAAGAACTCGATCGCCGACTTCGTGCCGAGGCAGAATGTCTGGCAATCGAACTGCCACACGAACATTGGAAGCCCATTGGTGATTATTGCACGATGCTCTGGGATTGGAACACAAAGATAAATCTAACGCGGCACACAACTCCGGAGGCTTTTGTTCGGCGTGATTTGCTGGATTCATGGCAAATTTCAAAGTGCATCGCGGAAAACGAAGAAGTACTTGACGTGGGAACAGGGAGTGGCATCCCTGGCATTATGCTTGCCGTGATCAGACCTGACCTGCAAGTCACACTGTGCGACAGCATTGCCAAAAAGGCAAATGTGGTAGAGCAAATCACGAAAAAATTGAAGCTCCAAGTTCCCGTTTATGCGGAAAGTGTCCAAAAAGTATTGGATGACTTTCGATACGATTCGCTGACTTCACGCGCTGTTGGGCCCATCGTAAAGTTGTGCCGTTGGCTGGACCCATATTGGCACACTTTTGGGCGGATGCTTGCCATCAAGGGGCCAAAGTGGCCGGAAGAAAAGGTCGAGGCCGAAGGGCGTGGAGTACTTAAACGCGTTGATCTGAAATGTTTGGTTTCTTATCCGATGCCAGGGACGGAATCCGAGAGTTCCATTCTGCAGCTCAAGAGAAAGTAAGCTCAGCAAGTAGTCATCAGCTACTCGAAGACTCGTCTCGCTATCCTTAACTTGGCGCTTCGTGCACGAGGATTTTTGTCGATTTCCGATTCGGTGGGTAGTATGGGTTTACGAGTTAAGACGTTCAGAAGCGGATGATCTCGCATACCATGTTTTACGATGCGGTCTTCTAGCGAATGGAATGAGATTACAACCAAAATTCCCCCTGGTTTCAAGCACTCAGGTAGACGTTTCATCGACTGGGTAAGGTGATCTAATTCGTGATTCACCGCGATTCGGAGAGCTTGGAATGTCCTCGTTGCGCTATCAACCCGTCCGTGAATCTTGCCAGGCACGACGCGATGGATCAAATCGCAAAGTTGCTCTGCAGTGGTAACAGGATCTGTCAGACGGCGCTCAACGATGGCACGCGCAATTCGGCGACTAAAGCGTTCTTCTCCGAACTGATAGATTATGTCTGCCAGTTCTCGATCGGTGGCTTTGGCCAAAAGGTCTGCAGCCGAGATACCCTGTGTTGGGTCAAACCTCAGATCGAGAGGGCCGCCGACTTTAAACGAGAACCCTCTGTCGCGGTCCTCTAATTGATCGCTCGAAAGTCCAAGATCGAGCAATATTGCATCGGCCTGCCCAAAGGCACCTTCCCGAATGTATTCTGGGATCTCGCGATAGCTAGAGTTAACGAGTTTTACGGAGCAAGCTCGGCTTACTTGCGATAGCTTGACCTCGGAACGGGTTATAGCGTAGGGGTCGCGATCGAATCCAACCAGACAATCTCCACTGCGAAGCAATGAGACTAGTTCGGATGCGTGCCCGGCTCCACCGAGCGTCCCGTCGATCCATACACGCTCTCCAGGAATACCAGACTCAGCGATCGCCTTTGTTACTTCCTCAAGAAGGACAGGAATGTGGACGGTCTGGCTGTTCAATCTGGTCTCGAACTACGATCGGAGTAAAAAAGAAAAACCGATCGGCTCGCTAGTCATCCGCAACTCTAAGCCTAGGAATTCCATTCGCGTTCGCTGTTCAACCAACCAACTCTGGATGAAAAGATGGTGCTGAACAATACGAGGGGACGGTGGGAAAGGATTCATCAACTGCTTCTTGATGGATCTCGGAAAGAGTCCGTGGCCGCGAGACTCTTTACCAACTTTCCAAGTACCACCCTTCATCGCTTAGGTGTGCGGTGATTTCACGAAGACCGATCGGTTTAATGATCTCGTCTGTGACCTTTACCATACTCGATCCTTTCGTCTCGTCATATGGTTATTCGCGAGTTGAAATCGGAATTTGCGGCAAGAGGTAGTATCAGTTAAATGCATGCTATGGGGCTGGTCCTAAACGAATCGCCCTAAATATAGGAGAATCGGCAGCTTAAATCATCGCTTATTTTGACGCAGTCTCTATTTGTCAGGCTAATGCAGCTGTTTGATTAGTGACTCTGATTGTCTTGAGCCGAGTCACCTCGCAAATTCACAAAAACTGGGGCAGCACAATAAATGGGTGGCACCAAATAGCACAATAGATGGGTGGCAACAAATGGAATGGCGGCAGACTGAAGGAAGGGTGGGTTTACAAAGAGAAGGGTTTGGCTGAATATGGAAAGGATGATCGGAGCCTTTTACGTGAAGAGGAATTTCATTGAAAATCTCGTTTTTAATCCCGGCCTTCAACGAAGAACCTACTATCGGCAAAGTGCTAGACAAATTACTCGAACTGCCGTTCTCTGACCGGGAAGTTATCGTGGTCGACGATGCCTCGAGCGATCGGACCTCGCAAATCGTCGAAGACTATCAAGCAAAATTTGATTGCGTAAAACTCATTCGCCAAGCAACCAACGGTGGCAAAACCAGCGCGATCGATCTTGCGATTCAGCAAGCGTCAGGAGATGTTCTCATCATCCAGGATGCCGATCTTGAATACGATCCAGATGAAATTCCTGACATCGTTGCTCCCATTCTGTCAGACGTCGCGGACGTCGTATACGGCAGTCGATTTTTGGTTAAACGAGCCTCGCGAGTCCTTTACTTCTATCACTATCTGGCCAACAAAGGGCTTACCTTCTTCAGTAACATTCTGACTAATCGAAACATGTCGGATATCGAAACATGCTACAAAGCCTTTCGCAAAGAAGTCATCAAGCCGATTAAGCTGACTAGCAGCGGGTTTGGAATGGAGGTCGAGATTACTGCGATGGTTTGCAAGACTCGTGCTCGCACCTATGAGGTTCCCATATCCTATTACGGTAGAACCTATGAAGAGGGAAAGAAAATTGGACTCAAGGATGGAATCGCTGCCATCTGGTATATTTTCTATTACAACTTAATCTACCCGCTCACCAGACCTGGCAAACAGTACATCAAAACGGTCAATGAGCATTTACAATCGCGAGTCCCATGAAGTTCCCTAACAACTTTCGACAGTTTTTTCCGACCGAAACTGTCAAACAGGTCTCCCAATTCATCGGCAACCCAAAGCTTGCTGAAGCTCTCAGGGATGCCGCAGAAAAGGCAGGCTTTAAAGACACTTTTAGCAATTCGAGCCTTCAGCCTATCCAGCAAGTTTTTGAGAATGCCTCGCGCTGGATGGAGAACATCACCAAACAATTCACCGATGGATCGACTTCCGACTTGGTAGGAGTAGGAATCAACGGAACGGGAGAATTGTTTTCCCCCCGCTGGCTCGGAGTGCCTCTGTCGTCACAACAATCATTGATGCTGGCTGGTTCTATCCGCGGGGCGATTGATGCATCCCATTTAACTCAAGAGTTGAGCCGATTTGTTTGCAGCAAAACGGGTGCTCAAGAGGTCCTGTTCGTCAATTCTTTGGTAGCTGCGCTCGCGAGTGTCGTTACATCTACAAGTCGCATTGAGGGCAAATCGAAGTGGATCTTGCCACGGCAAAACTGTATTCGAGTACCACGCTTTGGCGACTCGTCAGTCGGCAGTATTCGAGACATTTTGGATGATGCCCGCGTAGATGTCGTCGAAGTTGGCACGAATCAGGACTGCGATGTGGATGAGTTGGTAAGAGTGCTGGGGGAAGATCCCGCTTTTGCGGTTTCACTATCTTTGGATAGTCAAGCAATTCCCAATCAAGCTGACACAGAAAGCATGTCCACGCGTTCCTCGCTCCTCGCAGCGAAAGAAAAGAACGGCCTGCAAATCGTCGAACTAGTGCTAGACGGCACGGTTTTAGACATTCGCGGTAAACTTGGTGTCGGAAAGTGTATCAATCAGTTATGGCAGGATGGTATTGATATTGCCATCGTGCCTTGTGAGTTTTTGATCGGCTCAACAGAAGGTTGTATGATCTTGTTTCGAGATCATTCTGCCGTTGCAGGGGCGAGCCGAGCGCGAATCGGCCTAAATGGTGTGGAGATGTCAGCAGCTTCAAAGTTGTTGCTCTTCTCCGTTCTCCGCTCATCGACGACCTATGAAGACTGGGAGCAAACGGAACTCGGGCAAATTCTCACGACTAGTTCCGAGAACTTGTTGCAACGTGCACAGCGGATGGCGAAGCAACTTGAGGGAAGCCCACTCGTTAGATCGGCCGAGGCAATTTCCAAATCTTGTCGACTAGGTTCAGGAGTGTGGGCAGGCACGAAATTGGAAAGCGGATGTGTCCGGATTTGTCCCAAGACAGGTAACGCGAAAGATCTAGCCGCAAGCTTGTTAAAAGATTCCCAACCTATTTGGTGCAACGTTGACCAGGAGTGCGTAGAGATCGTTTTGCGAACGATGAGTCCTGACGACGATTTGGCACTTATTCAGCGTTTTTGTGAATCTCGCCAAGAATCGGACGTACGAACCGAGAGTGAGTCTTGAACAAAGACCGCGAACGTGGCGTCTTCATAAGCGAGACGGAAGTGTTCTGTATCGTGTTCTTTTTTGCCTAAGAGCTTACGAACTGGCACGTTCTGCTTAACCAAGATCGCATCCGGATCGTATTCGGATAAGACATCGTGCCAGTTAGAGCCAGCGTGGTAAAATTCATCATGTTTTGGCAGGACATCATCGCGATACGCAACCTCGTATCGCCCGTCCAAGCTAACTCTGATGTTGGGGTGGCAATTCCAGCTAACGTAAGCCCCGGCTGTAAATGGAGTAAAAAGGTTGCCCCTGAATTCACTGCGTTTTAGAAACTCGACGGCTTCAACGGGATACACCATCGTGGATTCCTCCGCTGTATTGGGAATCTCTGACCGCCAAGCAGAATGTTGGACAAAAAAGATAGCTGACGCGATTCCAGCGATCCAGGAAACCCTAAGGACTGTTGTGCGATACGTTTGAAGTATTGCCAAAGAACTTCGTCCGAATTCGGTAGCCGTCAACCAACCAGGCATGTAGATCATCCATGCAATAGCGAAAAGAGATCCGTGCCTTATGTGCTTTAGCGCCATGTAAGCCGCCAGGCAACAAAACAGCCAGCCTCTCAACCGTTTCCATTGCCTCGTTTTCGCCGCGTATCCCAATCCGATCACCATAAAGGCAAACGCAGATAGGCTTATAACGGCATCGGGAATAAGCCATAAGGGTTGCCACTCGAGCATCGTGGGCCGAGGCATGAGAATCGCATGCCAAAGATATAGCGGATACTGTGCACCCCAGGGATTGATTAGGATCCCGATCGCCAAAAAAGCTGCGATTAGGAAATGGTGCCAGAAACGATTCAAGAAATCAGATAATTGAAAGTTGCCATCTATCGAAGACCAATAAACGATCCAGCGTTCGATGACATGCAACCCAAGCATCGCAACTCCAACTACGAAGCCCGCATGCATGTTAAGCCAAACGACATACATGAACATCCAAGCGATCACCCAAGATCGACGTTCTCGCCAGTCGCTTTGTTGCAAGAGGACTTGGATAGCCATGCAAACCAATGTTATCAACTGGGCTCGAAGCGTCGCGAACCCAACCCACGCGAGCGGGAATGCTACAGGCAGGCAAAGGCCAATCACAAGAGGGTTGGCCCCGTTGTTTCTCGCCGCTCTGTAGATACAAAGACCCAGCATGGCGATAAGAATCAATCTCGTGATCGCCATTCCGTCCAATCCTAGCGGACTCGCACCAGCGACCAAATACAGAAATACACCGGTGCCCCATTCGTGATGAACGGCAGGCGAAACCGTTGGCGTGAATGCAAAACGATCCTCGAGGGGCAGTGTTCCATGTTCGAATAGCTCGCGAGCTAACGCCATCTCGTGAAATGCATCGTGAGTCACATCGTTGAGTCGAGCGACGTATGCCAAGAATCCAGCAGCGACCGCCAGCAATACCGTTGCGATCAGTACTGCATCTCTCCCCAATCCGATTCTCAAGTTATGCCGCAGGTTCATGCAGGACTTATCGATCCGCTGCGACAGCTTGGTTAGACTGGGAGTCTTGGGTAAAGAAAGAATCTTTGTATTGGTCTCAAGGATGCTCAAAACATCGATTATTCAGTTGGCTAGCAAAAAACATATTTGTCAGATTTTCTTAATTTTGGCTCAAGATTGACCTGGAGGAAATCTTTCGCGGTTTCCTAGACTCTCGGCGAGCCTGACCCGGCTATCGGTAACGTCCAGACCCAACGACAACCCAAAAACCATTTGCAAGGATGCAAGATAGGATTGGGGAATCACCAATCACCGCATGGAGGCGTTGATGTTTTTACTGAGGAAGATTTGCATCGTGTTAGTGGCAACGGTTTCGGTTGCCGCCGGTATTTCGCAATGTCATGCTCAGATCGTGGGAGCACCTCCTCGATTCATGAGCGCAACACCGAATTTTACGGTTTACGCCAACGATCCCAATTGGGCAAAAGAAGTTTCCGGAGTTGCTGAAGAATTCCGCAAAGCCTTGGCC
>VYLF01000515.1_pt1 | contig 11565 bp, 9 predicted proteins | sample 5114371 | NCBI WGS metagenome assembly VYLF01 (sample SAMN12291773, study PRJNA351875) | freshwater metagenome | isolation source: freshwater lake | place: USA: Michigan, Kent Lake | collected 2013-08-15 | reverse complement strand
CCATTTCCGCTGGCAACATTTTGATGGCAACGTAACGCTGAAGTTGCCGATCGAAAGCGCGGAAAATACGTGAGTATGCTCCTCGATGGATTTCTTCAAGTATCTCATAAGTTGGGTGAGTTTTCACTTCGATGCCTCGATCTTTTTTAATGATCCGAATGGTATTGGTGAACGCTTAACCTACAAGCGTTGACAAAAAACGATCTTGAAAGAGTTTTATCAGATCGCGTTTCGTATGAAATTCTAAGAATCGATTGGACTGCTCCACTATTCTTCGGATAATTCCGACGCAATATAGTCGAACAATCGCTTCTCATGGGGTTCTGTCAATTCCCCTTCACGGTTGCGTCTTTCGTGCAACTGAGCACGAACTTTCGTGAGCTTTTGCTCCGCACGCAGGTTGTCTCCCTTTGACTTTAGAACCTTTGCCTCCTGCACCTCGTTGACCATCGATAGGTACGCAGACTCGGAGACTTTCTTACGGTCCTCAAGTACGTCACTAAGCTTAACGTCGATAGCACTTTTTTCACTTGTTTTTTGGGGTATCGCCTTAAAAGCGATTATTGCGACAATTCCCAGCACGCAACAAATAGTCACCGCTAGCTGGACCATTTCCTTCGGACTGAAACCACTGCTTTTCGCAAGGGCAATTTCCTCGTCGATACCTTCGTCAACATCTGCAGCCTCGGGGTCCGGCAGTTCGGCTTCCGCTACATGAGGTTTTGGGCCGGGATTTGGATCTCGATCAAGCAACAGTGTCAGTACAGCAACACCAGGAAACTCTAGTTGTTCGCCATTCGCCCAAACTGCTTTCGCAAGCTTTTCAACCGATCGTTTACCGATGAGAAATGCTTGCTCGCTACGATTGTGAACAACATATTGCTTGTTGCGAAACTCGATCGTAATTGCATGCGGAGCAATCATGGGATTGGGGAGGCACAGATCCGAATCGGGATGACTACCGATACGAATAACGGGGCTTTCAATCCAGTGTTCCCGACCGCCGCCTGGCCCAGATGTTACGCGAATGATTGCAGGCATAGTTTATGACTCGTTTCGAACTCTTTAAGGTTCATTCTCCAAGGAACTTAAACACGGCCTGGAGTACGAATGGTCCCAGCACCACAAGCGAGCACGCGATCATTATCAATAAATTCGGAAAGGCCATTTTCACTTGTGCCTCAGCAGCCGCCTTCTCAATCCACTGCGATTTCTTCAGCCTCATTCGTTCAGCCTGATTCGAGAGGATTTTAGCTAATGGCGTGCCGAACTCTTCTCCCTCATTGATTGCCATTACAAGTTCGTCCACCGTCGGGTCATTCATCCGGTCTCTGAGAGCCTTCAACGCATCCGCACGTGGTCTCCCTAGCGACATTTCGCGTTCAACCTGTCCCAGTTGTTCTCCAATAGGATGACCTTGATTCTCTCGAACAATGGTCGCAAGAGATTCTGGAAATGTTGCGCCGGCTTCTAGCATTAACGAGAGCAAATCGACGCTTGTCGGAAGTCGCAACAGAAACCGATTCTTGATGCTCGACTCAATCCCACCAATTTCTGCTTGCGCTAAGACTACATAAAACGCCATAACAATCACGACACAGAAAGCGCCCGCAGGCACCCCGAGGACCGTTCCAACGATTAAGCCAACAATGCATCCAGCAAGCAAGCCCTCAATGATTTTCAGAGAAAGAAACTCATCGGGTTCCATTTCGCGGTAAACGGTTGAGAATAGTAACGATTTTTTGAGCTTCCTGAGTTGTTCGTCTCCAAAAAAACTCGCAGCCAAAGGTCGCAAGTCTTGAACAATTGCTTCGAAGTTTTGATACGACGGTTTGGCCTGCCGAATAAGCAATCTTCTTTGTTTCTCTAAGGGAGCCAACTGCTCGAAGCGACGTTGGGAAATTGCCCCCATCGTCAATGTCCACATCAAAATGAACACGGCAATGCCCAAGATAACTGAATTCACCAACAGTGCAGATGTTGAAACAAAGTCCATGGTCTACTCAATCCTCATGATGCGCTGTCCCCAGACCACACAAATAAAGATCAAGATTGTCACAATAACCAGTAGGATCTGTCCTGCGATTGTCGTGAACAACTTCATTGTTCCTTCAGAAAACATGAAGAGAAACGCCACGATAAAGAGTACTGGAAAAACTGCAAGAATCGTCAATACCTTTCGACCGCTTGCCGTCTCTGATTCGATCCTCCGCTCAAGCCTCTGTTGCTCCTCGAGACTTGCTGCAATTTTGTCGAGCGCGACAGTGGTCTTTCCACCACGCTCGAGACTTGTTTGAATAACTGCGGAGAAGATCGTGAAACTCTCCAGATTCAATCGATGTTTGGTCTGTTCGATGGCACTCGTTAATGGAAGCCCGCGGTGAAACTCTCCGACGATCCTCCCAATTTGCATGGAGAGCGGAGCCGGTGTCTGAACTGCAACAGCTTCAAGACCTTGAGCGAGAGAAAGACCGGCACGCGATGTGTTGGCAAGCATCTGAACCGCAGAAACCAATTGATCCCGCAAGAGAATTTGGCGTTTTCGAATCATGCCAGCTAAATACCAGCGGGGAGCCATGTAAATGAGATACGCCGCCATAAAAGACATCGGAATCTGCTGGAGAGGGATAAGCAGCAACAAAAATGTACTTACGAGCGTGGCTCCCCAAATCCTCAAAAAAAAGGGGATTCGAGTTTGGTCTAAGTTCAGTGCCTTGAGTGATGGCGATATATCAGCGATGTAACGAGTCGTAACAGCATCCCAGACCGGCTGCCACGAGAACCAAATTAAGACGATTGCAACACCGAGCAATGCTGAGCTCACAACTGGAACAGTCTCCCAAAGGTTCAATTTGCAGCCCCTTCGTAAAACGTTTCCAAATCCAGAAATCCAAGTTCGATAAGCTCGCCCATAAAGGACGGGAGATGCCCAGTCGGCACTAAATTTGCCTCCAGCGATTCGCCATCCAAAAAGAACAAATCTCGAATCCGAACCTTGCTGGTAATCGGATCACATCCAACAACTTCCGATATCTGCGAAACACAGCGTCGACCATTACGCATCCGCTCAAGTTGAACAATGATATCGATGGCCGACCCAATCTGGCGATGGATCGAGGTTACGGGCAAGTCCGCAGCCATTTGGACGAGAACTTCGAGACGCATGATTACATCTTCCGCCGTGTTCGCGTGAATTGTCGTCATCGATCCTCCATGCCCTGTATTCATCGCCTGCAGCATATCCAACGCTTCTGCACCACGGCATTCTCCAACCACAATACGATTGGGGCGCATTCGGAGTGAGTTTTTAACCAAATCGCGAATCGTAACTTCTCCGGTACCCTCGCTACTTTTCTTTTTAGTCTCAAGGCTTACTACGTGTTCTTTGTTTAGCTGCAGTTCCGCGACATCCTCCACGGTGATAATTCGCTCGTTGTCCGGAATGAAGTCACTCAGGCAATTCAGCAGAGTGGTCTTTCCAGTACCCGTTCCTCCAGAAACCAGGATGCTGCGGCAATTAAGAACGGCAGCCCGTAAGAAATCAGAAGCTGTTTGGGTCAAGGCTCCTTTTTGAATCAGGTCATCAATTCGAAGTCTTCGTAACGGGAATTTTCGGATGGTCAGGCACGGTCCACTCACGGCCAACGGAGGGATCACGGCATTGACTCGACTCCCGTCCGAAAGACGTGCGTCCACCATCGGCTCGGACTTATCGATCCGCCGGCCTACTTTTGCAACGATTCGCTCGATGATCGAAATGGTAACTTCGTCGGAGATGAATTGACGCCCGGACTTTTGAAGCTTGCCAGACTCCTCGACATAGATATGCTCGCGATCAACAACCATGATCTCTGAAATAGTTGGTAGTCTCAGCAAGTCTTCTAACGGTCCGTATCCAAACAATATGTCCTTAAGTTGTCGTTTTAGATAACGATTTGCGAGGTAGAACCGAAAGTCTTTGTGGACGCTCTCCGCAACCTTCTTCCATTGTGCGAAGAAAGACTTATCGATAACGGTAATCTTATCCTGCAAGGATTCTTTCTTGTCCAGCTCAAGTAGTTGATACAAATAGTTGCTCGTTGTGCCTAATTCTTGCTCGCGGTCAGGAACGGCAGTCACCACGCGCGACCAAGTTGCATTTGAAATCAAAAGTGTTTCCTTAGACGAATCCACTGGATTCACTTTGTCGAGCAAGTATGACTTGGCGGCATATCCTGCAAGATGATTGACCAAGGGCAAACTTCCCTTCGATTGAAGACCAGCCTCTTGAGAGAGCATTTCGATCATTTGCTCCAGTCCAAGCAACTGATCCGAGGTTAGCTTCTCTGGTTTGATGGACTTCAAATCCGCGCCCATCCGGCAGAGAATCTCGATGTGGATTTTCTGCATCAGGGAAGACATTTCTCTATCCATCCGCTGATGCGCTGCGCTGGCCTCGTCAACCTCTATTCTCGGAAGGTCTAAAGTCAGCGTGTATGGGCGGATGACAATCTCTAGTGAAGTATCGAGCGTGACTTTTTGACCGTTGCTCAATCCCTTGTCACCGACCCTGATTTCATTGAAACCTAGTGCAGTTAGTTCCCACGAACTACCGCGACGTTCAAGAATTGCAGCTTGCTTCGCTATCCAAACATGATTTAGTACCAAGTCATTTTCGGAACTGCTGCCGATACGAATTCGGTTGCCTTTTAGCTCTATCATGCTCGATTGATTGTCGAGCGTTTGGCTATACCAGATTTTCATAAGATGCTCACTCGTTGGCTCGACTAGAGTTTTACCACAAAGCCAACCTGCACTCCTCGGACAAGAACTTCCGGTATAGATTCGACGTCCTTTAGCGGCACGATGATTGCGTGTTCATTTGGCCCGAGCGGTAATGTCCTAGATTCACTGACAATTTCTTCACTGATACTATTTGGTTCACTACGGTAGATCTGAACGGCAACAATTTTCCCAATAGCGTTCTTAGCTTCCTCCGATCGGTACAGAACATCTAAAAGCTCTTGTAGTTGAGACGAAAAAACCTCTCGACCTTCCTCTTTTTTTACTTCTGCGGCGATGGTTATCGTTTGCCCTCCGCTTCCCTCACTAAATCCACCTTGCTCGGAACCGCGGATTCGTTCTCCCACGCTGAGAAGCTTAAACGGCCCAAGCACTCGCCATTGTGGTCCTTTCCCGAGGAAGTCTTGCTTCAGTGCCAGAGAATCTTTTTCAAAAGCTCTCGAGGCCTTCTGGCCAACGATGTTCTCTACCTCACCCCAGGGAATCAAACTCTTTTTGAGTTGCGCTGCGTCTCCAGAGATGGCGACTTCCGACAACATATTATCCTTGTCAATTACCTCCCCCAATCCAACGTCTTTTGAAAATCGAACGAACTTTGTTGGTGCTGTTCGCATTGTCATGTAGAGATAGTTGCCCAGTCCAGCGGCAACCGCTAGTACAACAGCTATTCCAAGGCGTAGTAAGCTATTCTGCATATTGATCGATGACGTTGAAGGACTATAAGTAAAGAACAAGTCACTTTAAACACAAAAGGATCGAAGCGATTGTCTGCTGATGAACCGATTTGAGGATCTAGTCGCTCATTTGGAATCTCCAAGAAAGTATAGCCAAACCCCCGCTACGATTCCACACGCGGCCCAGAACGCAATGTGGAAAGGGTCTAAATCACACAGAAAAACGCAAAAAACTAATACGTATTGGGGCTGATCACTCAAGTGGAGCAATGGCACCCACTTCTCGAATGGCGATCATTCGGTGTTCTATCGAAAGATTCCAGATAGCAAAAACCCGGTTTTCATGCTCAACAGTAAGCGGTCCCGCTCCATCACGTTTTATCTTTACCCCTTGAGACTCTAAGCCAATTCGTAAAAGGTCATCAACGCTACAGCCTTGCGCGATAGCCAATTGCAAATCATTTCTTGGGCCGTACCGCCGCAGGACAACAGTCACAGTCGACGGTATTGGAAGCGGAAATTCCTCCGCACTGGCTCGGCGTCTTTGGAGATTGATGCCTTGATTCTGATCGCTCTGGGTCGCAGAGACTAGACTGAGCGCCATGACTCTCTCAATGCCGCCTTTAGAAATCTCTGTCTTGACTTGCAGGGCGCTGTCTCCCAGTTGTAGGCGATATTCGAATTTAGTCTCATTATCGCTTTGTCGACTAGCACCAAGCGTCAGCATTGACTGAAGAAGATCTCTGTCGCTTGCAAAATCCGAGTCGCCAGCTACATCCAGTTCACTCAAGTCACCATTACCTGATGTGTTTCCCACTTCATTCGTTGCGAATTGCCAAGGCGAATTTTCGATCACCCATGATCCAGGTTCTTGACCTGCAGCAATCCTGGAAAATTCCTCGCTGCCCTCGTATGGCCGGGCATCAGAAAGTAAACGTGGCTGATCGGTTTTTACAAACAAGTGACGCACGCCAAGAAGCAAATTGACGCTCAACCAAACGACTAAAACGCATAAGGCGAATCGAATCAAACGCTGGAGCCGTTGAACCAAACACGAAGAACGAGCATGCGCATTGGTGTTGCCCCCCTGTTCAATCGTGTAGTGTTTTGCTGACCCGATCGAGCAAAGTATTCTGTACAACTGCGTTATAAATCTGAAGCTCCCCATCTAATTTGGCGTCAATCCCTTTTCCAGCGAACCTTTGTTCTGTTTCAGTAGGATCTCCGCTTCAGCGATTTTTGTTCGAACCGCACTCAAGGTAGCGGCAGTTCTCTGCAACTCTTTCATGTTCTTGACATCATCCGCTGAAAGCAGTCTTGCTTTCTCTGCGATCTTTTTGCCTTCTGCAGAATCCCCAAACAATTCCTGGAGCTTCTTTTCATCTTTGAGGACATCGGGTGTAAGCTTGTCGAGCTTGAACTTAGAAAACGGCAGATCTCCAATCTTTGGTTCAAGTCCATTTACCTTTACTTTCTTTTCAGCCAGTGAAACTAGTTTCCCCTCGATATCCTTAATCCGCTCTGTAGCAACTCTATTGGCGTCCGTTCTCGCTGACGAAAGGTCCCCTGCAGTACTGTCTAACGCAGATTTTTCTCGATCCATTCGGTCGACGAAGGATTGAATCGGCAGGGCTTTTCGAATTGCTTCTGACTGGATTGTCGAATAATCGACGTTGAAGAACTTTTGCATATTTCCGACCAACTCCTTAATATTCGCAGCACGATCCTTAGGTGCTTTTAAGGCAAGATCACTCATTAGCTCGTAGTTCGGGTAGTTCTTATTCAAGTCAATCTGAGGATGTCCCCAGGATCCCGCGTAAACAATATGTTTGGATTGTGGGCTTGCCCAAGAATCGAACATTGCGATGAAGTGAATTCGCTCTTGGCGAGATTTTTCAATGCGGCCTTGCGCGCTATCGTCAAAATCGAACAGCTTCGACTTCATCGCCTGACGTTCCCTCCATGCATGATGCCGAGCGTCTGAGATGACCATCGTATAGGTGCTACCTGCGAAGCCTAACCAAAGTAGTGCAAGAAAAAGTGGAACCAATACTACGAGAACTAGAACGAATTCAAGCTGTGCAATACCTGGGCGCACAACATTGTTATTTTGATTTCTAGTCATTTGGAGTTCCACAAAGCAAAATAGCCGTAACTGTATGCATTGATTCTCGAATCACTCCAACGAAGGTAGCCTGACGCTTCACCTTTTCTCGAAGAAAAGTGAAGCATGCGATGAGGTGTCCATGTCGACGCAATGGCTGACTGGTTCAACTCTTCGCTACGATACTTGTTTATCGCATCCAGCCGTCCTCCATAATCCCAAGTTCCAGGATGGCCGTTCTTTTCCTGTATTTTCTGCTCTTTAACGCCTGCGTCCGCATCAATGTGCAATGCTATGCAATGGCAAAACTCATGAATCAACGTAGCAGCACGTTGATCTTCCGAAAGATTAAAAAATCGTGCTTGTATGGCAATGACGAAACGCGCATCAGGATCAACAGAAGCAAGAACAGCCTTGGTCTTCCCTGTGTTCGGATTTTCTCCCGGCGGTTTCTTTATTCCTAGATCTTCGTAATAAGGAGCATATCCGATAACCGCCTTGACCATGTCAACATTGAATTTATCAAAGACTCTCGCAATTTCCTTGCGGTGTTGCAGGGTAGGTTCTTTAATTCCAAAGCATCGCTCGATATTGAGTCGAGTGGCACTGTCAAGCGACTCTACCTTGAGTTTTTTTGAACTCGTTGTGCAAAGACTGATCGCCTTCTTCAGCGCATTTTCAATGTCACGCTCCCGAGAGCCATTATTAAACTCCACCAGGATATTCTTGCGCCTAACAACTTTGACCTGAGTTCCAGTCTTCCAGTCTACTGCCGGTAGAAAATGCACCTGCACAATGCCTTTTTTTTTGCTGGGTTCGATGTTTGCAGTGAGCCACTTAGAATTGTAAGATTTTTCCGGTAATGCTTTGACAGTCGACTTGGATGCCTCAGAACCGGACGAAATAGCTGATTCAATACTTCGATTTATTCTGGGCGGATAAGAATTCAACTGAATGTGTGGAAGTTGACGCTTGCTGCCTAACGAAAAAGGGTAGTAGTACAAGGAGAAACCACGTTTGGATAAGTCTTTGCTACCCAAGTCAAATTTGCCTTCACCTGCATAAACAAGAACTCGGTTCCTCGGTTGGCTGCCATTTCTCAATATTACTAAATCTCCTGGAAGAACCTTTGTTGTATCGGCACGTAAGAGATTCTTTGTATCTATAGGCTTCCAGTCCTCAACAACAATCATGTCATCTCGATTCTCATCAGGATTATCAGCGAGTCCTTCAAAGAAAAGTTTCCAAATCAAGTCGAAATCCTCGAGGTTTGTTTCGAAGGCACTTCCTGTCTCGAATATTTTAGGGAGGCTTCGATTTCCGACAGAGACATAACGGTTCCTCATCGCGTGAAGCATAAACTGGTTATGTGATGGCAATTTCTCGTAAGATACGGCATTGAGTTGGACGTCCTGCGCAAATCCAAATGCAGAGAGAATTGAAACCAGCGATAATACGTAGACAAGCCGAGCCATAAATCTAATCTCGTTCGACGCTGGGAACCAAAATTTGATGCCACTTTATAGACACTTCTGATTTCGCCTTGCCTTCGCTCACGCCCCCCCATTCGCGAACGGTTACAGGTACTTGCCAATTGAGCGTATCCCATCCAGTATTCGGCTGATAATTCGATCGATCAATCTCTGAATTGCTTCGAGCCCCTACACCTCGACCGTTCGCATTGTAAAGCATCGACTTGGCTCGACACTCTCGCTCTCCGCCTAAATGTTGAGCGAAGAAAACAGGAGACATAAAGATCTGCTGGCCGGTACGTTTCACACTTGATGTTAGGGTAAACAACTTATCTGCCATCGGAGAATCATTGATCCAAGGTTCATCGCCCTTGTTTCGACCATCCATTTGCTGCATCACCCACATGTGAGGGCGAGGGATCTCAAACTGGTCAATCAATTCTTCCAATAGACTGAGTAGCTCTGCAATCCGATTGATGCGTTCAATCTGCTCGGCTAGTGCCTGCAAGTCTTCTCTGGAAATGTCAAAATCCTGATTCCAACTAGCGATTGCGTTCTGGCCTGCAGACCGAATGTTATCGTCCAAGGCTTCAGCTTTATCGATCCACTCCCGCACTTGTTCATTCGCCACTAACCCTTTCGCTACAGGGAGGATCTCTTTGAAAACGCGATTCTCAAAGGCCTCGAATGGAGCGGGGCCCGAATCAACCATTTCATCGACCGGTTCAAGTGCAGCGTTGAAATCCTTCGCAAGTTGCGAAAGTAGTTTCTTTAGCGGATTGAGGTCGGCTTTCGGCTTGCCTGTTTTGTCGGTTTCCACTTTTCGAAGACTATATGCACGGTAAAGGGTGTACCGATTAGTGTAGTTGACGTAGTAGGTCGCGAAGTTGCTATGTTTGGCTATTTTCTTTGCGACATCAACTATTTTCTTGCGATGCTCGTCGACGTAAGGATAGGTCGCTCGCGTCCATTGCGAATAGCGTTCATCATCCCAATAGAACTTCTCAATGCGGTATAGCTTGTCAGAATCTTGATTGATGCAAGGGTTCTTGTCAGATCCCTTATCACGTTCTTCTACGAGCTTTTTGGTCATTTCGAATTGTTCCATCAATTCGAACAGTGACTTAAACCCACCGGCAAACTTGCTGATACCCATAAAATCGGCGGCCCCTCCAACTAGATCACCCAACGGGCCAGTTGAGTTTTTCGCATTCTCGTAGGCATCAATGATTGGTTCTACGATGTCTTTAACTTCGCCAACCGCTCCCTGCAATGGTTCGAACCATCGTGCTACTTCTCTGAATATGCCCTCAATTTCCGTCTTCGATGAGAAGCCACCATCCCAGCCGCGTGGAGGAATGCCGAAATCGCCTTTTGTTGTTGAGTTTGGTGGCTCAGTTTTTGGTGGGCTTTCCTGCATAATTGGGAGTCGCAGATCATTTACCTTTGGCTTGGTCTCCAACGAAACCAACTTGTGGTCAACTCGAACATGCTCAAGATTCTGGGAAAGTCCACGTTGCCAAGGTGTAACTCCCGATTTTGATTTGGCTAAGTTGTCGCAATAAGCAGTCAATGCCGGGAGCAAGCCTGATTCAATTCCTTTCGCAATCTTAGCAGGCTGAACTAAGCGAACCGCGTTTTCAACGAGTTCTAACGTGTACCATTCCTGAATAATCGGTAGCAGTTGTGTGCTCAAGGCAACGTGCGTAAGCACCAAGCCATACTGCACGGGTTTCGCAAAGCCTTTGGTCGGTGGAAACTCTGCAAGGATATTGACAAACTCCAGCGCGTTGTTCAGCATTTTTTTCAAGGTGAATATCTGGTTCGCTAGTTTCTTGAGCCGAACTCGCGAGTCATATAAGGCAGCGCCAGCCGTAGCCTTCCCGTCGTCTTCAGTCATTGCATCGACTAGGGTGGTGACTAGCTGTTTATCAATGTCAGAAATCGTGTTTAGTAAGGAATCAGAACTTTCGACACCATCGATCTTCAGAGGTTTCACAGTTACCCAGGATTCGCGATTTCCCTTTAGTTCGCCATTGAGTTTTTCAAACTCTTCTGACGCGATTGGTCCGTCTGTGCTTTCTAATAACTTGCCACCAAAACCGTCGACCAAAACGAGAACGGATGTCGCCTCTCCCATCAGGTGATTCGTTGCGGTTATCGCGTTCATGGCGCGAGCACGCCATAGGTTGCTGGTGTACGCGGCGACGTCAGCAGCGTTCTGCATTTCGATCTTTTCCTTGACCGAAACGGTCGTGTTCATGATCAAGCCGATGAACATTATGATTGCCAGAACAGTGAAAATACTGACGAACGAAATCTTTCCATCTTCATCAGCGTGGAATCGCTGCCATGGACCGTATTGAAAACCTCGCTTGCGTTGGGCGCGAGTTAGCGGAGGCATCTCGCCAGTTGCAATCTCTTCGAAGTACTTTCGCCAACCAACTTGCCTGCGTTCCGTGCCTGCCAATTTCTTGTCGCGTCTGCGGTCGCCGAAATCATCTCTTATGCCGACCATATTCGAACCTTATTG
>VYLF01000923.1_pt1 | contig 11582 bp, 11 predicted proteins | sample 5114371 | NCBI WGS metagenome assembly VYLF01 (sample SAMN12291773, study PRJNA351875) | freshwater metagenome | isolation source: freshwater lake | place: USA: Michigan, Kent Lake | collected 2013-08-15 | reverse complement strand
CAAGGGGGATTTAGGGGGATCAAACCAATTCAAGTCCCCCTTATCAAGGGGGATTTAGGGGGATCAAACCAATTCAAGTCCCCCTTATCAAGGGGGATTTAGGGGGATCAAACCTTTTGCTATATTAAATGTATCTCCAATCTCAGCGAAGCGAATTGGATTGGTTCATAATTTATCGATATTTATCCATTATGTCCCTCAACTTCTCCCGGACTCGCGACTTATTATCTAACTTCCAATTTGGGGAACTGTTTATCGAGGAATTGGGATGGTCTCATCCTCGCGCAAAAAAAACTGTTAGTATCACCGTTGACAACCAAGAATATCCCTGTCAACGGATTGCGGAAGTGTCCGGAGTAGCAGTATTAGAGGTGACAACTACCGATATACCCGATGCGAAACTTCGTCGGGACATTCACCAGCAAGTTATCGAAAGAATTGCCGAAAATCTGCTAATTTTCGTCGATGGGGGACGGACGCGCAGTTTATGGTACTGGGTAAAAAGAGAGGGAAGTAAAAGTTATATCCGTGACCATCTTTATATAAAAGGACAACCGGGAGATTTATTTCTCAGTAAACTAGCGGAATTAGTCCTCGATATCACCGATTTTGAAGATGGGGAACCCTCCGTGGTGGAGGTGGCCCATCGCTTACAAAAAGGTTTCGATATCGAAAAGATTACCAAGAAATTTTATCAGGAATTTCAGCGAGAGCATTTACAGTTCCTCCCCTTTATCCAAGGAATTGATCGAGAAAGCGATCGAAAATGGTACACTTCGGTTATTCTCAATCGTTTAATGTTCGTCTATTTCCTGCAGCGCAAGGGATTTATCGATAACGACTTCAACTATCTGCAAAACCAATTACAAGCAAGTCAACGACGCGGGAAAAATTTATTTTATCGTCAGTTTCTGCAAACCCTCTTTTTTCAAGCATTCGCTCAACCGGAATACCAACGAGATGAGACAGTAACTGCATTGGTGGGAAAAGTCAAATATCTTAACGGAGGATTATTTCTCCAACATCCCCTCGAAAATCTTTATCAAAACATTTGTATTGATGACCAAGCATTTGAGAATATCCTCGATTTATTCTCCCGTTACTCTTGGAACCTTGACGACACTCCGGGGGGAAGCGATGACGAAATTAACCCCGATGTCTTGGGATATATCTTTGAAAAGTACATCAACCAAAAAGCTTTCGGTGCTTACTATACCCGTCCGGAGATTACTGAATATCTCTGTGATAGGACGATTAATAAATGGATTGTCGAGAGAAGCAATCAACATTATCCCCGCAAACAATTTGCCAGTATTTCTGAACTACTAATTAATCTCGATTCTCCCCTCTGTCAGCTTCTGATTGAAGATATTCTTCCCCAGCTTTCTATTTTAGACCCTGCCTGTGGTTCCGGTGCTTTTTTAGTGGCTGCGATGAAGACATTAATCGGAATTTATAGCGCGGTGATTGGGACAATTGAACTACGGGGAGACAGTAAATTAAAACAGTGGTTAACAGAGGTAAGAAAATCCCATCCCTCCCTCGGATATTACATCAAAAAAAGAATTATTTCCGATAATCTCTACGGTGTCGATATCATGGAGGAAGCGACGGAAATCGCGAAACTGCGTTTATTTCTCGCTTTAGTTGCTGCCGCACAATCGGTGACAGAATTGGAACCCTTACCGAATATTGATTTTAATATCATGTCGGGAAATTCCCTCATCGGGTTAATTCGCGTGGACGGAAAAAGTTTTAATCTCATGCAAACCCTCACCGCGCAAAATTATCAGGCAATTCTCGCAGAAAAAAATCGCAGTATTGAATTATACAAAGAACACGCTTTTCGATTGGGAGAAGTAGAGGGAACCCCCCAAGAAAACCGTCTCCAGATGTTACGCAACCACATCGAGGATGTCAACCGCGAATCGGTGCAGAAATTAAACCAAATTCTCTTAGATGAGTTTAGCGGTAAGTTGTCAATTAAGTACGAATCCGCACAATTAACGGGAAAAGCAAAGAAACGTTTATTAACTCTTTCTGATATGCAGTCCCTGAAACCCTTCCACTGGGGTTATCACTTCGATAAACTGATTACAGAAAAAGGTGGTTTTGATGTGATTATCACCAATCCCCCTTGGGAAGTCTTTAAACCCCAAGCGAAAGAATTTTTTTCTCAGCATAGCGACTTGGTGACTAAAAATAAAATGGACATCAAGACGTTTGAAAAGGAACAGAAAAAACTGTTAACTAATCCCGAAATCGCTCAAGCATGGTTAGAATATCAAAGTCAATACCCCCACGTTAGTCTCTATTTTCGTTCCTCGGAACAATATAAAAATCAAATCTCTATTGTCAATGGTAAAAAGCAAGGGACAGATATTAATCTCTATAAGCTTTTTGTTGAACAATGTTTTAATCTCCTCCATCCCCAGGGTTACTGTGGAATTATTATTCCCAGTGGGATTTATACCGATTTAGGGTCTAAACAACTGCGAGAAATGTTATTTTCTCATTGTCAGTTAGGGACTCTATTCGGTTTATCCAATGAAAGATTTATTTTTGAAGGAGTTGACCATCGTTTCAAATTCTGTTTATTTGATTTTGCTAAAGGTAAAAACACCGAGGTTTTTAATGCTGTTTTTCGCATTAATCCTAGAGAGGCAATTAGTAAGGATAAATTAGAAATATTTTTGTATAATAAAGATGAACAAGTGCAAATTTCAACTAACTTAATCCGCAAACTATCCCCCGATTCCCTCTCGGTAATGGAATTTAAACAAGATATAGATATTCATATCGCTGAAAAAATGTCTCGTTTTCCCCTGCTAGGAGAAACCCTTCCCGATACATGGAATCTCAAGTTAACATCAGAATTTCACATGACTAATGATAGTCATTTATTTAAAACTGAACCCGCACAGGGAAGACTACCCCTCTACGAAGGAAAAATGATTCATCAATTCACCCATCAGTATGCTTTACCGAAATACTGGTTAGATGAAAAAGAAGCAAGACAAGCTTTATTAAAACGCGGTGAAGTCGATAAAGGTCAAATCTTGGACTATCAAACCTATCGTTTAGGATTTCGGTCAGTTTCATCAAGTACAAACGAACGCTCTTTAATTTCTAGTCTGATACCTAAATCAGTTTTTTGCGGAAATTCGTTATCTATTAGTGAGTACGAACAAAATAATTTTCGAGAAAATGAGGCATTCAAATTTTTCATCCTTACCATTTTAAACAGCTTTTTAATTGATTGGATGCTCAGACAAAAAGTTAGTCAAAATCTGAATTTTTTCTACATATATCAACTACCTATCCCCCGATTAAAAGAGGGAGATAAATACTTTCAGGAGATAGTAGAAAATGCGGCAAAATTGATTTGTACTACAGAAGAATTTGAGCAATTAGCGAAAGAAGTGGGGATAGGTTCCCATAAAAATGGAGTCACAGAAGAAGCAGAAAGAATGGCAATTAGAGCGAAATTAGATGCAATAGTTGCCCACTTGTATGAATTAACCCTAACAGAATTTCAACATATATTAAGTACCTTTCCCCTCGTCCCCGAAAGCGTCAAAACTGCCACCCTCAAAGCTTATCAAACCCTGTTACAGTAATCAGTAAAAAGTAAACAGTAAAAAGGCAGCCGCAAGCTTATCGCTCAATACTATTGACTGAAAACTGATACTAAATCCAGTTATTAAAAACCGATTATCTATTCCCTCTTTTGCCTATTGCCTATTGCCTTTTGCCCCTCCTCATAAGCAGCCCATACTCAACGGATTTAGTATGATTACTGTTTACCGATCACTGATAACTAAATTCTGCTGTAAGCTGATAGCTAGATTGTCAGGTCACGGAAATCGATGCAAAGTTCACTGAAAAGGATTATCATCGGTGCGAGTTTTTTTCTCGCTACGGTAGTCGGGGCAACTATCGGTTATATGGCCTACGGTTGGAGTTTTCTCGATGCCGTTTATATGGTGATTATCACCATATTTGGGGTGGGTTTTGGGGAAGTTAACCCGATTAACACTCCCAGTCTGAGAGCTTTTACCATGTTAGTTATCGTCTGTGGGACCACCTCGGCCGTTTATGTGGTGGGAGGGTTTTTTCAGATGCTGACCGAGGGAGAAATTAACAGAGCTTTTAGCGATCGCAGTATGAATAAAGAGATGCAATCCTTAGAAAATCACGTCATAATCTGCGGTTTTGGGCGCATAGGACGCATCCTAACGACTAAATTGGCAAAAACAGCCCAATCTTTTATTATCGTCGATAATAACCCTGATCGCATTAGATTAGCTCAGGAAAAAGGTTACATAACTCTTAATGGTAACGCCACCGATGAAAGTATTCTCCAGAAAGCCGGTATCGACAAAGCGCGAGTTTTAGCGACGGTGTTGCCCGATGATGCCTTAAATGTCTTTATCACTTTAACCGCAAGGGAACTCAGTCCGCAACTATACATTATCGCTAGGGGAGAATATCCCAGCACCGAGAAAAAATTAAAACTAGCCGGGGCCGATCAAGTGGTCTTACCTGCTACCATTGGAGCAGAGAGAATGGCCCATTTAATCTCCCATCCGGCCGCGATTGATTTTTTACAGGAAGATGAAGGTAGGCGCAATCTTAACGAATTATTAGCCGATATCGACCTGCAATTTGAAGAATACTCGATTTTAAGCGATTCGCCCTTTTTGGGACAACCCATCAGTCAGATGGAAGTGCGGGGACAGGGTGCTTTTATCATCGGAAATTTTGGGTCTGAAACCCCGCCGTTCTAGGTTGGCTTTACGTTAGAATTAAAAGGCCAGTCTCGAAAACCAAGTGGACGGCGCAGCACCTTGAAAACTCGGCTNNNGTGTAAGACAGTACATGGTTTTTTAACTGTGGTATGCGACGGTGGTGGAAGCAGAAACTTAAATCGTGAGGTTTAGGAATCGCCGCACTTTTAGGGCGGCGAGGATGTCAACGTCGCTATCCGTCAATTTGATGGTCGTGTCATCACCCACCCCGACCATTCCACCATTCTACAGCAAGGCGATACGGTCATTTTATTAGGTCATCGGGGCGATGTTCCCAATTTTGCCCGTCGTTATGCTCTGCGTCGAGAAATGCGCTATCGGGGGTCTTCTTGGTAGGATATTTAACCAGAAAAAAGTTGAGCTTTTCTGGAATTAATTTGGCCGCGGCTGGAGATAAGACTAACTCACCAATTATCTCCAGAGACACCTATGAAATTAACCTATCGCGGCATTGCTTACGAGAAAAATCCCACTGCCACCGTTGCTTCCAGTCCGCTGATTTTAGGCTATCGTGGTGTTCCCTATTTAAAAAACCGTGGTGTCGCTCAAAGCATTCAGAAACCGGTAGCCGTTACCTATCGCGGTCAAGCCTATAATATCACTCAGTCTTTAGCTTCTTTGCCCATGTAAGAACCCTCTTTAAGTTTTTAACTTCTAGTTCTTTTTCAATCAATCTCTTTTAAATATTGTCAATTAATGATCACAGCAATTACCTTAAACGGGTTTTATCTTCCCTCTTGCTCCAAGGGGGATTTTTAACTTGTTTTGCCAACAAGGAATATATGTTCATAGTTAACAAAATTAATTACACATATTTTTCCCTTCCGCAGTTCCGCAGTTCCAGTGTTCCCCTTTTCTGGGGTGTGAATTTAATTTTGTCGAACTGCTGATAGTTATCAGTTTTTTGTAGAATAGGGAGATTGAGAAAACGAACATCTGCCCTATGACAAGATTTCCTTTGACTGGTCGCTATTCTAGTTTATGCGTCTTACTCACTTTATTCTGGTTAAGCGGTCAATCTTTACCGGTGCGAGCAGAAAAAATCTATAATCCTGTCCCCCTCATCCTCAATAAAGAAATTAACGATACTCTCACCGACAAAGATATTCCCACGGGTGAGGGGGGGTTTGCTAGAGATTATACCGTAGATTTGGACAAGGACGATCAGGTAGCCATCGATCTCAAATCGGAAAACTTTGATGGAGTTTTAATTCTCCTGGCCGACGATGGTTCCACTGTAGCAGAAAATGATGATGGTCCCGATGGTGGCACTAATGCTCTCCTGTTTGCCCGGATTACCGAGTCGGGTAAATATATTATTCGGGTGAGAGCTTTCGGAGAAACCGGTGGAGGCAAATTTACCCTGAAATTAACCCGTTTACGGGCCGTGGAGGGCAAAAATTAGCTAATTATTGTCAAAAAAACCAAGAATAGAGCCTCTGTCCACTCCACCACCGCACCGTAGGTATCGCCGGTGTGACCCCGAAGACGACGATATAACCAGTAACCAGTAAGCAGAGCGAGGGCGATTCCAGCACTAATGGCGATTATTCCCCAGCTTAGACCGCCAAATAGGGCGATTAACCCCCAAATTATTCCCCCACAGTCCCAGGGCAGACAAAAAGCCACTTTATGAAAGGCTCCCTTGCCGGTGGGTTTGAGGTAGGGATAAAGAGCGATCGCCATTACTTGCCCCCAACGTCCCCAAATTGGTGCTAAAATTAGAGCTAAGGCTCGATTATCGCTTAAATCAGTCAAAGCGGCGATTTTTAGCAGCAAAACCATAGTCACGGCCATGACTCCAAAGGCCCCGGTAACACTATCGGCCATGACCGCTAAACGACGCGGGGGGTCGGTGACAGCTAAACCATCGGCCGTGTCACTAACTCCATCAAGGTGTAGTCCTCCCGTTAGATAAACCCAAACCCCCACAAGGACAACTGCACGAGTTAGGGGGGGCATTCCCAGACCAGCTAGAGTTATATCGAGCAAAACCAGAATTAAACCCAAAAATAAGCCCACTAAGGGAATCCATCGGGCAATTCTACCAAAATCAGGCCAGGCAATCGGAACGGGAATAATCGTGTAAAAAGCGATCGCACCTAAAAATGAGCGAATTTCTTGACAAATGAAGTTAAATATGGTAATCAATCTCCCCAATTCGATTCTGGTGTGGCAGTGTTTCTCATAAAGATGAAGTATAACCTAATTTTGTATCGGCCACCCTGTGGGATTTTCAAAACATCTGAGAATGCCTATAATAATTCGGCATAACACGCTTATTGTAATGTTATAGGAAGAGTTCTTGCGATCGCTCTATAGGAGAGTAATATACGGAAAGATTCCTGAAAAAATGCGTATTTGGCGTGATATGTGGAAAGTTTCCGTATAGCATCTAGTCCGACGTACACTTCTAAGCTACGAGTTCCCCCTGTGACTTAGTACAGTTACTAATACATAAAAAGCAAATTAAATGAAAACTCAGTTACTTGAAAGCCTACTTTACGAAGAAGAAAGTCCAACGCTTGATTTCAAAAAAGAACAATATCCATTCTCCAAGGCAAGTGAGGAAGAGAAGTCTGAACTTGTCAAGGATATTTTAGGATTCGCAAACGCATGGCGAAGATCCGATGCCTACATCTTGATTGGAGTAGAGGAAGTACGGGGCGGAAAAAGTGAAGTAATAGGAATACAAAATCATCTTGATGATCACACACTTCAACAATTTATTAACAGTCTCACTAATCAGCCAGTTCGCTTTCATTACGAGGCCGCAACTATTGAGGGCAAGCAAGTAGGTGTTATCCGAATTGAACAGCAAACAAGACCAATATATCTTAAGAAGAAATATGGAAAGCTGGATAAAGATAAGGTTTATGTGAGGAGAGGAAGTTCAACCGATCCACAAAAACCGGCTACTTTAGATGAAATTGCACAAATGAGGGTGGAACCTGAAGATATTGACGCTAATCTTGCGGTTGTATTTTCCAACCCAGATACTAAGGAACTGATTGGCTCACACTTATCAATTGAAGCTGAATTATGCAACTTGCCGCCATCTTATAGCATCCCATCTTTGCCTGATTTGCCCAGAAATTCCTATATACTTGATTCAATATCAGCGTATAGAACAAATCATCAATATTACCGTGAGTTAGCTCACTATATCTATGTACGTAATCTATTTCGCCCAGTTCAACTATCTATCTCAAATGTTGGGCGTGTCGCTGCGCGCAATGTCAGAGTCGAGTTCTCAGTTAACTCTTTAATGCAGATAGAAATGCTTCAAAAGGAAAATCTTCCTCAAATGCCCGAAAAGCAATCTCTCGGACTAGAACTAAATCTAAATAGAATGAGATTTACTAAGACACCAGGCAATGTGTGCATCAATCAAACTACTGACCAACTAACTATTGAGATTGATTGTGGAGATCTACAGCCAGGCAGGAGAATATTCTCTGATGTCTTCTATATCGGCAAGAAAACTGAAAATTGCGATAATATTGTCGGAGCAGTTTATGCCGACAATCTTTCTTGCCCCTCTGAGTTGAATCTTACAATATCTGCTTCACTAAGCAAGTCTTCTCTGACAGTAGAAGATTTGATGTCTTGGGGGGAGTGCGATCGCCGATGATCTTGTAGGGTGCGTTCCCTAAAGTGGCTCCCACTGCTCCAGCGATCGATTTTTGGGGAACGCACCATGCAGATTGATTGCAGCTGTGGGTTTAAGTGTGATGGCGAAGGCAGTGCGTAGCAGTACGCTGATCCTGTCGGTTGGGTTGGCGGCTGTTACCCAACACCCTCAAAACCAAGATTAAATAAGGTAGGATAGAGAGCGAAAAGATATTCTAGGTTGCCGTTAATGGAAGCGTCTATATTGAAACAAGTATTTTTGGGCATTTAACCGCCAGACCCACTGACAATCTGATCGTTGCTGCTAATATCAAGATCACCCAGGATTGGTGGAACGAACATAGTAGCTCATTTACGCTTTACGCATCAGAGATTGTTGAAGATGAGGCAGCTAAGGGAGATCCGATAATCGCCGCTCAACGGTTAAACTTGTTACAATCCCTAATGCTTCTCGAACTTACGGAAGATGCGTTTGAACTTTCGCAAGCGTTTCTGACTCAAAGCAATCTGCCCCTAAAGGCATCTAACGACGCTTTACATATGGCATTAGCAACCGTCTATAACTTAGATTATTTGCTAACATGGAACTGCAAGCACATGGCAAATGCCCAAATTCAGCGTAAGCTGGCTCAGATTAGTTCTGATCTCGGATATATATTGCCAGTTATTTGCACTCCTTATGAGCTTATTGGATATAACCTAGAGGTTTAGTCATGTATAAAAATGAAATTCTCGATGAAATTCACAAGTATAGAGAAGAATACGCTCAATCGTTTCAATATGACTTAAGAGCTATTTTTAATGACTTAAAGCAGAAGCAACTGGCTCATAAAGATAGATTAGTTAGGTTGCCAATTAAGCGAGCGTCTAACAAATCACTGCACCCGACCGCCGGCTAAAGCATTCAATGGAACCGCTAAATCTATAGTGCGATGGCGAAGGCACTGCGCAGCAGTACGCTGATCCTGTCGGTTGGGTTGGCGGCAGAAACCCAACTGTGATCTTTGACTTCATTCCAATTTGTGCGGACTGTATTCAGGTGTTACCTGCTGTAATACCCAGCAAGTGAGCCTGTTTGCTGAGTTGAGGAGTAAAATAGGGAAAGTCTTAATCTAAGATTTAGTAATGGATAGAAGCATTATAGAACGGCAATCGCTACTTGAAGCAGTCAAGGCTCTCCCTGATGAGGCTTTAGTGGAACTGTCTAATTTTCTTGACTATCTTCGCTATAAAGCAGCCCATCAAAGAGAACTGACCACTCACTCTTCTAGTTTTCTGCTTGCAGTTGCAGGTTTAGGCAACTCTGGTCAACAGGATATTTCAGAACGTGATGAAGAGATTCTAGGCAATGAGATTGATCCGGTGTATGGCTGGAATCTTAAGCCAAGCAATTCAGTGTGACAGCAATCCTCGACACCAGTTTTTTGTTTGCTTTAACTGATCAGGGAGATCGCAATCATCAACGGGTGTTGGCTATTGCTCAAAGCGTGAATGAGCCATTGGTTCTACCTGTCGTTGTCTTGCCTGAGATCTGCTATCTGATTGCATCAAGATTGGGACACCAAGCAATGCGCCGTTTTGTCTCCAGTATGACACCTGATGCGGTTCAAGTTGAACCTGTAATCCCAGAAGACTTGGTACGAGTGCATGAGATATTGGAACAATATGCTGACAATCAGCTTGACTTTACAGATGCAGCGATCGTTGCCATAGCTGAAAGGCTCGCTATTACTCGCGTTTATACGCTTGATCGTCGAGATTTTTCGATCATTCGTCCAAGTCACTGCGATTACTTTGAGTTATTCCCTTGAACCGTCAGCTAACACTGCGTGGCGGCGGACGGGCGAAAGCTGCTGGTGCTGAGTTTGAGTTCATCTACCGCCGCTGCACTTCACCGTTAGCTATCGCCGTAGGGTGTGTTCCCTAATGTGGCTCCTACTGCTCCAGCGATCGATTTTGGGGAACACACCATGCACATTTATTAAAGCTGTGAGGTTAGTCTGATCGCACCTAAAAATGAGCGAATTTCTTGACAAATGAAGTTAAATATGGTAATCAATCCCCCCAAAATTAGATTCCGGTATGGCAGCCTTTCTCATAAATATGAAGTATAACCTAATTTTGTATCGGCGATCCTGTGGGATTTTCAAAACGTAAGAACGCCTATAATAATTCGGCATAACACGCTTATTGTAATTTTATTAGGGAAAGTTTCTTGCGCTCTCTTCATTTGAGAGTAATAGGCGGAAAGATTTTTTAAAAAATGTGTATTCGGCCTGATATATGGAAAGTTTCCGTATAATCCATAGTTAGACTGCTAATTTCTTGGTGAAGATAGTTCTGGGTACTTTTGGGCAGGTGCTATAGTTATAGTGAGGTTTGTACATGGTTTCTCTCATGAAAAATAAAGCTATTATTGTGCTAGGGGCAGTTGCCGCCCTTGGACTAGCTGCAACTTCAACTTTACTTCTGATACGTCCATCTGGAAATTCTCCAGATTCTGCCTCTGCTCAATCTCCTAGCAACGGCATGGGTATGATGCATCATATGCAGGTCAGTAGCGAGTTTAACTATCTTGCCCAAATGATTCCCCACCATCAGGAGGCAATCGATACCGCCCAAGTTATTCTGGCACGCACTAGTCGTCCTGAGATGAGGCAGTTTGCTCAAAATATTATTCAAGCGCAAACTGCTGAAATTGCTCAGATGAAAAACTGGCTCAACAAGTGGTATCCAGGAGGGAATATTAGCGTCTCCTACGTTCCCATGATGCGCGATCTGAGCCAACTTCAGGGCGATGCCCTAGATCAAACTTTTTTACAAGATATGATTAAACATCATATGGGAGCCGTGATGATGTCGCAAATGCTCCTGAATCGTAATCTGGTGAAGCATCAGCCTGTCCAGTCCTTGGCTGAGAACATTGCCACTAGCCAGCGCCAGGAAATTCAGCAGATGCAAACTTGGTTGATAGCTTGGTTTGGTAATCGCAATCCAATGGGTAGGATGCATCATTAGCTTGTATTGACATACCCCACGCCGTTTACGACGTGGATTCTTCTAGCATCACTGCTGAGAATTTCTGGCTCAACGAGTCCACTTGAATTAGATTCCTGGCGAAATCCAACCCAGAGGTGG
>VYLF01000784.1_pt1 | contig 11609 bp, 7 predicted proteins | sample 5114371 | NCBI WGS metagenome assembly VYLF01 (sample SAMN12291773, study PRJNA351875) | freshwater metagenome | isolation source: freshwater lake | place: USA: Michigan, Kent Lake | collected 2013-08-15 | reverse complement strand
GGACGTTTTGTCGAAAATATGGTAGCTCCAGCTTGTGAGACTTTATTTTTAAATCGTCAGATTCCCGTACATCAAGTTAGTCAAAGAGTCAGAAAACGTCTCGACGGTAAAACCCTAGAAATTGATGTGTTAGTAACTAATGAGAATCATGTGCTAGTAGTGGAAGTCAAAAGTAGTTTAAGTGTAGATGATGTCAAAGAATTAATCAAGAATCTAGCCGAATTTAGGCAATTTTTCCCAGAATATAACCACAAACAATTATATGGGGCAGTAGCAGGCATTGAAATCGAAGAAGGAGCGGAGAAATATGCTTATCGTCAAGGTTTATTTGTCTTGGCACAAAGGGGTGAAAATGTAGCGATTCTTAACGATACTGAGTTTCAACCGAAAACGTGGTATGATATTTAAGCTTGTCTTTGGGAAAGTCCAGTGCAATTCTGGTACTGTGCCGCAGCTGTAATCAAGTAAAAAGTAAAAAGAGTACATCTTCCCTTTTTCCTTGCGAGTCAGAATGCCAATTACAAGTTTTTAATCGGTAGATAGACAAATAATTTTCTAACTACTTCTCTGCGTCGCATGGAGAACAAACAACGGTGAATTGGTTAGTTGAAGCAAATGCTTGTCCCGGTTTGTTTTATGGAACTGCTGCCCAGGATGGGTTTTTAATTCGTCTCCGCACCCCCGGTGGATGGCTCAATTCTCAACAGGGAAAAGCGATCGCCACTTGGCTCGAACAATGGCAGACGACAATACAAGTTACCAATCGGGCAAATCTGCAAATTCGCGGACTGCAAAAATCCCCCAGTTTAGAAGAATTTCAAACCCTGCAAAAATTAGGGTTAGCTGCCCATAATCCCAGTATCGATCATCTGCGTAATATCATGTCCAGTCCCACGGCTGGAATTGACTGCCAAGAGTCGATCGATACTCGTCCATTAGTCCAAGAATTAGATAATTTTATCCAAAATTATCCATCAATTGCCCAACTAAGTCCTAAATTTAGTATCGGGATCGATGGCGGTGGTGCAGTGGGAATTGGCACTGGTTCAACTATGGACTGGCAACACCGCTATAATGAGATTCAGCTATCAGCAATTGCCGTCAATAATCCGACAAATTTAACTTCTCTTGTTTGCTTTCGATTAGCCCTCGGAGGAGATAAACAATTATATGACACGGACTTATTAATTGAGCCAGAAAACTGTTTAGCTGTGGTCAAAGCTCTAGTAAAGGTTTATGTCGATTATGTTCAACAAACCCCCAATATCAAGGGTAAAAAACCGCGGATGAAACACCTGCTCAAAGATTGGGGATTAGCCAAATATCTCGAACAAGTTAACTGCCAATTACATCGGACTTCTACCGGCATAATACACCGGCAAGAATACCGGCAAGCTGCCCATTCTACTCAACCCTATTTTCATCTGGGAATTCATCCTCAAAAGCAACCCGGATTATCTTATATTGGTCTATCATTAAGATTAGGACAATTGACGGCTAATCAACTATGGGGATTAGCGACACTATCAGAAACTTTTGGCAGTGGTCAGTTACGATTAACCCCTTGGCAGACTGTTATATTACCCGATATTCCCGATGAAAAAGTCTCAGAATTGTTGCCAAAACTGGCATCACTAGGATTATCCGCTTCTCTTGGATGGGATGCGGGGATAGTTGCCTGTAGCGGTAAACCGGGCTGTGCAGCGGCGGCCACTGCAACTCAAATTCATGCTTCTCTCTTGGCAGATTATTTGAAAGAACGCTTAACCTGCAATTCTCCTGTTAATATTCATTTGACGGGTTGTGCTAAATCCTGCGCTCAACCGGGTCCAGCCGAAATTACCCTTTTAGGAACTACCATCGAGGAAAATGGCCAAATACTAGAAGCTTATCAAGTCTATGTGGGTGATAGTCAAAAATTCTTAGAAACACCTATATTTGAGGGAGAATTTACCAAGATTCCCCCCCTCATAGCCCAAATTTTAAGCTCCCAAAACTCGAAAAATTTAGATAAATAGAATGGAATACATTAAGAATGGTGAGGAAATTTACCGCAAATCTTTTGCTATTATTCGGGCTGAAACTAACTGGAAAAATCTCCCCGATGATTTAGCTCCTGTGGCGGTTCGTCTAATTCATTCCTGCGGGATGACAGACATAACAGAAGATTTAGAAGCATCACCGGACGCGGTTAAAATCGGACGAAATGCCCTCGCTGGGGGTGCAGCAATTCTCTGTGATTCTCAAATGGTCGCTAATGGCATTACCAAAGCGCGTTTACCTAAAGATAATCCGATTATTTGTACCCTCAATTATCCAGAAGTGACCGAGTTGGCACGGCAAATTAATAATACCCGCTCCGCTGCCGCTTTAGAACTTTGGCGACCTCATTTAGCTGGAGCAGTGGTAGCCATTGGTAATGCACCAACCGCACTTTTTCGCCTACTAGAATTGCTCGATCAAAATGTAGATAAACCGGCTTTGATTTTAGGCTTTCCCGTGGGATTTGTGGGAGCGGCAGAGTCGAAAATAGAATTAGCAACTAATAGTCGTGGTGTGCCATTTATTACCCTGCACGGACGCAGGGGAGGCAGCGCAATCGCAGCAGCAGCAGTCAATGCCCTAGCAAAAGAGAACGAATTATGAATAAATTAGGCAAACTTTATGGATTAGGAATCGGGCCTGGTGATCCCGAATTGTTGACGCTCAAAGCACACCGAATTCTCACAACTGTTCCGGTAATTGCCTATCCTACCTTAGAAAGTGGCAAAGTTTTGGCACGGGCAATTGTGTCGGATTTTATCCGTCCCGAGCAGATAGAAATTCCCATGCCTTTACCTTTTAGTGTCGAGCGCAGTTCTCAACCTCATTATGATATTGCCGCCGAAAATATCGCCGAACAGTTAAACTTAGGTCGAGATGTGGCGGTGCTATGTGTGGGCGATCCGATGTTGTATGGCACGTTTATGTATATCTTTAATCGCTTGTGCGATCGTTTTTCCATTGAAGTCGTGCCGGGTATTTCTTCAGTGATGGCAAGTGCAGCAATGCTGGGTGTACCTATTACTTATCGAAATGACGTATTTAGTATTATTCCCGCTACTTTAGAGGCGGAAATATTGCGGGATCGCCTAGCCTTTATCGATGCAGCGGCGATTATTAAATTAGGCAGACATTTCGCTAAAGTTCGCAATATTCTCGATGAATTAGGATTATTAGAACGCGCCCTCTACATCGAACGAGCAACCTTACCCAATCAGCAAATTATTCCGATTACAGAAGTCGATCCAGAGGCTGCTACTTACTGGTCATTAATTCTGATTCCTAGTAAAACTAAACCCCAATAACTCTATAGACACTAAGTTAAATCTTCTATCCCCTACCTGACAGAACCTATAGGGTTTAGATAATATTATGAAAATGTCTTTTCTTCGTTGCTTTTTTTGTTGCATAGGGGGTTATATACAGCGTTTCTCGGATTGATAAGTAGGTAGGCGTTAAAAATTATCAGATGCCCCCCTTATCAAGGGGGGATTAAGGGGGGATCCCCCCGCCTATCGGCACCCCCCTTATCAAGGGGGGCAGGGGGGATCGAACCTAAAATCTATTTTTAATTTAATTATAACCAGCTACTTAGGGCTTGCTGAATAAATCTAAAAAGCTTGTTGGATAATTGGAGTGATCGGGGGTAAAATTCCGGGACTTTTTCCCTGAAAATTAGGTAATTGACCACCTGAAAATGAGTAAAACCCCACACCCCACACCCCACACCCCACACCCTGCCACCGGGAAAAACTTTTTCAGCAGACCCTACTTAAGGTAATCTATTTTATTCTCCGTTCTCTGTCACCTAAAAATAACTAAGCTAAACGGCGCTTAACCTACATGATCCAACAGCTATAACCCTTTTGGAGTCTATATCGGTGATCCGAAGTAAAAGCCGTTTAGCTTACCATGTCCGATTCTCCTGAATCTATCCGCAATACTAGCGTCAGCGATCAAGCGACTAATAATGATGCTCTCGGATTTGAGCCTTATGTAATAGCGATCGCTGAATTTTTGTTGCATGAGCAGACACAACCACCCCTAACTTTATCGGTTGAGGGAGAGTGGGGTAGTGGCAAGTCTTCTTTTATGAAAATGTTGGAGGAATATTTACGAAAAAAGGGAGGTCGGACGGTTTGGTTTAATGCTTGGCGACACGATAAAGCGGAGTCGGTATGGGCAGCTTTTGCGCTGTCTTTTATTAAGCAGATTTCTACGCCCAAAAATTGGCGAGATTTGCCTCGAATTATCCTAGGATACTTTAAATTACAATTATTACGTTTTAACTTAGAAAAAGGCTTGTTTGAATTAATTAAAGCTTTACCAGTAATAATTTTTGTGATTTGTGCCTCAATTGCCATTCCCTTTATTTTAATCGTTTATGGAGTTGAAGGAATTAACGAATTAATCAGAGCAACAACCTCTCAAGATGTTTTTTGGAGCAAAATTAATTCAGTTTTTAAATTATTATTTACTGCGGTCGGTGTCACCTTATCAGGAGCGGGGATTTTCGCCGGTATTAAGAGTTTATTGAGAAATTTTCAAAGATTACTCCAAAACCCCAAAAACAACCTAATTAAATATATAGAAGCCCCAGATTATAAAAAACAATCAACATTTGTAGAAGAATTTCATGAAGATTTTGCTAAAATTGTTGATGCCTATGTTGGCAATGATCGGGTATATGTATTTATTGACGATTTAGATCGTTGTGAACATCCAAAATCAGCAGACTTGATGCAAGCGATTAACTTGATGATTGCTGATGATCCTTCAGTGGTGTTTATTTTAGGAATGGACAGAGAAAAAGTAGCCGCTAGTTTAGCGGTAAAATACGAAAATATTCTCAAGTATTTACCGTCAGAAACCACAGAAATTGATCCTAATATTTTAGCGAGACATAGTGCTAATAAAGGGTTGGCTTATGGTTATACTTTCATTGAAAAGTTTGTCCAGCTTCCCTTTTTAGTTCCCCAACCATCCCGGTCAGATTTTGAGCATTTTTTGATTCAGCTTGCTACTTCAACTCCTCCCAATTTACAGCCAGCTAAACCTCATTTTACATTTTTTCAGTCATTCTGGGGTAAGTTTAAGTTAGCTTTACCCCTGAGAAATAATTTGCAAAAGCATCTCACTTCCGCAACAAGTAATCAGACAAGTGATTTAAAAAACTTGTCTCTAGATAATCCTTCGATAGAATCCGAACAAACCGAAAAAGAGAAAGCACGAGCAGCCGTAATTAAGCGATTAGAAGCGATTCAAGTCAACAATTTTGATAATAGAGATTCCCAAACAGTGCGGAATGTCATTATGATGGTGGCTCCCGCATTGGATTACAATCCGCGACGGATTAAACACTTTATCAATGTCTTTCGTCTCAAGGTTTATATCGCTAATGAAACTGGTTTATTTTTTGAGGAGCGAGATGAGAATGATAATTTGTTAGATCCTTCTTTGACTTTTGAACAGTTAGGTAAATTTACTGCGATTAGTTTAAAATGGCCATTGTTATTGTCAGATTTGGAAAATGATAAGCAAATTTTAGCAAAATTAGAAAAATTTGCACGGGGAGAGTTGAGTCCACCAAATGAAGAGGAGTCGCTTCGCTATTGGGGTAGTTATAGTAAGCTGAAAGATTTAATGGCTTACGGTCATGAAAAATCGGCAACTAACTCTAAATTTAGCTTGGCAGAGGTAAATGTTGATAAATTATTACAAGTATCACCTAGGGTAATTCGGTCAGCTAATGAGCTTATTCAACGAAAACAAATTTCCAAAAATATCACCTCATTACCTTCAGACTTTAACCTAGAAATGGTGGATATACCCGCCGGTAAATTTAACATGGGTTCTAATGAGTATGAAGATGAAAAACCGATACATCAAGTAATTGTGCCAGCATTTCAGATAGGCAAATATCCCGTCACCCAAGCACAGTATCAAGCGGTGATGGGAAATAATCCTTCCAGGTTTTCAGGAAATCCCCAGAACCCGGTAGAATCTGTTACTTGGTTTAATGCTCAAGCTTTTTGTGAAAAACTGAGCCAGTTAACTGGAAAAAACTACCGTTTGCCTACAGAAGCAGAATGGGAATATGCCTGTCGCGCTGGTACTGAAACCCTATTTAGTTTTGGCGATGATAGAGATAAACTAGGAGATTATGCCTGGTTTGATGGTAATTCAAATAATACGACCCATCCTGTTGGGGAAAAGCGACCTAATCCCTGGGGAATTTATGATATGCACGGCAATGTTTGGGAATGGTGTGCTGATCAACATCATGAAAATTATGTTAACAAACCAGACAATATTCAGGAAAATGGCAGCATCGCATGGTTAGATAGTCGCATAACTAATAAGTCATCAATAATGCGGCGTGGCGGTTCATGGTACCGCGATCCTTTGGCCTGTAGTTCAGCGTATCGAGGCAGGAGCGTTGCCGACATTTGCAACAACGATATCGGTTTTCGTGTTGTGTGCGGTCTCCCCTAATCAGTTAACAGTTAACAGTTAACAGTTATCAGTTGGGAAGATTTTAGATTTTAGTAGTCCAGTAGGGTGCGTTAGACGGGGGCAATCTTGGCTGTGATTTAAATCTAACAATCCGTCGTAACGCACCATTCACGAGAGATATTATAGGATATTTTGTAGGTTGGTTTGACGCAAGGAAACCCAACTGTAAAATATGACATTTCTTAGCTTGATGACTAACAATAAAATGAGATACTTTGAACAAGAAGATATTCTGTATTTCACTATTTCTGATGAACCGGAAGCTAACAGCATAGAAATCGGGTGCATCTCATATTTGTGACTTTCTCTCACATATAGGTGAGCAGCAGAAGTTATTCAAAGAGGGCGAAGGCAATTCGCCCCTACAATAAATAATATTATGGTGCCAATGGTAGGGGCGCACCGCGTGCGCCCAAAATGTCATCTAGATATTTCGACCAAATTGAGATGCACCCAACCTAATCTTTGTGTCCTTTGTGCCTTTGTGGTTGTTCATCGCCAATTCAGACTTGAATTGGCGCTTTTGTCTAAGGGAAGATATTTCTTTTTTTGAGTTAGACTTACTCATTCTCTGCTAAATAGATATGATTGGTTAAAATTTCTCCAGATTTTTGCACAGAGTTGATAACTTCTTTAAAGTTACGAAAATAAACACCATATTGACTGGTTCCATAATCAATAATTTTATCACCCGTGAAAAAGTAAACTCCTAAGTCTTCTTTAGCAATTGAAATTTCTGGATTTAAATTTTTTAATTGATTATCTTCAATAATTTTTGTGACATCAACATGATAACTTTTTAAGGTATGAAGATAAACATAATTGTTGAGAATACCTGTTAAAATCGGGCTATGGGTGGTGATCAAAACCCGATTATCATACTCGGTGACAAATTGAGCTAAAATATCCATTAAGCGAATTTGATTTTCGGGATGCAAATTAACTTCTGGTTCATCTATCATCAAAAAATTGTTTTTTCCCCTTTGCCCAATATTTGAGATAAAGATACAAGATAGTCAACTGATTGACTGACGATGAAGCTAGATACATGGGTAGATCTTTGCTTTCATCGAATTTAAAATAAAATTGAATAGGTGCGATCGATTCTAGACTAGAAATCGTGATTTCTCCTCCCATTAATCCGATCATCTTTTCAATCAGAGAATTATAGACTGAATTAATTTCTTTCTTGGTATTGAGAGAATAAAGCGACTCGATAACCTTATTCATTGGTTCTGTATAAGACCTTTTGGGTAATTGTTCTTGAAGACGTTTGAATATATCCCGATTAGGGCCACTATCATCATCAATATTTTCTATTAATTCTTGCAAACGACGATTATACTCACTTCTTTTATTTCTCTCTATTTCATAAATGTACTGGTAGAAAACAGGAAAAAAACTATGACTAGCGGGGATAAAAAAAGCATCTTGTGTCTGAGACAAAAGCACTCTTATTATTGAATAAATAATTAGTAATTTTTTGGATGGTTTAGCTCTCTCAAACAAGTCTCTGGGTATTTGATCAAATACTTTCTCAGGGATATTATTCTCTTTTATATTTATTGTTAGGCTACCTTGGTCTTTGTTAATCTGTAAATACTCCAGATCATTATTTCCTTCAACACTAATCAAAAAAGTTTGTTGAAATCCCGTCTCTTTAAATTCTTTAATATCCGCTTGAAAAATTAATTTATTGGAACCAATAATCGTTTCTTTAATACTGGCATCAAGATTATAAGTATTAACAACTTCTTTTTCAATAAACGGGCTAAATTTATCGAGAATATCATCAATTAATTCTTGATTAATCTTAATTGGATTTGCAGAGTCAATATCTAAAGAATCAATTTTGGTATTTTCAGAAAATTTGCTAATATTACCATGATTAAAATTGTCCATAAAAGCTGATAAACTAGGATGTTGCCCCTATTGTTGTAGCCAATAAAAGTATAAAACTTCTTAGTTAAATCTATAGTTTGATTATTATTTTTAATTGATCCCAAATTCTTGATCAGTAGTTCCATATTATTTTTACCAATCACACCGAGAGGATAACTAATTTTTTAAAGGTGGACAAAATGCCCACCTTTAAAACTATTGCAAACTGCTAGTTAATTGACTTTTGGCCTTAGCTAAAGCTTCGCTTAACTTACTAGCATCCCGTCCCCCAGCTTGAGCTAAATTGGGACGACCACCACCACCACCAGCGCAGATTTTAGCGATCGCACCGATAAATTTACCCGCTTGTAAACCCTGATCTTTAATCACCCGGGGACTAAAAGCGGCCACTAAACTCACTTTATCAGCTGCGGGAGTCGAGGCCAAAATTACCGCCCCTTCCCCTAATTTTTGCTGTAGTCTTTCGGCTGCAGCCATCAAAGCATTAGCATCAATATCGCCCAAAGAAGCGACTAATAGCTTAAATTCGCCGATAGATTCGACTTGAGATAGCAAAGCGTCCGATTTAGTTAGGGCCAACTCCTGTTTAACCGCTTCTAACTGCTTTTGTGTGCCTTTTAACTCTGATTGTAGGGCCGTAATGCGATCGGGAATTTCCAGAGGTTTGACCTTAAAGCGATCGCACAGATCCCGCACCACCTGATCCCGTTCATTCAGGTATGCTAACACGGCAGGGCCGGCCACCGCTTCGATGCGACGAATTCCCGCGGCGATTCCCGTCTCGGAGATGATTTTAAATAAACCGATCTCGGCGGTATTTTTAACGTGAGTTCCCCCGCATAATTCCATAGAAACGCTAGGAATATCGATGACTCGCACTTCTGAGCCGTATTTCTCGCCAAACATGGCAATAGCTCCCTTCTGCTTCGCTTCTTCCAATCCCATCACCGCTATCTGGGTGTCATGCGCTTCGGCAATCCAAGTGTTAATCTGTTCTTCCACCTGTTGCAATTCAGAGCTAGTCAGGGGACGAGGACAGTTAAAATCAAAACGGAGGCGATCAAAACTGACTAGGGAACCTGCTTGGGAAATCCCCCCATCGACAAGCTTTTTCAGGGCCGATTGTAGCAGATGGGTGGCGGTATGATTAGCTTGGGCGCGACGACGACAGGAGCGATCAATCTGAGCATTAATTGTATCGCCAGTGGTGACAATTCCCCGCTCAATCCGACCAAAATGGATAAAAATCCCCGATTCTTTCTGCACATCCTCAACGCGGATAAGCAGATTATCGCCAGTTAAATAACCCTTGTCACCGATTTGTCCACCCGATTCGGCATAAAAAGGAGTTTTATCGAGAACTACCTGCACCTCAGTGCCTGATGCGGCCGATTCCACCGTTTTACCGGCGACTAAAACCGCCGTTACTGTTGCGGTTGCTTGCAAATCCGTATAACCGAGAAATTCCGTCGGGTGAATATGTTCCGCCAGCTTATCTAAACTGCCCTGTACCGTCAAATCTATGGTTTCGTGGGCGGCTTTTGATCTTTGCTGCTGTTTTTTCATTTCCTGCTCGAAACCCGCCGTATCGACGCTTAAACCCTGCTCCTCGGCGATTTCTTGAGTGAGTTCGAGGGGGAAGCCATAGGTATCATAAAGGGTAAAGGCATCGACTCCCGAAATCTGGCTTTTTTCTTTTTCTAGAATCGATTCGAGCAGTTTCTCGCCTCTTTCTAGGGTTTCTAAAAATCTCGCTTCCTCTCGCTCTAATTCTGCCTTGATCACCGTTTCTCGTTCCCGAACATTGCCATAGACGGACTCGGAAAGAGCGATCGCAACTTCCGCCACTTTGGTGATAAATTGACCTTCAATACCGATTAAACGCCCGTGCCGTACTACTCTGCGAATCAGACGACGCAGGACGTAACCTCTGTCATTATTCGATGCTGAGATACCATCCGCTATCATGTGTACTACCGAACGCACATGATCGCCGATGACTTTTAGGGAAACTTTCGTTTTTTCGTCCGCTTTCTGGTAGTCTATGGCTGCTAACCGGGCCGCTTCGGCGACAATCGGGAAAATTAGGTCAGTTTCGTAGTTATTGGCGACTTTTTGCAGGATTTGCGCCATCCGTTCCAAACCCATCCCCGTATCGATATTTTTATTCGCTAGGGGTGTCAGATTGCCGTCCGCGTCGCGGTTATACTGCATGAAGACGAGGTTATAAAACTCGATAAAACGGCCATCATCCTCTAAATCGATGGTTTTATCCCCTAATTCTGGGTGAAAATCGTAGTAAATTTCCGAACAGGGACCACAGGGACCCGTGGGACCAGATACCCAAAAGTTATCCTCTTCGCCCATTTTTTGGATACGATGGGCAGGAATACCGATTTTATCGCGCCAGATAGCGAAAGCTTCCTCATCCTCCCTAAAGACACTAACGACTAATCTTTCGGGGGGAAGGTTAAAAACTTCTGTGGACAATTCCCAGGCCCAGGCGATCGCTTGTTCTTTAAAATAATCACCAAAGCTAAAATTGCCCAACATCTCAAAAAAAGTATGATGTCTGGCAGTCCGGCCGACATTTTCGATATCGTTGGTGCGAATACATTTTTGGGAAGTGGTAGCGCGGGGAAATTCTGGGGTCTTTTGCCCTAAGAAAATCGGCTTAAAAGGGAGCATTCCCGCAATAGTCAGCAAAACGGTCGGGTCTTCTGGGACTAGAGAGGCACTAGGGAGAATTTTATGGTTTCTGGCCGCAAAAAAGTCTAAAAATCGCTGGCGAATCTCGCTTCCGCTTAGGTGGTTACTCATAGAAGATGTCAGTTAGTCAGAAAAATGCCTATTTTATCCATTGTGGCATTTTTGCGTTTTAACTCTCCACCTTTACTCTCGCGCCGCTTGTCGGATTTGTTCTAAGTCTAAATCCAAAGCTTGAGCGATTTGTTCCACTCTTAAACCCAAAGCAAGCAAACGGGGAATAGATTCCAGTTTAGCCTCTAGTTTTCCTTCCTGTCGTCCTTCCTGTCGTCCTTCCCGTTTAGTTGCTTCCTTCCATTCCTGATAGGTTTGAGATAAGGTCATAAACACCTCTCTATCTTCAGTTTCTAGGATATTATTTATTTCCATACTAACCCGCCAAC
>VYLF01001202.1_pt1 | contig 11664 bp, 16 predicted proteins | sample 5114371 | NCBI WGS metagenome assembly VYLF01 (sample SAMN12291773, study PRJNA351875) | freshwater metagenome | isolation source: freshwater lake | place: USA: Michigan, Kent Lake | collected 2013-08-15 | reverse complement strand
AGAAAAAGTACCTGAATTTTCCCCCCCTCACTCCCAGAACTGGTACTTTTTGATTGACAAAAAGTCTAAAAGTTTTACCCAACAAGGTTTTTAGATTTATTCAGCAAGCCCTAAATAGAGCATTTAATTGATTAATGCTCATTCTTAATTCTCCTGACTACTGACTACTGGCTCCTGACTCTTAACCCCACCAATAAACTTTTTCAGCAGACCCTAGTTAGAGCTTGAATTGCTTTTCTAGCAAAGACACGAACCAACTTCTAGGTAAAAAACGGGGCAGATTGACGATAATTTTATTAGCAAATTTACCGGCTACCACGTTGGGGCGTTTGTTGGCCAAGGCAGTTAAAGCCTCTTGTACCACCACTTCTGCCGAATCTAACTGGCCGTTTTTGCCCATAAAGGCACTGGGAAATCGGGCCACCTCAAAAAAATTCGATTCCGTCGGACCGGGGCAAAGAGCGAGGATTTCAACGCCTTTGTCTTTATTTTCTGCCCAGAGAGACTCGCTAAAGCTGAGGACAAAGGCTTTTGTCGCCGCATAGACGGAAAGATAGGGCAGCGGTTGAAACCCGGCAATGGAAGCAACATTGATAATTGCCCCCCCAGTGCGAGCAAGCATGGGACGGAGAAAATAGTGGCTTAATTCCACCAATACCAGATTATTTAACTGGATCATTTCTAACTGTCGGGCTAAATCCCGCTCGCTAAAAGCGCCATAATCACCAAAACCGGCATTATTTACCAGTAAATCAACGTTGATTCCTTTTTGGTTCACCGTATCATATACTAGCTTTCCCGCCCCAGCAACGGTCAGATCTTGAACGATAACTGTCACTTTTACCCCGTATTGTTCCTCTAAGTCCGCTGCTAATTGTTCTAGTTTATCTCTGGATCTAGCGACTAAAATTAGCTCCATTTGCCGTTGGGCAAGTTGACGGGCAAAGACGACGCCGATACCGGTGGAAGCACCGGTAATGAGGGCTGTTTTCATAGAAGATCAATCAAAAATAGCTTTTTTGCAGGAATTGTACCACAATTACCCTTCCATTTACAGTTCTTAACTTGGCGGGGAAGGCATTTTTTCAACTCAGAATATATGTTAGGCTAGAAATAGAACAAAGGTCGAGGGAGGTGCAGAAATGACAGTTATAAGCTTCACTGATCAAGATATTGCCAAGTATACCGCCGCTGATATTGCGTCTTTGGCCGAACGACTAGAAAAAGATGAGTATAGTAACCCCTTCGAGGCTTTGCGGGATTGGCATCTGCTGCGAGCGATCGCTTTTCAAAGGCAGGAATTAGCCGAACCTTATCTTTATCTGTTGGATCTAGAAGCCTACGATGAGGCTTAAAGTGGCTTAGTTAAACAAAACTTAACACAAATTACTGGGGGTGTGAGACTAGCACACCCATTATTTTTGATTATGGTATTCTCCGGCTGAAAAAAGCCCCTAGCTTTTTGCCCCTTCTTTCCCTACTATCAATAACAAAGTATTTTTAGGCGATCGACTAGATTATGGGCAAACAATACAACGTTTATGGGATCGGTAACGCGCTCGTTGATATGGAATTTCAAGTCTCTCCTGAATTACTGCAAGAATTGGGCATCGATAAAGGAGTGATGACGCTGGTGGACGAAAATCGTCAAACCCAGTTGATGGAAAAATTGGCTTTTGATTGTAAACGCAGCGGTGGCGGATCGGCGGCGAATACCCTAGTAGCGATCGCTCAGTTGGGGGGTAGAGGTTTCTATTCCTGTAAAGTGGGCAATGACGAATTGGGCAAGTTTTATCTGCAAGATCTGCGGGCCTGTGGTTTGCATACCAATGAACACGGCGGCGAAAAAGAGGTGGGAATCACGGGAAAATGTCTAGTTTTTGTGACTCCCGATGCCGATCGCACCATGAATACTTTTCTCGGCATCACTGGGGAAATTTCCGAACGGGAATTAGTACCTTCAGCGATCGCTAATGCCGATTATCTCTATCTCGAAGGTTATCTCGTCACCTCTCCCACTGCCAAAGCTGCCGCTATTAAAGGGCGAGAAATTGCTCAGGCTGCTGGAGTGAAAACCGCTTTATCCCTGTCGGATCCCAATATGGCGATCTTCTTCCGGGAGGGATTACTGGAAATGATCGGAACGGGGTTAGATTTAGTTTTCGCTAATGAGTCGGAAGCTTTGACTATTTCCGGCAGCGAGGAAATTGAGTCAGCGATCGCCTATTTTAAAACCATTGCCAAAGGATTCGCTATCACCCGGGGTGCCAGTGGTTCTTTGATCTATGATGGCGAAAATCTCCTGGAAATTGACCCCCATCCCGTACAGGCGATCGATACCGTCGGTGCGGGGGATATGTATGCAGGTGCGTTTCTCTACGGTATTACCCACGGTATGGGTTACAAAGGGGCAGGAAATCTCGCTTCTCTAGCGGCTGCCCGGGTGGTTTCTACTTTTGGGGCGCGTTTACAAACCGAGGAAATTCAATCCCTGCGCGATTTGATCGTTTTGGGATAGGTTTTGTCAGTGATCAGCTTGTAGTCAGTAGTCAGGTTTTTTCTCCCTGCTCCCTGCTCATAGTCTTAACCAGTAATTTAGATTGCGTCTTCATCGGCCCGCGTCCTGTAGGGGCGAAGCATTCGGGCAATAACCTATCGGTGAAAACGTAGATTTTCTATCCGAATGCTTCGCCCGTACTTATTCAGCAAACCCTAGATAGTCATACTAAATCCTGTTTAAAAGGTATAGGAGGGCGGGGAGAAGGGAGCGGGTTTTTCAAGTTGGATTGGGGGTTAATCATGCTATTAAAAACCGATTCAGTATAACGGTAAAGTTAGACCGTCTTCACCGATAACTTTGGCTGAGTCATAGCGCCTCAATTGTAACGCGCCCACCTTCCACTGCCTCAATCTGAAGTTTAAAGCCATACAAAAGACCCATCCCCACACATCATACGGGCTTTCCCTGGCTGCGACTGCCAAAACGGAAGACGGCTCTATGTCCAATACGAATCACCCAAGGTTGAGCATCAGGGACACGCTCATAGAGATGATCGGTAGCAGTAATCGTATCGTCGGCAAGCTCAAACGCTCCAGTTTCGATGTCGATCGCCACAATTCTCCCCTGATTTCCCTCCTCCACTTGAGAACGTACCTGAGATTCATAAATCTCATTACCACGTCGAGGGAATTCTTCTTTGCTGTAGCGGGGTTGACGAACTGTCATTGGCTTGACCCTGGGGCAACTTTTGCCCTCTATTTTAACCTAAACATCGGGAATCTTCGCTAACATTCCCCAACTGGGCCCACAAGAGCGGCATCGCACTTAAACCCACAACTTCAATCAATGGGCATGGTGCGTTCCCCAAAATCGATCGCTGGAGCAGTAGCACTTGCATTAGGGAACGCACCCTACCAGATCGGCGATCGCACTGATGCTTTTAGAATCGCAATACCTCATAGCGTTCCTCCCGAAAACAGCCAAAACAGCCATACAACATAATGAATGATCACGATCGCCCAAAAAGTGACTTGATAAGACTTTTTCTGACCTTTATGGCGCAATATTCGCTGGGCAATAAACCCGCCCAACCATCCACCTGCAAGTTCACACAGATGTAGCGTTTGTTCAGAAGTTCGCCAATCCTTTCGTTTAGCACGAGATTTATCATCTGCGTATAGAGCGTAAGTCACTAAACTCATTACGGGATAAAGAATCAGTGGAATGGGATTGCGTGTCGTCCATGTAAAATGAATAGCTCCAAACAAAGGCAGAAGCGGCAACAGAACTACCTCAACTATCGGAAAGCTTGAAATGATGGCATCAGAGGGTTTAGTTCGACTACTTGAAGGTTCTGACTTGTTTCTTGCTCCCAGAATAAATGCGTTGTAAGCTCGAACTTTGCCATCTGAGTCAACTATGCAGTGGTAATAAATCGTGTCGTTTTCTTGTGGACGACGGGTTGCATCTTTAACTTCAGAAATATGCAAAAAAACTTCTTGACTCCCATCAACGGGTTGAATAAAACCAAATCCACGCTCATCTTTCCATTTTGTAAGCTTTCCACTGCGGAGACCGGATTGCATAAAAAATCTCAATAACGAAAACTTTGTGGTTCTAACAAATCATCTTCAAGGACAGCCACAACCAAAAAACGAAGCAGCCCAACTACATATTATAGGTCAACTTTCTGCATAAAACTCTCTGAGGCAACGATATGGTTCAACTTTCGGTATATCACTCCATTTAGGTGCGATTGCCAGAACTTTTTCCCATATCACGCCCAAAAGCGTGTTAGCCAGATTAGCATATTGCCAAAAACCTTGTTTAACTAAATTTCTGACAATTAGGCTCATTCTAGCGATGATTCTTCGATCTGACCGCACCCCTTGACAAAAATTTACAATTATTCGACCTTTAGCGATCGCTATCGGGGGATAGTTGTTTTTTGTTACAGCAGTGGGGAGAAGGGAGCAGGTTTTTCAAGTTGGATTGGGAGTTAATCATGCTATTAAAAACCGATTCAGTATAACGGCTAAGTTGAGCGGCGGCTAATATCCTTTGCACCACTATCAATATCTCTCGCTCGTCCGCTCCAACGTGTTGTTAGACCGTGTTTTCGAGATAAGGTTACAACTTCTCTGCCACTTTCAGCTTGTTGCTTTTGCAAATCAGCAAAGATGGCTTTCAAGTCATGATTGAATGACCGAGAGTACTCTTCACGAATTCTGTGGATCTCTTCCACAATCTCATCCTGAAACATAATCAACCTCCGAGAAGTTCATAGGGTGTACAAAGAATTGGCAACTCGTAGCCAAAATCAAGGCTGATCTCTGCCAACTTTCCCTGAATTTGAGCATTGGCGATGTGCTTGCAATTCCAGGTGAGCAGGTAATCCATGCCGTGAACGGTTGCGGGGGCGATATGAACAGCATCAATATCAGCTTTTGCGGGAAGGTTGCTGCGTTCCAAAAATTGCTCTGCTAAATCTAGCACAGCTTGGTTCAAGTCGAGTAAAGATAGATTAGCAAGGCTCACCTTTGTAACCCCTAAATCAGGTTTTATGTCAAGATATTTTGAAAGCCTTGCTAGAAACCAGTTTTAGGGACAAGTATAATTACTCACTTGCATAAATGAGATGCTCCCCACCTTGTGAGGTTTCTTTCACGACCGCTTGGGATGAGTAAAGTTGAAAATCACCGCGACGTGTATTCCACCACTCCTTCGTCACCTCAATATTTGCGGCCACAACAATATCTCTGCTGGGTCGAGCAGTAAGATAGCCTAAGATACTGGTTTCAATATAGACGGTTTCGCTCACGGCAATCTAGAAAATCTATCCAATGCCTATCCTACCGCATTTAATCTTGGTTCTGAGGGTGTTGGGTAACAGTCGTCAACCCAACCTTGTACGTGAAATATTCTTGTCAGCATAAAGTTGCCGCAGAAAGCGGTAGTCCCTGATCAAGCAACAGCTTCATAGCGATTAGGAAGTTCAATGATGCGATCATCCAAGTAAGAAGATGCAAAAATTAGGGCTTGTCGAATATCTTCATCCTCCAGTTCCGGAAACTCTTGATGTAATTCTGCTCGCTCGGGATAAGTTGCCAGTAGCTCAATCACTCGACGAACCGTAAGGCGAAGATTACGGATGCAGGGTTGCCCATTCATACGGTTTGGATTGCTCGTAATACGATCTAGTTTCATTAGAGTAATTCTATTGCCTCATGATCACTTTAACCTTTAGCGGGGTAAGCAATGCCTGAAAAACATCCTCCACATATCCATTCTCCGTCATCAGATAAACCGTCACCCATACTATCCTTATATCACGTCCAAAAGCCTGTTAGCCAGATTAGCCCACACCACACTTAAACCCACAGCTTCAATCAATGGGCGTGGTGCGTTCCCCAAAATCGATCAGTGGAGCAGTAGCACTTGCATTAGGGAACGCACCCTACCAGATCGGCGATCGCGCTTTGCATCCATCATAACCGATAGTGGATACCTCAGTTCCTTGTGCAAGCGGATTGTGATACAGCGATTTGCACTACTCACTGAGCAAACTGAATCTGAACCAAAAATGCTCCAGAGTTATCATCAAAATATGCTTCAAAATAGCTATCATCTACAATTCGTTTCCACTCATCTTCCCTCTGTTTTACTGTAACCTTGCCTGAACCATAAGTTTCATCAAGTTCTTTTTGAGAGAGTATGTAAGCACTTTCCGCATCCTTGTTAAGCACAGCATCGTTGACAACTAGCCAGAGTTTTCCTCCTTTTTCGCTCTTGATTGAAGCATTTCTTCCTATTACGCTAATATTTTTAGGTTTAGGGTTAGTCTTGCTCAGGTCCTCTGTAGTGATACAGGCAAGTAAAACACCATAGTTGTTATCTGGTGAAATTAGGTACTGCTTTATTCGTAAATCTTTATAACCTAAAGGCTGCCCGCCTTCAGGTTCCATCCATCCCAATCTTGGGTATTTATGGGTATAGGCAGCCTCAACCAGTCGATGAATAGCAAGATTAATTGAACCAGTTGCTGTAATTTTTACTTCTTGACCAGGCTTAATTTCTAAACCAGTATTTAGCCACAGTTTATTTGCCGGTAAAAGCACAGTCTCTTTTCTACTGGACAAATAACTTTGAATTGAAGGGAAACTAGATAAGAAGAGCAGTGGAATAATCATCCACAGTGGTAGTTTTAAATTAATGATTTTCTGGCTCTTCGGTTTGTGTTATGCAATGATTTTTGTCAATTGTTTTTTATCTAGAGCGAACTAATCAATTAAGTCTCTTGCCAGATAAGGATTCAGTCGATTTATGCCCCCATATCGAACCATACCAAGTCCCGAAGAGCCGATTTTCTGAAGGCTTTCACTGACTTCAGATAACTTGGATAAGTTTTCAATTAGAATTTTAAGCATTTCATTCCCCATATCACGACCAAAAGCGTGTTAGCCAGATTAGCATATTGCCAAAAACCTTGTTTAACTAAATTCCTGACAATTAGGCTCATTCTAGCGATGATTCTTCGATCTGACCGCACCCCTTGACAAAAACTTACAATTATTCGACCTTTAGCGATCGCTATCGGGAGATAGTTGTTTTTTGTTACAGCAGTATGGAGCAGTCTAACTGATGGCTATATTTCCAGATTATCGCCCGCAGGAAACCAATCTTGATCGAGAATTTGTTCAAGGGAACCAATGGGAATAGCGGGGAAAGTATCGAGGGGTAATTGAGTTCTAACTTGAGCCTCTTTTCTAGCAAATTGATAGCATTCCTCAAAGATTTCGAGAATATAAGGTTTCAGACTAGGGCTATCTTTAATTTCTTCGATTATTTGTCGGCGAAAGTTGATAATTTCCCCTTTCCAGTGACCCTCATTTCTTGCTCTTTCTCCTGTCCAGTAAGTTAGTTTCAGCAAATGTACCAGCAATTGAATCAAAAGATTTTCGATTTTGCGCTTTTCACTCCTTCCCATACTTGCTAATTCCTCTAGTAAATTCTCTAAATCTACCCGCTCAAACTGTCTCGCTTGCAGTTGATTAATAGTAGTTCTAATCCAGAGATAAAAGTCTTGTTCGTACAGGGTTTTATTGTCCATAATTGACCTCTAGATATTACTCATGTTTATTAGTGGGAAACCAATCTTCATCGAGAATTTGTTCAAGGGAACCAATGGGTATAGCGGGAAAAGTATCGAGGGGTAATTGAGAGCGATCACTGGCATTTTTTCGGGCTGAAAGATAACATTCATCAAAAATTTCCAAAAGATAAGGTTTCAGACTAGGACTATCTTTAAGTTCATCTAATATATCGAGACGAAAAGTTCTAATCTCTCCCTTCCAGTGACCTTCATTTCTCTCTCTTTCTGCTCCCCAATATTTGAGTTTAAGTAAATGTTCTAATAATCGGGTTAACAGACTTTTAACTGTGCGTTTTTCACTCCTACCCATACTTGCTAATTCCTCCAGTAAATTCTCTAAATCTACCCGCTCAAACTGTCTGGCTTGCAGTTGATTAATAGTAGTTCTAATCCAGAGATAAAAGTCTTCTTCGTACAGAGTTTTATTGTCCATATATACTTAGTTAAACTGAATAAAATGGGGATAATTATAAAACTTAACTATATAAACTAGCCACATATTCACCATAGCCATTATAGGGGAGAGTTTCGATAATTTCCCAAGATAAATCACTTCTACTACCGATAAATTTTTCCGTTGCTTGCGACCAACGGGGATGGGGTTTACTGGGGTTCACATTAGCCTCAAAATCGTATTCGTGAGCGTCAATTGTGTTCCAGTAGGTGGCGGGTTGTTTGGCGGTAAATTCAATTTTTACTATCGATTTTGCTCCTTTAAAACCGTATTTCCAAGGAATAACCATTCGCAAGGGTGCGCCCTGTTGTTTCGGTAAATCATGACCGAAAATTCCCACAGCAAAGAAAGCTAATTCGTTGGCCATTTCTTCAATTCTTAAACCTTCTGTATAGGGCCATGGTAAGGCTCCTAAATGTAATCCTGGCCCCTGGGTAATTTCTGGATTATAAAAGGAAGTAAAACGGACGAATTTAGCTTCTGGTTTTGGTTCCACTGCCGCAATTAAAGCACTCATCGGAAACCCCAGCCAAGGTAAGACCATTGACCAAGCTTCCACACAACGAAAACGATAGATTCTTTCTTCGAGAGGAAAGGTTTTTTTAATAGTATCTATATCGTAGGTCTGGGGATTTTTTACCAATCCTCCCACTTCTACCGTCCAGGGATTCGTCGGTAATTTCTGCGCTTTTAACCAGATATTTTTCCCCCCTCCGAACTCATAAAAATTATTATATCTCCCCGCTACAGTTTCGGCAGCTATGGGGCGATTTACCGTTAAAAACTGCGGATTCTTGCTGAACCCTGCAATTTTAGGTAATTGCAAACTTTTTTCTAAAGCTTCCGAGGAAGAGGATTTATCACAAGCAGTTAATAATAGGGAACTCCCCGCAATTCCTGTCCCGATTAACCCCTGTAAAAAGCGACGACGGTTAAAATAAACACTTTCGGAAGTAACTTCATTTTCGGAAATTTGCCAGGATTTAGCTAAACGAATCAAGACCATAATTATCCCCAATTTTATTGACAAAAAAGCAGAGTTATGATATGGGATACCACAACTCTGATTGTACAATAGTTTGTCAGTTTTTTTAAGAAATTTCGGCGAGCATGGGGGCAGTCACCAGAGGTTCCCGTCGTCCTTTTAAGACCATGGGAACTCCTCGCGAGGGAGCAAGAGTTAAACCGCGGCGGCTGGGTTTTTCGGGGGTATTATTAACTAGAGTTAACTGATAATTGGCCAAAATTGTGGCGATAGCGATTTTCATCTCGTAGATAGCTAAAACTTCCCCGATACAACGACGCGCCCCACCACCAAAAGGCATATATTCGTAGGGGGTGAATTGTTTTTCTAAAAAGCGTTCCGGTTTAAAAGTATGGGAATCGGGGAAAGTTTGCTCGCGGTGGTGGGCCAGATAAATACAACCCATAAGAATTGTCCCTTTTTCTAAAGGATAACCATCTAGTTCTACCGGTTTTTCCACTACTCGCGGAAAAGTTAACATTCCCACGGGATGAATGCGTAAAGTTTCCGAACAAACCGCCGAAAGATAGGGTAATCGAGTTATATCAATGGGGTTAGGATTATCTCCTAAAGTGGCTATTTCTTGCAGAATTTTTGCTTGAATTTCTGGGTAGCGATGAGTCCAGTAGAGCACCCAAGACATAGCGGTGGCTGTGGTTTCATGACCGGCGAATAATAAGGTCATTAATTCATCGCGCAATTCCTTATCGCTCATCGGGTTGCCTTCTTCATCCCGGGCCGACATCAGTAGTGATAAAATATCGTTGCGATTGGGGTTAGGATTAGCTTTTCTTTCGGCAATTTCTGTATAGATAATATCATCAATTTTTTCTTGGTAACGCTGGTATTTTCCCCAGGGACTCCAAGCACCCAAATCAGCACGCAAAATTGGGAAAAATAGCAAAGAAGCCATCACCGGAGAGTTAAAAATATCAAGCATTTCAGCCAGAATTTTTTTCAGGGTTTGATAACGTTCCCCTTGACTAATTCCAAAAACTGCCTCCATAATTACTTGTAAAGCAATCGCTGTGGTCGCTGAACGGGCTTTAAAAGGTTGATTTTGGGGCAATTCTGCCATTACTCTCAGGGTAATATCGCGGATTAAATCGCCGTAGAAACGCATTCTTTCCCCGTGAAAAGGTGGCAATAAAAGCTGACGGCGTTTTTTGTGGATGTCTCCGTCTAACATGACGACGGAATAATCACCAATAATCGGGGCAATAATCCGATTGGCTTCCCCCGGTGCCGAGAATTGTTTACGGTCATTAGTTAAAATTTGTTGTAGGGCCGAAGGACTACTGACAAAGATAAAATTATCTACAGTTAAACCCACTTTTGTGCTAAAAATATCGCCATGCTTGCGGGCGGCATTTTCCATAAAAGCTACGGGATTAATGATCCATTGTGCCATTTGCAGGAAGGTAGGGGCTTTGACCTTGGGGAGGATTTTCATAGATTAATTGCTATATCGAATGCTAATTATTTCTAATTGTGACATTTTTTCCCCAGAGACGGCAAGGTGTAATATCAAGTAAACAGCAAAAATTACCGGGCTGTTGCCCGTCCTATCTTCTCCCAGAGAGGGGGATTTTCTGGGAATTTTCAGGATTGGCTTTCTGGTCTAAACAATGATAACTACGGTAGAATAGCCCCTAGTTCTATTTAATTCGCTTTTATAGTTTAATCTCTCTTTTATTCTCTTTTTAGGGACTTGTGATGATTATTTCCCAGTCCAGCAACTGGAAAAAGCTGGTTATTTGCCGTTATTTGCCGCTGCTAATCGCCTTTAGCGGCACTTTTCTCCTGACTACTCCCCCCGCTTTTGCCCTCGAATCCAGTGCCTCCACCGGTTTTAATCCTCAAACTATTCTTTTCAATGCCTTAACTTGGGTGGATAGTTTGGGAGCCGTAGGAGCGATCGCGTTTATAATTATCTATATTCTAGCTACTGTGGCCTTTTTTCCAGGTTCAATCCTGACTTTAGGGGCTGGTGTGGTTTTTGGCCTGGTTTTAGGCTCTTTTTACGTCTTTATCGGGGCAACTATCGGCGCTACTGTCGCTTTTCTGGTGGGACGTTATCTGGCTAGGGGTTGGGTGGCGGAAAAAATTCAAGGTAATAGTAAATTTCAAGCTATCGATGAAGCTGTGGGGAGAGAAGGCTTAAAAATAGTGCTTTTAACCCGTTTATCTCCCGTATTTCCCTTTAATCTGCTCAATTATGCCTATGGTGTCACCGGGGTTTCCCTGAAAGATTATCTACTAGGTTCCGCGGGCATGATTCCGGGGACGATAATGTATGTTTATATTGGCTCTTTAGCGGGCAATCTTGCCACTATCGGGACCTCAACACCAGCTACTAACCCAGTTTTACAATGGACTATTCGCCTGATCGGTTTTATCGCTACCGTTGCCGTCACCCTCTACGTCACAAAAATTGCCCGTCAGGCCCTGGCATCAGTTATCAGTGAATAGTAATCATTTATCAGTCAGGGGTTGGGGAAGTGGGGTGTGGGGTGTGGGGTGTGGGGTGTGGG
>VYLF01000635.1_pt1 | contig 11708 bp, 9 predicted proteins | sample 5114371 | NCBI WGS metagenome assembly VYLF01 (sample SAMN12291773, study PRJNA351875) | freshwater metagenome | isolation source: freshwater lake | place: USA: Michigan, Kent Lake | collected 2013-08-15 | reverse complement strand
ACACCCCACACCCCACACCCCACACCCTACCCCCACGAAAAACTTTTTCAGCAAACCCTAATTATCGCCCCCCCAATAGCTATCGTTGCTCTTTTCGAGCAGCGAATCATTAATAATTTCTTTGTAAACGGCAAAAACGATAAAAATTTTCTATCAAAAAACTGGCAAAAATTGGCAAGACGAAAAATGCTGATCAGCTTGGAACAACTGAGATAGAGCATCGTCAATCTGGACATTCAAAATGTCACCAACTTGCCGTGATCCCCGTGCTAATGGTCAGAGGGAGACTTGCATGATTGCAAAATCTAAGTTAGTCTCTCTTAAAAGTCACCTTTAGGTATTTTGACTAAAAAGTAAAGTTGTCTAACTTCTACTCTAGCCTCAAGGCTAATGCTGAAAGCTAGAATCATCGGCTTAATCCACTGGCTCTAGCTAACTCTTTACACCACAGGAGGTCTGTTTGAAAGAGACTTTTATCCCCAACCCCATGACATCCGCTACCCCAGAACAGAATTGCACCGCTGAGTCTAACCGAGTCCGTTACTCAGTTGCTCTACTGGGATTAGCACTCTCTCTGGGAGTACCTAGCATTCTCAACTCCACCTCGGAATCAGCCCAGGCCGCCAATTCTGTACCCTTAGAATGGGAAGTGATCGACCTGGCCCAAAAAGCCAAAGCTGCGGGTAAAGAACTAAAAGAACCGCAAATAATCCAATCCCAAGCACTTGCCACCGTCAAATTCATCGCCACATCAGTGGTTGAGCATCAGGTAAAACCGGGAGAATCCCTGTGGAGTTTAGCCGACACCTATCAAACTACCCCTACAGCGATCGCTACCCACAATAATCTCTCCCCCCAATCCGATCTGATTATCGGACAAACCTTAAAAATTCCCACTCCTGAGCAGTTGCCCTCGGCAGCCCCGGCAGCAACTCCTGAGCAGTTGGACAGTTCCTCTGCTAGTCTGCGTCAAACCCGTCAACGTCTCCAAGAAAGTTTGGCCGCCTTACAGACCCAGGAAACCCCCCATCACTCCAATTCCGGGGAAACGGTAATCGTCACCGAAACTACCGCTCTCGTTCCCGATAATTCGCCAACTAGCGTCGAGATTCCCGTTATTGCTCCCGAAGAATCGCCCCGACCAACCAGCCAGGTGATCCCGATTCCCGTTCCCACCCCTGAAAGCGATCGCCCGATAGCCACAATTGCCGTTAATCCTCCCTTGACAAGCAGACCGGAAATTCCCAGCGCCGCCCTACGAAATCCGGCTCCTGTGACTGAAATTCCCGCCGTTCCCAATCCTCGGGTCATAATTCCCCCAGAAAATCAAGTTTATCGGGTTCGGCCAGGGGATACCTTAAACACGATCGCTCGCGCTCTCGGCATCACCCCCGCCGAATTAGCTAGGGAAAACGGCATTGACAACCCCAACCGGATTAAAGTCAATCAAACCCTAGTGGTTCCCGATCGCTCTGCCAACGCTAGAGTTAATCAAAATCTTACCCCCTTGGTCGGCGATCGCCCGAGATTGTCCTTTAACCCCAGCAATCGGCAAAATTTCCCCGCCGCAACTGCCACCACGGAGACGGAAGAATTCCCCGAAAATATCACCGGCAGCTATCGGGAAAGATTGCGCCAAGAGGTGGCTAATCTGCGGGAAACTAACCTTTCGGAAACCCAGAAAAGTATCGCTATTCCCGTCGATAATCCCGCAGAAACCGTCGATGAGCCGCAAATAACCCCTAATCCTCAATGGGCTGCCCTTCGTTCGCGTTCTAACCAAAGCACCCCCCCACAGATTATCGGTTCCGCTCCTACCAATGTGGAAGAATATAATGACCGCCTACGAATTCCCGTCGGCGAAACCGTAGAACCTTCCCTTCCTCCCCTCACTAATCCCGATGAGCATTTACCTAATCCCGCCCCCATTTTTACCGGCTTTATCTGGCCCACTAGAGGTGTGTTAACCTCCGGTTTCGGTTGGCGCTGGGGCAGACCTCATCGCGGCATCGATATCGCCGGTCCAGTGGGGACCCCGATTGTGGCGGCGGCCGCCGGTGAAGTAATCGCCTCCGGTTGGAATTCGGGCGGTTATGGCAATCTGGTGAAACTGCGTCACCCCGATGGTAGCACCACTCTCTATGCCCATAACAGCCGTCTGTTGGTGCGTCGCGGCCAAACTGTTGAGCAAGGCGAGCCAATCGCCCAGATGGGTAGCACCGGTTTTAGCACCGGCCCTCACCTACATTTTGAGGTTCACCCCTCCGGCCAGGGCGCAGTTAATCCCATCGCTTTCCTGCCAGGCAGACGTTAAAGATGCCCCCAAAGGGAAGAAAAAATCTTCCCTTTTTTGCTCTTGTGCAATTGGGTGATTGTGTGTTATGATTGATAACTGTGTAAACAACGGCTTAGTAGCTCAGTTGGTCAGAGCAGGGGACTCATAAGCCCAAGGTCGGCAGTTCAAATCTGCCCTGAGCCATTTTAGGAAAACCTAAGTGTAGAATTTTAGAAATACAGAATCTTGCTTGAAGATTATCTCGTTCCCCAGTTCTACCTGATCACTGCCCCCCACCAAAGCCTTTTTTTTGATTTCTGGAAATTCGCACCCATAAGTATGGGAAAGGGCTTGACTTAGGCGGCGGTTTGCGTTATGCTTTTCTTATAATGGGAATCTGTGCAAATTTTGAAGACTGTCAATGTTTCCATTATGAATAAAATCTTTTAAAAATATTATCTCAAAATCTCCCCAGAAAAGCAAGCAAAATTTTGCCAATAATTGTTAAGTTTTGTTAAAAAGAAATGGAGAGATCAGCCTTTATTTTTTCCCTTGCAGTAGGCCAAAACGAATTAAACCCGACTCGTAACCGCGCCGCATTAACCCTAAAGATAAAGCTCCTTGGATAGTAGTGTAACCGCTTGCTAACAAACCAGCGATCGCATCTGTGGTTAAGGCCGAATCAATCACCACATCCCAAAAAGCGGCCACCGATAGGGACCAATCATCGGTTTTTAGGTCTCGAAAGCCAATATCACGGGCAATATCGGCGTATTCTGGCAAAGAAATCACATAGGGCAGACAATAAACCTGATAAATCTCGTTTAATAGTTTAATCTCCCCTTCCGTTAGATTACCGGCCAGGGAAGTGGTGGGACGATGACACCAAGTGGCCATCAAAAAAGTGCCCCCGGGCTGCAAAACCCGATAACATTCCCGCAGAAATTGCCTTTTATCGGGCATATGTTCGCCACTTTCCAATGACCAGACCAGATCAAAATTATTCTCAGGAAAAGGGGTTTTTAGGGCATCAGCCACAAGAAAACTGACTTTTTCTTCTAAATTGAACTCTTGCGCTCTTTGGCTGGCTCTAGCGGCTTGTACCGGGGAAAGGGTAATCCCCACCGCTTGGCTGTGAAATTTTTCGGCCAGATAAAGGCTACTGCCACCAATGCCACAACCGACATCGAGAATCTGATTAGCGCCGGTGACACCACCCCAAGTTAATAATTCTTCTATTAAATCAATTTGTGCCTGACGGCGATCGAGTTTAATCTTGCCACCGCGACCGTAGTAACCATGGTGCATATGTTCGCCCCAAATCCTTTCCCACAGTCCACTAGAGGAGTCATAAAAATCGGCTATTCGTTGCTCAAGTTCCATGGTGATTTCCTAAGTGAGTGGGTGGAATTAAAGATAAGAGGTTTCCGACATAAGAAGTTTCTCCAGTATTGAGTTCCGATGTTTCTAGTTTAAAAGATTTAGGCGGACAAAGTACACACAAAAGAAGAGGAGGAAATCATCAGTCTTTAGAGAGAGTTGACAGAAAGGTAGCCAGTGGCATAATATTCCCGAAGATGTGTCGTTAACCTAATCTATTTGTATTTACCCTTGTGCGATACTTGGATTATCTATCTGTAACTCAAATGACTGAATCCACCTTAACAGAACTGTATCAGAAAATTCATGCTGGTGTGAGAATAGCGATTGCGGAGGCGATGGAGAGACACCGACTAGGAGAGTCTATCAGCATTTTAAAAGATGGCTAAATTGTCACCTTAACGGCTGGGCAAATTCCCCCCAAATCACAATAATAAATGCTTTCAGTATCAAGATTTGGTAGTATTAAATAGGTAGGGAAATTTTATGACTAGAATTAAGCGTAGGCAATTACTATCCCTGACTGGTTCTTTATTAGCCACTTTAGGATTAAGCCAGTTGGAATTGAAACAGCGAGCCATTCTTTATCGTAGCGTACTGGCAGAGAATACACCTCGTAAACGATCGTTGTTAGTGGGTGTTAATAATTACCCCGATACTAGATGGATAACCCTTGAAGGCGCAGTCAATGATGTCAAACTACAACAGGAATTACTCATTCACCGTTTTGGATTTCAGTCCGATCAAATCTTGCTTTTAACTGATCATGAAGCAACTCGTGAGAATATCCTACAAGCGTTTGAGGAGCATTTAATTAAATGGGCGCAACCTGGTGATGTGGTAGTTTTTCACTTTTCTGGTCATGGTTCTCAAGTTTTTGATCCCGATCAAATTTTTCAAGATGGGCAAGTTAGCACGATTGTTCCTGTTGATAGCATTCTGCCTCCAGGTTATCCCAATAAAGGAGGAAAAGTTAATGATATTACAGGTCATACTTTGTGGTTGTTGATGCAAGCAATTAATACAGAAAATGTCACTTTTATTCTGGATAGTTGTCACTCTGGAGGGGCAAGAAAAGGCATCTTAACAGTGCGATCGCGCCCTGGAAATCGGGAGCTAAACCGGACTGAAAACTCTAACATCCAACTGTTAGCAAGTCCCCAGGAACAGGAATATCAAAAACAACTGATGTCCAGACTCAACTTGACCGCTTCAGACTTGGCCACAGAGCGAAAAAAGGGCGTTCCCAAAGGCATAATGCTGGCGGCTGCTAGAACTGACCAAACGGCGATCGATGCTCCCTTTGGTGATACGGCTGCCGGTATCTTTACATATATCTTGACTCGCTATCTCTGGCAGCAAACCGGAGGCGATTCAGTTAGTCAAGTAATGATAAGTGCGACGGCTACTACCGATCGCATTTTACGCGAATATTTCCCGACGGCTGGTTTATTACAGCAACCGGAATTTAATACTAGGGAGGGAAGTAACAACAGCCAGCAAGCGGTTTATTTTCTCAAACCAGATCAGAAAATCCCTGCTGAAGCTGTGGTCACTCAAGTGCAGGGAAATCGGGTGGATCTGTTTTTGGGAGGGATCGATCCGCGTACCTTAGCAGCATTCGGTCGGGGGGCAATTTTAACTTTAGTGGATGGGGAAGGGAAAGAACGAGGTCAAGTTCAGATAGAGTCCCGTCAAGAGTTGACAGCTAAAGGGAAACTGATCCAGACAAGAGATAATATTGCTTCCGGGACTCTACTTCAAGAGCGATCGCGGGCCATTCCCAGTAATTTAACTCTCCGAATTGGTTTAGATGCTTCCTTAGGACAAGAACAAGCAGCAGCCAAGCAAGCTTTACAAGGGATTAAATCCATCGAAGCGGTTTCCTCAGATGAGACGGATATCCACTATATTCTGGGACGAGTGACTCCCGCTTACTATCAACAATTGCAGAAACTTCAAGTGACTCCCTTACCAGAAATAGGTAGTCTGGCTCTATTTTCTCTGGCTGCGGATCTGATTCCGGGTTCAGCTGGGATTTCAGGAGAAAGTGTAACTGATGGAGTCAAACGATTGCAAGCGAAACTAAAATCCTTGTTAGCAGCGAGGTTAGTCAAGCTAACCCTCAATGCGACTTCCTCTCGCTTGAGTGTAGCTGCGGCGATGGAAGCGGTAGATGGTGGCCAATTGGTGGCAGAATCGTTTACGGTTAGGGGTGCAAAGTCAGGCAGTTTCAGTCAAAATAGAGGGGTGCGCGGTTTAACCAGTAACGCGCAAAAAATCAAGCAGGGGACTCAAGTGCAATTTCTCGTACAAAATAACGAGTTAGTTCCTCTCTATATTACTGTTTTACTTATTAGCGTAGATGGGACGCTTACCGTGCTTTCGCCTTTACCGGGGACGGGAGATAATTCTCCTGTGACTCCAGGGGAAAAAATTCAGATTCCCGATCGAAATCGAGGGGAAAGGTATAAATTTAAGGTAGCGGGTGAAACGGGAATAGCGGAAGTGTTGGTTATTGCTACTACGACTCCTTTAACCAAAGCTGTGGACTTGTTGCGGGTTTTAGCTACAGAGAGGGGGGATAATCTGAGAGGGACACCTATAGATTTAACTCAGCCGGATGAGGCGATTTCTAGCCTTCTGGATGATTTAGATGGGGGTAGTAGGAGAAGTGGGACAGTTTCTAATTCAAGAGTGCGTCAGATTGATACTCGACAGATGGCTGCTATGTCGATTAGTTTTGAGGTTGTTGTCTAGTTCTTAACTTTAGTCAGAGGAACACTTACAGCGAGTTTAATGATTGGAGAGAGCCAATAAAAGTTATATCATTTAAGGAGAATTGATCTATGCCTACTTGGCTTCGACCTTTAAATTTCTTCACTGCTATCCTTTTAATCTCTCTAGAGATTAACCCACTGCTGACTCCTTCAGTATCTTTTTCTGCTTCAAACGTGGCACAAACAACGACTGACCGTAAAGCTCAAGCAGCTCGACTGGTTCAAGAAGGCGATCGCTATTACTATCAGGGTCAGTATCAAGTCGCGCTGGAAAAATATCAACAAGCTTTAGCAATCTATCAGCAGATTGCAGATCGTCAACAAGAAGGAGTGATTCTTAATAATATTGGGTTTGTTTATACCGAGCTAGGACAGTCTAAGCAAGCCTTACCTTTCTATCAACAAGCTTTAGTTATTTTTCAAGAATTGAACGATCTCCCCAATCAAGGAGCTGCCCTTAATAATATTGGGCTATCTTACAGCTATCTAGGGGAGAATTCAAAATCCTTGAAATTCTTACAACAAGCTTTAGAAATCTTCAGAGAAGTACATGAGCGTGCCGAAGAAGGGAAAACTCTCAACATCATTGGTGGAGTTTACCGAAGTCTGGGTCAGATATCGGAAGCTTTAAAGTTTTATGAACAAGCTTTAGCTATCCGCAGGGAATTACAAGATCGCAGTGGAGAAGGATTTTCTCTCAATAATATAGCAGAAGTCTCTAGCCTCATGGGAGAATACCCAAAAGCATTGGATTTATATCAGCAAGCCATCACCATTTTTAAAGAAGTCAATGATTTTACCAGACAAAGTATTGTCCTGAACAATATTGGATGGATCTATGACCGACTAGGACAGTATAAAAAATCGCTGGACTTCTACGAAAAAGCTCTGGTGATCGCAAGAAACATTAAAAATCTTTCTCTAGAAAGCATGGCTTTAAACAATATGGGGTCAGCTTACAATAATCTGAAAGACTATACAAACGCACGGAAATCCTATCAGGAAGCTTTAGAGATTACTCAAGAACTGAATGATCCCTCCGGTGAAGCTAAAATCCTCAGCAATCTCGGCTCAGTTGACGATCAACTTCAGCAGTATTCCCAAGCCTTGGATTTTTATCAACGTTCGTTAGCTATTAGTCGAAAAATCAACGAGCGTCCGTCTGAAGGAATTACTCTCAACAACTTGGGAAGGGTTTACAACAGCCTGGGAGAGTATCAAAAGTCCTTAGAATTGTATCAGCAAGCCCTAGGGATTGCCAGAGAAGTGAAAGACAGGGTTGCTGAAGGTAGAACTCTCAATAATATGGGTCGTACCGTTCTTCTAACGGGTAATGCGGCGGTGGCCGAGAAATACCTCTTTGAGACGATTAACATCTGGGAATCGCTTCGACCTGGACTAACGGATGAGAATAAAATTTCTTTATTGGAAACCCAAACTAATACTTACCATAATTTGGAATACGCCCTGATTGTACAGCAAAAGTCCGAAGCTGCACTGGAAGTAACTGAACGAGGACGCGCTAGAGCATTTGTTGAACTTTTAGCCGCAAAATATTCTGAAACACCTGATCCTCCAATTCAACCACCAAATTTAGAGCAAATCCAACAAATTGCTCAAGAACACGAGGCGACTCTAGTTGAGTATTCTATCAATGACTTCGGAGGACAGCCAAAACTTTATATTTGGGTGGTTAAACCAAGTGGTGAAATCCTATTTCGGCAACTAGACATCCAATCTTTTGCTCCCTCTCTAGAAAATTTTGTTACTAGCACTCGCCAATCAATCGGAGTCAGAGGAAGAAGTAGCATTGAAATACTGCCGCTTGATGACTCTGAAGCAAAAAATCAATTAAAACAACTCCACAAATTACTTATAGAACCTATTGCGGATTTACTCCCCTCCGATCCTAACGCTCATGTTATTTTCATGCCTCAAGGAGAACTCTTTTTAGTACCTTTTCCCGCTTTACAAGATGCTAATGGCAAATACTTAATTGAAAAACACACAATTCTCACTGCACCCGCCATTCAAGTTTTAGACTTAACCCAAAAACAACGAGTAAAAGTGCAACAAGCTAACCCGAAAGGACTTGTCGTTGTTGGGAATCCTACCATGCCAAAAGTAACTATCAAAATTGGCGAACCACCAGAACAACTTAATCCCTTACCAGCAGCAGAAAACGAAGCTATTACTATTGCTAAATTACTCAATACTAAAGCTTTAACAGGCAACCAAGCCACTAAAAAAGCTATCCTTTCCCAATTACCTCAAGCCAGAATTATTCATCTAGCAACCCATGGTTTATTAGATGATTTTAAAGGATTAGGAGTACCCAGTGCGATCGCCCTAGCTCCTTCTGGTAATGATAATGGTTTACTTACTGCTGATGAAATTCTCGACTTAAAACTGAATGCGGAATTAGTCGTTTTAAGTGCTTGCGATACGGGAAGGGGACGCATTACCGGAGATGGTGTAATCGGATTATCCCGTTCTTTAATTACCGCAGGAGTGCCAAGTATTATTGTTTCTTTATGGTCAGTTCCCGATGCACCTACTGCAAGTTTAATGACTGAATTTTATCGCAATTGGCAAGAGAAAAAACTCGATAAAGCGCAGGCGTTGCGACAGGCAATGTTAACCACCATGAAAAACCATCCTAATCCGAAAGATTGGGCGGCATTTACTTTAATTGGAGAAGCAGAATAAGACCCAATACTGCTCGGTTAAGCCCAAAAACGACTTGCTGAGGGAAATTTAGAATGAAGAATGAACCTGCTATATAGATTATTAATGAATGGTTCGAGGATCGACAGGGATAATTTCTGAATATCGCAGAAAGTCATCTGTGTTGAAGGTTAAAATATTATCAATATTATGGGTAATCATAGCTGCAACTAATCGAGCGTCATGGGACTTTTTTCCCATTACTTGATATTTTCTAATGAGTCTTTCCCATTGAGGATAAATAGCAGGAGTATCTTGGTAAAGAGAAAAAATATGTTTAATATCTTCAATTTCTAAGGTAGCTTGCTCAAAACTTAATCCTAAGCCATTAACTTTTACAGGTCGTGTCGCTACAACCCAAAATTCAATTAAGTTCTGAGGAACAATATAGAGTTTTTCTGAACGTTTTTTTAAGGTTTTAACGCCTTGAAGCGCACTTAAGTGCAGCGGATGGCTGGTTTGTGGGTGGAATTAAATATAAAATGAACGTAGGTTGGGTTGAAGCATGAAACCCAACGCCCGCATGGGTTACGCTACCGCTAACCCATCCTACAAATAATTGTGCCTACCTACTTAGCATTTCATCCTCTCTGGTATAAATGCTTTCTCGACTAATAGCTTCATCAGATAAGGCTTGAGCATTAATATTAGAAGGTCGATTAATAAAGTTAGTTAATTTTCTTTCCCATTCCTCATATTCTAAAATTTGGGAGCTTTTTTGAGGTTGATTTTTTAAGGTTTGTTCAATTATCTCTTGAAGATATTGTTCAAGAGTTAAGCCTTTTAATTTGGCTTCTTCCTGAATTTTATTTTCTAGCTCTGGGTTAAGATTTAAGGTAATCATGATAGGGTTCTCCTTGATTTTAATTAATGTTGACATCCTCACCGCCGTAAACGGATGGTGATTCCTCACCACGCCACCTTTTTAGAATGGTCGCGTCAATGGGGTTGACGCTTCAGAGGATGCTGCTACCTTAGCAGTAGTCTTATGCTTTCCGACCCGTCCGTTTTGATTGTCCGAATGCCGGACGGCCACTTTGAACAAGTCGAAAAAATCTCATGTTCAACCTTATTTCCTAGAAAGTTTTACTCGTTCAAGGCCGAATTTGAAGTCTTTTCTGAACGAAACCCCCTACTATCTGTGGTCAAGGTTCAGTTTTTAGCTTGGTTATCGCTTTTTCCATTGTAGCTGAAAGCCGTCCTAAAGGACGGGGTTCTAACCCAAATTTTCGATAAGACTATGGCTTCTTTCTCCAAACTTCTGATTGCTGGTACTGTGTTGCTTTCTGGAGGGTTATCTCCCCTGGTGATGGCGGCAGAAGTAGCAAGCGCCCAAACAACCATCGCCCAAACCGATACCCGCACCCAAGCGCAACAACTTTTTAACGAGGGGATGCAACTATTCCAACAAGGGACAGCCGAATCCTATCAACAGGCAATAACCAAATGGGAAACAGCCTTACCCCTTTGGCGTAAGCTGGGAGATAAAGTGCAGGAAGCCTTCATAAATCTAGCACTCGGTAAGTGGATGGTACAGCAAGGAGTGCGGAGTCAATCCTTGCCATCGCCGAGAAAACTGGTAATTGGCGCAAGAGATAATAAAAGCTTCTTTTATTAGGAAATACGAACGGAAAATGTTAAGCATTGGCGAGGAAACTAATGTGCTAGAGTTAATTCGTGGCAACACAACCAAGAGAAATTGAGCGTTATGTAACAGCCGATGGTCAAATTCCTTTTGATAATTGGTTTGATTCTATCCGAGTGTCTAAAACTCAAACTATCATCAGTAAAAGACTTGACCGAGTGAGGATGGGCAATTTAGGCGATTTGGTTATAATTAAATTAAAAATGGATTTTAGGTTCGATCCCCCCTGCCCCCCTTGATAAGGGGGGTGCCGATCCCCCCTTAGTCCCCCCTTTAATCCCCCCTTAATAAGGGGGGTGTCTGACAACTTTTAACGCCTACCTACTTATTTCGGACAAGTAGGGACAACCATCGTGTTGCTACTGTGTGGAGGTGATAAAAGCAGTCAAATTAAAGATATTCGCCAAGCCCAAGAATACTGGAGAGATTATCGGAGTTAAAATTATGTCTAAAAGTATTAGCTACCACCCTTTTTTGCTGGACAATCTTAAAGATCCAAACTATGCGGCTCTTTATCTCGAAACTCACTTAGAAGAAGACGAGTTTGAATTCGACCCCGAATTACTGAAAATGGCTTTGAGGAATGTTCTGGAAGCTCTTGGGGATTCTCATTTAACCGCAGAACAAATTAAAATTTATGAGCAATTTCTCGATAAATTATTAACAATGCCAGCAGGAATAGGAATTTATAATTTAGGGCTTTGGCTGAAGGCTTTGGGATTAAAACTAGCTGTAACAGTTGATAAAGAGGGGAGGAATGTTGTTGAAAACTTGCCTAGTTTGAATGGAGATAACAAAGAAAAATATGAGGGAGTTTTAACAAAAGTCCCAGATGTAGAAACAGAAAACAGTAGGGGCGAAGCATTCGGGCAATAACCTATCGCTGAAACCGTAGATTTAT
>VYLF01000509.1_pt1 | contig 11717 bp, 8 predicted proteins | sample 5114371 | NCBI WGS metagenome assembly VYLF01 (sample SAMN12291773, study PRJNA351875) | freshwater metagenome | isolation source: freshwater lake | place: USA: Michigan, Kent Lake | collected 2013-08-15 | reverse complement strand
ACGAAAACTGGTCTCCTGTGCCCCGTATTTGTAATGAACCCGATCGGACTGGGGAAAAAGTGTAACAAACCAAGAGGAAACTGTTGAGACCTGTTTTGGACCGGAATCACAAATCCAAGTCCCAAATCGTATCTTCGCTCTGTTATCCCAGAATAAAAAACTTTGCAGGATGCTCTTCTAAAGTGAATCCAAAGACAGGTCTAACCTAAAAACACCTGCTCAGCGTGGGTTGCGAACGGGGCATTCTCCAGATCCACGCCTAAATGTTCTTTTTGTCCCGTACCGACCTAGAGTAACGCTCGAGAAATTTACGCTCTTTACTCGTTAATGAGTCTTTCCCTTGCTCATGTATCTTCGCCAAAATTCGATCTGCTTCCTGCGATTCATCTGGCTCTCGCCCCGATTCGGAGTGAACCCTCAACTTGGGACCAAACCATTTTCTTTTAAACCGCCTTAAAACGCCTCCGAGATCTCCGAAGCCGCCAAAATTGACCCCCAGGAAAAAATACCCGGCCGCAAAGATTATTCCAATCAAATGGACGTCTACTGCAACATTGCCAGGCTGATTCACAAAATTCATCAGCACCAACAAAATCCCCAACACCCACGCTGGCATCGGAAAAATGAAGAACGTTACCGTGCTGGTTGGAAAATTGAAAACGAACAGCATCTCCATGCAGATGACCGCTCCAGATGCCCCAACTAACCCCACAGAACCAGGGGATGTGCCCAACATCACATGCTTGAGCAACCATAGCGCCCCACAAGTTGTGGCACACAACAGATAAATTCTCAAAAACTCTTTCTTGCCGTATCGATACTCAACGGACCGACCAAGAAAGTATAGCCCGAGCATGTTGAAAAGAATATGAAACGCACCAGCATGTGCAAACGCATACGACAAACATCGAAACCACTGAAGCGGATTCTGAGCGTGCTCGGGCGACAACTGCAACCAACGATTTACAACGCCAATGTCCCCTCGGCCCCTAATGTCGCTGAACAGTATGTTCGCAACAAAAACCACAACATTGGCAATGATTAGTAGACTAACTGCCGATCGCCCATTCCAATCAGGCTGCAGATTAATCGAATCGTCTCGGTAGTATTCGCGTTCGTGAATTCCCATTTCAACAAGCTACACAACTTTCCGAAAAAAGGAAATCGCGATCCTTCGAGCTCGCATCGAATCTACTATTTCCCCGGATCCGTCGTGACCGGCGGTTCGGTCGGTGCAGGTTCGGTCGGTGCAGGAGTGGTCGGTGCAGGAGTGGTCGGTGCAGGCTGTGAATCGCCTGACTCTTCTAGATCATCAAGCCTCTTTTGCTCCTCGGACCACGCTTTGAAATTCTTTTCGACTTCAACATTGGTATCCGCACCCAAAACTTCGACGTCAATCGAATTTCGATAATCCACAAACCACTTCAATGGGAAACTATCGTCAAGCTCGGTTTCCAACAAACGCTTGTAACGATTCACCCCTCTAAACACTTCGTCACCAACCTCTTCCTTGGCAAACCTTGGGAACCGACGAAGCGTTTTGTTCCACAAATCAAATGAAATTTCAAAATTGCGAATGGCGGCTTCTGGATCACCCAAATTAATCATCTTCGTCGCTTCAAACATCGTTCGCCTCGCTTCAACCGTACGTGGCTTTTGCTCCGCTTGTGCTCGCTCCTGCCAGTAGTCGTAGTTGACGTTCGATCGATAGATATTGGTGATTCGCAACCGTTCTTCGAGAATAGTGATGTCGTTGATCATTCTCAATAGATCAGGCTGAATCGCCTTGGGACACTCGGCGACGACTTCCTGTAATGATGGGGTGACGATGTCCCTCGCCTGCTTCCGCCGGTCGAAAAGCTCCGATGTGTTTATTTCTGCATCGGTCAAAGCATACGCTTCCTTCAGTTCGTCCGGCAGCCTTTGCAATCGTCGTTCTTTGATCGCTTTTTGTTGCTCTGTCGACGCTTCATCAAATTTCGCGCGAATGCTTTGAGCTATCTCGGTTCCGCTTTCGACCTCTCCCAACCGAATGTAGCCTTCGCCACTCCATGGAATGTCGGTCATTCCATACTCTTTCCACAGCCTACCACCCTCGTCCCAGGCCAAGAGAGTGCTTTCATTAAGAACTCCCTCTTCTTGCATCGCCTCGCCATAGTACATAATCCACAAAGGTGCGTAGCTGTACAAAAGGTGAGGAGTTTTGGCGATCCGATTTCCCCGTTGGAACGAACTCACGGCTCCGTCAAACCACAACCGACCAACACGCCAATTGTCAGGATTCTGATCATAGCCCAGCCCCTTGGTTTCAAAGCCAGCGAGCCCTTCCTTGATAAAGAAGTCGTGAAACTCTTTGTCCTTTCGGAACATGGATCTATATTGCAGGTGTTCGTCAGCCTTGCCGATTTTGTGCCCAACATAGTGACCAAGATCATACATCAAAATGGGCTTCTTCTCGTTGTACTTGGTTCCCGTAACAAGATAGTCGATCCCTTTTTTAATCCAGGCATAACGTAGACGGTAATCGTCGAAAATCGGCGCGACGTTATAGCTAAGATTGTGAGCTTGGTGCTGCCAAACGCTGATAAAGTGAGGCTGGAGCAAAGAGATCTGCTTCAACGTTGCAGCAAACCGATCGTAGTACTTATTCTCCTTGTAATAGTCCGCCTTAAGCCAAAGAATCGAGGCGGCAATACCTCGCATTCCTAGCGTTGCCAGACGCATGCCTTCACTCGCCGGATCTGGCTGACCAAGATAGGTCTGACCAATACGGTATTTGTTCCTCAATTGAGAAATAGAACCGTTCTTCGGCTGCCCCAAAGCATAGAGCGGAAGCAAAAGACCGACTATGCAGCAAACGTAAATTACTTTTCGTCTTAGACTCTTGTTCATTGCTATTAACCTGCCATCTCGCGAGTCTTAAGGAAGAAATAAGAAATAATCGAGGTCATAATAAAGTACCCGAACGCAATGGTCAGATGCCGCGCCAGCAGCCCTTCGAACAAATTCACCCCATACGTTACAAACTCGGTCGTGCCGAGATCGTAAAGATTTGGCAAAGCATTCTTGAGCAAACCTACCGAGAACAATATGCCTTGGTCGATGGCCCTAATGACGTTCTCAACGGCAGGGCTACCGAGATCCAACTCGGTGACGGACCCACTTTGAAGGGGCAAACGGATCATCGATTCGACCGGACCTCCACCAGGAAGCTTTCCGCTGGTCAAATCATCCAGGAACCAACCAAACATACCCAAAACGATCACCGATAGTGTTGCGACAATCGCAACCGGTCCCGACAAAAATGTAGAAAACATCACCCCGAAGCATATAACAATGCACATCTGCAACCAGATACTGACAAAGCCCTTCGTAAAGTTCCATTCGAAAGACTTTTCTTTCGCTCTCAAATACAAATCAGCTTGTGCCATCCCCAAATACTGGCCACGGTCAGTACATCGAATGACCAGCTCGAAACTCCCCTCAGGTGCTATATCCTTGAAAAAATTGATATCCTTGCCATCTACGGACTTGATATCCAATGCGATCGTTTTTTGGTCAATCACGCCTTCCCTGACCTTAAACGGAAACCGCTCTGTCTCGACAGATCCGTCCAAAGATCTGAAGAAATAGATACCACCAACCGGTGTTACGATATCTCCTTTGAACGTTCGAAACGCATCAAGCGTCATATCGAAAGTAACGGAGTTCTCAAAAAGATCTTTAGGCACATTATTGAAGGTAAAAATCGCACTCGATAATGTGTCACCCTCTACATATTTCAAATACTCGGAAATGCTGCCAACATTGATCCCTTCACTATCTTCGCCGTCTCGCCCTGTAAAACGAAGCTTACCGTAAATTGGATTTCTCGCCTCGAGATCTCCTATCTGCGAGGAAACTACCAGCTTGTCTCCAACTTTCTTAATAATGTGCCGGTGCCCCTTCACAACATCGGTCACCCCTTCGCCTTGGTCATCCAGGGTAAAAGTGTGCGAGTGCAGTCTGTAGGTAGCAGTTTGGCCAGCGACGGTTTCCGTCGGCATCACCTCAATCTCGTGAGTATGTTGCAATCCACGAGTAATGAACACGTAACTCAATACCGCGAAGATGGAAACGGTCACGGTTCCCACTGCAATCATCCCCAAAACCCGACCCAAGAAAATCTCCGTAGGACGAACGGGTTTTGTGACCATTGTATAAATGATCTTGCTAGAGATGTCTCGTGGAATGCTGAACGTACTTAGAAACAGCCCCATCAACAGAACGAGCATATTGGTCAAAAACAACACAGTCGGAATATACAACTGTGCTGGATTATCGGACTTGGGATCGATAAACCACCCAGCGAACATGATCGCGACGACAAAGACAGCTACAACTACCAAAACACGGCTTCTGATCGCTTCTTTGAACGATAGCTTTGCCATCGCAAATATTCTGCGAGGCGACATCCTCGGCAAATCTGCAGTAAACAGTTGTCCGATTATCTTTGCGACCACTAAAAAACCTTCTGCAGGCCCGTGCTTAATTGTCGCGACGATGTAACCCACTAGGAATCCAAGCACAGCCAAGATGAGGGCTAAAATCCCCCCATACAAAAACCCCTGCTGGTCAAACGCCCACTCCCAGTATGTCCAAAATTGATTAGGCTCTAAACGCATATTGATTCGATTCTACGGTGATTCTAAATGTTCAATCAGTGCAAGAAACCTGATCTAGTTTGACGCTCCAACAGACCGTGCTCCCGGTCGCTGTTCACTTTGTTGAACAATATCCAGGAACAACTCCTCCATCGTGGTGGTTGGATTGTCCATTTTCAACAATTCAGAATTCGACTGCTTGATGATCTCTCGAATCTTCTCCTTGGCCTCTTCTGTTAGCCCCTTGGCATGTATCTGAGTGACGTCCTGAACCTTCAACAATGCGTCAACTCGCCCAGCCTCTTTTAATTCCCCTTGGTGCAAGATCGCGACCCGATCGCACACGTCTTGTACGTCAGCCAATTGGTGCGAACACAACAAGATCGTCTTGCCCTCTTCTCGCAACTTGAGGATCAAATCCTTCATTTCTTTTGTTCCAATCGGATCCAAACCTGTCGTTGGTTCGTCCAGCACCAAAAACTCTGGCTCGTTGATTAAAGCCTGTGCTAATCCGATCCGGCGAGTCATCCCTTTGGAATACTCTCGCAATTGACGCCGTCGGTGCCGCTGCAATCCTACTCGTTGAATGAGCTCTGCAGCTCTTTCTTTTCGAACGCTCGCTGGCATATCAAAAAGTCGGCCGTAAAAATCGAGCGTCTCCTCCGCGTTCAGAAACTTGTACAAGTATGACTCTTCGGGCAGGTATCCAATTCGCTCGTTTTTGGCGACATCGGTAGCCTCTTTGCCGAAAACAAAAGCTCGACCAGACGTCGGAAAAAGCAATCCCAGCATGAGTTTGATCGTCGTCGATTTTCCCGACCCGTTAGGGCCGAGCAATCCAAAAATCTCACCTCGCCTGATTTCTATGTCCAAACTCTTGAGGGCTTGCACCTTTTTTCGGCCCCAAAAATCTCGATAAATCTTGCCAAGATTTCGGGTTTCCACGATCACATCGGAACTTACGGCAGGGGTGGCTGGAATTGGAGTCTGAGTTGACATGAATAAGTATTTGGCTGGGAAAAGGGCGGCGACACGTGCTCAAAAAAGCAGATCGGGCCGGAATAGAGCGATTTACGTTTCTCTCTTCGCTCCGGTTCATCCCTGAACAAACCCGGCAATCCGAACAAGATCAGAACTATAAATGGGTTCCTTGGTGACTACAAGCGACCTACCTATTGAAGAAGATACCAGGGCAGAAATAATCTAAGATTGATCCTAACTTGGCAGTTGTGAGGCCTGTATGGGCCAACTGGGCATCTCAGACTGAACCTTAACACGAATCCCCTGCCGACTTAGCACCATCAACCAAACGAGCCAAATGGATCGATCTGACCGAATTTACGCTGACGCCGTTCGCTTTCTCCTCGACCGCGTCAATTATGAAAAAACTACAAATCAACCCTACAACCAGCGGACCTACCGATTGGCTCGAATGGAACGGTTGCTGGATATTTTGGACAATCCACAACAATCCGCCCCAATCGTTCACGTAGCCGGCTCCAAAGGCAAAGGCTCGACTTCCTGGCTGATCGCAGAGGCGGCGCGGGCCTCAGGGTATAAAGTTGGGCTCTATACCTCTCCGCATTTAGTCCATTTGGAAGAACGCTTCGTGCTAAATGGCCTTGCAATTACGCCGGAAGCGTTATGCCACGCCGTAGATGCCGTACGGGTTGCTGCTGCCCCGGAAAACTTCACTGACTCCGAAGGCCCAACGTTCTTCGAGCTAACAACCGCCATGGCTTGGCTAATTTTTCGAGAAGCGAAAACCGACCTGAACGTCATAGAAGTCGGACTGGGAGGTCGACTGGATTCCACCAACGTTTGCCAAAGCCTGCTCTCGGTGATTACTTCAATCAGCTTTGACCACCAAGCACAACTCGGACAAACCATAACCGAAATTGCGACGGAAAAAGCGGGAATCATTAAACCAAACCAGCATACGATCGCCGGCGCTCGCCATCCTGACGCTCGTAAAGTCATCCGATCTACGGCCCAGGAACGCCAAAGCCATCTCTGGGAACTAGGACGAGATTTCGACTGCCTAAGCATCCCTCCATCGGATTCTCCCGTACCGAATGATTCAAACGACTCTCCTTCCTGGGGAATGGAATATCTCTCCCTCTCCAACACCGCAGGCATCGAGCCTTTATCAAAAATTCATATCGGCATGCCCGGACGGCACCAATCGGATAACGGTGCTATCGCCATCGCAACCTGCCAAAAACTGAACGAACTCGGCTGGTCTATTCCAGAATCCGCAATCCGATCGGCGCTGCGAAACACACAAGTGCCCTGCAGGATCCAACGAGTCCGCTCCAACCCCATTCTTATCCTCGACACCGCCCACAATGTTGCATCGGTAAGCTCTTTAACAACCACACTCCAAGAAACTTTTGGCTCTCGACGCAAATGCTACGTCTTCTCGTGCTCAAAGGACAAAGAGTACGAGGCCATGCTAGAACTCTTGATGGGCTCAGCCGACCAAATTGTTTTGACCCAGTACACTACCAATCCGCGATTTGTCCCCCTCGAGCTATTGGAATCGGTATCGCAATCCATGAAACATCGATTCCCTAACGTTGACGTCTTCTCCGCTCCATCACCCGACGAAGCGTTGAACTACGCCATCCAAACCTCGAATCCGAATGACTTAATTGTCTGTACGGGTTCTTTTTTTCTCGCTGCAGAATACTATGCGAATCTGCCAAAGCTCGTCGACTAAACTACTTAATGTCACTGCCCCGTTGCATGTCAACACCGTCCTGAACACGTCCCTCAAACAGTGACATTACGTCAGGCCCAATCGATCGAATATGCAAATCTCGCTGTGGAAATGGAACCTCAATTTTCTCCCGATTAAACTTCTCCAAGATAGCAACCAACAACTCATGCTGAGTTGGCAATCGTAAATTCAAATCGTCGAGGAATAATCGAGCCGTGATCTGAAGACTGCTCTCTCCCATCAGCTCGAAGAAAGCTCTCGGTATTGGATCCTTTAGAACGTTTACATGCTCATTGCACGCGTCTTCAACTAGCTTACAAGCCTTAACCGGATCCGAACTATACGAGATGCCTACCGATATGACCAACCGACTGGTTTTATCGGTCAATGTCCAGTTGAGTAATCGCCCCGTGATGAGATCCTTGTTCGGAATGATCAACTCTTGACGATCAAAATTCACTACCGTCGTCGCCCGCATCCTGATCTTCGAAACTGTACCTGTCGTATTGTCTAGCGTGATTACGTCTCCGACCCGTACCGGCTGCTCAAATAACAAAATCAATCCCGACACGAAGTTGGCAAAAATCTCCTGCAACCCAAACCCTAACCCCACCCCCAAAGCGGCCACCAACCATTGAATGTTAGTCCAGCGCACCCCAAGGTTAGAAAAGGTCATGATGATGCCAAGAAACAAAATGGCATAACGTGAAATTGTTGAGATCGCATAGCGAACTGCATTCTCAATCGGCAAATGCTGCAACAATGCGATCTCGAGAAGCCCCGGCAAGTTCCGTGCTGCAACCACCGTCATGATGCCGACCGGGATCGCTACCAAAAGATTAGCCAATGTTACCGGTATGCGTTCTCCAGGTGTCGCACCCTCTACCGACCATCCAAGCGGAATAGAATTCAATACCCCAACCGCCGGCAAGACCGAGGCCCAGATAAATGCCACAGCAGCGACCGAAGCGAACAATAGGGTACTGCCCACCAAACGCATCGTCTGAGCGTTGATTTCCGCCAAATTCAATTCGCGATCAACGGAAATCGTCTCCAATCCTGTTTCGTTGCTCCCCTTTTTGGCCGCATCTTCAATTCTCTGACGAGCTTGCACCAACAAAATCTGACGTCGCCTCAAAAGCAACCAGCGACGTATCACACTGTAACATAACAAAATCCCACACAATGCAATGAACGTCGTATGCAAGTGCATCGAGAGTCGTACTGCGGTGTAGTGATACCCCATCAAACTTAAGAGTATCAACGCCAAAGGCGCTAACCCAAACAACCCGTACCAGAAGTAACGAAATCGATCGATCCAACCACCAGCATGAGCACTCAAATACTCATTGAACACCCCTTTGCTAGGGTGCATCGTTACAAATAGAAATATACTGTAAGCTGCTAATGCTACCGAATAAGCGATTCGCCCCAGGGACGTTTCGTAACGTGCCTCACCATACTCGGTAACCATCGCTACCACGGCAATCGCCGGTATCGCAATCTGAATTAACCACCTGGCATTGCTTCTTAACAAAAAGGTCGCTTGCGTCGGCCATCCAAAATGCGCTTCACCCAGACCTCTTGAAGCACAAATTCTTCTCAACAATTCCAAGGGCAAGTAATAACGAGCCGCAACCATCAACCCCATTCCCACCGCATAAGTAAACGGCTCTCCTTGATCTGCCTGATAAAGTCGGTACCCAACAAACAACAATGCTATGGGTAAAACACTTGCCATAAGTACCACGCCGCTTATTGCTCGCAATGTCGGAAGAAAAGATGTCACATTAGGCTGGGTCGCTAATTCCCCCTGTTTAACATACTCCTGTTTGATCCGCCGTAAATTCACAACGAATACAGTTACAACAACCAGTACAAACACATAAAGCCAAACCCTCTTGCGAACATCCTGCAGCAACGCACTTACCACCTCTTTCCAATTGGGATAACCCAGTATCCACGTTATTGTGGGCCACACTTGAAGAGCATCTGACCGTGCAAACTGATCGCTCGATCGGATCCATAACACATGTTCATCGATAAATGTTCGATAGTTGTTGACTTGTGTAATGTGCTCTTCAGTTCGAACTGCCAAATTGAACAAACTATCGAAATGACTGTTCACGTCCACCCGGTAGCCATCAACAATCTGCTTCTCCATCGCCATCAGCAATCGCCGCTGCTCGTCAACACTGATGTCGAGCAATCGATCGCTGAGCTGTTGTTCATACTCAGGAACTGTAATCTTCGTATCCACTAGAGCGGCCGCATTCCAATCCTCCAGTTCGAGGATTAGCGTTTGTGCGGAAAGCATTTGCTGCTGATACTCTGCCAATCGATACCGCAACTTGGTCGGGTCGGGTAGTTCAGCTCGTTGCTTGCGAAGCATAAATCCAACGATGCTATTAAAGTTGGTAAATTGCGTGGCACTCTGGGGAGCTATTTTATTACTCATGATGCGGAACCTCTCGTCCCACCTCTTGAAGTCAGCCTCCGTGGCATCGGCCGCCAACTGTACTCCCGCTGAACTACGAATCAGATTCAACCAACTGTCACACCGCTGCAACAACTTGTCCGCCTCGGGACGCAACCTGGGATCAGCTCGCTCAGCAAAGACGATCGCCATTCGCTTGTGCTGAATGACTCGGCTTTCCCTCCGCTGACCAAGCTCTGCAACGACCTCTTTGAGTTTTGCTTGGTAATGCTTTTGCTCAGTTGTTGTGTTCTCCTTGCGGAGCGTCAGCAACTCGCTTTCAGTATCGTAAGTCCTTTGCTCCTGCTCCAACCTCCTCACTCGTTCGTTAAGCTTGATCAATCGAGTCTTTTGAACTAATTGAGTCGCTTCTCGCAACCGCGGGTCAATTCCCTCAGGCGCAGGGGCATTTATCTCCTCACCCAACTTCGTAATCGCTGCTTTCGCATCCGATAACAGCTTGGGAATCTCCTTTTTCTTCGAGTCTCGCGTTACAACAGCCGCCTCAACGCTAGCTTTACGATCCGATGCGGTTTGCAATAACGTTTGCAACTCGGTTTGCAAAGCCTGCAATTGCTCGATCGATGCATTGGGCAAAAAGCTGGATTCAAAAATCGTTGATAATTGGGGCTTTCCTTCCTACGCTTTGCCTCCGATGTCGCACTCGGCGCTGCTTCAAAAGCCGCTACTAACTCCTTATAAAATTTTTCGTTTTCCGCACGCTCTTTAAGTTCAGCTAGCAAACTCTCGTAGGCGGCCACCAGCTGCTGCTTTAGATTGACCTCCAACTCAGCCGAAGCATTCAGCTGATTCAAGGTCGCTTGAACGGACTCAACCGTAACGGCCGCTTCTTCTGTGACTGGCTTTTGGTCAACGGCCGGCACGCCACCCAAACCAACTGCACCGTTTTGCGGAACCATTCCCACGCCAGGCAACCCACTCGGTGGGACTCCCGGCAGCTGATTCCCAATCGGATTCGGACTCCCGTTGGGCGATTTCCCCTGAGGAAAGAACTCTTGCTGCCCCAATAAAGGTAGCGACAACAAATTTCCAGCGATCCAAGCCACTAGCAGCCAAACAAATCGCATTGATAGCATTTTAAGATTCGGAGTTTGCATGCCCCGAAACTAAACCAAACCATACATTCGATCAACCCTAACCATCTTTTTCGGAAAAGTTTGCACAATCGTCAAAGTTTACCAAACCTCCCGCCGATAACCCATTCGTGGCCAATAAAGTCTGGTAACAGATGGCATTGACCATGTTAGGGGGGCACCTAACCAAAGCACCAAATCTCTTGCATACCTTCGATCTATCGTGGTGGTAGAACGAAATGTGTGTTCACGTACGAAGGTACGAGATGAGATTTGAACGGCGAAAGATGGTACCTCCATGAAACGTAACCTTATTAAATGGATTGTTGGTTTGCAAATCGGCAGCACTTTGCTGACCGGATGTGCACCAACACAGCCATTCTTTATCGGTGAACGAGGCGAGCTCGCACATTACATCGATCGCGCACAAAAAATTGAGTACCCTGATCTTCAGCGTGAACCAATCCCTGAGGTAACTCAATCTCTTCCGCCCATTAGTCTTGATAACCTAAATTTCGAGTTCTCAGACCTCACGCTCGAAGAGTGCATCGCCTACGCTCTCAACAACTCACAAATCATTCGGACCTTGCCAGGAGTTCAGAGACAAAACGCGGACATGTCTGCAGTTACGCTGGCCACTCCGAGCCCGCAACTTTCGTCCATTTACGACCCTGCTCTGACCGCAAACACAACGAGCTCTCAGCCCTCTCCAATCGATGGAAACGGGAACCGAACGCTGGCTCGTGGCGTCTTTCGCGCCAACCAAGTCGGCGGAGTTGAAG
>VYLF01000508.1_pt1 | contig 11733 bp, 8 predicted proteins | sample 5114371 | NCBI WGS metagenome assembly VYLF01 (sample SAMN12291773, study PRJNA351875) | freshwater metagenome | isolation source: freshwater lake | place: USA: Michigan, Kent Lake | collected 2013-08-15 | reverse complement strand
CACCTTGATTCCTTCTTTCAAAACTATACCTATCAATCGTTTCCCCTTTTTTTAAGTTTCTTCTCTTTTTGTTAAGAAAGATCTGACTAATGGATAGCCTTGATAAGGGGGGTGCTGATCCCCCCTTAATCCCCCCTTGATAAGGGGGGTGCTGATCACCCCTTAATCTTCCCTTGATAAGGGGGGTGCTGATCACCCCTTAATCTTCCCTTGATAAGGGGGGTGTCTGACAACTTTTAACACCTACCTACTTAACTAGCTAATATCTATGAATAGGAATCATCAATTATTAATCAATCTCGCTTTTCTCGGTACTAAATATACTGGATTGACTACCTATACTAAAAATCTCATTCCTCAATTAGCTAACTTAAATCCTACCCTAATCACTTCTAATAGTTACCCAGATTTTAACACCTATCCTGTCTCGGCAAACCTCACCCAAGAGCAGGGAACCAAAGGCAATATTAGGCGCTTAATTTGGACAGAAACCAAACTCTATCAAACCTATCAACAATTGAAATCCTCTCTGCTATTTACCCCTATTCCAGAAGCACCTATTTATGGAAATTGCCGCTATATTGTCACAGTTCATGATTTAATTCCCCTGCGATTTCCGAAATTTTCTCCTTTAACTTTTTATAATAAATACTATTTACCCCAAGTCCTGAAAAAAGCCACACATATTATCGCTGTTTCCCAAGCAACTGCCGCCGATATTAATAAGTTTTTTAACATACCTCTTGACAAAATAACCGTGATTCTTTCTGGATATGATTCTGATAATTTTCGTCCTCTAAATCTGGCGACTCGTCCCTATTTTATCTATCTTGGTCGTTATGATCCTCATAAAAATCTCGGTCGTTTAATTACTGCTTTTTCCCAAATCGATCCCGAATATCAATTATTAATTGTCGGTCAATTTGACCCACGTTTTACCCCTGCTCTACAGCAACAGGTAGAAGCATTATCAATCTCTCAACGAGTGCAATTTTTAAACTATGTTTCCTATGGAGAATTGCCGCAACTTTTAAACCAAGCAACTGCTTTAGTTTATCCCTCCCTTTGGGAAGGTTTCGGATTACCTGTACTAGAAGCGATCGCCTGTGGAACTCCTGTCATTACTTCTAATCTTTCCTCTCTCCCAGAAGTCACAGGAGATGCGGCAATTTTAATTAATCCCTATAGTATCGATGAGATGAGAGAGGCAATGCAGCAAATCGCCATGGATGAACAATTACGCCTAAAATTAAAATCCCTGAGTCGCCAACGCGCCGAGCTTTTTAGTTGGGAAAAAACCGGTCAAGAAACCGCCACAATTCTGCAAAGTTTTCTCTAAAAATGGTGATAAAAAATTTATCAATCATTGTCGGATGAGTTATACTAAATCCGTTGAGTAACGCACAGAAAACGGGTTTCTCGGAGAAACCCGTTTTCTACTCATGCAAAAGGCAACAGGGTGAATAAATAATCAGTTTTTAATAACCGGATTTAGCATCAACTCGTAGTAGATGGATTCATGAATTCATCTACCTAGGGGGGAGATTCAGTGTTACTTCCTATATATTATTGTGCCATTCTTCGGGAATTTGAGAGACTTTTTCCTTACCATTAGGCTGATGAATAGGTTTTCCTAAAGGACGAATTTTGAGATTTCCTTGCAAATAAGCGGCGATTCTTTCCCTGGCAATTTTCACATATTCTGCTTCTTTTTCACTCCCCATCACTCGACGATTGTGCATAATACTAGCAATCAGAGAAGTTCCGACCCCGGCAAAAGGATCAAAAACCCAATCCCCCTCATTTGTCAAGGCTAAAACACATCTTTCTACTAATTCGATTGGATATTGACAAGGATGGATAGTTTTCTCTGGATGATTAGATTTAACGTTAGGAATATCCCACAGTAACTCATCCCATTCTTGTGCCAAAAACTCCCAAACATCGCTGGGATTTTTCCCTAAAGGATTACCAGAGGGTTTACCGATATTTTTACCTTTAAAATGGCGCTTACCAGGGTATTTAGCGGGGATTCTCACCGGATCAAGATTAAAGATATATTTATCGGTTTTTGTCAACCATAAAATAGTTTCATACCTGCCAGAAAATCTTTTAGAGGTATGTAATCCATGGCCAAAATGCCAGACAATTCTATTTCTTAAAAAGAAACCCATTTGTTTAAATAGCTGATAATAAAAAATATCTAAAGGATAAACTTCTCCCTCTTGAACGAAATTTCCCACCTGCCAGCAAATACTGCCATTATCTTGCAAGATTCTAGGGAATTCTCGCATAATTTTGGTTTGGGTTTCCAGATAAGTATCCAAAGAGATTTTTTTTTCGTAGTCTTTTCCTAAATTGTAGGGAGGAGAAGTAATAATCAAGCTCACAGAATTATCTGGTATAGTCTTGATAAAATTATTGGTATCTCCTTGATAAAGAATTATTTCGGCATCAGGTTGATAAAAGTCTCGCACTGATTTTGATTGAGAAAATAAGGGCAACTGATTCATAGAAAATTTAGCAGAGAAGAGCCACTTTTAATTAGGGTTTGCGGCAAAAAGTTTTTCCTGGTGGCAGGGTGTGGGGTGTGGGGTTTTACCCATTTTACATCCAATATTCAAGAGAGCCAGTTTTTTCAAACAACTAATGTCATCTGTAGCCAGCAAATATATCACAAAAATTCTACTTTTTTAGATAAAAATCGGGAAGAAAGTTTTAACTTTTTTCTATTCTTCCCTTAACTCAGATTAGCTCAAACCAGGGACGCATTCGCCTAATTCCACTGTAAAAGGTTGCCAAGGACGAGGATAAATTACTTTTGTCGGCAAGGCATGGGATGTTAATAATTCTTGAAAAGATTCGGGACTACCCTCAGCACTTAACACCGCCATCAATAAACCTTTAAACTCGATATCACCACCGGCAGCCGTAGAAATAATATATTGGGGCTGCAAGCGTTGACAGACTGCTAAGGCGCTTTCTTGTCCTTTGATTACCGGTCCGAGGAAAGGTATTTTTAAGTCAATCAAAGGGGTGATAATCACGGAGATTTTACCAAGAGAATCGAGGCTAGGAGAATGATAACCGTGGGGTTCGTAGTAGATACTCTGATTTGTCGCTAATTCCTTGATAACATAACCATTTTCCACCAGAGTCGGCCCGACTGGAGAACCGGGGACGGCAGTAATTTCGATCGCATTGTCAAAGATATAACTAGAGCCGTGGGTTAAAGGAATGAGATGGGTATAATTGAGCGCTCGAACCACTTTTTCGGCATTGGGAGAAGCTACCACGGGAATTTGGCGATCAAGTACCTGTAAAGTAGGAGGATGGGCGTGATCTTCCAAACCTTGGGAAAGAAGAATCAGATCGATATGTTCGGGAATGGCATGATTAGCGGTTTTTTTGCCCTCAAATAGCCAAGTTAAATTACCAAAAGTCAGGGAACCTACCAACCAAGGGTCGAGAAGCAGGCGTTTTCCCCCGATTTCGATTAACCAAGAATTACTATCAAGCCAAGTTAACTGCATATAAGCCGAGGAATAATGGGGATTTTCTTAATTTAATTTAACATTAGCATTAACTTTTCTGCGCTTGGGGGTTTTTCAGTCATCAGTGAAAACACAGCACTGTTAATGCCATTTATAGCAGTTATCTTAATGGTGAGGTAGGAAGTCTCTGGTTTTAGGGAACGGGCAACAGTAGCCAGTCGTCAGGGGGTGATACCAAATTAGGTTACACTTCATCTTGAGGAGAAACGCTGTCACACTCCTCACTTAATGCCGGTCACTGAAAACCCAAATCTGATCACTGATTACTGATTACTGATCACTGATCACTGATTAGTCAAGGCTTAAGAAATAGGGAAAGTTTAGCTATCTTAGGGAAAGTAGGCGCTAAAAGGGGAGGAAGAACGCATCAGCCGAGACTGAATTTCTATGACTAAACGTACCTTCGGTGTTATCGGACTAGCTGTCATGGGAGAAAATCTCGCTCTCAATGTGGAGAGTCGGGGTTTTCCTATAGCTGTTTACAATCGCACCGCCAGCAAAACTAAAGAATTTATGGAAACTCGCGCCGTCGGCAAGGATGTCAAGGCGGCCTATAGTTTAGAAGAATTCGTCCAAATTTTAGAGCGTCCCCGCAAAATTCTGGTCATGGTAAAAGCTGGCCCGCCGGTGGATGCCGTGATTGAACAATTAAAACCCCTTCTCGAAGAAGGAGATATGATTATCGATGGCGGTAACTCCCTCTACGAGGACACAGAAAGACGCACCCGCGACCTAGAATCGACCACTAAACTCGGTTTTGTCGGTATGGGAGTCAGTGGTGGCGAAGAAGGCGCTCTGCACGGTCCTTCCCTGATGCCGGGGGGTACAGAGTTCGCCTATCGGGAATTAGAGCCGATTTTAACCAAAATTGCCGCCCAAGTCGATGATGGTCCCTGTGTCACCTACGTGGGACCCGGGGGTGCGGGCCATTATGTGAAAATGGTTCACAATGGCATCGAGTACGGCGATATGCAGTTAATTGCTGAAGCCTACGATGTGCTGAAAAATGGTCTAGGACTAAGCAATCAGCAGTTACAGGAAACTTTCGCCGAGTGGAATCGCACCGATGAGCTTAATTCTTATTTAATTGAAATTACCGCCGATATCTTTAAGTATGTTGACCCAGAAACCGGTCATCATTTGGTAGATTTAATCTTGGATTCGGCGGGACAAAAGGGAACCGGACGCTGGACCGTGTTAAGTTCCTTGGAGTTGGGGGTGTCAATTCCGACTATTTATGCTGCGGTTAATGCTCGCGTGATGTCCGCTTATAAGGATGAACGGGTGGCAGCCGCCAAAGAGTTACCCGGACCTGGGGAAACCTATCCGGGGGATGCGGCACTATTTGTGAATAAGGTGGGTGATGCCCTTTACTGCTCGAAAATGTGTTCCTATGCCCAGGGTATGGCCTTAATCGCTAAAGCTTCTCAGGAGTTTAAATATAATATCAGTCTGCCGGAATCAGCCCGGATCTGGAAGGGCGGCTGTATTATTCGGGCCGGTTTCTTGGATAAAATTCGCAAAGCTTTTGCGGAAAATCCGGGCCTGCCGAATTTGTTGTTAGCACCGGAATTTAAGCAAAGTATCCTCGATCGCCAAGAAGCATGGCGTGAGGTGTTAGTCTTGGCTAATAAGTTGGGAATTCCCGTCCCGGCTTTTAGTTCTTCTTTGGACTATTTTGATAGTTATCGTCGGGCCAATTTACCGCAAAATCTCACCCAAGCACAACGGGATTATTTTGGCGCTCATACCTATGAACGTACCGATAAACCCAGAGGTGAGTTTTTCCATACGGAATGGATGGCTGAATCGTAAAGCTATCTAATATCTTCTCCCCTTTTTATTTCTGGTAAAAAGGGGAATTTTTTGGCTATCGGTCAAGAAATTTCGATAACCCTTGGGCAAATTGTTCGGCAGTCATGCTCCAACCGCGGTTGGCAGGGACTAAAAGAGAGCCGGTGCTGAGAAGTAAGTCCATAGTTGCCAATCGCTTCTAGGTGTTGAGCAGTGCCATAACCCTTGTGACGAGCGAGTCCATAATCGGGATAGCGTCTGTGCCAACGAGTAATTAAGTCATCGCGCCAGACTTTGGCCACGATACTAGCCGCCGCAATTACCGGGGATTGTTGATCTCCCTGAATTACCGCCTTTTGGGGGATTGACAAATCTTTAATAATGTGCTTGCCATCGACCCAGCAGAGACTGGGGGAAAGGGGTAATTTCCCGATAGCTCTGCTCATCGCCAGTAGGGAGGCATGAAAAATATTCAAGCGATCGATCTCTTTCACCGTAGCATAACCGATGCGACAAACAAAATCCCGTTGTATTTGCCGGCTCAACTTTTGCCGTTTTTGGGGGCTAAGTTGCTTACTATCCTTCACCCCCAACTCCCACAGCCGCGCAAAACCAGAGGGGACAGTGACCACTACCGCCGCCACCACGGGGCCAAATAAAGCCCCGCGCCCCACTTCATCGACACCGGCAATTAAGGGTTCTGCGCTCATGACTCATCGACAGTGGCGGAGGAACGACGACGACGACGACGCAGCACCGCGGTTTCAGCCTCTAGTTGTGGCTCCTCTGTCACCTCGGCGCTCACTGGTGTCTCTAAAGGAATGACTTCGCTCGGAAAAACTGGAGTTTCGGGCGTAAGCGGTTCGGGCGTAAAAGTCTCTGGCGGACTAACTTCTTGGCTGATTTCCTGACCAACTTCGCTAGTGGTGGAACGACGACGACGGCGCACCAAGGAACGATTTTCGGCTTCCTCGCCGGTTTCCGTCGCTTCTACCGGGGTGTCCTCGGCTTCTAGGGTAGGAGTCAAGGATATTTCAGGAGTGGCAAGCATTTCTGGGTTTTCCGCTTCTCTTTCCCCGGCCAGTTTCACGGAAACAATCACCGATTTCGGCTCTTTAAACTCCTTATCCACCAGAATCAGGGGAGAAATGCCCATTAAAGAATAAACTTCCTGTTCTACGGGGGTCATTTCCACGGAAACCCGCTCCCGTTCGCTGACGGGGATATTTTTGGCGGCGCTGGCATCTTCTCCCCGTTTCGAGAGACGGGCGGGGCGTTCTCGTTTTTCCTCAAAGCGTTGGGGTTCTGATTCCGGCTCGATTTCGTTGTTAACACCGTTAGTAGAGGCTTTTTCGCCCCGTTCCTCTTTTAGTAACAGTTCCGAGGGACGACGACGACGGCGACGGCGAGAATTATTAACCTGTTCTTGATAGTTGGGGTGGAAGGAAAGATCCATCCCTTGGACGTTTTCTTCGGCCTCAAATTCGGAGAAAACTTCTAGATAGGGTTCGGCAGCCGCAACGCTAGGAGCGCTCTTATCGGGTAGAACTTTTGTATTAGTCGGGGCGACGATAAAGGTTTCTTTTTCCGCGCGGCTAACGGTGGGGGTTTCTAGGGCGATGGCGTTGCCTTCTCCGGGTAGATGGGCTAAATGGCCCAGTCCGCCGCAATGGTCACAGGTTTTGCCGAATAATTCATAAATGTTTTTCCCCTGACGCTTACGAGTTAATTCCACTAACCCCAATTCCGATAATTGGGCAATCTGGGGCCGGGCCTTATCGCTTTTCAGGGCCTTATTAAACAATTCCAGCAGTTTCAACTGGTCGCGACGGGAATCCATATCGATGAAGTCCACCACCACCACACCGCCGATATTTCTCAAGCGCAGTTGTCGGGCGATTTCTGTGGCGGCCTCGCTATTAGTCCAGAGTACGGTTTCTCGGGACGTGGCCGAACGGGTAAAGGAACCGGAGTTAACATCAATTACCGTTAAAGCTTCCGTCGGTTCGATGATAATGTAGCCGCCGGAGGGTAAATCAACCCGGGGTTTGAGGGCCTCGCGAATGGCGGCGTTAACCCGGAAATAGTCGAGAATTGGCTGGGTTTCCCGATGGGAGTCGATATAAACCCCTTCGAGAGCTTTGCCGCCGCCCCAGTTCGTCAATTGCTGTTTAACTCGTTTTACCGCCACCGGGTTATCAACAACAATGCGATTGACATCGGCACTGTACATATCCCGCAAAACCCTTTGAATAAAGTCATCATCGCGGTTAAGCAGGGCCGGGGCGCGGCTGCTGACGGCCATCTGTTGGATGCTCTCCCACTGTTTTTGCAGAAATTCCAAATCCTCGATAATCGCTTCTTCCGCTTTGCCTTCGGCCTCGGTGCGTACCAGCAACCCCATCCCCGCCGGTTTGACCAAAATCGCTAAAGCTCGTAAACGGGAGCGCTCGTCTTCACTGCGGATGCGACGGGAAAGATTCACCCCGCGACCATTGGGCATCAATACCAGATAACGACCAGGGAGAGTGACATTTCCCGTTAGCCGCGGTCCCTTGTTGCCGGTGGGTTCCTTCATTACCTGTACCAGCACTTTTTGCTGGGGGGCCAGTAATTCGGTGATAGCACCGGCGGTTTTTTTCAGTCTTAAGGGGCCCAGGTCGGTGACATGGATAAAGCCATTGCGTTCCGCATCGCCAATATTGACGAAGGCTGCATCTATCCCGGGGATGACATTTTCTACTAATCCTAGATAGATGTCGCCCACCTGCTGATTACCTGTGGCCACAACTAATTCCTGAATTTGATCTTCCCAAAAAACAGCCGCTATATGGTGTTGTTCGGCTATGATTATTTGTTTTGGCATTCAATTTCCTCAATCTTTCGGTTTCAAAAGCGACGGACCATGGGCTATTTGTCTATGCTTTGAGGCTACTTCTGGAAATCTGGTCTTGTTAAGAAAGTTCTAAGAAGATGAGTCCGCATCGTTAAAGCCTCATCTTGATGTTCATCTGCCTCTCAGACGTGGGAACTGAGTCTTGGTTTCAGTTGTTAAGTCTGTTTGGCAACTGCCGGCTTGACCCACAATTAGGTAAGCACAGCCAGGAGACGAGATTTTCAATTAATCCCTGAGTCTTGCTCGATAACAGCATTTTTTATCCGTTTCCGCCAGTTCTGTCTATCAGAATCTAGGAAAAAAGGAGTTTTTGAGTTACTCCCCTCGGCAACAGGTTTCTGTGGAAGGGAAAATAGCGCACTTTTCGATTTTCCAAAAACCACGATTCTTTTAAGAAATGCTTTAATCGAGTCTTATAGACGACTATAACTCACTCGGTCACTCTCTGACAAGACGATGATCCCCTGACCAAGATAAATTTTTCGGGGTAAGAAAGGAGTCAGGGGCTATAATTCAGCAGTCAGGAGCAATGATAGGCAATAAAATAGACATAAAAAGCTATCTAGCTGACTTTTCAGGCTAAAATTCCCTTTTTATTCCCTTTTTGCTTTCTAAAGAATTAATTAACCCGCTAGTCTAGTTAGGATTATTCATGAGATGACCAGATTGACGGTTTCCTTAATCCCTTAATTCCTGTTCAGACAAGGCGATAACGTTCAAAACTCCCTGTAAATCGGCTTCTGACTCGATTTCTAGCAATTCTTGCAGGTAGGGACGATAACGGTATAGTCGATAACCTTTCCCCTCTAACCATCGGGCCACGGCTAAATTACTGCCTTGATTACCGGCAATATTTTCGTAGAGAATAATCGGGGAAAAACGCTCAATTAAAAGTTGACTACCTTCTAAAACCGGTAATTCGTGGCCTTCCGCATCAATTTTGAGTAAATCCACCCTTTCTAACTGATAGGTATCAATTAAACTATCGAGGGTAAAACAGGGAACTGGTTCGTAATTGTCTGACTTTAATTGGGTTGCATCGGTAACGACTTCATTTAATTCACTAGCTTGCTCAAGGGATAGATAAACATTTCCCCCTTGATTACTAGCCGCTCCTCGACAGGGATAAACCCAAGAAAATTGATTAACCCGACAGGTTTCTTCTAGTAACTGGATACATTGGGAAAAAGGTTCAATAGCGATAACTTTTCCCGTCTTACCGACTCGATGAGCGGCACTAAAAGTATAAACTCCGGCATTTGCCCCCACATCAATAACCGTCATTCCTTCCCTAATACTATGGCGCCAAAATTCCATTTCTGCTTCAAACCAATCCCCTTGGGCGAGTAAAACTCCCGTGACAAAACTGCGAAAACTTGCTTCTACAGCTAGGGTAATATCCCGATCAAAATCGAGATAGGTAAAGGGCTGATTTAGCTGTAAATTTGTCCAACTTTTCCCCGTTACTTTCGCTGTTTCTAACCAAAAATTAGCTAATTGTTGTTGTCCTAATCCCCGATAGGCTAAATAAAGAGCTTGCAAATTGTCAGCATCTTCCGGATCGAGATTAACGGCGCGATGGAGATGAAATAAACCTTCTAGCTGTTGATTAATTAATTTGGCGATACCTAATTGACGATTGAGATGACAGGAATTGGGGTTAACATGATTAGCTAATTCCAGAAATCTTACCCCATTTTGATTATAAAAAGCCAGGGATGAGCGATATAATATTTCTGTAGATAAAAACAAGGTCTGCTCGCTATAATTAGCGGTTTCCAATAAATCCCTTAATAACTCCTGTCGGTTATGGGCAGGAAAATAATAAATTAACCCCTGGGGATAATTAGCATTCACCGATGATAGCACTTGGACTAAAGCATTAAAAGCATTTTGTGCCGCTAAATCTCGATCGCCTACTAGATAATAAACTAGAGCTAAATGGGCAGTAGCAAGGGGATAAACCGCCATTTCTAGGACTCTTTGCAGAGATTGAAAAGCCATCTCCACATACATCGATCGCATTGGGGAATTTTCCGCTTCAATTAAAGCCATCACCGCACAGTTATGAAAATCTAAAGCCGTTTCTGGTTCATCCCAATTAGTAGATAGATTTTCTGCGATTAAAAACTCTCCATCCAGTGCCGGATTAATTGACTGGAGATACTGACGATAAAGCGCTAAATAATCACTCATAATCTAGTATGGCCTGCACCCATTTGGGCGGACGAGAAATCGGATTACCGAGGCGATCAAGAACTAATAACGCCACTAAATGCACGGCAAATAAGTATAATAAACTATTGACAAATATGCCCACAACTGCTACCGATTGCACTTGCAGCAGCGTCGGTTTAGCGAGAATCCCTAACTGGGTGAAAATCCAATCAATAAAATTAGTCGCTTGGGTAATCACATATAACCAGAGATTTTCGCCTAAAAGAATTGAAAACAGCCAAAAACGAAAGAATAAACCAAAAGCCCCCAACAGTCCCCCAGTCAAGATAGAAAATTCCCAGCGCGCACCCCGGCGCCAGCATAGCCCCAATTGTACCCCCATCAGGCCGTGGGGAATCAAAAAGACAATACTGCGAGTCGGTCCCATTAACACCGACAAAAGTAAACTGGAAACTAATGCTGTCATGCAAGCACAACGAGCGCCCCAACGTAAATAGGCCAAAGCGATAGGAATCGGGAAGAAAACCCTTAATAACGGTCCGAGGGGAAAATAATAATCAATTAACCAGATTAAACTGGTGGCACTGGCCAAAAAAGCCGTCTCCACCGTGATCAGGGTAGCGATAGACTTGAGAGGAGATGGTTGGATAGGTTTGGTAGTGGGTTTATCTAGGGGTTTCCCTTCTTCCCCCATGTCCACCCAATTGGTTTCATCTATTGTCTCTTCTGAGGATTGAGCGGGAGAATTAGCGTTAGAATCATTCATTCTATCAGTTATCCGGTGGTCGGGACGGGTTGGCCAGCTATTCTTAGCTTAGACTGGCGACTCCCAGTCAGACAAGAGGCAAAAGGGGGAATAAATAATCAGTCTTTAATAACTGGATTTAGTATCAGGTGTTAGGGGTGGGGGAATTTACGGAAAATTTCCCTGTTTTCACTGAAAAAAAACGGCTCTAAATAGGGTTTGCGGCAAAAAGTACGGGTGAATGAGTAGGTAGGGTGCGTTAGGAGCGCCACAATATTATTTAATTTACATTAATTACATAGGCGACGTAACGCACCAATATTATCCTAAATCCGTTGAGTAACCCACAGCAAAAAAGGGAATACATAATCAGTAGATCGTAGGTTGGGTTGAACGATAGTGAAACCCAACACTTTTAAATAATTGGGTTGGGTTTCGTTCCTCAACCCAACCTACGGCTCAAAAAAAAATCGACCCGCCTTAGATCGTAGGTTGGGTTGAACGATAGTGAAACCCAACACTTTTAAATAATTGGGTTGGGTTTCGTTCCTCAACCCAACCTACGG
>VYLF01000505.1_pt1 | contig 11798 bp, 10 predicted proteins | sample 5114371 | NCBI WGS metagenome assembly VYLF01 (sample SAMN12291773, study PRJNA351875) | freshwater metagenome | isolation source: freshwater lake | place: USA: Michigan, Kent Lake | collected 2013-08-15 | reverse complement strand
CACGACCTTTCCCGCAGCACGAAGAACGTGGATGCCCGGGACAAGCCCGGGCATGACGAGCTTGTGGCCCGAGCATCTTCAACCAACGCAATCTGCCATATGCGATGACCCTGCGCGTGCGGGGGAGGGCTGGGGAGCGGGCTGCCGCAGCAATGGGATTGTTGAGAATTGCAGAGGAAATCCCCGAGTGGTGAGAGCCCTCACCCGCCGCGCACGGGACGATGCTTCGCATCGCCCGGGGCGCGTCGGCCTCTCCCGCAAGCGGGAGAGGCGAAGCAAGCCCGCCTGTCCTATTTCTTCTTCGCCGGCCCGAAATCCGGCTGCCAGGCCACGTCCTTGCGGCTCGGCGCCGCCGCGATCACCTTGGTCTTGTCCTTCTTCGGCTTCTTGGTCTCGCGGTTGCCGCGTTGCTGTCCCTTGGCCATGTCGGTCTCCTTCGGCGGTGTGAAATCGTCGCGTCGGTCGGCGCGCGGCGCGCTGTCGCGCGGTCTGCCGCCGCGCACATCGATGTCGCGCGGCAAGCCTGCGCGCGCAGCTCTGTCTTGGAAGCGCGGATCGCTCCCTCACCGGCCGGTGCCGCCTGGAATGCGGTGATGCCATCGAGCCTACGCCTGCGCGCCCGCGATTGCGAGCGCTAAAGCGCGCGCGGCGAAAGCGCGCCGCAGATCCGTCATCACGCCTGACATGATCGCGCGCCGCCGCGCCTTGGCCGCACCTTGGCGGAACCGCGCCACGCCCGCACCCGCGCGGATAACGCTGGCTATTGCCGGGCAACAGGCGCATGGTCGGCCCAGCTGGCGTCGGTTGGGGCCCCTTCGTGCGAAAGGCAGGCGTGCATGACCATCCGCTCACGGCGTGAAACCGTCACCTTCCATCATCCCGCCCATATCCGCGGCATCGATCGCGATCTGCCCGCCGGCGCCTACGAGGTCGTCACCGACGAGGAGATGATCGAGGGCCTGTCCTTTGCCGCCTGGCGCCGCGTCGCCACCATGATCACGGTGCCGACGGGGGCCGCCGGCATCAGCGAGATGCTGTCGATCGGCTCGGTCGATCTCGCCGACGCGCAGGCCGCCGATGCGCAAGCCACCGATTTGCAAGGCGCGAACCGCGCGGCCGCCGACCGCAAGCCCGCGGTCGCGAGTGTTGCCCATGACTGACGTGCCGGTCGATCTCGACAAGCATCGCGGCATGGCGGCGCAGAAGGCCACCGATCTCCGCCGCGCCCTCGCCGACGTCGAAAACAACGTCCGCGAATTGCGCGAGCGGGAAGCCGATCTCGAGAACCGCATGATGACGGCGCCCGCCGCCTCCTGGCCCGAAGCCGCGGTGAAGGCGCGCTATCTGCTCAACCTCTACGCCGCCAGTCTCTCCACCGAAGACTCCCGCCACCGCGCCCTGGTCGCCGCCCTGTTCGACGATTTCGCGCGCCTCTCCGGCGAGAGCTGAGGCCGGGGCTGGCGCCAACCCATCCCCGTCGTCCCTGCGAAGGCCGGGACCCATAACCACCGAACCCAATGGTTGCGGTGACTTGAACGACAGCCATCTTCACCACACCCGACCGGGATCATGGGTCCTGGCTTTCGCCAGAACGACGGCCCGCTGAACGCCCCCCGATCACACCACCAAAGGCTCCCCATGAAACTCACCCCCGGCCGCTTCATCGCCCACGAACAGGACCGCGGCATCGTGCAGTTCTCGATGCAGGACGGCGCGCACGAGGTGCCTTGCGCCATCTCCACCTCCGCCCTCGACGACCTCGAACGCGGCCCGCGCGCGCGGCCCGGCGAACGCGAAGCCCAGTTCAACCGCCTGCGCGAGCAGATCGAGGCCTGCGCGGGGCGGAAGTATCAGGCCACGGAGTTCGAAGGGAGCCCGCCGGGGATCGTGCTGCGGAGCATCGATTTTCGGGGGTAGGCAATTCGCGCCGTGTGGTTTTGCCGAGCCCGGTTGGACGCGATCGCGTGCAATGAGCCGCGACGGGCGTCAAAAGGTGTCGCCGCAAAACAGATCCTCATCCGCACGGAACGCGCCCTGCGCGCGTCTCGAAGGATGGCCGCAAGGAAACGATCAGCCACGTTTCCCCGGACGTCGGCCCGGCCTCATGCCGCCTGGTCGAGTTCCTTCTCGTAGGCCTTGAGGCTTCCCTTCAGGACCTCTTCCAGCTTGCCGGCGCGCGAGCCGATCGCCGCGTTGGCGGCGCGGACGGCGGCCGCCGCGATCGCCTCGTCGCGGCTGAGCTTGTCGTGATGGAATAGCCATTTCGCCACGGTCGCCCAATCCCAGAGCGGGCTGTCGGACGTCACGCGCGCGACCGGCGCGGGAAAATGGCTGCTGCGCAATCCCTTGGAATATTGCGTCATCGCTGCCCGCGTCAGTCCGGTGCGCGCGGCGATGTCGCAGAGGCTGACCAGCGGATCGGGCTCGACGCGATCGACGCGGGCACCGGTGGCCTGTACGTCCCGCATCGCCGTGACGATGGCCTCGCTGATCGACGTCGCCTCCCGGGTGAAGTCGACGATGATGTGGCCCTTCTGGAAGGCGATCGCCGCGTCGTCGCAGCCGGCATCGCAGAAGCGCTGCTCGGAATCATCGGCCGCGGGATCGAGGCCCGAGGCGATGATGCTGAATTCGAATTTGGTCATGCGCATCTCCTGAATTTATTTTGGGATCAAGCTGGCGACGATACAGCTTCAGGATGTTGGATGTATTCTCGCTGATCTTGTTGCCGTGGGCGTCACAGCAGAAGATGATGTTTGTCACGTTGCGCCGAAATCCCTATTGCGGATCAGGAAAAGCAGAAAGTAGTATATACAACCTATGGATTAGATTGCGAGCGTTCTTTGCTCGTGATGCGGTTTCTCTGCAGTGCAACTTTTGGACGCCTATGCGCAAAAGCCTTCTAGACGCTCTAATTGAAAAGCCCCAGAGAGAGACCTCGGGCTCGGATACGTCTGCGCGATTTGACTACCAAAAGGGCTGGGCATTCTGTCAGATGCTTCGCCGGCACATGGAACAGGCCGATTACCTTGTGGCGTTCGAATTCCATGACGATGTTCTTTTTCTCACGCCCAGCGAATCTCCAACTAGCGCCGAGTTCTTCCAAGTCAAAACCTCGAGCTCGGCAAAGCCTCGAAAGGTTTCGAGCCTGCTTCTTCGCCCGAAAGGGACGAACTCAATCTTGGGAAAGATGTTTCTGAATTTTGATGGCTTGCTGGCTGAGCATAAGGTGCAAGTTATTCTCGTTTCAAATGTCGCTTTCGAGTTTGCAGGCAGCGATATCTCCGCGAGTGAGCTTCCAGCACTCTTTCGCACCAAGATCGTTGAAAAACTAAAGGAAGAGATTCCGACCTTTATTGAAGACCAAGTCGAGCAGCTCCACTTTGTTGTTAGCGGCGTGTCGATTGAAGCTATGAATAGCTATTTGCATGGAGAAGCCATGGAGCTGTTCAATGTTCGTTTTGGCGAAGGGCATGGATATAACGTGCACAGCTGGGTGCGGCTGTTACATAGTGAGATCAAGAGAAAGAACGACTATGCGTCTGATAACATCAAGTCCATTGACGACTTGATATTGAGGAAGTGCATTCGGAAAAGCACAGTAGATAATAGTCTTGAATTGCTTTCGACTCAAAAGCGAACTGCACCCGATCTAAGTCTTATCAACGGCGAGCTGAAAGACGCAGGCTGGAGTTCGCAAGCCTTGATGAGAATGGGGAAGAAAATGCCTCAGGCAGTTGCGGATTATACCGACTCGATAAATCTAGTCGCGCGCGAGCTTGTGGAGCGCCTTGAGAAGCTCTTCGATTCAAGTCCAGATAAAGATCTCTCGAAATTCATTGAGTTGGCCGAACAGGATCTTCAATTTTCCCTAAGTGCTCCGTACGATCTGGCCTACCTACGGGCCCTTAGCGTCGTTGTTTATCATGAAAAAATTTAGATTTCGGCAGCTCATTCGAAATCTGCGCAAGGGCCGCGTTAATGACAAGCTTAGTCTTCAAAGAGGTTTTGATCCTCTCAAAAGTCGAAAAGAAAGCGAGAAAGGAGACGTTCGACTCGAAGATCAATCTGATCACGGGCGAAAATGATGTAGGGAAATCTACTCTAATAAAAAGCTTGTATCACACATTAGGTGCTGACGTTCCAGGACTTCAAAACGCGCGGTGGAAGAAAGCGCATCCAATATACTGCGTTCGCTTCGAGCTGAGGGGCGTAGACTATACGGTAATTCGTGATGAACGATACTTCGGCGTGTTCGATGCCGATGGGAAGCTGCTGGGGAAGTTCGCGGGGATCTCGGGTAAGAGAGGAATATCTCAATTCTTAAATCCTCGGCTCGACTTTCGCGTCGAGCTCGAGCGGGCTGAAGATGGTAAGCTCGGAGCTGCCGGTCCCGCTTTCTTTTTTCTTCCATTCTATGTCGATCAGGATGAGGGGTGGACCAAGAGCTGGGCGTCATTCAACGGCCTGCAGCAATTCAATAAGTACCGAAAGAGTATGCTTGAGTATCACTTGGGAGTTCGATCTCAGTCTTACTACGATGCAAGAAGGCGTCAGGTCGAACTTATAGATGAAAAGACTATCGTTTCTGCCGAAATCGCAACTCTGAACACAGTGAGAGAATCATACCAGAAGAGAAAGGCACATCGGCAAATCGATCTCGATCCTTCGGTGTTCAGGAAAGAGGCCGAGGAACTCGTTGACCGCTACAACGAAATTTACGGTCGACAGCAGAGCGTGGGGCAAGAATTAAAAGACGTCAGAAACGAACGGCATAGTATCGAGAATGAGATTGCTGTTCTTCAGCAAGCAATCCGAGAGCTCGACGCCGATTATGTATATGCGGAAGATCCAGCTACGTCAGATCCAGTGCTGTGCCCAACCTGTGGGACAGGGATAGCTAACTCAATAGTCGAGCGATTCGGTATCCTCGACGATATTGATCTTTGCTACGATCTCACGGATCAAAGAAGGAAGAAGCTGCTCGATTTGCAGGATCAGCAAACTGCTATCGAGCTTAGATATCAAGTAGTCACGGCTGAGCTCGCCCCACTAGAGGAAATTCTGAAGCGAACGCGCGAGAAAGTGACATTCGCCGAGTTCGTGGCGGCCGAGGGTATGAAGGAGATTCTCACATCGCTGTCTCAGGACATCAATGACTTGGCGGCGCGTGAAGAGGAAATTTGGGCAAGTCTCACAAAGCTCGATGAAGATTTAAAGCTGGATTCAAAGCGGAAGCGAGAAATAAACGAATATTATCAGGCTCGAATGAAGGAGTTTTTGGGAAAGTTGAACGTTAACGTACTGTCGACCGATGATTACAAGACCTTCGATAGGCAGATCAAGGTCAATGCATTGGGGAGCGACTTGCCTCGCTCGTTACTGGCGCAGCAGCTCGCATATCTTCACACGATGAAGGTTTTCAATCCTGCTACCATTTGTCCTTTGGTTATCGACTCGCCACTTCAGCAAGAGCAGGATCGGCACAACGCCGGGGCCATTTTTAATTTTATCTTTTCCAGAGTGCTCCCGGAGCAGCAGCTCATATTGGGCACTTTGCACTTCGATGAGGTTCCGAAGGAGCTAATTCCACCGGGTGCGAAGAGAATACACTTGACGGAGGAGCTGCACTTGCTGCGGGAGGATGAATATTCGAATGTGCTAGGACATATTGGTGAGATGCACGAGCAAACATTGGCCACTGACTAGACAATAAAGGAAAGCTCCTTTTCTGCTTTTGATGGTGTGCCTTCAGCTTTGCGTCTCTGTTTCTGCGAGCAAAAATGACTGAGCCGGTCAAGATTGAGAAGTTCTTTTGTAACTCTTGCAAGCAAAAGACAAGACACTTTGTCCGTGCAGAATACTCAAAGACGGACGGGGGCGATGACTATAGTCCGGTTGCTTTTACGCAGCGGGTTCTGATCGTTGAGTGCTGTGGTTGCGAATACCTAGCGCTTGTTAAGCTGACAAATTGTTCTGAAGACGTTGAGTACGAATATGATCCCGAGTCTGGAGCGCCGATCGCGATTCCAAATTGGGATCAGATGATCTACCCGCCTGTTACGTATCGTGTAGCGCCAGCTTGGTTCGAAGATCTTCCCGATCCGACTCTTCGCGAGATCTCGGCGGAGATATACAAGTCACTCCAGACTGGATCACATTACCTCGCCACGTTCGGTTCGCGTACCTTGATCGATCGCCTAATCGTGCTGACGGTGGGCGACAAGGGCAATTTTACCAAGGGGCTTACAGCCCTACGTGATGAGGGAAAAATCTCGCAACACGAGCGCGATATCCTAGAGCCTGTCTTACAAGCTGGACATGCAGCCGCACATCGAGGCTGGGCTCCCACGAAAGATCAGTTGGCGATCATTCTTGATACAGTCGAGGGGTTGTTGCATCGGCTTCTGGTGTTACCAAAACTAGCTGAGGAACTGGAGGAGGCTGTTCCTTCCAGAGGCGGAGCAAAAGCTAAGCAGGTAGCGACGCTCTCCAATATGAAGGCAAAGCTAGACGCGGCTTCCATGGATTTGCGAGCGCTGTATGAAGAACTGGTGGCTAAATTGAAGACTCTTGGGGATGACGTGACAGTACATCCGCAGAAGCACTACATGGCATTTCGGCGTAGGCGAAATTTTGCGTCGGTTCAGGTTTACAATCGAAAGAAGGTCGTGCGCGTCTATCTCAATCTTGATCCGGATGAGTACAAAGAGAGTAATTTAGCGATACGAGATGTTCGTCAATTGGGACATTTCGGCAGTGGCGATCTTGAAATCACCATTCACAACAAAAGGGATATTGAGGCGGCGGCGGGTCTATTCAAGGCAAGTTATGACGCCTCTTGAAGTTGGGAATTACAACAATCTCCAAAACAAAAACGGCCGGATCTTCCGATCCAGCCGTTCCACAAACTCTGATCTCTCCAAGCCTACGCCGTCAGGCGCAGCCTCGGGCCGCAGCTAACCTTCGTTAGCTCGCCTTCTTCTCCGGGGCCGGCGTCGGGCCGACCTTCTTCTGGATGGCGCGCTTGAGCTCGAGGGCGCGCGGCGACAGGGCGTCGGCGTTGGCCTTGAGCAGGAAGGTGTCGAGGCCGCCATTGTGGTCGACGCTCTTCACCGCGTTGGTGGAGACGCGCAGGCGCACGTTGCGGCCCAGCGCTTCCGAGATGAAGGTCACGTTGACCAGGTTCGGCAGGAAGCGGCGCTTGGTCTTGATGTTGGAGTGGCTGACCTTGTGGCCGACGAGGGGGCCCTTGGCCGTCAGTTCGCAGCGGCGAGACATCTTGCAAAATCCTTGTCCTGAGCCCCAAAGGGTTGCGGCCGCCATTCGGGGCGCCACAGGGGCAAATTCTTTCGTCCTTGCAGGGAGCGGCGGACGTATAGGGGGGAAGGGGCGGACAGTCAAGGATTTGGGGTGGGATTTGGGGTTGCCGCCTGGGCGGTGCGCTTCCTCCCCCGCGCGCGGGGGAGGGTCGGGGAGAGGGCTCTCTCATCTGGGGGGCTTCCGCGGGTGCGCCCGAGAGGAGAAAGCCCTCACCCGCGCGCGGGACGATGCTGCGCATCGCCCTGAGCGCGCGACCTCTCCCGCAAGCGGGAGAGGTCGGGGCCCGCGGCAAGACCTCGGACAATCACGAAAACGGCAGTGTTTGCCACACCTTATCATCACATAAAGGGCGTATTCACCGCTGAAAAGCGGACGCTGGTTCCGGGCGGTTCTGCTCGGATAGATTGTCTGCCGGCCGTTTTGCCTTAAGTAACAAGCGCATCGCGCTTCGAATGGATCGTTTCGTGCTCACCTCGCTGCCTCATCTGCCCCGGCCCGGGTCGGCCGGCCGGCTGGTCCTCGCCGCCCTGTGCGGGCTGGCGATGGCGTGGGAGGCCGCGCCCGCGGCGGCGCAGGGCAAGCTCGAGGCGCAATATGAGGCCTCGCTGGCCGGCATTCCGGTCGGCCGCGGCGCCTGGAACATCGAGATCGGCGACGACGTGTTCGCGGCGGCGGCGAGCGGCGGCACGTCGGGGCTGCTGAAATCCTTCACCGGCGGGTCCGGCACCGGCGCCAGCCAGGGCCGCATCGTCGGCGGCGCGCTGGTCGCCACCGGCTACCAGGCCTCCACCACCACCCAGAAGAAGACCGAGGAAATCCGCATCACGCTCGACAAGGGCAATGTGAAGGAGTTCTCGATCCTGCCGGAGCCGCCGGTCGATCCCGATCGCATCGTCGTCACCGACGCGCATCGCCGCGGCGTGTGGGACCCGATGACGGCCTCGCTGCTGCGCGTCGCCGGCACCGGCGATCCCGTGACGCCGGATGCCTGCCACAACGGCGCGCCGGTGTTCGACGGCCGCATGCGCTACGATCTCAAGCTCGATTTCAAGCGCATGGAGAGCGTCAAGGCCGAGAAGGGCTATCACGGCCCGGTCGTGGTCTGCGCGCTGTATTTCGTGCCGGTCGCCGGCTACATCCCGGATCGCCCGGTGATCAAATATCTCGCCGCCCAGCGCAACATCGAGATCGCCTTCGCCCCCATCGCCGGCACCCGCATCCTGGTGCCGTTCTGGGTCAAGGTGCCGACCCCGCTCGGCCCGGCCATGCTGGAAGCCACCAGCTTCATCACCTCCGCCCAGCCGCCCAAGGTCGCCAAAACGCAATAGGGTTCGGGCCGCGCCCTCCGCCTCTCCCGCGTGCGGGAGAGGCCGACGCGCCCCGGGCGATGCGAAGCATCGTCCCGCGCGCGGCGGGTGAGGGCTCTCACCCCTCGGGGATGTGCGCAGCAAGTCTCGACAGTCCCATCGTGGACGCACGGCGGGATTAATCAGCCCCATCAGAGACCTGAGTGGCTTTTCGCCCCGCCGACCCCGGCGCGAATTCTGACTTTGCATGGGGTTGTTTTTGGAGCTCGCTTCCGCGCCGACGCCTTCCCGGGAATCCATTTGACTCTTCCCCGATTCTGATTCGACTCGGCGCCGTCCCCAACTTAACGCTTTCCGCCCCTCCGCCGCCGCTTGTGCGGCCGGCCAAAACTCCATCTAGTGCACAACCAGCACGAGTCCCGCGACATGTTGCGGGGAACGGAACGGGACTCCGGGGGGAGTCAGCGATTCGGCCGCGATTCGTTCCCACCCCGTTCCGAAGCTTAAGAGAGGCGGAAAAAGCGTCGCAAAGTGAGACAGTTGCGGGAGGTTGGGGGAGCGGGGCGCCACCCCGACGGCGTCATCGCCCGGTCAAGCCGGAGCATGACAGCGGAGGGAGGTCGCCGGCACCTGCGTTCGGAGACATGGTGGACACATCCCCCGCCACAACAGCACTGACATTCGCCTCAATCGCCATTACCTAATCGGTCAGATGCCTTTTTCCTCCTCCCCCTTCGGGTCCGATCGTGTTCCTGGCGCCGGCGTCACCGCGGTGCTCGGCCCGACCAACACCGGTAAGACCCATCTCGCCATCGAGCGCATGCTGGCGCATTCGTCGGGCCTGATCGGCCTGCCGCTGCGGCTGCTGGCGCGCGAGGTCTACAACAAGATCGTCGCGCGGATCGGCCCCGAGGCGGTCGCGCTGGTGACAGGCGAGGAGAAGATCAAGCCGAAGAACCCGCGCTACTGGGTCTCGACCGTCGAGGCGATGCCGCGGGATCTCGACGTCTCCTTCCTCGCCGTCGACGAGATCCAGATCGCCTCGGACCTCGAGCGCGGCCACGTCTTCACCGACCGCATCCTCAACCGCCGCGGCCGCGACGAGACGCTGCTGCTCGGCGCCGCCACGATGCGGCCGATCATCGAGCGGCTCTTGCCCGGCGTGTCCATGATCACGCGGCCCAGGCTGTCGCAGCTGGAGTTCGCCGGCGACCGCAAGATCACGCGCCAGCCGCGCCGCACCGCCATCGTCGCCTTCTCCGCCGACGAGGTCTATGCCATCGCCGAGCTGATCCGCCGCCAGCATGGCGGCGCCGCCGTGGTGCTCGGCTCGCTCTCGCCGCGCACGCGCAATGCGCAGGTCGAGATGTTCCAGAACGGCGACGTCGACTATCTCGTCGCCACCGACGCCGTCGGCATGGGCCTCAATCTCGACGTCGACCACGTCGCCTTCGCCTCCGACCGCAAGTTCGACGGCTACCAGTTCCGCCGCCTGACGCCGTCGGAATTCGCGCAGATCGCCGGCCGCGCCGGCCGCGCCACCCGCAACGGCACCTTCGGCACCACCGGCCGCTGCGAGCCGTTCGAGCCCGAGCTCGTCAACGCGCTGCAGAACCACACCTTCGATGCCGTGAAGGTGCTGCAATGGCGCAATGCGAAGCTCGACTTCTCCTCGCTCGGCGCGCTGCAGGTCTCGCTCAACCTCGCCCCCGGCCACGAGGCGCTGACGCGCGCGCCGGTCGCCGAGGACATGCGCGTGCTCGACCACGCCGCCCGCGACGGCGAGGTCCGCGACATGGCCCATGGCAAGGCCGCCGTGGAGCGGCTGTGGGAGGCCTGCCAGGTCCCGGATTATCGCAAATTGTCGCCGGCCGCCCATGCCGAGCTCGTCACCACGCTGTACGGCTTCCTGATGCAGAAGGGCCGCATTCCCGACGCATGGTTCGCCGCGCAGGTGACACAGTCCGACCGCATCGACGGCGACATCGACACGCTGTCGGGCCGGATCGCGCAGATCCGCACCTGGACCTTCGTCGCCAACCGGCCGGACTGGCTCGCCGACCCCGATCACTGGCAGGGGATCGCGCGGGAGGTCGAAAATAAATTATCGGATGCGCTCCATGAACGCTTGACTGAGCGTTTCGTTGATCGCCGGACCAGTGTATTGATGCGCCGCCTGCGGGAGAACACGAGCTTGAATACGGAAATCGGCAAGACCGGCGAAGTCATCGTCGAAGGCCATGTCATCGGCCGCCTCGATGGCTTCACCTTTGCACCGGATGCGGCGGAAGCCGGCTCGGATGCGAAAGCCTTGCAGGCTGCGGCGCAGGCGGTGCTCGCCGGCGAGATCAACGCGCGCGCCGAAAAACTGGGCAATGCGCCGGACGAGCAGTTCGTGCTGACCTCCGAGGGCATCATCCGCTGGACCGGCGATGCAGTGGCGCGACTGTCTGCCGCAGAGGACGCGCTGCATCCGCGCATCCGCATCATCTCCGACGAGCGCCTGACCGGCGCCCCCCGCGACAAGGTGCAGGCCCGGCTCGAGCTCTGGCTCAAGACCCATATCGAAAAGCTGCTCGGCCCGATGTTCGAGCTCTCCAGGGCCGAGGACGTCACCGGCATCGCGCGCGGCATCGCCTATCAGCTGGTCGAGGCGCTCGGCGTGCTCGAGCGGCCGAAGATCGCCAACGAGCTGAAGGATCTCGACCAGCCCTCGCGTGCCACCTTGCGGAAATACGGCGTCCGCTTCGGCGCCTATCACATCTATTTCCCCGGCCTCCTGAAGCCCGCCGCGCGTGCGCTGGCGGCGCTGCTCTGGGCGCTGAAGCAGGACAATGTCGATCTGTCGGCGCTGTCGGGCGCGCAGCATCTGGCCTCCTCGGGCCGCACCTCCTTCCCGGTCGACAAGCAGCTGCCGCGCGATGCCTATCGCGTGCTCGGCTACAAGCAGGCCGGCGAGCGCGCCGTGCGCGTCGACATCCTGGAGCGGCTCGCCGACCTCATTCGTCCGGCGCTGGCCTGGCGCGACAATTCGCCCGGCGAGAAGCCGGCCGGCGCCTTCGACGGCCGCGGCTTCGTGGTGACGCAGGCGATGACCTCGCTGACCGGTTCGGCCGGCGAGGATTTCGCCTCGGTGCTGCGCGCGCTCGGCTATCGCATGGAGAAGCG
>VYLF01000501.1_pt1 | contig 11881 bp, 7 predicted proteins | sample 5114371 | NCBI WGS metagenome assembly VYLF01 (sample SAMN12291773, study PRJNA351875) | freshwater metagenome | isolation source: freshwater lake | place: USA: Michigan, Kent Lake | collected 2013-08-15 | reverse complement strand
CAGCGCAGCCTCGCTGGGCAGGCGGCTAAACATGTGGCGATATGTTTGATTCCCTCTGGATCGACTAAGATTGATTAACTAAAACCATCGAAACAATCTATCCCAATCCAAACAAACACAGACATCATGCGATTACTCCTGGCTGCACTCTCTGCGATTACAGCTTTTTTCAGTGGTAGCCTACATGCTCAAAGTTTTGACTTGGACAATTTGGCTGCCGACCTCGAGACACAACGCAAGAAGTGGAAACTACCCGCCGTTGGCGTTGCTATCGTCACGAACGATTCGCAGCCTGCCCTAGAGGTAGCTGGAGTGCGAAAGGTTGGTGCAGATGACAAAGTGACGAAAGAGGATTTATGGCACATTGGATCGTGCGGCAAAGCAATGACTGCTACGATGATCGCGAGATTGGTTCAATCAGGAACTCTACGGTGGGAGCAAACGCTGGCTGAGACGTTTCCTGAATTGAAGGATGGTATGAGCCAAACGATTCAAGAAGTGAATCTCGTGCAGTTTTTATCCCACACTAGCAGCTTAGATGCTAATTTCGAAACAAGCGCCTACACACAAGAAAACGATCTCACGGCAGCGCGATATCGAGTTGTACAAGACGCGATCAAATCAAAATTCAAAAGAAAACCTGGAGAGTTTCACTATTCCAATTGGGGATACACTGTGGCTGCCGCTGTGGCCGAACGGGCATCCGGCAAATCATGGGAAACCCTGATGAAAGAAGAAGTGTTTGAGCCTTTAGGGATGACGACTGCCGGTTTTGGCGGAACGGGCACCGTTGGCAAAATCGATCAACCGTGGCCACACAATACGTGGGGATTACCCGTTTCATCCAATGGACCCGGAATGGATAATGTCCCTACGATGGGTCCGGCAGGCACGATGCACATGACCATTCGTGATTGGGGCAAATTCATTTCGGAGCATATCCGTGGAGGTCGTGGTGAAAGCACATACTTAAAACCAGAACAATTCGCGATGCTACACAAACCAGTTGCAGAGGAATATGCGCTCGGTTGGGGAGTTCTCCAGAGGGACTGGGGCGGACGCGTGTTATCGCACTCCGGCGACAACACAATGAATCACGCAGTAGTTTGGATATCCCCAGAAAAGAACTTTGCTGTTTTAGTAGCAACCAATCGTACCAGCACAGAAAAAGCAGTCGACTCATTCTGTGGAAGCCTGATCAAAGCATGGTTGGCGAAACGAGAGCAATAGTTTCACAGCCCACATTAGCGATATGGCCGCGAGCCCTCCGGTTAGGCACCCAACCCGCTAAGCTACTAATCAGTACTGGAAATCGCACCGAAAAGTTTACATTCCTACGCAAACTCTACTTTGGCAAATTCTCCAACCCGACACGAGCGCAATAGTCACCGAACGCCTCGTCCCCTTGCCGATCCTGCTTAAATCCAACAAATAATGGCTTCAAACACGTAACCAATTCTTCAAGCGGAATAAGATCTTTGTAAATGAAATTAAGCCTTGTTCCCAAACGGCTACCACCTACAAAAACGGTGTACTTACCCTTGGCTTTGCCGACAAAACCGATATCGGAATTGTAGGGTCGGGCACATCCGTTGGGACACCCGGTCATGCGAACGGTAAAGAGTTCTTTATCCAACCCCATTTCGGCTAGTGTCTTCTCAAATTCATCCATAACCGTCGGTAGCACCCGCTCACTCTCGGTGATCGACAAACCACAAGTTGGCAAGGCTACGCACGCCATCGACCAACGCCTTACGTTGGAGATCTCCTCGGAAAGAGGCAATCCACGTCGCTTGATCAACATCGAGAGCTTTTCACGATCTTTGTCTTCGATATTGCAAAACAAAATGCTCTGATGTGCGGTCAATCGAATCTCGGGATTGATTTCGGAGCAAATGTCACGAAGAGCCTTTTTCCAAGCTCGATTTTCGTTGTCGTAGAGCCGACCGTTTTCAACATTGAAACCATAGAACCATCGACCATCCCCCTGTTGATCCCAGCCGATATGATCGTTGTGCTCATGAACATCGTCCGGAGTGCAATCAGCTAGCTTGGATCCGTAGTACTCTTCAACTCGTTCGCGGAACCACTCGATGCCCCGATCATGAACAAGATACTTTAGTCTCGCTCGCTTACGATCATCGCGATAGCCAAAGTCTCGCTGTACCTTTACAACCGCTTCACCAACACCTATCGCTTGTTCCTTGGTCACAAACGCCATGCGTGTTGCCAAGCGAGGAAACGTCTTCTTTGCACTTGGGGTAACACCGAGGCCCCCGCCGACGACAACGTTATAACCGATGAGCTCGCCGTCCCGGACCACTCCGATATACCCTAAACAGTTGGTGTAGACATCGGTGCAATTATCATCTGCGAGAGCAATTGCAGTCTTAAACTTTCGAGGTAGATAAACCTTACCATAGATTGGTTCGAATTCCTCGTTGCTACCACCCTCCAATGTTTCGGCGCCCGTTTCAGGGTCTTGGATCCATAGCTCATAGTAAGCCTTGGTCCTAGGAGCCAAATGCATCGCCAAGTCATAGGCAAGCTTCTGAAGTTGCGGCCGGATGCCGTCTGTGTAGGGAGCAGGGCAAGCCATCACGTTTCGATTGACGTCGCCACATGCGGACAAAGTGCTCAGTTGAACTTCGTTGATCCGTTTGATGCATTCTCTCAAATCGGACTTAAGAATGCCGTGCAGTTGTAGCCCTTGTCGTGTCGTTACCTTGAGAGTGGTATTCCCGATAGTGTCACATAGATCCAAGTGTGCAATGAGTTGATCGCTGGTCATGATCCCGGCTGGAATACGACTGCGTACCATAAAGCTGTATGCTTTTTCGCTTTTTCCCTCGGCAGTTTTGTTGCGAGCTTCACGGTCATCTTGTTGGTAGGTGCCATGAAACTTGAGCAACTGCAAATCGTCTTTTCCGAAGTGGTCGCTGTCGGTTTTGAGCTCCGCTGCGATGGTTCCTCTCAAGAAACGACTCTCGGCTTTGATTCCTTCGACGGGACTGAGCTTTTCTGGTGCGCCGGTATCTGACATCGATGATCTGCTTTGACGATGAAAACGGGGAGAAGAATGCAAACTTATTCTGCGAAGAGGGAAATGGTCCTCGACGCAATGACTATCTCAAGAATATAACAAAAGGACGTTTCGCCGATATCCCGAAACGCATTTCGAGACCTCTTACGACAACAGAACTATGACCGCACGAGTACTGGACGGGAAAACGATTGCCCTCGAGATTCGCAAAGAAATTCAAAGCGAAGTCAGCGACTTTATTGCGAAAACAGGTGTCGTACCTTGTTTGGCTGCCATATTGGTGGGGGACGATCCGGCCAGCCAAGTCTACGTGCGAAACAAAGAGATTGCTTGCGAAAAAGCGGGAATGAAAAGCAAGCTATTGCGTCTGAGTGCCGACACTTCAACCGACCAACTCTTGGCCGTATTAGATGAACTTAACAGTGATTCATCTGTTCATGGGATTTTGGTGCAGTTGCCGCTACCGAAACAGATCGACGAGCGTCGGGTGCTAGATCGAGTATTCCCCTCCAAAGACGTCGATGCATTTGCTCCCGAAAACGTTGGGCTGATGTCACAAGGTCGCCCAAGATTTCTGCCTTGTACGCCTCATGGAGTGATGCAGTTGCTGCATCGGTGTCAGATTGAAACGACCGGCAAAGAGGTCGTAGTTATCGGACGCAGTGACATTGTTGGTAAGCCACTAGTTAGCATGTTGCTTCAACGTTCTGGTCCATGCGGTCCCACAAATGCCAATGCAACCGTTACATGCGCCCACAGTCAATCAAACGATCTAACAAGCGTTTTAATGCGAGCCGACATTGTCATTGCCGCAATAGGTAAAGCGAAGTTCATAACAGCGGAAATGATCAAACCTGGCGCGGTTATGATTGATGTCGGGATCAATCGATTGGGTGACAGCATCGTTGGTGATGTCGATTATGACGCTGTTAAAGAGGTCGCGAGCGCTATCACTCCAGTCCCCGGGGGTATCGGCCCGCTAACCATCGCCATGCTTCTTCGCAACACGCTTGAAGCCGCAAAATCGTTTAACCGCGTGCCCAGCGGGCCTCGCTGAATTTTCCAACTCAGCCCTCATAGCGCGCGTCAACTTGCGATCACCTACAGGTTGTATTGAATTTCCTACAACGAACAATCAGCCCGAGGCGTTGCCAACGCGATTCAGCGAAACTTGATTCGTCAACCAGTTAAGCACTTTTCTTGTTGTACCATTCAGATACGGAATCCGCCGCAGCGTCGAGTTTAGTAGCAGCTTTATTGTAGAGCTTGCTTGCACTAATCGTCTTCTGCTTCGCCCACAAGTTTAATTGTGTCAAATTGCTCATGTTTTCAGATTTGCGAAACATCAAACCGTCTTTCGGACGCAATTCGAAATGGCTTTGTGCAATCAACATTTCTGAATCAGTAAGCAAGTCGAATATTGCACCCGATCGCCTCAAATACTCGGTATCTGCCTGAAAGGTTGGCGAAGTAAAAGGAACTAGATGCCGAGAGATGGTTGATAGGGAAGCATTGAGTACGTAATAGGCGCCAACGAGAGGGCTAATCTTAAATATGTTTCCATCGATTTTCGTGACCGTCGCAAGATAACGTTCTAGCTCGTTGGCCTGCTTAACCTGATTCGCAATCTTCACGATGCAGTCCATGGTGTCTTTGATTGCTTTAGCACACGCGGCGAATCGTGCGACAGGCTGGCCTGGAGGACACAATAATGCGGCAAGATTGAGACCGGCTGTTCCTGCCATCATCGCTGCTTGCTTCTTTTGCTCATGTAGATACTCTTGCTGCCATATTTTGATGGCGGATACAGCGGATTTGGCATCCCCAGTCGGTAAGGCGTTTTCAATTGTTTGTACCGAACTATATCGATTAGACATCTTGTAAATGGCTATTAGTTTTGCCCCGACTGAAGCGAAGCTCAATGCAACGTCGATGCCCGGAATATTCGACACCACGAAGTTAATCTGCGAGGCCAGCTTTGGCATTGCCGCATCTAGTATTCTTTGAATTTGGGAATAGTTTGGAATCTGTATTAGCTTCCCATATCCGAAACAGGCTGCAATCAAGGACTCTGCTTGCTTAAGTGCCGCAAACCCTGAACCAATCGTAGCAGAATCGCCGACTCCATCGACCGTGTGCTCCCAATCTAACCCGCGTAGGAAGACTCGTGCTCCCTGGAACAAATTGGTGGCCTGCTCGTTCTCGAGTTCTTCGAGGTGCCTGAAAGCCTCGATTAGCTCTAAATCACGTGGGCTTGTCGCTAATTCTTTTTTCAGTTTACCGAGACGGTTATGGAGCTTGGTAACAGTCCGCATATGATTTCGCCGACTACTTTCCCATGCCCCCTCTTCTCTAGCCCAGTTGTTGAACGCCGTATTCACAACATCGTAAGCGCTCTTCTTCAAGCCTTTTCGGACTTGGGTTAGATCGTTGATCTTGTACCCTTTTTCAAATCGATGGTTTGCTTCTTCTTCAACGAACGCGATTTCGATCGAGATTTGTTCCGCTAGTTTGACCGCCTCATCCAACTTCTTAAGCGTTCCGCTTCTCCAACCTACTGATACGTGAGTACATTGAATCCACTCATCGTAGGAAATCAGAAACTCTTCAATCTCTGGCACCAATTCAAAACCATCTTCTCCCGTCACGTCTGAGGAATCCACAACGAATCGGTGCGAACCTGAGTTGGATGGTAACCGTGACATCTTGCAGAGATTGCTTTCTTGGAAAAGTGCTAGCCACGAGTCGCCTTTGCAACTTAAAGGGATGTGCGTTGCTTGCTCTCTTAGTTGGCTCAATACTAAACAATACATCTTCCGGTCAACTTCGATCCGCAGTTATCAATAGTGCTAGCAATCCGTCAAGTCCTCCGATAGCACGTACTTGAAATGACTAAATCACCCTTCTCGACCAGTCGCTTCAGGTAGCGAAGCGATCGTCATTCAGCGTTCACTGAAAGACAGTTCTAACACGGACATGGATGCTCAACACGTGGCGATGCCCGCGCGGTTAATTGAGACAGCTGCCAGTAGAATCTCCACCCATCAACTCACTGGGAATTAACGGAAACTACACGGAAACGTATTAATTGCTTGATAGATTCGCAGCTGTAACTGGAACGATTGTTCCGGAATCAATTTCTCACTACTGGCGAATACAACATGCGACGCACCGCTTTTACACTAGTCGAATTATTAGTCGTTATCGCAATCATCGGTATCTTGGTCGGACTGTTGCTACCAGCAGTTCAAGCGGCCCGCGAAGCGGCACGTCGGATGTCTTGTCAAAACAATCTCAAGCAAATTGGACTGGCTCTTCACAACCATGAATCCTCACGCCGCAATATTCCTCCTTTGGGCAACTACAACGAATTCGGCAGTTCCGTTTATTGGAGCCTGCATACCAAACTGTTGCCGTACTGCGAACAAGCCTCACTCCAAAACCTCATCGATTTCTCGAAGCCAATTAACCAACAGCCTCACGTCGCAAAAGTTCGCGTCCCTTACCTGCTCTGCCCAAGTGAAATAAACGACCGCCAGCGCCCTGATGGGCCAACCTTTATTCACTACCCACTCAATTACGCGGGCAATTCTGGCGAATGGTACATTTACCAACCTCCTCAAGATCGTGGAACGGGAGTCTTTCTACTAAACCGCTCGCTAAGACTCGCTGAGATCACAGACGGTACGAGCAACACACTTGGATTCGCTGAGGTTAAGGCCTTTACACCTTATCTACGGGACGGAGGCAATCCAGCAGGATCTGCATCGCGCCCAGAATCGCCACACGAGGTTGGACTATTGGGAGGTGAATTCAAAACCGACTCAGGCCACACGGAATGGGTTGACGCTCGTGTGCACCAAACAGGCTTTACAACCACATTCTCCCCAAACACGCTTGTTCCGTATTCCTGGGGAGGACGCAACTACGACATCGATTTCAACTCAGCTCGCGAAGGTCGATCGGCCACGTTGCCAACCTACGCGGTGATCACAAGCAGAAGTTATCACACCGGCGGAGTCAACACACTTCGAATGGATGGATCAGTTCATTTTGTTTCATCCACCATCTCGAGGACCGTGTGGCAAGCACTCGGTACTCGATCTGGTAGTGAAATCGTTTCGGAAGAATAACCTCTACCTAGAGGCGGTATTAGTCTTCCACTTCTCGGAAAACGTAACCAGCGCGCACCGGAGGGGGCATCGGATGATCAGCCCCTTTAACGCTCCGCCATACGATGTCCCCAAATAGCAAGTCATCTGCCGCATCCTCTCTACTCAAATCCATTTGCTCAGAAAGCTTGGATCCCCAGGCAGATGCTAGGTTAACAGCTTTTAGATCTACGTTCGAAGACATCGAAACATAAGGAGTCAAATCAGGTTTCGACGCAAACGAACGATACATCGGAGTCGCAGCCGCATCAAACTGCGTCATCGGGTCTAAGCCCAAGATTAGGCCCATCGTTCGCAACATGCTGGATGTCGAATACAACGTGGAATCGACCGTGCCTAGTCTTGAATAGGGGCTTACGACTAGCGCCACGGTTCGGTGAGCATCCACGTGGTCGGCTCCATTTTGAGCGTCATCCTCCACCACAAACACGGCGGTTTTCGACCATGATTTGGAGTTCGAAAGCCCTTCGATAATCATCCCCAAAGCAACGTCATTATCCGCAACCATCGCCGTCGGTGTTGGCTTTCCAGCACGCGTTCCGTAGGTATGATCATTTGGCAGTCTCATCACAATGAATTGTGGCAAATTGCCTGCAGACTCAAACTCATTCCACTTCTCAAGAAACCGTTTAGCCCTCAAAACATCTGGATAATCTAAGTCGTAAGATCTAAACTTGGGATCAAAGTGACCTTGGAGTGCCTCGACTTTGGTAGTCGATGGATCATTGATGGTTTGGCCATTATCAACAAATTCGCCGAAGCTAAAGTAACTTACATTCTTCTCTTTGCATTTATCCCAAAAGTAACCGCTTGAGGGTTCGGCAATCTTGAATTTCCCTTCTGCAGGATAAGCCAATTTGCCCCGACCGCCGCGATAGGTTAAAGGCCATGTTTTCTCGACAAAGTCTGTGGCGTAAGCAGCCATCGTCCACTCGTGTCCGTCGGCGCTAACTTCACTCTCTACATAGAAGTTGTCGAGCAAAATGTATTGATCGGCCAACGCATGATGGTTTGGGGTGACCCGCTGCGGAAAGATACAAAGGCTAGGATCACCGTTGCCTTTTGGCATATCGCCGAACACTTGATCGTAGGTTCGGTTTTCTTTGATGATGTAGACGCAATGCTTGATAGGACTAGATTGGCCAACAACAGTCGGAATTGGATTGTCCTTGGAAACTTCTATTGCGTTTGGCGTCTCTTTTTCGTTGAGAGGCGTGTTTTCGAATGCCAAGCGAGTCATCTTAGCCATCTCTGCTGGATTCGGTGTATCGATGATGCTCAGAGCACCTTGCATCAAGCCACCGATATACTCGCGAACCGTCTTGGGTGGTTGCAAATTCGGATTGGCTCCATGTACGTTAGTTCGAGATGTCAGGCCTTTGCCGTTCGCGACCAGGATGGAATTTCCTTCGTCAGCCATTCGAACGCTAGTGGGGTACCAACCGACCGGGATGAACCCTAGCGACGAACTTTTACCGCGTTCGCGGATATCAAAGATCGCTAGATTGTTGTTATCAGCATTAGCGACCATCAGTACATTTGTATCGGGAGAAACGCAAAGACTCATAGGGGTACTGCCGTTCGATGCTTTGGCGTACAACGCTGTTGAGAGCACTTCTTTTTGCTCGCCAGTAGACGTGTCGATCAGCACGACACCGTTTTGATTGGAACATGCAACATAGAGATGCTTTCCCTCATCCAGTAGCACCATCTCAGTGGGATGACTGAGCGTTGGCATGGTTGCGACAATCTCACCAGTGGCGATGTTAACTTTTGCAACCTGCGATTTCCCCCACAAGCTAACATAGGCGAACTCGTTTTTCCCATCAACGATTGCAGTGTAAGGGTAGGCTGCATCGGCGAATTCAACTCGCTTTCGCATCTCGCCTGAAACGCCGTCGATGATCTTCATCTCATTGGCGAGCAATCCACAAACTAAAATCTCCTTCCCTGCAGCTGTAACTCCCGAAACCACGAACTTATCTTCTTTTGTTCCCACTGACAGAACCGATGGCTTTCCTAGAAAACCATCTGAAAACGGGAAAACATAAACCTTTTCGTCTTCGCCGCCGCTGATCGCAAGCTGCTTTCCACTGTTTAGAAATGCCATCCCGTAGAATGATTGATCGACACGTGCCGAGCTGACTTGCTGGCTCGTTTCTAGCGAGATCACTCGTACTTCGTGGTCACCGTATCCACAGTGGAGCACGACAGCGAATTTACCCGATGGATCTGTTTCGATATGAACGGGGAAGTCACCGAGTTGGACTTGGGTTCCTTGCGGAGTTAACGACCAACCATTAGGAAGTAAAAGTTGATTGTTGGGCTGCAATCCAGGAAGTCCGGTGCGAGCGTTTTTGGGAAGTTCCTGGAGAACGGTTGCTTTATCCTGAGAGATACCCATCCCAACAGGTAGAATTGCAAGTATGAACCCTGCCGTGACTCTAAGTCGCCATTTCATGAGATTACCTTTGCCTGTCGTTTCGAGAACTAGAGCGATTTTATGACGCAGATTGTAGGAGCCGAAATCGCCCCAACAACGAACCGTCCAAGAGGTTAACCAAAGATTCATCTCGACCTCGACTAAGTGACTTAGCTCTTTGGAGGGATTACCATACAATGGATAGAGTGGTGAATTGTCAAAAGCCGCACGTCAATCGATTGAGATTCGCCTTTTTTGGGGAGAGATCTGTAAAGATCATGGATAGCTACGAAAGCAATGCTAAAGACGGGGATAGCAAGTAATGTCGACGCGTCGAAATTTTATTCAGAGCATGATCGCTCTTGCGGGATCCAATTTGGCGATTAGCAATTTGATTGGCTCGATTCAGCGAGCGGAAGCGATTGAGCCGGAAGCTGATTCATCGTTTCTCGATGCTGAACATATCGTTGTTCTGATGCAAGAGAATCGGTCCTTTGATCATGCCTTTGGCTCTATGCGCGGTGTACGTGGCTTTAACGATCCGCGAGCTATCAAATTAGAAGATGCAAATCCGGTTTGGGTCCAAACCAACAAAGCGGGCAAGAGTTATCTCCCGTTTCGTTTGGACATGAAAGAAACAAAAGCTACTTGGATGGGTTGCTTGCCCCATAGCTGGACTGATCAAGTTGACGCGGCCAACGGCGGCAAACACGATCGATGGCTTGACGCAAAGGCCGTGAAAGGTCCCTACGAAGGGATGCCACTGGCCTTTGGTTACCACACTCGCGACGACTTGCCATTTTATTATGCTCTAGCCGATGCGTTCACGGTCTGCGATCACAACTTTTGTTCCACTTTGACCGGAACGACTCCGAATCGCCTCCATCTTTGGACCGGCACAACCCGCCGTGCACAAGACGTCGCTGCACAAGCGATTGTGCGGAACGAGGATTGCACTTATACAAACATAGCTGACTGGAAAACATTTCCAGAACGATTAGAGGAACATGGTATCTCATGGAAGATTTACCAAAACGAACTCAGCGTTCCATCCGGATTAAAGGATGAAACCGACGCTTGGTTATCCAACTTCACCGACAATCCACTGGAATGGTTTAAGCAATACGAAGTGTTTTCTCATGAAGCTCATCGCCGCTTTACCAACCATATCGACGACGTCGCCAAACGCGACAATAATCCTCTACATGAGAGGGCCTTTTGCACGAATCGCAAAGATCCCAATTATCGACAGCTTGAAGAACTAGAGTACGAACACGACGGTACTCCGAAGCGAATGCTTATTCCCAAAGGCGATACTCTTTATCAGTTCCGCACTGATGTGGCAAACGGCGAACTACCAAAGGTCTCGTGGTTGGTTCCCCCAGAACGATTCTCCGATCACCCTTGTTCGGCTTGGTATGGACAATGGTACCTCTCGGAAGTAATCAATATCCTTACAGCCAATCCCGAGGTTTGGCGGAAGACGATATTCGTTTTAACCTATGACGAGAATGATGGCTTCTTTGACCATGTTCCTCCATTCCAAGCTCCATGCAACGGGACAGGTAAGTCTTCCGCTGGCCTAGATTGTTCGCTTGATTACTTAGATGCCGAACAAGATCGACAATTTAAACCAAAAGCTGCATTACGAAGTAACTCGATCGGTCTGGGATTCCGAGTTCCCATGATCATTGCGTCTCCATGGAGTCGAGGTGGAGCGGTCTGTTCACAAGTCTTCGATCACACTTCGGTGATCCAATTGATGGAGAAGGTTTTTTCGCACCAACTAAGGAATCAGATTCGCGAAACCAATATATCTCCGTGGAGGCGAGCGATCTGTGGCGACTTAAGCTCGGCGTTTCGAAATGCGGTCGATACAACCTCAAGCCAAACAAACATAGCGTCCATGGGTGAGCTTGCCGATGCACTGAAATTTATAAAACGTGACGCTTACCTGGCAGATATTCATCGGTCGCAGTTTAGAAACGTACCTGAATCGTTTACGCCGCTCACAGACGATCAGATCACGGCAATTCGAATCGGCAAAAAGCATCCTGCGATGCCAGCCCAAGAGCAGGGAACACGTCCAGCCTGCCCGGTCCCTTACGAGCTTGCGTGCGATGGTTCGCTCAGTTCTGATCGCACGGCTTTTACAATTGTAATGGAAGCGAAGAAGAATCGATTCGGAGACCGTTCCACTGGAGCACCATTTATTGCATACATTGACACCTTGAGTGGGATGAT
>VYLF01000842.1_pt1 | contig 11905 bp, 10 predicted proteins | sample 5114371 | NCBI WGS metagenome assembly VYLF01 (sample SAMN12291773, study PRJNA351875) | freshwater metagenome | isolation source: freshwater lake | place: USA: Michigan, Kent Lake | collected 2013-08-15 | reverse complement strand
GGAAAAAGTAGTCAATCAGCTTTTAAATGAAGGGGGATTGATTATTAAATGGAGTAGAAAACTTAAAAATAAGGGTAATGCTGTCAATGTAACTTAAATGCGTAAAAGCTTAGTAGCTTCGGGCTTGCTCCCATTCCCTCAATTCTTGCGCTACCCTTCCCAACTGGTGCAGGGTGCCGGCTTGCTCATAGCGATCACCATATTCAATGTAGATCTCAATAGCTTGCTGGTAGTAGCTTCGGGCTTGCTCCCATTCCCTCAATTCTTGCGCTACGATTCCCAAACAGTGCAGGGTGCTGGCTTGAGAAAAGCGATCGCCATATTCAATGTAGATCTCAATAGCTTGCTGGAAGTAGAGCCGCGCCTGTTCCCAGCTCCTCCTGTGCGCGAAGGTTCTTCCTAAATCCTGGTATATTTCTGCTGCGAGGGAGACATCCTCTCTCTGCTGCGCTAGTTCCAGGGCTTTTTCTAGATAGTTTTGGGCTTTGGTGGCGTTGCGCTGACTCAGGTAGGCGACCCCAAGCTGATGGAAGAGGATGTTACAGGTATTGAGATCTATATCTGTAGGAGGATGTCCCGCTGAAGGGCGATAGTCCATCAATAAGCTTTCCAGTAGCGCAATTCGTTCTGAGGACTCCGACGATTTGGACCAGTCAATGGGGCGATCGGCTTCCAGGGTTTGCACAAGAGCATAGTCTTTTGTGGTTTGGGGTGTCTGGAACAAAAACACACCCGATCGCCAAGCCCAAAAGTCAGGAGCAAACTTAGTCAGACGAGTGAGCGCATAGTCAGGCAAAATAAACAGAAGCGGATGAGGGACACTGCGTTTATAGGCATCCCGGACAAAGTTGAGGTCTTGCAGAACTGGTGGATAGTCCCCTTGTAAATCTACCCCAATCGACTTTTCCAATCCCCGAATTAACAGCACTAATTTGCGACTGGGATCGTGGGGTAAAATCGGCAACTGCTGCACAATTTCGTCTCGCAGAAATTTCAAATCTGGTCGGTGGGAAAAGTTCAATACCTCAAATTGAATGTCCTGACACTTTGGATCGGACTTGAGTGCCTGAATCAATATCTCTACATTGGGCGGGAAATTGACCTCGACAAAGCCAAGGGTAAATCCTTCGGCAAAGTCAATAAAGGTAAGTAATTCAGCCAATACTTGCCGGTTTAAGACGAGAAACTGGCGATCTTCCCGCTCAAGATCAAGGGAGTTGAGCGTTTTGGAGAGCGGTTTGGAAAGACTCACTTTGCCTCACTACAGGATTAGGATAGTTCCAGCGATTATCGCCGTTGTATTCTAGGACGGAGAGGTTAAACATCATCAATTGTCCGATTAAATCTTTGGGAATGTTTTTCTTCAAACAAACCTGAGCCAATATGGGGTAATGCTCATCGGGAATAAACCTCTCAAAATTAAATTGTTCTTGTCTAACTGCGTAGGTAATATCCTCGCTCGTGATTTTATTATGACCCCGCGTACTGGCCGTCCGGCAGGCAATCCGCATCAGTTGCATCAGTTGCCGTACATTGCCGCCGCTGGCTTTCGCTAAGTCAATTAGTTGTTCCCGCGACTCGAACACGGCTTCACTGTCGACCCGCTGCTCAATCAAACTGGCCATCCCTTCTAGACCGGGTTGATTATAGTCCAGATCACAGCGATCGCGCTTAAACTGATAAATATTAACCATTGGCATAATGTGCAGATTACTGAAGTCTTTAGTCAGACTTTTAGGAGAAGAAATGACAGAAATTGGTACTGTATAAATTAGGGTACAATTTAACTCTTTTAATTGGGTTCCATGATCAAAAAATAGGCGATCACCAATCTGAGGAGTCACGCGATCGGCTCTTCGGTTTGTGGATTTTTGTCAATTGTTTTTGCTCTAGAGCGAACTAATCAATTAAATCTATTGCCAGATAAGGATTCAGTCGATTTATGCCCCCATATCGAACCATACCAAGTCCCGAAGAGCCACGCGATCCAGATTATCAAAGATGATTAAAAATCCTTTTGGATATTTGTCCTTAATCTTTTTGTACGCATCGCTGAGTAATAAATTAATGTCTGCTTTGAGCCGTGAAATATCTCGCTGAAGTGTCTGCCGAATGGTGGTTTTGCTCTTATCAGATCCCTTAATCTGAGCCAGAAGTTTGACGAGTAACTTGGCGAGAAACGGTGCTTCTGGTCCCAGAGTAGCTTCTGCTTGAACGCTGATTGAACTCTCAACAGAACGTTCATCTTCTTTGGTAACTTCCTTGAACCAATCCTCGAAACTGGTTAATAGCCCGGAATCTAACTTTGACTTTAGTTGGCGGAGTTCAAATTCCACCTGTTTAATCACAATTAAATAGAGATCGGTGTAGTCTGCATCATTAATATCAGTTTCCTCATCGACTTCCAGGTAGATTACCCGATAATCCTGTTCCCATTGTTTCTGAATCCTTTTGAGTTCTGTACTTTTGCCACATCCCCGATGTCCGGTAAACAAGATATTGGTGTATTCTCCAGGCTCCTGGAAATCTAGAATAGTATTCACTCCTTCAATTGCTTCCGTCTTCCGCACTGCCGAGAGATCGACATAATAACGTGCGATCGCCTCACCCACCAATGGCTCAACGTTACAGGCCCGAAAGGCTTTTTTTAGTGTGGTAGCGCGATCGAATACGGAAAAAGTCATAGTAAAGATTGAAGCTAAGGCAACAAAATCAGTATAAGCTAGGGCGCATTTAATTTGGCGGCAAAAGGCAACAGTCCCTAACAATTTTGATGTATCGCTCTATATTGCTTGTGCATCATCTGAAATCACCCAAAACCGATATTACCTCTCCATCAAACCCTTCACTTCCGCAATACCGACAATTTGACCTCTCCCCCAGTCACTCTCCATTATTTCGTCGTCATCCAGAAAAATTCTAAGAGCAATAAATCCCTGAAAGCATTGATAGGCAACGGTTGTGGGTTTTCAAAAGTCAGTGACTAATTACTTCAGCAGTTTAACGCTATTATACTGGGAAAAACTTATTGCTTTGAGCCTATGGATGTTCGAGCGGCAGTTGCCCTAGAAGCAGGAAAACCCCTAACTATTGAAACGGTAAAATTAGCCGCACCGCAAGCGGGGGAAGTGTTAGTAGAAATCAAAGCCACGGGAGTTTGTCACACCGATGCCTATACTCTCTCTGGGGCCGATCCCGAAGGTTTATTTCCCTCAATTTTAGGCCATGAGGGGGCCGGAATCGTGGTAGAAGTGGGAAAAGGTGTCACTAGCCTAAAAGTGGGGGATCATGTTATTCCCCTATACATTCCCGAATGTCGTCAGTGCGAATACTGTCTCAGCTTTAAAACCAATCTCTGTCAAGCGATTCGTCTTACCCAAGGTCGGGGAGTAATGCCGGATGGAACCAGTCGTTTTTCCCTCGATGGTCAGCCTCTTTATCACTACATGGGAACCTCGACTTTTGCTAACTATACCGTACTGCCGGAGATTTCTCTAGCTAAGATTCGCCCCGATGCTCCCTTTGAAAAAGTCTGTTATATCGGCTGCGGAGTCACTACAGGTATCGGTGCGGTGATTAATACCGCTAAAGTGGAACCGGGGGCAAAAGTGGTGGTTTTTGGTCTGGGAGGTATCGGTTTAAACGTTATTCAAGGGGCCCGTTTGGTGGGAGCCGATATGATTGTCGGGGTCGATATCAATCCCCAGAAACAAGCTTTAGCGGCAAAATTCGGGATGACTCATTTTGTTAATCCCCAAGAAATTGAGGGGGATTTAGTGGCCTATCTGGTGGATTTAACTAAGGGTGGGGCCGATTATAGTTTTGAGTGTATCGGCAATGTCCAGATTATGCGTCAAGCTTTGGAATGTTGCCATAAAGGTTGGGGTGTTGCCACTATTATCGGTGTAGCCGGGGCCGGCCAGGAAATTAGTACCCGTCCTTTTCAATTAGTCACTGGACGGGTCTGGAAAGGTACGGCTTTTGGTGGAGCGAGAGGTCGTACTGATGTACCAAAAATAGTCGATTGGTACATGGACGGCAAGATTAACATTGATGATTTAATCACCCATGTTCTACCTCTGGCAAGAATTAACGAGGCTTTTGACCTGATGCGACAAGGGGATTCTATCCGCAGTGTGATTACATTTTGAGCAGGGATAATGTTAAATTGGGTTAAGAAATACTTGACAAACTTTTAACTATATGTATGCGCCAGTTTCCAGGCTCTCTTTAACTTACTATAGAAGCGATCAATCTTTGTGTCCTCTGTGTCTGGAGTGGTTCCTTCCACTCCCAGTATTTACTCCGATTTTGTTAAGATATATTGCGGATACCCTGAACTTTAGTAAAGAGAGGAGCTAAATCACCTAGTATTGCGTCCTTTTCAGTAAGCAGTAACCAGTGACCAGTGAGAAGACATCAGGAAAGTGCTATTTAAAACTACTCACTTAGAACTCAAATCTGATAACTGATGACTGATAACTGATGACTGATGACTGATGACTGATGACTGATGACTGATGACAAGCACAATTAATTACACATCTAAGCCACTACTCCGTCAGACTTCTGATGTGAGGAAACAGTGAACTGAAAACTCAAATCCGATCCCTAATAGCTGTATCCCGTCTCCTGTCTCCTGTCTCGGAGTCTCCTGTCTCGACTAGGAAATTAATTTTGCACGACTACTTAACTTTAAGCAAATGCGTAATAGCGGACTCCTATCAAAAACCAAAGTCAAACTGAAACCGAAAAAACCGCTCACCTCGCCGACGCGGCCATCGCCGAATAAATTACAGAATAAAATCAAAGATAAGGATCGTCTAGTCGGTCGTCAGCGTCAGTCATGGCTAATTATGGGATTAATTAGCATTGTCCTGCTAGGAGGAGTCGGCTCACGATTGGCCTATTTACAACTGCAGCAAGGACAAATTAACCGAGAAAGGGCAGAAAATAACCGGATTCGCATTCTTCCCAAACCCCCAGTCCGGGGCAACTTATTCGATCGCAATGGCAAAGTTTTGGCCACGGCCCGCTTAACCCATGCGGCCTATATTTGGCCCAAATCCCAGCGTAATCCCGCCCAAAAACTCAATCTTGACCGTTTAGCCAGTATTTTAGGCATTCCCAGAAGCGACCTAGAAAAACGCATTAACGAAGCGGACGAAAACCCCTCCACCCTGATCCGCATCGCTAGGGGTTTAACTCCGGCCCAAATTATCGCCCTAGAGGAATACAAAGACGAATTAACCGGCATTGAAGTGGACGTGGAATCAGTGCGCTACTATCCCAATGGTAAAATCGGGGCGCATATTCTCGGTTATACTGGGGAACTAACCCCGGAGGAATATCAAGCCAAAAGACCCCAGGGCTACCGATTGGGAGATGTCGTCGGTAAAATGGGTGTAGAAGCCGCCTACGAGTCAAAATTGCGGGGAGAATGGGGAGGAATGCAGTTAGAGGTCAACGGATCGGGACAAGTAATCCAAATTCTCGGCCAAAAAATTGCTAAACCGGGGCAAGATGTCACCCTGACACTAGATTTAAAACTCCAAAAAGCCGCCGAGGCCGCTTTAGGAAAACGCAAAGGTGCGATCGTGGCGATCGATCCCCGGGATGGTTCCGTGCGGGCCATGGTCAGTTATCCTAGTTTTGATCCCAATGTTTTCTCGGCCCCAATTACGACCGCCACCTGGAAAAAACTACAAGCGGAGGGCAACCCGTTTGTTAACCGCGCTCTCCAAGGATTCCCCCCCGCTTCCACCTTTAAAGTCGTCACTGCCACTGCTGGCATGGAATCGGGTAAATTTCCCCCCAATACGGTCTTAAATACCTTTGCCGCCCTTTATGTGGGGGGGACAGCTTTCGGGGAATGGAATCGCGCCGGTTTTGGTCCGATGGGTTTTGTCCGGGCCATGGCCATGAGTAGTAACACTTTTCACGGTCAAATTGGTCGCGGGGTGGGGGGGCCGGCTTTAATTGCCATGGCTCGGCGCTACGGTTTCGGTCAGAAAACCGGGATAGAATTAGCGGAAGAAACTCCGGGGTTAATTGCCGATCGCGATTGGAAACTGCGTAATTTTAAAAACTGGGATTGGTCCGTAGGGGATACGATTAATATGTCGATCGGTCAAGGATTTACCCTAGCGACTCCCCTACAGGTAGCTGTGATGTTTGCTGTCCCCGCTAACGGTGGTTTTTTGGTGAAACCGCACCTTTTACAGGATGCCCGCGATGTTAAGGAATGGCGAAAATCTTTGAACATGAAACCTAGCACCCTAGACACCCTGAGAAAGTCCCTGAGAGCCGTGGTAGCGGAAGGAACGGGGCGGGCCCTATCAGACCCCGCTTTACCGCCTGTAGCGGGCAAAAGCGGCACGGCAGAAGCACCTCCAGGCAAGTCCCACGCTTGGTTTGGAGCTTTTGCACCCTTCGACAAGCCCGAAATTGTCGTGGTCGCCTTTGCGGAACATTCCGGCGGTGGTGGTGGTAAAGTGGCCGCACCTATGGTACGTCAGGTAATGGAGGCTTATTTTAATGTCAAGCCGAAAGAAGAAAAACCTCGGCCGAAGCCTTAGAGACCTGTGGCGGTAAGTGGCACACAGCGCACGGTAATTCCCGTCGCCGTGGCGATTTTTTCCGCCCAAATTGCCAATATTTCAGCGTTTACGGGTTTGAGAATTTGCATTCCGTCGGCAGCGGTGAGGGGATTATTACCGCGGGTTTCCAATTGTCTTTGTCTGGCCCGGGGACGGGTCGGGGTGTTAAGTTGAATTTCATCCGCTTGTAGCTGTTGCATCAAATCGATATACTGGTCTTGCTCTTGGGGCGACCAAGAGGCCAGCACCATGGTTTGAATTGCTAGTTTTCCCGACCATTCTTGGCGAAATTGTCTTAATCCCCACCAAAGACCCTGCCAATCCAGGCCGGGGACTGGACGGTTAACCCGTCGCCATTGGGACTCGGAAACAGCATCGATTTTAGCGGCGACGATATCAGCTTTGCTCAAGTCTTGACGCACTTGGGCATCTCCCAAAAGGGTACTATTGGTTAAGACCGCCACCGGCCGCCTGGTCATTTCCTTGACGGTGGCCAGTATTTCCCCTAAATTGAGGGCGAGGGTGGGTTCCCCGCTACCACTGAGAGTGACTATATCCACGTCCCAAGGGGCAAAAGTGCTTAAATCGCTGCTAATTTGTTCGCTAGTGATAAAAATTCTTCGCTGCTCGGTTTTTTGCTCAATTTCTCCTAACTGACAGTAGGCACAGTTAAAGGAACAGGTGGAAACTAAACCAATCGGATCAATGCCCAGAGAGCTGCCGAAACGCCAAGAGGCAACCGGACCATATACGGAGCAGAAATAATCCTGGCGAGCAGTCATCGAACCTACCCAAAAAATACGGAGAGGGAGGGATTCGAACCCTCGGTACGGTCTTACGATTCGTACAACAGATTAGCAATCTGCCGCATTCGACCACTCTGCCACCTCTCCAAGATGACATTATTTTAGTCTAACATAAAGGTCTGATTTTTGGCAAGTAATTTTTGGGCAGTTAATCGCTTAAACGACCATCCTCCATGTTGACAATGCGATCGGCGATGTCGAGAATCCGGTTATCGTGGGTGACGAGTAAAATCGTGCAACCTTGTTCTTTTGCCAATTTCTGCATGATTTCCACCACATCCCGCCCGGATTGTTTATCTAAGGCCGCGGTCGGTTCATCGGCGAGGACTAATTTGGGATGACTGACGAGGGCGCGAGCGATCGCAACCCGTTGTTTTTGTCCCCCTGATAGATCGTGGGGATAATAATCAACGCGGTTGCCTAAACCCACTGACTCTAGAATTGCCGCCGCTTTTTGATCGAGATCTTGTTCTAAAAACTCCTCGTGCAGTTCCAAAGACATCCTAACGTTTTGTTTCGCTGTCAGGAATTTTAGTAAATTATGTGACTGAAAAATATAGCCAATTTGTCGGCGAATTTTCAGCATTTTGCCCTTACCAATTCCTAACATTTCTTGGCCGAGAATTTTTAAACTGCCCGCTTGTGCCGATCGCAAACCTCCCATTAAACTCAATAAAGTAGTTTTCCCCGATCCCGAAGGACCAGTCATAATCACTACTTCCCCCGCTTTAATTTCCAGATCGATATCGTATAAAACCTGTTTTCTTAATTCCCCCGTGCCAAAATAGTGATTTAAGCCTTTAATGGCAATTACGGGTTCATTAGGGCTAAAATCCCCTAATTCTCGCTCTTTTTGAAAAATCAGCATTATTTCACCCTTGATAGTTTAAAAAATATCGGCTGGATCTGCTGTCCTTAATTTGCCCATGGCGACAATTCCAGAGGCAATACACATAATAATTGTTAGGATTAAAACTTCGATCGCCCTAGCGGTAGTCATCACTATAGGTAAAAGTGTAGCGGAGGAAGCGAGATGATAAACACCGAGAGAAACGATAAACCCCGGTATATACCCCAAAACCGCTAGTAATAAAGCCTCTTGCATCAAAACCCCGACTAAATACCAATCACCGTAACCCATAGCTTTTAGGGTAGCGTATTCGGGTAAGTGATCGGTGACATCGGAATAGAGAATCTGATAGACAATGACGATACCGACGATAAAACCGACTACTGTACCTAAACCAAAGATAAAACCAATCGCTGTACCATTTGCCCAATAGGTTTTTTCCCTTTCGGCAAATTCTTTTAAAGTAAGGACTATTACTTCATTTTTCGGGAAAAGTGCCTGTAAATTGACCTTAACTGCCTCGATATTTGCCCCCGGTTGCAGTTTCACCAGTCCTATATCGATTTCGTGGGGTTGACGTTCGGGAAAGAGCCTTAAAAAGGTAGAATCACTGCTAATGACGTTACCATCGGCAGCAAAGGAGGCGCCAAGGGTAAAAATTCCCGCTACCTGTACCTCTTTTTTATTTAACTGAACTGTCAAATCGGGGTTTTTCTGGAGTAAATCGGCAATTGGACCGAATTCTGGTCTTCCTGCTTGATCGTACAAGACGCGATTTAACATCTTTAGATCACTGGATTTTTGATTGACTTCTGGGAGGGTAAAAACCCGTTGACTGGGATCAAAACCAAAGACTAAAGTAGTTCTTTCTAGGGCAGTTTCGGGATTGCGCCACTGGGCAGAAGCAATATAAACTGAGGCTAAGGATTGAATACCCTCGACTCTTTTAGCTTGGTACAAGCGATCGCGCGAGAAACTTTTCACAGCAAAGAGGGTATCAAATTGGGGATTAATCAGGACTAAATCCGCATCGAGGACATAATGGGGTTTAACGGAAGCATCAAATAAGGCATCCCGAAACCCCAACTGTGTGAAGATTAAGAAGTCGGCAAAAGCAATCCCGGCAATAGCCACGATCAAACGGGTTTTCTCTCGCGTCACCTGTAACCAAGATAGGGACGTTTTTTTGAATAGATGGGTTAGTTTCATGGAAAACCTACTCATTGATAGCTACAGTTACTTGGGAATTGGTTAAACCTGCCACTTTTTCACTGTTTTCGCGATCTAAGGCAATACGGACAGAGATAACTTTGCGATCGAAGTTTTCTCCTGGTTGATTGCTGAAGATATTTTGTTGGTCAACTTTTAAAGCAATTAAGCGCACTTTTCCGCTAACTTCGCCCGTAAACGCCGATCCGGTAATCGTGGCAGTTTGTCCCTCGCGAATTTTCCCGATATCGCTTTGATAGATTTCGGCAATTACTTCCATGCGCTCGGTTTCAGCGAGGTCAACAATTCCTTGATCGCTGATTTGTTCCCCGATACGGGTATTGACTTTAATCACTTTGCCGGTAATTGGCGATCGAATATAAGCCTGATTTAACTCAGTTTGAGCCTTTTTAACGGCAACTAGGGCAGCATTTACCTCCGCTTGGGCTGCCTGTACATCGACTCCCCGCACTTCCGAGACTTGATTTAAAGTGGATCTGGCCTCTTTGATCTGCTGTTGACCGGTGGATTCAATCCGGGCTAGGGTAGTCTTGGCTTCTTGTATCTGTTGTTTACCGGTGCTTTCAATTCTCTCTAGGGTAACTTTTGCTTCTGTTAGTTGTTGATTACTGGTTTCTAAATTTAGTCTTTTACTATCAAAACTAGAGGCGGAAATTGCCCCTTCTTGATAGAGTTTTTCGTAGCGATCGAATTCAGCTTTGGCATTGCGATATTCTGCTTCTAATTTGCCAATTGTCGCTTTTTGGGCAGCCCTATCCCCTTCTAATTGCGCTGTTAATCTTTGGATAGTTGTCCGTTGGTTTGCTTGATCCCCTACCCATTGTGCCTCGATTTTTCGCACGTTAGCGGCATTAGCATCGATTTCGCCGACTTTTGCCCCAGCTTTAACCTGTTCTAGTTTGGCTGCGGCTACTTTCACCTGTTCTTGTGCCTGTCGCAGGTTATCCTCTAATCTTTCCCGACTTTCGAGAATGGCGATTATTTGTCCTGTTTTGACGCTATCTCCTTCATCGACTAATAATTGCATGACTCGATCGGAATCAAGCAACATCGGGGCAGATATGCTGATAATTTCTGTCCTCGGTTCAATTCTGCCTAAAGCGGTGATTTTTGGCGGTGCGGGCGACGCAACTACAGGGGTTTTGGTTTCGGGTTTGCTGGCGAATTGGGAAAGACTATAAAAGGTGGTTATTCCTAATAATCCTGTGCCTAATACTATTAACCCGATCATTAACTTTTGATTTGGTTTCACAAAAGTTTTACCTTTCATAATTTTTTAGTTAATAAGTGATTGTTGGGGGTTAACAGTTTTTCTGCAAATAAGTAGTAATAATTTTACCTAATAATTCCATTTGTTCATCGATCGCAATCTGTTCATTGCACCACAGGCGCTCTAATATCAGTCCATTAATAACGCTGACAACTAACCAAGCTACATTCGGATCGCTAATACCTAAAATCTCGATTACTGCCTGATGATAGCGGCGATCAATGTGCTTAAAAAATTGACTACGACGCAGTTCTTCTCGTCCTTGGTATTGAGAATAATCAATCCATAAGAATAATTGTTTGATGCAGGAATCCTCGCGATTAGTCATAAATTTTCCGAGAATTTTTAGCTTTTCTGTCAGGGTTTTTCCTCGATCGATCTCGACTTTAGCTAATAAAACATCCTCTTGGCACATCTCCTCGACTAATTGCTCGAAAAGTGCCGCTTTACTGGGAAAGTAGTGGTATAGCGTTCCCGTGGACACTCCCAATCCTTGCGCTAATTCTCTCGTCGTCATGTTAGCATAGCCTTTCTCGGCAAAGAGTTCGGCACTTTTTAAGAGGAGTTCTTTTCGGTATTGTTCTACGTCTACTATCTTAGGCATAAATTTAATATCGAACGTTCGTTATATTTTAGCTTAACATTACTATAAATGGGGAAATCGGTCGTCCCTTTGCCTGTATGCTAGAAGAAGGGGATAATTCGTTATTGAGCGAGCTTTTTCGCAAGGATTGACAGTATGGGTAATATTCACGAGCAGTTATTAGAGGAATTAGCCGAAGTGGAGTGGAGTGACTTAATCCCCCATGCTCAAAGGGATGCGCTGATCGTGGTTTCCGATTCCCTCAATTTAATCGAAGTGGCAGAAGCGATCGCCAGTGATCAGGTTGCTCAAGTGCAGAATTGGATCGGGGAAAAACTACTAGAAAAACCGACACAGGAGCAATTAAGCGATTGGAATTCCCATCCCGATAACCTTTTTAATACACTAATCGTGCAACCTTTTGTGTTAATTCAGAGCATAGCTTAGATAAAACCAAACCCCCCAATCTTGTGGGATTGAGGGGTAGGAAAGAATAATCCTGGCATCGAGCTATTGTCCCGGTCGGCAACCCGACAAGTATCTTGGCCACGGTGAAGTTTCACAACC
>VYLF01000498.1_pt1 | contig 11993 bp, 10 predicted proteins | sample 5114371 | NCBI WGS metagenome assembly VYLF01 (sample SAMN12291773, study PRJNA351875) | freshwater metagenome | isolation source: freshwater lake | place: USA: Michigan, Kent Lake | collected 2013-08-15 | reverse complement strand
CCTTATATAACAATGCTGCGGTCACAGAAGAATCCACTCCTCCCGATAGTCCGCAGATCACACGGTCGTCGCCAACGATCCCTCGAATATGTTCGGTAGCGCGATTAGCGAAATCGCTTAGATGCCATTTGCCTTCACAGCTTGCGATGTTGTAAAGGAAGTTATGTATCAAGGAACTCCCGAGCGATGTGTGGGAAACCTCAGGGTGGAACTGAAGCCCATAGATAGGTTTTGTCTTGTGTCGAACAGCGGCAAATGGGCACGTTGGTGTTGATGCTAGTATGTCGAACGACTCTGATAAATCGTTGACTTGATCGCCGTGGCTCATCCATACATCGATCTCGTGTGGAAAGCCAGCAAACAATCTCTCCATCGATTTCACTTGGAGCCGAGAGCGACCAAACTCTCGCTGCGAGCAACTGGTGACTTTGCCACCCATGCTTTGAGACAATAGCTGCATGCCGTAGCATATCCCTAAAATGGGAATCCCAAGATCGAAAATCTTTGGGTCGCATTTCGGTGCGTTTGCCTCGTAAACACTTGAGGGGCCACCCGAAAAAATAATGGCCGATGGCGAACGAGCCTTGACTGTTTCTGCTGAGATATCGTGTCGAACGATTTCGCAGTAAACATTCTGCTCCCTGACACGCCGAGCGATCAACTGGGCATACTGGGATCCAAAGTCTAGGACTAGAACACGTTCACTAATCAGATCTGGTGCTGTATTGTTCATTGCGACGCAATCTTCCAAGATGCAAAACTACGGCGTAAAAAAGAAAAGGAAAACTTTCTTTATCGACGCAGAGTCAGGCTATCTTTATCCCGAAGAAAACGCGAGATTATAGCGATCCAAGGTGCATCCGCCACCGCATATTCCAACCTCGTTTCGTCAACATTCGCTAAGTGAATTCTAACTGGACCGAGAACAACGACTTTACTCCGCCTTGGTACCTAAAAAGCGGCCATATTCAGACTCTGCTTACAGGGTTCTATAAACCGAAAGTTCCGATTGCTCCAGACGTGACACATAGGATTCCGATCGGAAACCTCGGGGAAATGCTGGTTCACGAAAACTCTCCAGCGGATCATGTTGCCAACCAAAAGGCGGTTTTTCTCCTTCATGGGTTGGGTTCATGCCATCGTGGGACCTATATGAGCCGAATCACTGCTAACCTTCTAGCATGTGGCGTTAGGGTCTTTCGATTTGATTTGCCTGGTGCAGGTGATTCCTACCTCCATACGCCCCTTCCTCCCCATGGAGCATGTTATGACTTGGTTTGGCAATCGTTATTGTTTCTGTCGGATAAATGCGATATTCGTCGCTGGCGAGGTGCTGGAGTGTCACTGGGCGGAAACATATTACTAAAGTTGACCGCGACCCATTCTCAAGAACTAGCCCGCTCAAACAACCCTCCGTTTCGAATTGATCGATCTGTTGCAATCGCCCCTCCGATCGATTTGAACGCGTGCTGCCAGAACATGGAAAATGGGTTCAATGCCATATACGCGAAGTACTTTCTGAGGTCGCTCAAGCGGCAAACGATTAGCCGCGCGAAACTATGGCCTCAGTGGCGAGATATCTTGCCCACCGCATCGTTCAGAACTATTCGAGAATTTGACAATACGGTCACGTCTAGACTCGCGGGCTTTTCGAACGCCGACCATTATTACCAATCGGGCTCATCGAAGAATGATCTGGAAAGAATCACCACAGATACATTGATACTTTTAGATGAAGATGATCCGATCGTTCCGATTTCCATCTTTCAGGATACTCGTTACTCCCCCTCCACGACCGTGATTACTACGAAGAAAGGGGGGCATGTGGGCTATTTGGCGAGAATCGAAAAGGACCGAAATCAGCCGAACAATAACTCAGCCAAGAAACATTATCGATGGGCTGACGAGTGGATATCGCAACAACTAAAAGACTGACATAAGTTCAGTCGGAACGCTTAGTCTACCAACAGATCGCGTCCCATCATTCGATTGCGATAAAACTAACGGCCAATCCTTACCACCAAGAAATCTAAGCAGTTCTAAGAGGCGGCCTACACGCTAACCTACCGCCAAAGTACTTCTACCTACCGCCAAAGTACTTCTTGAGGGTTTCGCTTGCGGCGTCCTTAGTGTTCTTCGTGGTAGGTCCGGTGGTCGATTTAGGTAGTTTGATAGGGGCCTTTTTTTCGAATTTCTTCTTCCCCTCTTCCTCTTCTGATCCAGCGGATTGTGAATCGTCCGTCGGGACAACCAGACTTGTAGCATCTACGCGAGTGGTATCCTCCATGGCGAACTGTTTGGTGTCCGTATCACCCTCCGGAGCACCTGTATTTGGTCTCGATCTGTCGACTTGATCTGCTTCTAGTAACCAAGAAGAAATGTCGAAGGACTCTTTGGTATCCAAGCTAGTTTGCTCGGTCATTCGAACGGCCGCTTCTTTGACTGTTGAAACCTCGGGCTTTTTAGCACTGGCAATACCGATCTCTATCAGCACTTCGAACTCTAACTGACCACATCGAAGCTTATCGCCGGATTTAAGGATCTTGGCTTTCTCTGTCGAAAGTTGTTTCTCGTTGACGAATGTGCCGTTTCGACTCTTTAAATCGATGGCCAATACCATTCCGTCCTTTTGTACTATTGCGCAATGCTTGCGGCTAATTGAGTCACTCTTTGGTCTCAACTGGCAGGACTCACTACGACCGATCAAGAACTTTTCGTCCTTAACCTTGATTTCTTTCCCCTCGTGTGTGCCAGAAAGTACCTTAAGAATGACTTGCATAGCCGTCCTGCTTTAGAAACACGTTAAAGACTAGGTTAAGATTCGATTAACTTTTGTCGGACGCGAAGAACACATTAATTGTAGTCAGATTAACCAAAGAGCCAATAGCCAGCGAACGCTTTCTCCAGCGACATCTGCAGATTCTTTACAAGCCAGCCCGTCCATTTTTCCCAATCCAAAGTGACTGCCAACTCTTTTCGGCTATCAATCCCAACGGATTCTGAACAATCCTTATACGATCCGGCACAACTTAGCTCCGTGCTGGGTTGCGCATCTAAAAAATCCAATATCCCGGCTAAATGAGGTGCATGTCTCGAGCTACGCAACAAGATGCTACCATGTTGGAGCAGCCCAAATTGTGTACGCCGCTGAGCACTTCCAACCACTTTGCTTCCGTCAATAACGATATCGACCGGTGATCTTCGTTCAAAACATAGAAAACTCTGGTTAGTCGACTTGCCGTCAATTTTGCACGTGCATTCTGCTGCCAGGTTGGCATTTAGCCCAAGCTCTCGCAGGCCACTAACCAAGCCTAAATGAACGGCACGGTACACCATTTCGCTTGGGCCCTTTGTACCGAAAGTTGGTGGATTATCGAAAGACGGTGGGATCTCAGTAGCCTGTTGCCTCTTGTTGTGAGGGAGGTGAGGGATCACCAAACTGTAGGTAAGCTCGCGGTCGTGAACTATCGCGCCGCCCCCTGTTTTCCTGATGACCCGATCGATATCTCCCCAAGCTGCGTTCGTCGGCACCTCGCTGTCACGCTGGAAGTGGCCTAGAGACAATGTCGGATTCTCCCAGCGATAAACGCGAAGAGACAGCGATCCACAATGCTCCGCATCTCGGAGCATTGCTTCATCCACCTCCATGTTTCGCAATCCTGTCGCTGGCTTATCGACTCGAAGTATGGCTTTCATATGCACACCAGCAGACAGCACTTTTCGTTAGGAACCAACTTGAGCCTTGTACTTTTCATAGTTCAACAATCGGCCCAACTCTGCTTCGTCTGCTACTTTCACTTTCATGATCCACCCCTCGTTGTATGGATCGTGGCTGAGCACCTCGAGTTTGTTTACCAAGTCTTCATTTACTTCTACGACTTCGCCTGACACTGGGCTGTACATCGGGCTAACGGCTTTGACGCTTTCCACCTCGCCAAACTCTTCTCCGGCCGTGACCTTTTGGCCGACCTTTGGCAATGCCATAAAAACCAAATCAGTCAGTTCAGCAACCGCAAAGGCAGATATGCCGACCGTTGCCACGCCGCCGGACACATGAGCCCACTCATGCGAATCGCAGTACAGTAATTGCTCAGGGGTAATAGTCATTTTTGCTACGCTCGTTTGTAAAAAGGCAAATTGGAAATAGTCGCAGCAACCTTGCTGCCTCGAATATCAATGTCAACAGTTGTGCCTATTGCTGCACATTCCGCTCTAACGTACGCCATTGCGATTGGTATATCTAGCGTAGGTGAAAAACTACCACTTGTCACGCAACCAATCTCGCGACCATTGCTATCCAGAACAATGGCTCCCTGTCTCGCAGCCCGACGCCCTGTCAACCTTAGTCCCACTCGAACTTGCTCGTTCGGACTCTTTGCTACCGTGGAAAGCTGTTCAGAGCCAATAAAGTTACGATCCTTTAGGTTGCAGGCAAACTTTAGTCCGGCTTTGTAAGGATCAATCGATTCGTCGAGTTCGTGTCCATAAAGAGGCATGCCTGCTTCTAACCTCAAAGTGTCTCGGGCTCCTAACCCCGCAGCCTTGATTCCATGCTCTCTTCCTGCCAGAAGCAAGTTCTCCCAAACTCGCTCAGAATCCTCTGCTCGAACAATTAACTCAAAGCCATCCTCTCCCGTGTATCCAGTACGCGACACGATACACGGTTTGCCCATCTGATTCGTAACCTTCGCTCGGTAATACCCGAGGGAATCGATCGACCCGGGAAACAGCCCCTTAGTAATTTCCACTGCCTTGGGACCTTGTACAGCGATCATGGCCGTGGAGCTGGTCGAATCAGAGAACTCTACGTCGGGAAAATCCGCGAGGTGAGGCTGGATCCAATTTCGAATCTTGGCGTGATTCCCTGCATTAACTACCAACAGAAAGTATACCTTGCCGCTAGGGCTCTCGAGGCAACTAACGAGCACGTCATCAAGTATTCCACCTTCCTCATTGCACATCAATGAATAACGAACTTGCCCAACCTCCATATCCATCACTCGGCGAGTTAGTAAATGGTCCAGCAATTGATCTGCCCTAGGTCCGTCAAATCGAAGCCGTCCCATATGGGAGATGTCGAAGAGCCCGGCAGCATTCCGCGTCGCATTGTGCTCAGCAACGATACCCTCGTATTGGACAGGCATATCAAAGCCGGCGAACTCAACCAGCTTTCCACCGTTATTTTGGTGCCAAGAGTGCAATGGAGTTACTGCCAAAGGAGCATTCATGAAATCGCCTTCAAATTTGGGCCGTGCTGGGTCATAGAAGTGCAGAAGTGTAGCCCCTTTTCCATTTTTTTCTAGATTTGACAACGGTGTCTGGGTCGATTCGACCCTGTCTCGCTTCTCGTAAAAGCACCACAAAACACTTGAGTTTTTCTGCCCCTCCACCGGGGGAACTCGAGTCAGAAAATCTAAAAAATTTGCATTTCGCTTCGGCCTCCTCTACCCTGATACGTACATCTTGTGTCGGTGCGTGTGCCACAATCATCCAGAATTCATTTGATCGTTGGAGGAAACTGCAACCATCCATTAATCAACCACATTTTGCGAGGTGGAAAAATGACTTATCAGATTGCGAAGATTGTGAACTACGCTTTTCTTCAAGAGCTTAAGGAAGAGAACACGCCCCTCTGGGAAGATGTGTTATTGCTGGGAGCCTATGGTCAAGAACCGTTTTCAAGCGATTGGATTGAGCAAAACGCAGGCGCCCTTCTAAGGCGATTGCGAGATAGACTCGCCGGTCAATTTCGAATGGAGGAGACGCTAGCCTACATTCCAGTAGAAGGCATCATGCAATCTCAATCAGTCACTACGGCTTTGAATCAGCACTTGCAAATTCTTCTGCATTGCATCGCACTCAGCGAAAAATGCGATGACTATGAATACTCTGGCAAACTGTTCAATGAGACCTTCGAAATATGGAAGGAAATAAGATCTCTCTACGACGAAATTATGGAGCACGAATCTCTGGAGCGAAGACTGCTAAATCTTTTTGCCCAATCTGACGATGACGCATCGTTCAGCAACTCTGATGAAACAGGTTTCTCTACGCGTCAATCTTCAACCCAAGCTGGATGGTGAGGTCATCTAACTCAACCGCCTCCATCAATACATCGGCTGAGTTCACTCCCCAATTAAGTTGAACCGTCAAAGTCTCTTGGCAAATGAATTGCTCGTTCTCAGCGATCGCATCTCTTATGCTTTCGCTAGCTCCATCGATCCAGATCTGAATGCGATCGGTAAAGTTGCAGTTGCGTTTTTTCCTTAGATCCTGAATCAAACGAACCGCATCCTTTGCAATACCTCGTCGAAGCAAACCTTCGTTGAGTTCTGTGTTCAAAGCGACTACAGCCAATTTGCCTTGGGCCGCTGCCCAGCCTGTTTTAGCGGTCAACCGAACTTGAATATCCTCACTATCCAAGTCGATACTAGTGCCATCGATGTCCAGGGAAATCTTGTTATTCTCGGTCAGTTCGGCCAATAGATCAGCACCGGAAGCGCCCCCCAGGACCTGCTTCAACCGTGGCAGGAGTTTGCCCACTTTCGGCCCGAGACGTCGAAAGTTTGGTTGAACTTGATAATCAACAAACGGGCTTGTTCCGCTCGCGTAATGAATCTCGTCAACGTTCAGTTCTTCTCGGACAATGTCATCATGTTGCTTGAGCCATCCGACGTGTACATCGCTCGCCAAGGTGACTTCTACTCGTTGCAAAGGCTGCCTAACCTTAAGCTTGGATTCCATACGCGCCGAACGCCCTAACGATGCGATTTCGCGTAGCAAGCTCATGCGTTCACTTAACTCCGCATCTGGTTCGACAAAACCCTCGCTTGATTGGCCAGTCGGCAGGTCACACAAATGAACACTTTCTCGGACCCCAGCTATATCCCCCTTGAGGTGTTGCCACAGTGTCTCTGCCAAAAACGGTGTAAAGGGAGCAATCAGTTTCGTGATCACAACAAACGTTTCGTACAAAGTCCAATAAGCATCGAGCTTATCCGGCGATTGTTTGTCAGCCGCCCAGTATCTCGATCTGCTGCGACGAATAAACCAATTGCTCATTGCGTCAACCAGTGCATGCAGTGATTGGCATGCACCATAGCTGTCGTAGCGATCCATCTTTTCGACTACAGATCGGCAAGCCGCAGAGAGCTCGCTCATCATCCATCTGTCTAACTCACCTCGCTCTGAGATTGGACGATAGCTAGGTGCAGACACAAACTCGCTGCTGACCAATTGATCTAAGCCATTTTCAATTTCCGATGGCCCACGGAACCCATCGATCTCAGCGTAGATCGAGAAGAAGCTAAAAGAATTCCACAACCTCAGAATGAACTCGGAGATGCTGTCTCGAATCGCTCGCTCGCTGTAAAGAATTGAGTTCCACGGTGCTTGATTGGCAAATAGATACCATCGCAATGCATCGGCGCCATACTTGTCAAAAATCTGTTGCGGACTCGGATAGTTGCGAAGCTGTTTGGACATCTTACCGGTTTTGACAACGTATTCGCTGCCACAAACTGACTTGGCTTCTTCTTCCGTCAAAAATCTTTGCTTGCCGTCTTTGCTTTCGTACCATTCTGTTAGCATTAGCCCGAGCACGATACAATTCTTAAACGGATGGGGATACTCTCGCTCTGGCTTCTTCGTGTCTTCTGCGTCATCTTCTCTGCCGAACAGCATCGTGCTAATAGCGAGCTGACTGTAGAACCAGCCTCGAGTTTGATCAATTGCTTCGCTGATAAAGTCGGCTGGGAATTGCGATTGAAAGCGGTCACGATTCTGATGAGGATAGCCCCACTGAGCAAATGGCATGGCGCCGCTGTCGTACCAACAATCGATAACTTCCGAGACTCTTTGCATGCGTCCACCGGTGGCAAACGGAGAATCATAGGTCACAGCATCGATGTAGGGCTTATGAACCTTGAGGTCCTCCACCAGAGTTGGATTAGCCTTCTTCGCTTCAAGCCAAACTTCGGTTCCAGATAGGCCGGGCTTAGCGAGCAACTCGTCATACGAGCCAATCGCTTCCATTTCGCCCGTTTGGTTGCACACCCAAATAGGCAACGGAGTACCCCAATAACGCTCTCGAGATAGTGCCCAATCGACATTTGATTCGAGGAAATTACCGAATCGCCCAGGTCCAATATGCTCGGGTAACCAACCAATCGTTTTGTTGTTGGCCAGCATCGAGTTGCGGAATTTGGTCGTTCTAATAAACCAGCTCTCACGAGGGTATTGAATCAGCGGATCATCACTCGCACGCCAGCAAAAAGGATAGTCGTGCAAGTATTGTTCTTGGTGCCAGAGTTTACCTCGCTCTTTCAGCGTGCGTTGAATAGGTTTGTCGGCTTCTTTGACCCAGACCCCTTGCTGCTCAGGAAAGTCACTGGTGAACAATCCATTCGACCCAACGGCGCACAACATTTCAGGCACACCCGGCTCCGCAAAACGTTCACGTTCAGCCACGAGAACTTCATAGTCAACTTCTCCGAATGCTGGCGCTAAGTGCACCAATCCTGTACCAGAATCAATGGTAACAAAACTGGCAGAAACAACTCTCCAATAAGGTTTTTGAGCTCCACCCTCTTTTAGGCCTGCTGGCTCCCGGCCTAGCTTGGCAACGTAATAATCGAATGGAGGTTCATAACATAGACCAACGAGTTCAGCCCCCTTTACCACCTTGGAAACGGTTAGGTTTCGCTTGGTCTTTTCCGATAATGATTGGACCAAGTCTTTGGCAACGACGATCGTTTCCTCTACTCCTTCCTCTTGGCAAAACGCATAGTCGAGTGTTTCGTTGACAGCGACTAGTTGATTGCTAGGCAATGTCCACGGAGTTGTCGTCCAGATAACCAGAGACGTGTTGTCATGACCCACAATCGGGAATTTAACATAAACACTCGGGTCGGCGACTTGACGGTACCCTTGGCCAACCTCACCCGAACTCAATGCCGTTCCACCTTGTGCCCACCACCACACGATCTTGTGCCCACGGTAAAGCAAATCCCGATCGAAAAGTGTCTTTAAAGACCACCAAACGCTTTCGACAAAGCTCTGGTGATAAGTGACATAAGCCTCCGACAAATCGATCCAAAAACCCAACCTCTCGGTAACACGTTCCCACTCTTGCATGTACTTCCAGACGCTCTGTTGGCACTTCTGGATGAATCCTTCTATTCCAAAGGATTCGATCTCGTCTTTACCATGAATACCGAGCTCTTTGCATACTTCGACCTCGACTGGGAGACCATGCGTGTCCCAGCCACCTTTTCGCTCGCAATGAAAGCCCCTCATTGTTCGATAACGAGGGAACAAGTCCTTGATTGCTCGTGTTAGGCAGTGCCCAGGGTGCGGAAGTCCGTTCGCAGTCGGTGGCCCTTCGAAGAAAACAAAGCTCTCGCCATTCTTCCTCAGTTCAAGACTCTTTTGGTAGGTCTGATGATCTTTCCAGAATTGCAAGATCCGTTCTTCTTGCTGTGGAAACTTGGTGTCTTGCTTAACGGCACGAAACATAGATAGACTCGAGAGTTTACTAGCCAGCTTTCTTGGTATAAGACCAACCGGCGTCATTCAGAAGAAACCTATATGCGAAAGGACGCCCCGCTGGAGCGTCCCAATTTCAACGTTGGCTGAACGTTGTCGAATCTTACACGTCGAACATTAAACGTCGTCTAACGTGCCCGTATCTTCTAGTAGATCGGGATCGACATCTTCGTCATCGTCAGCTTCAATCGGGAAGCCATCATCCTTTGGCTCAATTTCGTATTCGTCGTCCAATTCTTCTTCAAAGTCGTCGTCAAAGTCGTCGTCGAAGTCATCCTCGTCGAAATCGTCAAAAGGGTCCGGTTCCTCCTCGGAATCGGGAGCGACTTCTTCGTCATCTTCGACAGGCTCATCCTCAACGTCATCGTCGTCATCATCCCAAGCGTTGCGAACAGGCTTGGGGGCTTCGGTCTGCAAAGCCAATTCGAACCAATCCACATGATCGGGCGTTATACCGATAGTTCGCTGGGTAATTCCACCCTCCACAGCCAAAGGACAGAGGATTACAGACAGTTCCCCATCGGTCGGTTCGCACTCGTCGGTCAGTTCAGAATCGAACTGAACACCACACGGAACGTCTAGCAATTCTGTATCTGGAGCATCAACAAGTACGTTCAAGGGAGCCACCGTCGAAAAAAGATTTTGGAACCTGCCGGAAATAGAACTACTTAATAGCCTAAAAGGTGCTCGCATCAGTCCAGAATGTCAACGGCTGTTGCAACCTCTTTGCGTAAGCGATAGTTCGTTGTTTTCATCAATCCCGTCCTGTGGTACGATACCGAACATTGGAGAAATTGCCTTCTGTACATCTAACTGGTGGATAAATCGCAAAAAAATCATGGTCGTGTCTTTTCTTCTATTCCCTGTCGGCGCCTTGCTAATGTTGGCATTGTTGTCAGTATTCGCACCGCTAATCCGGCTGGCATGGGTGCAAAATCCCTTCGAAGAATCGGCAACCCTGGCTTGCAAACACCTTGCTGCTGTTGGTGACTCTCCTATGTCTGATACGATTTCTTGCAGCCGGCGAAGACGCATGTTGCAATCGTCAATCATGGCCCGAACTCACTTCCGAACCATTAAAAGACTCCCCAAAAGAAAGCAATACCGTGACCTATGCGATCTCTCCCTTCTGTTTTTTCGCCCCAGCTGTTACTTCCATGCTGGAATTTTATTGGCTCGTCCAAACTCCATGGCTGATCGCGGCTGACTCGGAATCGAGTTCCACCTCTAGCTTGCTCGTTTTGGTTGTCGGTCTAGCTGTCGGTGCTGGCGTTGCCTTTCTCGTCAATTTTCTGATGGGAAAAGATGCAAAATCTCAATCGAAACGGCTTTTGGACCAGACAAAGCTTGACTGCGAAAATCTAGTCAAGTCGGCTGAGATCGAAAAGAAGGAAGCATTGCTACAACTGCAAAGCAAATTCGATAAGGAGAACCAAAAACAGCGTGACGAAATCCGAAAGAAAGAATCGGAACTCGATAAACGTGAGTCTGCCCTCAAGCAAGCCTCCGACGATCTCAAAAAACAAGAGCGCTTTGTAGAAAACAACCAACGTAAGCTGTCTGAAAAAATCGAAGACTCCCAGCGAAAGTCGGATCAATACAGCAAGCTGATCCAACAACAGCAATCCGACTTGCAACGCGTAACTGGCATGTCGAAAGAGGAAGCCCAAAAGCAGTTACTTTCTGTTCTGGAACGGGATCTGCAGTCGGAGATGGGCTCTGTGATCTTGAAGCATGAGAAAAGAGTAAACGAAACATTACAGCAGAAAACCCAAGACATTCTGCTAACTTCGATGCAGCGTTATGCGTCTTCACAAACCGCAGAGAGCACTACGAGCACAGTAGATATTCCCAACGATGAAATGAAAGGGAGGATTATCGGTCGCGAAGGTCGCAATATCCGCGCTTTCGAAAAGATATCCGGTTGCGATTTGATCATTGATGACACCCCTGGAGTCGTCATCGTCAGCGGATTTGACCCGGTTCGTCGAGAGATCGCTCGCGCCTCCATGGAAAAACTGGTTACCGATGGACGTATTCACCCATCGAGAATAGAAGAAATTGTTGCCGCCACCGAAGCTCAAATCGAAGCCTTTATCAAGCGTAAAGGTGAAGAAGCAGCGCAAGAGGTCAACATCCAAGGGCTACACGAAAAGACCATTAACATGCTCGGTCGGTTGCATTTCCGAACGAGCTATTCGCAAAATGTTCTTCGTCACAGCGTCGAAGTAGCTTTTCTATCCGGCATGATGGCCGAAATGATTGGACTAGATCCAACCTTGGCCCGGCGCGCTGGTTTGCTTCACGATATTGGAAAGGCCGCCGATCACGAATTGGAGGGAGGCCACCCGAAAATCGGTGCAGATCTCCTCAAACGAAATGGTGAGAACGATGTTGTGGTGCATGCCGCCCTAGGGCATCATGACCAGCTAACCACTGAGTACCCA
>VYLF01000492.1_pt1 | contig 12060 bp, 6 predicted proteins | sample 5114371 | NCBI WGS metagenome assembly VYLF01 (sample SAMN12291773, study PRJNA351875) | freshwater metagenome | isolation source: freshwater lake | place: USA: Michigan, Kent Lake | collected 2013-08-15 | reverse complement strand
TTGCGCTGAGCGGCGTAAAGGGGACTGCGAGTATCTTTAACGGGCTTAAGCAGCGATTTGTATCAGTGAAAATTTGCATCCAAGACCGTTATCGCCGCATCCTGGGTAGACGATTTTTAGGCTTTTCGCTTCCCGTCTGGTCGCTACTGACGTTTGCTTGACCAACGCCCGACTGATCCCTTTATCCGTCTCTACGTTCTAACCAGCAACAGGTACACGGCGAGTTCCAAACCGCAAGCCGATTTGGAATGCCAGGAATAGTCAAGTTAAGATTGAATCGAACGCTTAGATCGACTTGCGTCGGCGATGTGCTGGAATCCTGATGCGACAGGTACCAGTGGTTGCCAACGATGTTCAATTGAAGAAACATAGTCGAATCGGAAAAAGTGACGATCTGATTCTCATACTGTGCTAGGGCAGCACGTTCGTTCTCTTCTCCAATTCCGGTAAACGCTTCTTTGATTCTCCAAACACCTTGCATCTGATTGGGGAATGGCAATCTTCTTAAAGGTCTTAGTTTTGATGTATCAAGTTGCGTTTCCGCTTGTTTCTATTTTACTTTGGCCTTGTCTTTAGGGTCATTAACCTGTTCTTCAGCTCTCTTCATAACAAATCGAGTTTGACCAGGACCAATATCATCCACAGAATCGGGAACTGGTGACTCAGGTTGATCCAGCCGAACGATCAAAAGCTTGTTGTCGCGAAACTCGACCAGCCATTGTATATCTCCGCTTGCCGCTCCTCCTTGCATGTTTGGAGACTCTGCAAGCCAGTGAAGGTCTACAAGTGACTGCTGGCCATTCACAGTCACACCGTTGACTACATAGTCTTCACGTGCTTGCTCTCCCCAATGCCAATCAAGAGTGGAATTGGAAATAGAAAGCTTGCTGCCATCTGCTATATCGATCGGACTTCCATCGCCAGTTGTGGCGTTTTCCACAACCCACGTTCCCTTCCATTCTTGCGGCAGTAGATTCGCCCTACGAGGATCTGTCTCAACCAACATCTTCAACATCTTCGGGAAGGAACCTGAGCGAAGGCTTGCAACGGCTTCCTGGCGAAGCGAATTCTCTCTTAGCGACGGATGGCCTTCACCTCGCGTTTTCAATAGCTGTTGTCGTTCTCGGTTCAGTTCGAACAATCGCTTTTGGATACCGACTTCGTCAAACGCGTGATCGAATCTCAACCTCAAGACCTTGTCTCGCAATTGCCACAGTGATGGGTGGTTGGGGCCAAAACTCTTTTGCTTAAAGAAGAACTCCTCGATGAGCATAATGGATGCGTCGTTTTGAGAAACAGTGTCAAGCGACTCTGCGAGTCTCTCAGCCACGATAAGTGATGTAAACTTTGCGTGGATAAGATCAGCCACGAACCGAGAGAACTCATCGATTCCAATTAGTCCAGCCGCAAACTTGGTTTTTGCGTTGAGGAATGCTCGCTGTAGAATGCCTTCACGTTCCTTCAGTAGTGCTGGCAACGATGCAACATTCCCTGCTTCTGCAGTCCTGATTTTTGCTTCGACGAGGTTCATCTCCGCTGTTAGAACTTCATCTTGGGTGGCTAGCCCTTGATCAAAATTGAGTCTCACGGCTTCCATTGCGGATTGAAGATCGGACTCATGCGTGTTTGACGGAATTGCTTCCGCGACCCGCAGGATCGCTAGTGGTCTCTTTTCGTCGCTTCCACCCAAGATGGAAAATTGAGCACTACCGGTTAGTAGCGAACCTGAGTTCTTCGAATCATCGGCAAAGTCAGGAACATCAAATGCGATGTCGCATTTCGTGTTGATCGGCAACATTACGTTGGTTGTCCAGTCGTCCGGGATTTTCTTCGCAGCGGCTAGTCTTTCTGGCGAATCTACGAAGCGAATCTTTCGATTCTTGAACAGCGTAGGTTGCTCGCCGATCTCCTCGACTCGCCAGCCTCCGATTATTTTCTCTCGATCATGCTCAACTGAAAGTCTCTGTTTGCCATCGTTCCCAAGTACATCGATTTCGATTCTGTTGAAATGGAATACGTTCGGAATCGTTGCCGTCAAACCCTTGCCGTGGATACGACGATAGAAGAATTCGACGTCGACAATTTGACCAGGCAAGTACCTGGTTTGCGCAGGCTTGAGTCGAAATCCAGCCTCCAGCCCTTCGTCACTTGGCTTACCCCAGTGAATCGTTTCGTCGGAGAACGAGTTGACTTTTTGGAATCGCTCGCGAATTGTAAAAGCTTGAGTGCTGCCATCTTGATCATTCTGAACTTCCAATCGAATCGACCAAACATCGAAGTTGTCCCCCTCTGCCGTTTGGTACGAATGTAGCAGTCTAATCTTGACTCCCTTCATCTCGTGCCTGTCAATGATAGCCATCAGCGCATCCATCGTGGTAGGCTTGAGCCAATCGGACGAATACCAGCTCTGTTTCCCCCAAAGCGTCGAGATCGCAGCTAGGGTTTCATCGAGTGTCAATTCAGGCTCTTCTTCCGAATGCGACTTGTTGAACTCCTCGATGGCCTTCTCCAAAGCTGATTCGGGGGGCCGGAGCGAGGAAGTATCTGATGACGCAAACTGATTGCGAATCGTCGTATCGAGTCCTTCTTTCCCAATTAAGTTGATCTGAATGGCGTTCGAGCTAAGAGGTTTATCATGCCACCATTGTTGGGGCAGCTGCCAAGAGCGAGTGTTTAGCTTAATCGACCAGCCGGGTGGCAACTTGCGAGTGATTACGATCTCCTTAACGGTCTCGCTGATTTCCTCGCGTAGCTTCGATTGATTGTACTGCCACCAGAGACTTGCTACCAACTCGTCTTCAGTAAGCGACGGTGAATTCGACGATCGCAACAACTCTTTATGAACACGATTGAAATCGTCTACCGCCGAGGCCAAGTCAGACGCGACTTCAGGTATTGACGCTTTCGGCTTCGACAAGTCGCTTTCCTTCGAGGGTTCAATATAATTGTATGAAGCTACCGCCTCCGACTTTCGCTCCGAAGCATTGTCTATTCGTGAGTCTGAACCATTCGATTTCCGGTAAGCAATCTGAAGTGTTTTTGTCTCGCCTCGGACCAAAGAGACCTCTCCGCCTTCGACCACAAGATCCTGTGAATCACCATCGAACTCAATGACATATTCACCTGCCGCTAGCCGAACCGACTTGCCGGTGCGACTCACGAGCATTTCATCAACAACTTTGTCGGATCTCTTGATTCGAATCGGAACATTGTCCGCTTCACTCTTGATCGTGATGGTCCCCTTGTTCGTTTCAAGGACAATCATGACACCCGCAAAGAACAAGAACGCACTCGCCATTCCAGCTAGTATCCAATTTCGGCTTCGACCGCGATCGAAGAAGGATTTCTTGGGCACAACAGCTAGAGGAAGCGGTTCCGTCGTCGGCTTTTGCGTATGAGCTAAACACTGTTCGAGAATCTGTGCGAGCTCTTCAGCCGACTGGAATCGCGATTCTCGGTCTTTTTCGAGTAGTCTCATTACAACGCGTTCAAGCCACTCCGGAATCAAAGCGTTCTGTTCGCGTATCGAACGCGGCTGCTCATCGGTAATGCGTCGCATCACTGCATAACCGGAGTCCGCCCGATAGGGAGGATGCCCCGTGCAAAGTGCGTAGAGCACACAACCCAAACTGAATAGATCACTGCGGCCGTCGAGCTCTTCGCCCCGAACTTGTTCGGGTGACATATAGTGAGGTGTTACCGGATGAAAACCACTGCGTGTTAAACACGCCTCGTCTTGTGTGCGGGCTAGCCCGAAATCGGTGAGCAATGCCCGAGCGACGTTCTCATCGAGCATGATGTTCGAGGGTTTGACATCGCGATGAATGAGCCCTTGCGCATGCGCTGCCGCCAGGCCAGTAGCGACCTGCATCCCGATGCGCAGGATCTCACAGACGTCCAGTGGTCCATCGCGATCCAACCTCGCTTGCAGCGAATCGCCAGCAATATATTGCATCACCAAGTACGGCGTTGCGTGTTCCGTTTCGACATTGTGAATCGGTACCACGTGGTCATTCACGATAGCCGCTGCCGCGCGAGCTTCGCGAGCGAATCGTTCGCGAGCAGATCGACTGCCCGATAAATGCGGGGCCAACATCTTGATGGCGACCGATCGATGCAGTTCCGAATCGTAGGCTTTGAAGACAACTCCCATGCCTCCTGAGCCAACAAGCCTTTCGATCTCGTAGCGGCCCAGTCGTCCGAGCATCTCAGGATGCGATGGTGGCTGCAGAAGCTGCTTGGCCATTGTGTCCGTCCAATCGGAGGAGTACTCAGCTGCGGGAACAAACCGCGTCGGACTCTCAAATTCATTCTCAATATCCAGCCCACCTTCAACGCGCGCGCAAAGTCCCTCTCGTGCGAGCGTCCATTGTTGCTCGTTGGCTGCAAGTTCCTCAATCCGCACTTGGCAATGTTCGCAGTTGTCGAGATGGTGCAAACCTAACTCGGTTGAGCACTCCGAATCCTGGTTCAAAATCCCAAGAAGCAATTCGTCGGAGCATTCGATTTTTGGAAGCATATTGCGCTCAAGGTTTGGACAGTTATATAGTTGACGAGGCAAGAATATGGGGGCAAGAATATGTTTTCATTTTCATTCCCCCATCTTCTTGCCAAGAGAGTTAGTTCTTCTGCTCGGCAAGATAATTGCGTGCTTCGACAGGCGTCACTTTGCCATCGCCATTGGTGTCAGCATCAGGAAAGAGCTCTCGTACTTCTTCCTGAGTAAGCCAACCATCCTTGTTGGCATCTGCATTAGGATAGAGCTTAAGAAGTGATTGCAGTTGTGTTTCCGATTTGGCTCGTTCCTTTTGAGGCTTCGCATTCGTCGTTTTGTTGACTCGTTTTAGGATCGCTGCCACAAGCTGCTGTTGAGCCTTGGAGGCTGCCACTATCAGTCTTTTGTTCTCTGTATCATAAACGATCTTTGATTCGGGGTTTTCCGTACCACCCGACTCGATGGCTGCGGAGATACACTGAGTCAACACGTCCACGAAAACGGGAACCTCTTTGTCAGCCTTCGGTAGCACGTCTTGAAGGCTATACATCGTGATGATCGGCGCTTTCGTATCCGGAGCTTTCATCTCCCTGATTAGCGGCGCAAGGCCCTGCGACTTTCGTTGACCGTTGACAGAGATCCACAGCATTCCTTGTACTAACGCATCTTCGCTGCCGAACTTGCTTGCTGTTTCGTTCGCTAGATCCTCGGCCTCTCGCCATTTCTGCTCCTTTACCAAGCCGTTGAACTTTTCCATCGTCTCATGCCACAGCTTTGACTCATCCTCATTTTTCGCTAGCTGTTCTTTTGTCAGTGGAACACCTTTTGGATCTGTCTGACAGTAAGCTATCGAGCAGTACGACATCAACGACGAAAGCATGCACGTTGCAAACCAACTTGCTGTCGCGGCCTTAATGCCATGTCTTTTACTCATAATCATTTTTGAATCTCTACTCAACTTTCGAATGGTTGTCTCGACATCTCAACATCTAGTGAGACAAGAGTATGGGGCAAGAACATAATGCGTCTCCATTTTTCCCCCCATCTTCTTGCTAACCCTATCCCTCATCTCGACTCATACGCTTTTAGGTTTGGCGAGCCAGGCCTATCGAGCGTTTCAATCAACTTACGAGTATTCTCGATCCACTTCTTTTCGCCGCGAAGAACAATCCGGTTGGCGCGTTCATCGGTTGAGACGTCAGAATTGGCGTCAGTCCTCATTACGCCCCAGAGCATTTCACTGATCAGTTTGGCTTGCGTGAACTCGACTTTTACGGCCAACAACTCCGGAGTCTTCTCAGGCGTAGATGCGGAATTCTTGAGCGAGTAAGTATGTAGTTTCTGTGCGGCCTGGACAGGATTGAGGGGCTGATTCGCGCTGCTAGTGAGTTGCAGCGGATAGCCTTGAGGTAGCGCTTTTGCTGATTGGGAGATTCGCTCTTGAGTTTTGCCGGATTCGACTCTTAGGCTTTCGATCAGCTTCTCCTTTTTTTCGACGAAGTTGCCTAGCTGCTCTGGAGCTGTTTCACCAACCACTGACGCAAGTTCCAATTCAGCCTTGGCAATCTTTTCAAAGAGTTCCTTCAGTTTCGACAACTGCGCATGAACCTCCAAATAGGTGATATGCGATTGGAGGTCGTGGGTTGGCGTATGCACATCTGAAGGGGCCTCTTGAGCCTCGACATGAGAATTTGTCACTAGACACAAAACGATAGCAGTCAAAGCAGGACGTCGAAGCATGGTAAGTACCCTAAGTAATTGACTGAGAAAATGGAATTTCGAAACGGAAAGTAACTAAGTCCGGTTTACCAGAATGTTTCTTAATCCGCGAATGGTGTTGTTAAGCTTGTGACTTAAAGTAACTTGCACCGTCAAAACCTTGCACCAATCGCACCATTTTTTAGAAATCAAAACAAACGGCCAGTCGATCCAACGTATGGCTTGGTGCGGTACTATTCGCTCCAATTCGACAAGGCTTCGGAATGGAACCAAAACTAGTCATCGGTTAAGCCACTACACTGATTGACCAAGTTTTGCAGCCGTTTCATCACTCGGCTACGTGCGACGTAGACTTGTCCAACACCAACGCCGAGCAGCTTGGCAGCTTCGCTGATGGATACTCCGTCAACATGTGTCAGACGGAAAGCCTCCCATGTTTTGGGATCAACGTCCACCTGAACTTTTTGCGCGGCCCATCGATAGACTTCGCGCTGGTATTCTATATCAAACTCGGAAGCGAGTTCGTCTTCTGAGGCCTTCAGTCGATCCAGTTTATCATGGCCTTCGGTTCCTCCGACGCCGATCCCTCCCTTCGGCTTTCGGTTGAGCTTATTGAGAGCAATGTTGCGACCAATACCAATAAGCCAATTTCGAAATCGGCCTCGCTCTGACTGTTCCAGCCATTTCTCTACGGACTGAAAGATCGCAGTAAAGACTTGTTGCACAACATCTTCTGCATCAGCCCGCTGCAACCCTTGGCGCAGCGCCATTCGAAAAACCAGTGGACCATAGATTGCCATCACTTCATCCCATGCGTCCTTATCCTCCTGGTCGCGTAGACGAACAATCAGGCTTGCACGAGTATCGGATGGACTTGGTAACATGACGTTATCTTGCATTCTTTGGCATCCCTAAATCCTATAGATGCTAGAATTCGCACTCATTATCTTCGAATCATTGGAGATTGTCACCTATAGCGGATTTGTCCGATATGGTCCTTCTTTAGGCATGTAACACCTCCTTCAGTATCCTTGCATCTGATCAATGTGATTTTTGTATTTTTTCCTTAGAATACCAACGTTCGAAAAAAGAATGGGCGTTCGGTCTGCAGAACCCGATAGGCTAACGATCACGGACATAGATCTACTAGCCGAAATTTACTGGTTCGTCCGATTAAACATCAGCCTCTCACATATCATTTCAAGGAAACAACGATCTCTGCGCAGTAGATGAACTTCCCATCAAGCCGCTCTTGCAGTGATTTGGATATCACGGCAACCGATCGTTCAACGCGTCCTTCATAAAGTACTTTGCCTCCAGACGTGACCTTGACCGGTTTGTCGAAATCGATCAGAGAGTCATTCAGCAAGATCCGAACCCGATCGGCCTCTGTGGATTGCAGATCAATCGTTTGTCCATCTCGAATGGCAACGATCAAGGCGCGGTCACGCACCTCAGTCGGCTCAACAGCCAGCCAATAGAATCGACTCACCTTGACGTCGTCTTGCTTCCACACAATCTTAGCCGGCGTCGTATTCCGTTCGAACTTGGCCATCCAGGGAAGCGCTTCTGCATCCTGCCTGTCCATCCAATGTCCTTTACCCTCGTGGAGCTTTACGAAATGTTCATATCCTTCTGGATCGCTCGTGCGAAGCTCGGCTAATTTATCTTTCCAGTCGGCGGCGATTTTGTTTCGATTGTAAGCCGAATCTTTTTCACCCATATGAAGCGTGAATGGCAGATTCCGAAGCCCGAGCGGTGATGTCTCGTTAGGATGTCCAGCCATCATCGAAGCGGCAGCAAAACGGTCGGCGAGTCGAGGAGCCAATTGATAGACGCCGTCTCCTCCTGCAGAATAACCCATCAAGAAAACACGATTCGGATTAACGTCCTCAAATACAATCAGATTCTCGATCAATCGATCAAAGAAACGATCGATGTGCGATTGATGCCAAAGGTCCCATGTATCGGTGGGCGCTCGCGGAGCCAGATACACACCCTCCTCTGGTTTATACAGTTTCTTTGGTTCTCCCATTGCTGAGTATTCACGCGTGGTGGTGCCCCCCCGCCTCCGTGCATGGAAATGTACAAACTGCGCCCTGAGGCTGGTTTGTCGCCAAAAATCGTGTAGGCGAAAGGCATCTTGAGATTGTCGATCACCAGCTCCTTTTTCTCCATTTCCTCGGCACGCATCTTTTTCAGAATGGATACTCGATCCTCATAAAGCAATCGCGTTGCCTCCTCCGCCTCAGCGCGAGAGAGAGACTTTTTGAATTCCGAGATCTGGTCGATGGGCTGTCGTGAGTCGGACTCGCTTGAAAGAAACTTTTTCAATGTTTCGATCGCGGAGCTCGATTGTTCCGTGCGGTCCTCCAAAGGGTTATCGCTATTCTTGGTCGAGACGAACACTAAATCGATAGGACCCTCTCGATTCTCCGCCTGGAAATCCTTGGTTACCGTCTGGTAACCCATGGAAGCTGTCACTTTGAACGATTGCCCTACCGGCAAATAAAATGACGTGTGATCGTTTGAATCGAAACGCTCATCGTTAGAATTGCCCTCGGAAACGACTTTCCCTGCCGCATCCGTAACAGTTAGTTTTGTAGAAACTCGTTCTCTGGTCTTAGCGTCCAAAACGCGAAACATGATTTTGGTTGTTCCCTCGGGCTGTGGCACCTTTAGTTGGGTGTAACGATCGGTAACGTTGACTGCCGAGATGTAGTTGATGGATCGATTCCAAACGAGCGGGAATGCTAACGGCGTTCTTTGAAAGCTAACAGCATAAATCGAGTGCACCGGATTGTCTCGAATCGCAGTCGCTGCTCGATCAGTGAACCATGCCTTGTTTAGATCGTCGCCACTGGCCTCGCAAGCTCCCGTAAAATGCCATCCATTATCCCAGATCTCTACCCAAGAGTGATTGCCACTCTTATCCGGCCACAATGGGATACCAACGAAGCGTGCAGGAATACCACATGCTCTACATGCATCAATCATGAGGATGGACAGACCAGTACAGGAAGCTAGCCCGGAACGTATCGATTCGAGCGGGCTTTGATCCGCTTTGGCCCGTTTTGTGGAGTAGCGAACATTGACTAGTGCGAACACCTTTTGGTTGATTATCGCGGCCGCTTGCGAAATCGTCTTTGCCTCGGCAATCAATGGTAAGAAACGCTCTCGGAAATCTCGCCGCCAGTCATCACGACTTTCATTGATATTCGCGTAGGGCAAGATCTCATTGAGATAGATCTCTTTTGATATCTGATCTTTCCATGGGGAACTCATCCATGCTTCCCAAGCAAGCTGCGTATTCTCGAGTAAGAAGTTCGCACTCAAGCTCGTTAGGTCCCGGTCAGGCATGTTCGCAACGAGGAACTGCATGGACTCGAATTGTTCCTCCGGGCATTGCTCTAGGGCAAGCTCCAGTTGCTGACGATTCTCACCAGATTTGGAAAGGGCCAGTTCAACCTTGGGATTTAAATCCTCCACGTCACTGAGCGTTCTCCATGTAGACCATAGTCGCGAGTCCTGTGACACATTCCAGATTGGTGCAGAGCTCTTACCATTCGATTTTGTTGAATACGATGCTACGTAACCAGTGTCGTTAGTATCGATGTGTACATGCTGCGTGGTGGGAAGACTCTCCTTAGAAATCCCTAGTTCCTCCGGACTCTTCGCCCATTTGTTGTTGAGGCTATGGAAGCTCTTTTGTCGATGATAAACTTCCATCAACGTATCGCGTGCGATCAAGCTGGCATCTTCGACATAACTCGCTGGAGCGGTTTCCGCTTTCTCGAATTGCACAAATCCCCAACGTTCAGGACGATGCATATCGATGATCCCTTGTGGTGACCAAACCCAGTTATCCTCTTTGGTGTTGGGTTTCTTAACGTACTTGCCATCCACAACATCGAATTGCCATTCCACTCGAGAGAAGCCAACTCGCCATCGATCCCCTTGTTGGGGAGGGTAAGCGTTTACCGGTGATTTTCTGAATGCTGTCCAAGGAATCGCGATTTCAATCGTCCATCCTTTGTCTTGGTCCGATGGATCATTCAGTGTGCCGTCGAGATAGACTGCCGATTTGAGTCCGTCAAACTCCCAACCATTGTCCGCTTTCCCACCATCTTTGTAGGGACGATCAAGTAATAGATCCCATGTGGTGTTGAGGGCATTCATTTCGAACTCAACATACTGATGATTGTCGCCATCAGGATCGACGAATACTTCGAAATCGTTGTCCTGGAAGATGACAGCATCATGCTCTGTCAGAGTCCCCTGAAGATGCGTTTCCATCAATTCCGCAGCGATATATAGATTTTGTGCGTCCCAAAGCATCTTTGCGCGAGTGCGTTGTCGAGGCTTCGGTTTTGCATCACCTTCGATATCGACAAAGTCAGCAGTCCACGGGGCCAATTGCCACGCCGCATCGTCGAGTTTTTCATCTAACTCGACCTGACTCTCCGAGAACATGCAAATGTATCCTTCAGGTCGGATAGGTTTCATATACTTCCAGTCACCCATCCGGTCGTCCGCTGTCGCCAGGTTAGAATACAGGAGCAATGCTGAAAAAAAAAGCATGCGGAGTTTGTTCATAGAATGCATATTCGAGTTGCCAATTGAAGAAGATTCGACAGGCGGGTAGGTCACGGTAAGGGAGGAGGCGTCAATCATGACATGCAAGGTTTATTCGTGCTACTCGCATGATAAAAAATTTGCAATAAACGCGAGGTAATTTGGTGGGAAAATCGTCCACGATCACATCACCACTGTGGCGGATAGCTTGGATTCCGAATCCTTGATGCACGTATCCAAGTACGATACATACTAATGAAGAAGATCTGCGATCTGCCTTCGATCACGTCGAATTTGATCAATATCTATAGGTAATCCGAGCGAGACGCCGATTTGGCGATAGAAGCTTTCCAAGGGCTCGGTCCATTCAACAGATACCAAGTCCATGGGCTTTTCGCCTTTGCCGTTCTTGGCGTCGATAGACGCCCCCTTCGCAATCAGCAACTCCACAAGTTCGCGTCGAGCAAAGAAGGCAGCCAAGTGTAAAGGTGTGTTACCATCAGAGTTGGTACCGTCTACGGATGCGCCACGTTCAATTAATTCACGTGCGATATCGGTTTGGCCCCAGATTACAGCTTGATTGAGTGGAGTCGATCCATCATCACGACGATCATTGACCGAGGATTTTTCCGCAAGAATTCGCCGCAATGAACCGTCCGACGAATGTGGTTCGTCAAGCTTGCTGCGAAGCGCAATGGCCTCTTGAGGGCTACTCGCCACGTGAAAGATAAATTCATTGCTGAACCATCCGTCAACCGCTTGAACCTGCAAGAAGTGAATTCCATCAGGAGGCAGCTGCTCCAAGGTTATACTCACGCTCTCCGATGGGCCAACATCGATCTTTCCCTCTGTACGCTGGCCGTCTACAAACAACTTTGCACTGCGATCGAAATGGCGGCCGCTCAGTACTAAAACCTTGTTCTCGGGATTCACGATGGGAAATTCTTGTCGCCCTCGCTGACTTTCTATCGGTCCCAATGTCCAGAGTGCGGGTTGAGCCATGATTGCATCGGCTTGCTTCCCTGCATGTGCTATCAGCGTGATAAGAAGTTTACCTTCACCTGCAAGCCTCATCATTTCGTCCGAGCGGAGCGATGTACTCCCTCCGTCGCGAGGAACAAAGGCCTTTGCACTGTCACTCGGATCGAACCGCAACGAAATGGGCAAGCTGTTGGCTCCATCGATCTGAACTCCATCTGCATGGAGTACAATCGCCCCTTGCATTGCACTCTTCTCTAAAGTCTCAACGAGTATTCGCGTAGAGAGATCGT
>VYLF01000647.1_pt1 | contig 12096 bp, 13 predicted proteins | sample 5114371 | NCBI WGS metagenome assembly VYLF01 (sample SAMN12291773, study PRJNA351875) | freshwater metagenome | isolation source: freshwater lake | place: USA: Michigan, Kent Lake | collected 2013-08-15 | reverse complement strand
AGCGTAGCCTACTCTTTCTTGCTTTTCGTACCAAGCTTGTGTTCGTTCGTGGAGAGCTTTGTTGTAAACTAATCTTACACAGCCCAAAGTGCGCCGCAATAGCGACTCTTGTTCGGGTGTTGGGTAAAATCGAAACGAGTAGGCTTTTTCCATGTCCTTTCACACTAGCATATATTTCGTAAACGATGCTCATATTTAACAGTAAAGCCGTCGTAGAACGACGGGGTTTCAGACCCAAATTTTCGATGAGGAGCAAACAAACCCCGAAAGCCCTTGTCTTTAAGGGTATTCATGGTTTCTTTGGCAGCATACCAACTATCTCCTGTGACTGTCTCTGGTTTCAATCCCCAAGCTTTTACTTCGTCCAACATTTCTAAGAAATATTCATGTTTTGTCTGACCCTCCTGTTTATTAACGATTCGATAATTAACGGGAACTGACCTTCCTTTACAATCGGTATAATATCAGGTAACTGCGTTAATACCTTTGACTACTTTTTTGTGTTTACCACCAGTAAAAGTAATCGATTAACTCAGCTTTAGCTGGGTGACTATAAGGCTTGTCAATTACCATGTCGTCTGTACTGATTGTTCCTCCTTCAAGTTCGATTTGAGGAGCCACTTCATCCAACAAATCCTTGGGTGTATAGTTCTCTCGCCACAAGAAACGATTGACACTGTCATGAGATAAATTGCCCAGAATTTGAGCCAAACGAACACAGCTTATATATTTAGGTTCGCCGAGCAAAAATAGGGTGTAAATAGCCAGATTACATTGAGCAGTTGTTGGCTTCGTAATGTTTCTCATCAGTTGTTCTGTTATAAGAGATGCCCTTGTGTCAGGAAATCAAATCGGAGAGGGTTTTGTCAAGAGTCGAGAGAGAAATTGTATCTAAGACTAACAAAATTAGACCACCCACATTTAAGCCTTTTTGTCAATGCGTAATTTCTATGCTTGCAGAAACGGTATCGTTACATTTTGTGTCGTATTCAAGCAATTCATACAGACTCAATCAATTCATACAGTAAATCAAACAACCACCTGTTACAGTAACACCAGAAGCAGAATTGTTAGCTCAACTTAGGTAAGCAGTTCTCAAATCCAACAAATTCAATAAGGAGAGCATCATGAGCTTAAAAGATAGAACCGAGGCAACCGCCAAAAATATCGAAGGTAAAGTTCAAGAAGCAGTAGGAGATCTGACTGGCGATCCCAAAGCTCAAGCAGAGGGCAAGGAAAAACAGGCAGAGGCAAAAGTTCGTCACACTATCGAAGATGTGAAAGATGAAGTCAAAAAAATTATTGATTAGTAGGTCATTTGTCACGGCAACCGCCATTCAGACAAATGATTGAAACTCAGATTTCATCGGAACTCTTCCTCAAAAAATGGCTTCTTTCGAGACAGGTGAAACACTAGGACAAGGCGGCGTAAATAAACCCAATATTACCAGATATCTAGCTTCTCAAAGAAGTCGAAGATCTCTCCCTCGGTAAACTTACGCCGTCAAAGACTAGAAAAATCTTTCTCGAAAGGAGCTAGACAGTAGTTGTTCATCATCCATGTATCATCGATTCATCAAATTCTTTTTGGGAGTTAAAATGATGTCACTTCAACAGATTCGTCGCTTTTTTGTCACCATTATTTTAACTATAATGCTGGCAATTACTATAGCTTTTGATTTTGGAACTACAAATAGTTGGGCTGCAACTTTACCCACCCAATCGCAGACTCAAATCGCAAGCATGAATCGAGCCAAGGCAGTTACTAAAAATATTGAAGGCAAAGCTCAAGAAGCGATTGGCAACATGACAGGCGATCCCAAAGATCAGATGATGGGAAAAGCCAAGCAAGTCGAAAGTCAGGCTCGTAACGCAGCAGAAGATATAAAAGACCAGATGAAGTTAAAAGGGCGGGCAAAAGCAGTCACAAAGAACATTGAAGGCAAAGCTCAAGAAGCGATAGGTAAAGCTACTGGCAACCGCCAGGATCAAGTTGCTGGAAAAGCTAAACAAGTCGAAAGCCAAGTTCGCAATGCAGTAGAAGACGTAAAAGATACGGTTCAAGATATACTCAATTAAGGATCGATGACTGAATTTTCATTACTTTTCTCTAAATCAAGGAGGGAAATATGTTCGATCTCGTTTGGACTGCTGTTGTTATACTTTTCATCCTCTGGTTGTTAGGATTCTCCATTAACATTGGAGGCGGCTTAATCCACCTGCTTTTGGTTTTGGTGCTGATTGGCGTTGTCTACAACTTGTTTATGAGGCGACGGTAATTGTTGATTCTCGAACACAGAAAGGGTCAAAAAATCGGGAAAAAGCAAGAATCAAAGTAGCTAAGATTCAGGCTCGAATCACCGATAGCAGAAAAGACCATTTACATAAGCTAACCACTCAATTAGTTCGTGAAAACCAAACGATTGTAGTTGAGAATTTAGCGGTAAAAAACCGGGTAAAAAACCCCAAGGTAAGCGCATCTTAACAATCCTTGATCAGGCATATTTGAGGAGAATTTGCCATCTCAATTGTTAAGCAAAAATCGACCAAATGGGTCGATTTCGTAACTATTCTGATTGACTGGTATCACTTGAAATGCCCACGCGGATGACAAAATTGGCCAATTGTCAATAGCGTTTGAGATGCTCTCACCCTGTAAAAAACCCGAAACTAGCTCAAGCTATATCAGATGTTAGTTGGGGAGAAATCACTCGACAATTAGCCTATAAATGCCGTTGGTATGGGAGAAACTATCGGGAAATAGATATAGCATTTCTGATTCACAAGAGGTACATTCCCGAACCTGAACAGCTTAATCAGCAAAGGTTTAACTGTGCCGCACAGATGCGAGAAACGCTATAGATGGTTTCCTAGTTCAAAACGGTGCAATAATTGTGGGCATATCGTTGAGAAAATGCCGTTAAGTGTCCGAGAATGGGAGTGTCCTGAATGTGGAACTTGCCATGACAGGGATGTTAACGCCAGTAAAAACATTTTGGCCGCAGGGCTTGCGGTATCAGTCTGGGTCGCGAGTGTCAGACCCGAACAGAGTAAGTCTGTGAAGGCAACTGCTAAGAAGCAGAAACCTAGATCGTGAGGTCTAGGAATCACCGTCCCTTTTAGGGCGGTGAGGATGTCAATCCCACCCCCTAAATCCCCCTTAAGGGGGACTTCTATCGTCTCCCCTGAAAGGGGAGATAAGAGAGGGGTGGGGACTGAGGGGGGTGGGGGCTGGTTTGCTCAACCGAACGGTATTGGGTAGGGGAGGTGTGAACGATTATAATTTAATTTTATGTTGTTGTGCTGTTTAGTTATTCAAGGAGTTTTTGTATGGAATCCACAAAAGAGCGAGGGCAATTAATCATCATTGGTGGAGCAGAAGACAAAGATGGAGATTGTCAAATCTTGCGAGAGTTTGTTCGCTGTGCTGGCGGGACTAAAGCTAAAATTGCCGTGTTAACGGCGGCAACAAGTGAGCCTCGTTCGGCTGGAGAAGCCTATACCCGAGTGTTTGAGCGACTCGGTGTCGAGGATGTATGTGTCCTCGATACCATTCACAGGGAAGATGCCGACGATCCAGAAAACCTGAAAATCATTGAGGAAGCCACAGGAGCGTTTTTTACCGGGGGAGATCAAGCCCTAATCATTGAACACATCAAGGGAACTCAGCTAGATACCTTACTTCACCAACGCAATCGGGAGGGAATGGTGGTAGGTGGGACAAGTGCCGGTGCTGCCATCATGCCCGATCTGATGATTATTGAAGGAGACTCGGAAACCAACCCACGCATGGACGCGATAGAGATGGGTCCGGGAATGGGATTTCTGCACTCAGTGGTGATCGATCAGCATTTTGCCCAGCGCGGACGGCTAGGTCGCCTGATTTCCGCTCTCTTACAGCAGCCAGCTAACTTAGGCTTTGGCATTGACGAAGATACAGCAGTAATTGTGGACGGTGACGAATTTAAAGTGGTGGGGCGTGGGGCTGTAACAGTTGTCGATGAATCAGAAGCAACTTATGATAATTTAGACGAACTGCTCAAAGATGAAGCGATGGCAGTGTGTGGAGTCAGGTTGCACATCTTACCTCAAGGATTCCGCTTTAACTTGAAAACTCGCAAGCCCGTTTTCTCTCGATCAATAGAGTTAAAGGATAGCAATCCTAAAAAGGAGGCAGAAGTTGAAAGGGAGTAGGTCGGAGGGAACAATCAGTGGTGGCTTGTACCCGCCACTGATTGGAGAATTTATTTAAATCAGAAAAATATTGACTCTGAGGTCTAAGAATGAATCACGATCGGGATGATGAAACCAATCTTGAGCGGCGACAAGAACTGCTACATGATGAAGAGGCTTTTCGACTTGATCAAGAAGAGAAACGCCTGCGATCTGCCAGACGAAGTAATACCTTAAATTGGATAATTAATAGCATTTTCGGGCTGGCAGGAATAGGGCAAATACTACTGGTAATGAGGTTCTTGCTGCGTTTGTTTGGTGCGAACCCACAAAATCAATTTGCTCAGTTGATTAATCATCTATCTGCACCTTTCATTGCGCCATTTTCCACCTTATTCATTAGTCCTGCTTCATCTGGTGGAGCAAACATATTTGATGTTAATATTGTGATTGCGATCGTAGCCTATGCTCTCTTGAGCTATACTTTGCACGGCTATAACTTGCATTTTTTCCTCAAATCACTCTAGTATTAGATAATGCCCGCTATCAAAAATGTAAAATTGTTGAAGAATTGGCTCTTTCTTTGTCAATAGAATTACTCTATCTGCCGTCTTATTGCCTAATCTAAATTTAATTGAAAGCCTGGGTAAATTGGTCAAAAAGAAATGTTTATATGGTAAATATTATGAAAACTTTTCCGACTTTTCTTCAGCTATTTATGAATGTCTGAATGATGCCTATCTGAAACATAAAAAAGAACTGGATTCCTTGCTCACTCTAGGATTTCAGAAGTTTAATAAATCTCAGATTATGAACGACTAAAGTATATCAGTTATCAGTCATCAGTAATCAGATGTGAGTTTTCAGTTCACAAGGGCCGAATCTAAAACCTAATTGGTTAAGCTAAAAGCTTTGATGTGCCTAGTTTCTAACCTTCTTTTTAGGTGAGAGAATTGCCAGATTCTTTCTTTTGCCTCTTGCATGAGTGACTCTTGCCTTCAGAACCTGATTACTGTTTACTGTTTACTGACCACTGAAAAAAACTCCCATCAACAGTGTCTCACTGATTACTGTTTACTGTTTACTGATTACTGTTTACTGTTTACTGAAACAACTCCCAACACTTAATATATGAAATGGACAGATAAAGATCAGATAATTATGCAAGGGATCGATCGACCCCTAGGCAAATATTATGCGGCACGATTGAAAGCTCAGGGAACCTGTTTAGTAGCGGGGGTGGCTAGTGGCCACGGTGGTGAGATAATCGCAGAGATACCAGTGTTTGATCTAGTGGCCGAGGCCGTTGCTGAAGCCGGAGAAATCAAGACCAGTTTAATTTTAGTCCCCCCCAATCAAGTCCTAGATGCGGCCTTAGAAGCGATCGCAGCAGCAATTACCCAATTAATTATCGTCACCCCCGGAGTTCCCCCCTTGGATCTGGTGGAATTGTTAAAGATAGCTAGTACCACCGGGACATTAATTCTCGGACCTGGCAGCCAGGGTGTAATTATTCCCAATTATCTTTGGTTGGGTATTTGTGAACCCAGTTTTTATCAATCAGGGACAATCGGTCTGATCACCCGCGGCGATCGCATAGGGGATGAAGTGGCGAAAACTTTAACAGCAGCGGGGTATGGTGAATCTATGGCGGTAAATTTGGGTACTGACGGCATTATTGGCTCCAATTTGTCCCAATGGTTGCAGGTTTTTGAGGAAGATGAAAATACCGAGGCAATTCTCCTCGTCAGTCAGGTGGGGGGAAAGGCCGAAATCGAGGCAGCCAAATATATTGCCTCGGCGATCGAAAAACCAGTGATTGCCTATCTTGTGGGGTTAAATGCAGCGATTGAAACCAATTTCGGCGATACAGAAACAATTATTTCTAACCAACTTTCCTACTCTGTTGCCGCTAAGAATACCAGAAAAGATAGCTTACGTCATTTTCAAGAAGCTGGGGTGACAGTGGTAGAAAAATTAGCCGATTTACCTGCCTCTTTAGCTAAAGTCTTGTCCTGAATTTGACCCCATTGCTCCAATAATAAGCTGTTGACTACCTAAATTACTCGTTAAGACTGCACCGGAGTTGGGAGTACTGGAACTATCGAGGGTATGGTTATATATTTTTCAGCTTACTAGCCGCCGCCTTTTCCTTCCCCCCTTATCCCGAACTGAGGTTAATCATTAATAGACCTCTTGTAAAAATCAAAAATTGTTGTTAGGGTTAGGAGTCAGTAGCCAGTAGTCAGTAGTCAGGAGAATTAAGAATAAATAATAATCAGTTAAATGGTCTATTTACATATTTTATGCCATTTAATCCTTATTTTTGCCGTTTTTGAACCCTGAAAAATTAATTACGCAAGAGGTTTAATCAGTAATCAGTGCCCAGAAAGCGGAGCAAAGGGCAGAGTTAAACCTACCCTTTATTATCGGAAAAAGTCCTTTCTTTTCGTCTTTTTTTGATAACTTATTTTCTGTTTGTGGCCAGGAATAGATTTGTGGTTTTAGGAGTGACAGCCTTAGTGAACTAAAACGCAGAGATTAGACACTAAGCCCAGAAATTTCGGCTTATACCAGTGGAGAGTAACTTTTAAACCATTAATTCGGGCAGCTTGTTCAATAATACGGGCAAATTCATCTTCCGCAAGCAAGCGCAGATTTTTTTCCCTAGCCCAAAACTTCATCCCAATTAAGTTTAAGACAGCGCGATGCCAACTTCTCGGCAGCCAGTGCAAGAGGGGCAAGCGCGTATGAAATTCTAGCCAGTGGTAGCGATTAGGAGTAGTGATAAATAAGCGGGGACATAATCGCAGCAGGCTGCTGACGTATTCAATCTGCGATTGTTCATTGCCGACGTGTTCGATAACCGCCGATGAGATGATATAGTCAATTCCTTCTACTTGGGAAGGTGTGGGAGGCCAATCAAGGACAAGTAATCCGGGGAAAAATGCCGCTAAATGGCTAATTTCTTCAGGAGAACAGGCATAAACCTTAGCATCATCTTCCAACAACCAGCGAATCAAGCAATTACTCGCTTGTCTGGTGGTTTCCGGTGTAGAACCATGGTCTAAAAATTTTTTTCCCCTCACACCATCCACGGCATTCTCTAAAAAATCATACATTTTGCGGCGCATTTGCAGGGTGGTCTTGCCGTGAAGTTTCGCCAGGGGGCGGTTTTTGCCAAAATAATCGATGCCTAATTTTTCTACCATGAATCTATTCCTTAATTTTTTTTGAAGGACTTGACAACTGTTCAATATACACTTATATACTAACTAGGCACAAAAAGTTCGTGCGGTTGAGGGAAAAATTTTCTTAACCTTGATGGCCTATGGCCATTGACTACATATGGTTATGGTTAACCCCGACGAGGCTATCTCTGAAAAAACCAATCATAATCAGAGGTTCAACCAATAACAATCCACCTGGAAATAATGGAAAGCAGTGCAAAATTGGAGAGTCAATTATCGTCAAGTTCAGCAAGAAAGGAGAACAATGCCGCTTTTTCTATTGTTATTCCCGTCTATAATGAGGAAAAGGGTATTACTCCGACTTTAGAACTTCTCCAAGAACAACTAAAACTCTCTAATTGTACCTATGAGATTGTGGTGGTTAATGATGGTTCTAAGGATCGAACGGGTGAAATTTTGCGAGAACTTCAGGAATTGATGACATTTAGGGTAATCGAACATCCCAGAAATCGTGGCTATGGTGCGGCGCTAAAAACGGGAATTAGACAGGCTAAATATGGGGCAATCGTGATTACGGATGGGGATGGAACCTATCCTAACGAAAGAATTCCCCAATTAGTTGCCCTGCTAGAGAAGGCCGATATGGTGGTCGGGGCGCGCACTGGTGCTAATGTCGTTTATCCAACAATTCGCAAAATTCCTAAGTGGTTTCTTATCCGTTTTGCCGAATGGATTACCAATAGTCGCATTCTGGATCTTAATAGTGGCTTACGGGTTTTTCGTAAGAGCGTGGTAGAGAGATTTTTTACTATCTTACCCGATACTTTTAGTTTTACCACTACGATTACCCTAGCCATGTTAACTAATGGTTATTTAGTCCATTATGAACCGATTGACTATTTTGCTCGCCAAGGCAAGAGTAAAATTAAGCCTATCCGCGATACTTTGCGCTTTGTCCAGTTAATCCTCAGGGTGGGAATGTATTTTGCACCACTTCGGGTTTTTCTACCGATTTCTGGGTTTTTCTTCCTTTGGTTTTTATTGACCTTAATTCAAGATATTGTTGTTTATCAAGATCTCACAGAAAGAACTATACTGCTATTAATAGCGACAACCCAAACAGGAATGTTTGCTCTTTTAGCAGACATGATTGATAAACGAACTTGATCATAAATATCGGGATAGTCAGCATTTTTTGTGACAATTTGGAGAGGTATTAAATGAACTATTGGTTAAGTCCAAAAACTATAATAAGTAAAGGTATAGTAGAAATTAAGCGTCAAGTCGTGTCGAAAATTTTCCCAATTATTTTGACTTTAATTTGTTTAATTAAACTATTCTTAACGAGAACCAGTGAAATAGTGGCCTCTCCCAGTGATCCCCAGAATTATCTAAGTCGTGCGGAAAGAGCGGTTTGGTTTTCCGATGGAATTGGTATCTTAAATTTAGGCCATCCCCCAGGTTATTCCTTATTTGTTTGGCTAGTTAGTTTTACGGGGATACCCCTGCGAATATTCCACGAACTATTTTACATTTTTTCAGTGTTTTTATTGATTTATTCTATTCGCTTACTAAAAGTACCGAAAATTGTCTGTGTTTTAGTTTTTTCTTTGCTAATTTTCTATCCTCTGACTTTCAGATTTTTTAATGATGCGAGAAGCGAAGCAATAACGGTTTCATTGTTTAATATATTGATTGCGTTGATCTTATTTTTGTTGTTCAAGAAAAAAATATCAGAAAAAATCATTTATTCCTGTTTGGCTGGATTAACCCTCGGATTTATCGGCATTACTCGACCAGAAAAAGGAATTGAATACATCTATATGTTAAGTTTAATTCCAATTATGTTTTTAACCAAGCCTCAGTGGAAATTAAGAGAAAAAATCCAACAGTCTTGTTTTTTAGTATTTTTACCCCTGTTAGTCTTCATTATGGTAAATTTTGCCATAGTCTCACTTAACTCAATTTTCTTGGGTGTGCCAGGGGTAAGTTTGTGGAATGCACCTAGTTTTAAGGGTATGTATACAGGATTAATGAAAATAGATGCTGGTACTCCAGTCAGACAGGTTCCTATTAATCCAGCACAGTTAGAAGCAGCTTATCAAGTTAGTCCCAGCTTCAAAACCCTAGAACCTTTCCTTCCTAAAGAAGAAATTCGCGGTAAATTTACAGTCTGGCTGTTAGCAGATGCTGTGCGTGATAGTATCAACTCTGTTAACCCTAGGTCGGTAACTACTAGGCAAGTTTATCAAAAATTTACCGAAATTAATCAAGAGTTAAAAACTGCTTTTCGTAATCGTCTTTTACCAACAAAAGCTTTTGGTTTTAGCTATCTAGATCCTAATTTTGGGATTTGGTTGCCCTACCTTAAGGACTCTTCTATAAAAGTTATCACTAAATTTCTCTATCCTCCCTTTTCAGAAGTAGAAAAAATTTTTCTTGTGGACGATACCAAGGCAAGTATTACCCTCTTTAATAAGGTAGCTAATCGTCGTGCAGCTTGGACGGGAAAAGAACGGCCTAGTGGAATAAGATTACTGTTAGTTAAAGTGATAACTAGAGCTATTTATATTATCAATACCATCGGGATAATTTCTATAGTATTCTTACTAATATACTACTTTTGTAGTAAACATAAATCACCCTTATTATCTAATTATGTATTTATTCTCTTGTTTATGGCTCTTCGGTTTGTGTTATGCAATGGACGGGGGTTATAAGGGATGTAACCCTTATAGAGACAGACATTGCTGTGATTTTTGCCAATTATTTTCGATCTAGAGCGAACTAATCAATTAAGTCTCTTGCCAGATAAGGATTTAGTCGATTTATGCCCCCCTATCGAACCATACCAAGTAACGAAGAGCCTTGTTTATTATTGTGATTAATTTCCTTCGCTTGCTTTTATATTCTTTAGTGGATGCAAGTTTACTGTTGGTGCATATGCGCTATTCTTTCCCGGGTATGCCTTTATTTTCCGCCTTTTCCCTACTAAACATTTTTGTTGTTGTTAATTTATTATGGAAGAAGTTGAAGAAACCTAAATTAATTTTTGTAAAGTAGTTTAATTTGTCAAATAAATGGAGATGAACCATGAAAAGTAAGATAATAAAGATAATCACAAATGCTTCTGTAATTTATTGGTTGTACGCAGTTTTTATATTTTTATACTTTCAATTTAAAGATCGTTTCAACCTACACACGGGAGATGATTCACTTAGTTATGTCAATTTTAGCTTTAATTCCCTGAGCGATATAGTTTCTCAAGAAAGAACCTTTTTTTATCCATCATTTCTCAATTTAGTCAAAGTAATCTCCCCAGATTTTCATCTTCTACCAGCCGCTCAGTTTGTTGTGTATGCTTTAGCGGTATTTGTTTTTTTTAGAGGTCTAAGGATAGCTAATTTTTCAAGAATTCAAGCACTTGTCACCGCCCTACCCCTGTTGCATACCCAAATTCTTTGGAGATTTGTTCATGTGCAAGTAGCGGAGATTTTGTCAGTATCTATGGCCATTATAACCATAGCTTTTATGTTTATGTTTGTTAAACAAACCTATAACTATTTTCTTCTAACTGCTCTGTCCTTGAGCTTATTCTTAACCTACCAGACTCGACCTTCCTTTCTCTTTCTCATTCCTTTAGTACCTCTGCTCACTTTGGTTCTAGTATTCTTTTTTAATTATCACCATAGAGTAAGAAATAACTTTTACAGAAACATAGTAATCAAGGTTTTAATTGCCTGTTTTATTCCTTATCTCTTATTTAATATTCTCCGCACTTCTTTAGTGAATACATCAGGAGTTGTTTCCTTTGCTGGATATAGTCTTAGTGGCATTACCACCCAAAGGTTGACAGCTGACATAATCCCAGAATTACCTGTGGAACAGCAACAATTAGCCCAAGCGATTGTGGATTGGCGTGAGCAACTAAAAAATATGAGTCCCGAGCAATTATCTCAAGCTATAGATGAACCGTTTAACAACCATGAAAATATGTCGCCATGTCTTATTCCTGCCTCAAAAGCTACCTACTCTCAATGGGGATACTGTTATAGCTTTAATTGTTGGAGAGCTGCCATTAAAGTGGCTAAAAATATGTATGGAGACAATCCCGTGATTGTTAATAACTCTCTAAAAGATTTATCTCTATCAATTATAAAAATTCACCCTCGCCTCTATTTTAAATGGATATATAACAGTCTAAAAGTGGCTTTAAACAGCTTGGCATATCAAGATGTATTTTTGAGTTATATCGCCAAAATTATTACCTTTGCTATAATCTTACTGTGTTTATTATTTTTACTTAAAATTATCGGCATTACTTACTTAGAGAAACCAGCTTTTCTGGAATCACCAATTTCTGTTTTAGCAATTATTAGCTCATCTCTGTTGATTATTTATGGTCTATTGTTGTGGCGGGGATTCAATTTTTCTGATTTCTTAATAATTATTTTGGGGTATAATTTTTTAGTAATAATCGCTGCTATAGTTATTTTTGTGTTGATTAGAATTATCGGTATTTTCAAATTTAGTTCAAGTGATCTGGCTCTTCGGGAATTGTTATGCAAATAATTAACTTAAAATAAAATTCGATGAGAGCGCCTACGCTCAAAAGTAGCTGAAATCCATATAGAGAAGGACTTAAGGCACAAACAAGTTAATACCAAAAGATAGACAATCGAGTTAAGATTTGATATAATAGCCAAAAACGAGATTATTTTACTTATGATAC
>VYLF01000484.1_pt1 | contig 12232 bp, 6 predicted proteins | sample 5114371 | NCBI WGS metagenome assembly VYLF01 (sample SAMN12291773, study PRJNA351875) | freshwater metagenome | isolation source: freshwater lake | place: USA: Michigan, Kent Lake | collected 2013-08-15 | reverse complement strand
AGGAGTCACAGTCATTCCTTCGACGATAATCACCGAATTCATTTCGAGATACTGCGTGATGGGATGGGATCGATCCACATCTAAGATAACAACAGGCCCCGACGCTTCACCTGTCTTCCATTCGTCGATAAGATCGGATGCCTTATTCAAGCTCTTATTGGCCGCTGCGTTTTGAGTTTCCGCGTCAGCAATCGCAGATGAACTATCTTTATTTTGATTCGTGGTATCTTGATTTGCGGTATCCTTTGGCCCATCTGTCGAAGAAGGGGTTTCTTCTGCGGGTTTATCCGTGGTGGTCATGTTGCCTATCTGCTGCGCGGCGATTTGGGGGGGCTTTACGCCGATGAACAGCGTATTGGCAAGTGGCATCGCGACAGGTGCACATCGATCGAACACAACTAGCTCAAAGTCGCCTTGTTTCTGTCGCGATTCGTACTCAGTCGATTGCAGATACTCGACATTTTGAACCTCGACATCCGAGATTTGGCGACATCGATCTGTATTCATTGCGGCTTCCAAAGCAGAATTGCCAGGAGAAACCAACAACACCTTGATTCTACGAGGTGGCCGGACTGCTGCATAAGCCACATTATCTATCGGACTGGAGTCAGCCGAATCCAACGACAGCTTCAGCTCACCTTCTTGTAATGAATTCAGTTCGAATACGATACCCGTTTCCGAATTGGGTGCCATTTTGACGGTCGTAGCATCTGCCAATTCGCCGTCAATCTCTAGCGAAGCGGTAAACGACGCCTCAGACCCACCGTAACTACCCAATCTGGCGTAGGCCTCCATTTGATCAACGGTGCCTTCTTTCTTTTGAACGGCAAAACTTAGAATCGCAATGTTGCTCGTGCTAGCTTCTCCGACCGAGTAAAAATCGACCGGAAGCTTATCGAGATTCGGGTCGTCGACGCTAACGAAACCGCCATCACTAAAAAGGAAAACTCTTGCTGGCAAGCTGTCGGTCACCGTGGATTTTTCTGTTTCGTTAGTCTCAACTGAGTCTCCAGAATCCTTCGCGGGCAATGCCAACGCAGCAGCAGATCGGATGGCTTCGGAAAAGTTCGTAGTTCGGTTGGTAGCAGAGACCGATTCCAGGGCCACAATGAGTTTGTTTTTGTCCTTAGTAAATCCCTGACGTACATCAGCTCGATCCGAAAAGGCGATTAACATCCCAACATCATCATCGCTGCTGTTTTGAATCAGGCTTCGAATCGCCTCCTTGGCAGCTTCGAGTCGATTTGGATCGGCATCGCTTGTGAGCATGCTGGCAGATTGGTCCAGCATGTAGATCCGCTTTTCTCCAACCTGCTCGGTACCACTCCAACCTGGTCGAAGGCACGCGAAAATGATGAGCCCTAGGAATAGCAATTGTAGGTATAGCAAGAGACTGTTCCTGAGTCGTTGCCAGATGCTGTTGACGTGCAGATCCTCTAGAGATTTTTTCCAAAGAAGAGTGCTTGGGACTTCGATTGGTTTTCGCCGAAGCTTCAGAAAATATAAACTTAGTACCGCAGGGGGGATCGCCAATAGAAGAATCCACTGCGGCCAAGACAACGCGTTGATAAAGTTCATCGAACCAATCCTCTGGTTCTGAGATAATCTCCTACTAGCAGGTCCGCACTTTGATCGCTTCTCGCGGGTACATAAGTGATCGATCGCTTGTTGCAAAAAGATTTGGCTTGGTCGATAAACTGCGTCAAGTTCTCTTGGTACTTCTCCATCAAATTGGCCGATATCGTTATCTCGCGAACATCTCCATCTTCGACATCGACCAGCTTCAAATCACCTTGCAGATTGGGCTCCAGCTCTTCTGGACTTAGCAAGTGAACTAAGAAAACATCCATTTCGCGAGCAACCAGCAACCGCAGCGCACTCTCGTATCCGTCTTTGCTCATGAGGTCGGTGACCAGCACGATGATTCCTTTACTCCTACTTCGAGTGCAGTATCGTTTAAGAGCTTCCTGCATCGATGAGCCATCTGTAGAAGCTTCGATTCCGTTCAAATGGGATATCATTCGGTAGACGCTGGACTTGCCTCGCAAAACCGCTGGTCGATCCACCGTCGAAAAGCTCGAAAGCGAAACTCTATCCCCTCGGCATAGTCCGATGTATCCTAGGCTCGCGGCGATTTGTTTCGCTGCGAACAATTTGCTGGGCGATCCGAATTCCATGGAAAGCGAATCGTCTACCAAGGCAAAAAAGTGGAGGTCCTCTTCTTCAAGAAAGAGTTTGAGGTAGAGCCGATCCAGTCGGGCAAACAGATTCCAATCGATAAATCTCAGATCGTCACCGAGAGAATAGTTGCGAAAGTCGGCGAATTCGACGCTTTGGCCTTTTCTTTTGCTTCGCCTCTCGCCTTTCATTCGCCCCCGAAAAATCTTGCGACTCACTAACTCCATTCGTTCCAATTTGCCCATCAAATCTGGGGTAAGGATCTGAGCTGTTTCTGAGGAGAGAGGTTCTGTGGAATTAACCATTGGCGATAGACCGCTATTGAGTTGGGGGTTCTACTGTATTCTAAGCGATCCTCCGACAAAAAGCGAAAGCATCCATTGGCAAACAACATGAAAAGCAAACGATTCGAAAACAATTCTAATCCGGCAGAAATTCAGCCGGGTGAGATCGAATACGAAATGGGTATTCCCATCCCAGGGGAAATTCTCACCAAGGATCGATGGGTTCAAACCGCTTGGAAGAAACTGCCTGAATCAGGTCGGATCGAGCTATCGAAATTGTTCGGGCGAACCGCACCGTTGGCTGTCGAATTGGGTTGTGGAAACGCGCGCTTTACAATTTCATCCGCCGTGAGACGCCCTGATTGGGATCATATCGCGATCGATATATTGCCTGCTGTCATTCGTTACGCGACGCGGCGTGGAAATCAACGCGGGCTCTCGAATACTCGTTTTGCGGTCTCCGATGGATGGAGATTTTTGTCAACGGTTCTTCCCATGCAATCGGCTCGCGAGATTCATATCTATCATCCACAACCATTCGCGGATCCGGAGCAATCCTCTCGACGAATGCTTACTCCAGAGTTCCTCCTTTTGCTCCATCAATCCCTTACTGACGATGGAGAAGTCTTTCTTCAGTCCGATCGACGGGCCTACTGGGACTACATTCGAAACACGATGTCGACTATGTTTGACTGGATCGATGTTGACAATCCGTGGCCAGAGGATCCTAACGGTCGATCTCGTCGCGAAATGTTATCCATCGACAAAGGGCTTCCCATTTTCCGTGGGATTGCGAAAAAAAGAACCTTGCTGTCCGATGATGAACTACAGCGAATCGTCTTATCGCTACCACAGCCAGAATTTGCTATCGAATCCTCGAATAAACCACAGAGGAGGTTCCGAAGGCGGCCGAGTCGCAGACCACCGCGTGGCAAATAGCTACCATCGAATGGAAAACGCTGAGCGACCAAATCTCGCGATACGCATCAAACACGATGCTTGAGAAAACACGAGGCTTGTTTCGCTTCCAGCCTCCCACCGGGAAGGTTTCCGTTTAAAATAAGGGAACCCTCCTACCCCTCCCACCCGCATCCAACCATGCATAAAGCAACCGATTTTGGCTTGGCACCTCTGTGTTCGGCATTGGTTTCTAGTCACGCCGCATTCTCGCGTCTGGCTCGAATGGACCTCGTTTTTTGTCTGCTATTAGTTTGCTTCGCTTGCAATTCGAGGTCGCTAGCGTATCAACAAACGGATGCACCTACGTCAACCGACAAGATTGACTTTTTTGAACGCAAAGTCCGACCGATTTTGATCGAGCGTTGTTACGAGTGCCACAGCTCTTCGGCAAAGCGAATTGAGGGAAATCTACGACTCGATCATATTTCTCTAATTGAACAAGGTGGGGACTCAGGCGCTTCGATCGATCGAGAGAACGTGGACCAAAGTTTATTTCTGCAAGCGATTCGCTACGATGGGTACGAAATGCCTCCGTCGGGTAAATTGCCACAGAATGAAATTGATGTTCTAACCGACTGGGTACGGCAAGGTGCGTACTGGCCCGAAGAGGTAATTCCTGTTGGCGAGAAACAGCTAAAGGAATTCGATCTGCAAGCACGCAAGGACTCGCATTGGGTTTGGCAGTCGATAAGCTCACCCACGATACCTACGCAAGTAAATCTACCCTCGGGTGCGAATCCGATCGATGCGTTCATTGGCGATAAGCTAAGTCAACTTGGATTGCAACCAGCCCCAATCGCGAGCCGCAATGTTTTGATATCGCGCCTCCACTGGGATTTGCTAGGACTGCCACCATCGATCGATACCATTGAACGATGGACCGCCGATCCTAATCCCGATTGGTATTCCCAATACCTAGATGAGCTCTTAGCTGATCCACAATTTGGTGTCCGTTTCGCGAGGCATTGGCTCGATCTGGTGCGCTACGCGCAATCGAGAGGTCACGAATTTGACGAAGACACACCTGGCGCAGAACACTACCGAGATTATGTATTGCGAGCGTGGAACAGCGACTTGCCTTATGATCAATTTCTAGCCGAGCATGTCGCAGGAGATTTGCTCGAGGAACCTCGACGCCATCCGACCCTTAATTGGAATGAATCGATCTTGGGGACCGGCTTTTGGCATCTAGGAGAATGGGTGCACTCTCCGGTCGATGTTCGAAAAGATGAAGCGGATCGATTCGACAATATGGTTGATGTCTTCTCCAAATCGTTTCTTGGGCTAACTGTATCTTGTGCTCGATGCCATGATCACAAATTTGATGCCATCAGCACAGAGGACTATTACGCACTTTTTGGCGTGCTTCGTTCGAGCCACTATCGAATGGTTCGATTCGATAGCGACCAGCAGGAAGCATCCATTGCCCAGCAGCAGCAAATGCTCCGCGATACCAATCAATCGCTTTTTCGAGAGCAGCTTGCCCTGGCATGGAAACAAGCCCGCCTTCAAGACACAGATTCGACAATCTCTGTAACAGTACCCGACCGCCTACCTGAAAATGATCCGCGTACAAAGTTCGATAGTCGATCTATGTCGATGAACGATTTTCGAACTAACGGTCAAACGTTTGGGCGTGCAAGAACAGAGATTGGCGACATCGGATTGTTGCTCAATGGCCAATCGCCCACAGGCTATTCGTTTCGAGTCTCCAGCAGTCCATCTGTTGCGGCTGATCCCTTTTGGTCCCACCAAAAATCCAAGGTCCAAACAACGAACGCGAGCAACCGCAACAACCAAGTTCACATCGCCCATAAGACCTTTCTCACCCCAACCTTTACACTGGAGACCGACTATTTGTCGTTCTTGGTTCGAGGTAGCTTCCGTGCGTTTGCAGCCGTTGATTCCCATCGTTTGGTAAATGGTCCACTGCATGGCGAAACGATCTTTGAATCCAAGTCGAACAATCCAAAGGAATTCCGCTGGGTCACGAGTCATAATCTCGGGCGGTACAAAGGAAAACGATTTCATTTAGAGTTCTCCCCTCTCGACGATCAAAACTTTGAACTATTCCAGGTCATCGGTGGAACACCTCCCGCTGAGACAGCTCCGCGTGCGTTCAACGTCACGGTGTCCGAACTACAACAATTTGCGACCGATCCCGACTACGCAATCAAGACTTCGGTGAATCCGTTTGCTTTAGGCTTGGCTGCCGAGACATGGCTAGAGAAGAATGTGCTGTCGGTCGATAACGTCATCGGTACTGACCTTAGAAAGATCGCTTCGAAATGGCACGAGCAGCTAATCGAGCTTCGTAAACAGGTGCCGATTGAGTCGATGGTTGCTATGGCAATGCATGACGGCTCAGGTCAGAACGATTTTCTTCTCATTCGAGGTAATGCAGATCGTCCAGGTAACGAAGTCCCTCGTCGATTCCTAGAGGCACTTGGAGGCAAGCAAGATCCTCTGGATGATCAGACCGGTTCCGGCCGACTGAAACTGGTAGAGCAGATGCTACATGAAGACAATCCTCTCGTCGCAAGAGTCGTCGTAAACCGTCTATGGCAACATTTACTAGGGAGAGGAATTGTTGCTACGCCGGATGATTTCGGCGTTCAAGGAAGAGCCCCAACTCACCCAGAGCTTTTGGATTATCTCAGCGTGGAACTAAGAAACCACCAATGGTCTCCGAAGAGCTTGATTAAACTTATTTGCGAATCCCATGTTTACAAGCAATCTGTTGCACCTGGGCCATTTCCGACCGCAGATGCGAACAACGATTACCTGTCGTTTTCAAACGTCAAGAAGTTAGAGGGAGAATCGGTGCGCGATGGATTATTGTATGTGGCAGGTCAGCTCGACATGCGGATCGATGGCGGCACATCGCGGGTATATTTGACCGATTTCATGACAGGCCGAGGGAGGCCCGGAGCCAATGGCTCAATGAACGGAGACGGAAGACGATCACTATTTCTCGAAGTTCGCCGTAACTTTCTCAATCCGATGTTGACGGCGTTTGACATGCCAACGCCGTTTAGCTCGATGGGCAAACGAAACGCGTCCAATGTACCCGGCCAAGCACTGACGATGATCAACGATCCGCTGCTGCACTGGGTTGCCCGCAAGTGGGCTGAGCGAGAGCTCGGAGAATCACGAAGTGATGAAGAGCGTTTACACCGAATGTTAATGGCTGTAACAGGTCGCAGACCCACTAGCGATCAACTCCAAATGTCGATGGAGTACCTCACCGAAGAGCGGAAGCTTTCGGGATCATCAGATCCTAAAGAACGCGAAATTGAGATTTGGAGCAACCTTGCTCACGCGGTGCTCAATTCCAAGACTATGTTGTTTCGCTTTTGAGAGAATTGTCTTTCGTCAGAGAAAAATTGCTCGCCCAGGGAGCTTGTATTGGGAACGAACGTTCACTGGTCAGATCTACTCACCCCTTTTCGCCTTACGTTTTTGTTAGACTAGGGTTCGTTGATCAACTAGTTGCGAGGAAAGGAAAACAAACGTGATAAACAATCGACCCTTGTTTCGGTATTGCTTGATGATTGCTGCATTGTATGCCTCCCTAACCAATGGTTCGGAGCCGATCCAATTGACCCTTCGCACGGCCATACCAGCTAACGAAGAAAAGGGGAAAACGGTCTTGGTCCAGCGTACGGAGACTTGGCAGCCTGAGCAAACCGCCATGATCGTGTGCGATGTCTGGGACTATCACCATTCCCAAAACGCGGTCGATCGATTGGAGGCCTTTGCCCCCCGTCTGAACGACGTTTTAACAGAGGCACGCCGTCGCGGTGTGACCATCATTCATGCTCCTAGCGATTGCATGAACACCTACCGAGATCATCCCGCAAGAAAACGTGCTCAATCCGCACCCCAAGCCGCGAACGCTCCCTATGGGATCGATGCATGGTGCTCAGCCATCCCATCGGAGAAGTCCGGTGTCTTCCCAATTGATCAATCAGACGGTGGCGAAGATGATGACCCGCAAAAACTCGCTGCTTGGCGTAAGAAGTTAGCAGATCTCGGCCGCAATCCGCAGATGCCTTGGCAAGCTCAATCACCACTCATCACCATTGATGAAGACACAGACTTCATCAGCGATTCCGGCAGCGAAGTTTGGAACGTATTGCAATCTCACAAGATTAAAAACGTAGTCCTAACTGGTGTTCACGTTAATATGTGTGTGCTGGGTCGTCCGTTTGGGTTGAGGCAAATGGCTCGCAATGGCATGAATGTCGCGCTGCTAAGAGATCTGACTGATGCCATGTACAACCCATTGTCGTGGCCGTACGTCGATCATCACGAAGGGACGCGACGCGTGATCGAGCACATCGAACGATACGTGTGCCCGACCATAAGTAGCGACCAATGGATCGGTGGCCAGGAATTTCATTTGTCGAAAGTGGATACATCGACTCAGCTCAAGCTAACAGAGCAGTCTCCATCGATGCAGCGCAAACGGCATTGGGAACTGATCTCGTTGCCGATGCGCTCCGGGGACCCGGTGAAAGGGGATGCAATGAAAGGGGTGGGGACATTATGGTTGCGTAGCACTGCCTTTATTCCGAAAGAGTGGATCGCGCGCGAAATCAGCCTACATGCTCCGACCGGGACTCAATCCCGAGCAACGGAGCAGCGGGTCTGGATCAATGGTCAGCTTGCCTCTGTTGCCCCCCATTCCTCAGTGGGGATTGTTGAGCACCGACTACCTACCAACGCCATGATAGCCGACGATGTCAACTTGATCGTGATAGCCATGCCGGCGCAAGCGATCGATAAGGCTTTCATGCTAAGAGGTAAAGAGGTTGAATTGTCGCTCGCGGGTCGTTGGCAATTTACTTTAGACAATGACAAAGAGGATCTATCGTCACTGCCCTTGCCTGCAAAGTTCGGCATGGGGCCTGACGTGCTATTTGCACCTTAGCAATGGAGTTGACATGCGTGAGTACTTCGCGAACGTCAGCAATCGGTCCCCCAGTATCAGCCAAATATAGGTAGAAAGAGCAATATTTGGCTGAGGAGCTTAGCCAAATATGGTCTTTTTTGGATATAATTGGCTACATGGAAGTGTGTAGCCACCGAAGTGTTGGACCATTATACTCCGAAGTGATTAGTCTGATTTTTTATGAAATTTGTTGGTCGAATCAACGAGTTGCTTAACTTGGAAGCGGTTAAGCGTGACAAGGAATCGAGCCTGATCGTGATCTACGGTCGTCGCCGAGTTGGTAAAACGACACTCATAGAAAGAGCTTTTGGGGATCGCAGACTCTTGAAATTCGAGGGGGTCGAGGGCAAGTCTGATGCGTTTCAAATCTCACAGTTTGTAGCGACTCTTCGCAAACACTTTCAGCAATCTACAGTTCAGCACGCGACCCCGACTACATGGACCGAAGCCTTCGAGTTGTTATCTAACTGCGTGAACAAAGGTAAGTGGACGATTTATTTCGAAGAACTGCAGTGGATGGCCAATTACCGTTCGGATTTGATTAGCGAATTAAAACCGATTTGGGATAATCTGTTACGTCGTAACCCATCTCTTATCTTGGTTCTCTGCGGTTCCTCACCCTCCTTTTTTCTATCGGAAGTGATTCGTTCTCGTTCTCTCCACAATCGAAGCTCGCTAGATCTTCGTTTGGATGAGTTCCCCATTTTGGAAGCGGCCGAGTTCCTTGGTAAGCCTACGATCAATACTTTGTTTGACGCTTATCTTTCTGTAGGTGGGATTCCCATCTATCTACGGCGTCTGACATCAGGATCGGTATATCAAAGTTTATGCGAACACAGCTTCCGAAAAAACGGTTTCTTTACAGACGAATTCGATAAAGTTTTTGTCAGCAGCTTTGGAACTCATCCTGTTTACCGGCAGATCGTGGCTTATCTTGGTCGCAACAGCAACGCGACTCGTGAGCAAATCGCAAAGGCTGTTGGTGTTAGCTCCGGCGGGACGCTCTCCAGCATGTTGATCGACCTAGAAGAATGTGGATTTATTAAAAGGATCGTACCCCTAGATAAGCCCATGCAAAGTCTTCTTGGATACTATCAAATCCGAGACTCTTATTTACATTTTTATTTTCGATTCATCGAGCCACAAAAGACCGCTATTCAAAACGGTGATTTCCAACGTCAGCCCCAACGGGCTATGGACACGAGAACATTTAGACAGTGGTTAGGCGGAGCCTTTGAGCGATTCTGTCGCGATCAGGCTTTTTCCATTGCAGAATTGCTTGGTTTTAGCGCAGTACAATTCAAAGTTGGAACATTCTTTAGGCGTGGAAATGTAACTGAGTTTGGCACGCAAATCGATCTTCTTTTTGATCGAGCAGATAAAGTCCATACCGTGTGTGAGGTCAAGTATCAGGATGCACCTATCGGAATTGATGTGATTGAAGATGTCGAACGAAAAATAACATCGCTTCCTCTATCACGCGGACGATCCGTGCAAAAGGTACTCATCACTTCGTCTCCGATTACCAAAGGGCTACAAGAGCGAGCCTATTTTGATAGGGTTTTATCGCTTGAGGATTTGCTGTCGCGTCCACTGCCAACAAGAATTGGCAGGTAGCGATACATTTACACCGCGATAACAGTATCCTTTATGTTTATTACGCATTCGAGCCTGACCGTGATCTGTCAGATACCGCGTAGATTACAAATCCTGAGGAACATAAATGGACCTGGATCTACTTTTGGCCGTTCTCATCATTCAATATCAGTTTGCTGATAAAGCTCGAGTCATGGAGGCTCATGAAGAATGGTTAAGATCCAAGTCTGGTAAGTTCCATGAATTCTTGGTTCTTAAGGGTGTCCTGAGTGAATCCGATAAGCAGATCATTTTGCCAATGTTCGAAAAGCTTGTGGAGAAGAATCGTGGAGACGCGGAACTTTGCTACAGTGTCCTAAGTTCTTTTGACAACACGAAGCCAGCGAATCGAGCGAGCGACGCCCAGCAGGACGTTACAGGCGAATGGATTCCATCGAGCAGTGATCTGTTGAGCGAGTCAACCGCGAAATCTTCGGAAAGCAAATCGCCGAACTCTGGCAAACCTAGGTATCGCGTGTTGCGTCCCCACGCAAAAGGTGGGTTAGGCGAAGTTAGTGTGGCGACCGATGTCGAGCTAAATCGTGAAGTTGCATTAAAGGAGATTCAGAATCGCTTTGTACGCGATGCTGATAGTCGCGCTCGGTTTCTTTTGGAGGCAGAGGTTACGGGTAAGTTAGAGCATCCAGGAATCGTACCTGTCTATGGCATGGGGGCTTATTCGGATGGACGGCCGTTTTATGCGATGCGATTTATCCAAGGAGATAGCCTTAAAGAGGCTATAACAAAATTTCATTCTCAATATTCTCAGTTCAAAAACACTACCGAAAGAAGATTAGTAGAGCGTCAACTCTTGCGGCGATTTGTTGACGTGTGTTTCGCCGTCGATTTTGCTCACTCGCGAGGAGTGCTCCATCGAGACATTAAGCCCGGTAACATCATGCTGGGGCAATACGGTGAAACACTTGTGGTCGACTGGGGATTGGCCAAAATAATTGGTTCATCGACTTCGTATGATGGCACTTCGCAGATATCTATTAGTTCCGGTAGTAACTCAGCACCAACGCAGGTTGGTTCGGCGGTTGGAACACCAGCCTACATGCCTCCCGAGCAAGCCGCAGGACAAGTAGACAGGCTCGGGCCTCATTCGGACACATATAGTCTTGGTGCCACGCTTTATCACATTCTGACTGGCCGACCACCATTCGAAGGAACCAATGCCCTTGAAATCATTAAGTTAGTGATAAAGGGGGAGTTTCGCCCACCAAGAACAATAAATTCTGAAATACCTAAATCGTTGGAGTCGATTTGTGTCAAGGCAATGGCACTCGAGCCCAATGACAGGTATCCCAGTGTTCGTGAACTCGCGCAAGACATAGAGCGATACTTGGCTGACGAACCGGTGAGCTCCATGAAAGAGCCCTGGACTGCGCAAGTGTTTCGATGGATTCGTAAGCATCCCACGGCGACCGCTGCTGCCGTAACTGGCATCGTGTTAACCTCACTCGGATTGATCGTATTCTCCACGATACTAGGAAGCAAAAACCAGCAGCTGCTCGCCGCAAATAACAAGCTAGACAATAAAAACCGAGAGCTCAATTCGAGTCTGGAGAGGGAATCACAGGCCAGGCAAGAAGCAGTCGCCAGTGAAGAAGTTGCAAAGCAGCAAAGTCTACTCGCATTGTCGACTTTGCAGGGAGTCGTGGCTGACATACAGTCTGCCGTCAAAGATATGCCAGGTAGCAACCGAGTACGTCGCCGATTGTTGAATACGTCGCTAGAGCAATTGCAGCGTGTAGCTGCAGATTACGTGTCACGTAGTGCAATAGACGAAAGTACTTGGGCTGCCTTACTGGAGCTTGGAGAGCTGGTTCTCGAATTCGGACCTGAACCGCTTGCAACAGCAAATTCAAATGTAGCCGGCATCAAAGAGAAATCGTCCGCATTGACTCTGGCTCGGTCGCTCTCGTACCGAAGCTTAGTCATAGCGAGGGAGCTCGAAGGCAAAGAACAAGATAAAGGCCGCGCAAAGCTTCGCATAGCCGAAACGCTTTCGCAGCTTGCAATTGTGCTGGAAAGATCTGGAGAAATGCAAGAGGCCATAAGATCTCTAAAGGAGGTAGTCGAACTTCAAGAATCATCTGACATGATGACAACGCCCAAACGACGGCGGAATTACCTTTTAAACATGAATGAGTTAGGACGTTGTCATCATGTCAGATGATTCTTGAAGTTCGACTACCTCCTTTAGAGATCTTAT
>VYLF01000481.1_pt1 | contig 12298 bp, 10 predicted proteins | sample 5114371 | NCBI WGS metagenome assembly VYLF01 (sample SAMN12291773, study PRJNA351875) | freshwater metagenome | isolation source: freshwater lake | place: USA: Michigan, Kent Lake | collected 2013-08-15 | reverse complement strand
TTGTCTCAGGCTTGGTCGGTAGTATCGCGCAGATCGTGGTATCACCCGGTAGTGTCATACCTATGCTCGGTGCATCGGGGGCCATCTCCGGAGTTATGGGCGCTTATCTGGTTCTCTTTCCTCATAATCGAATCAACGCTATTTTCTTTTTTCAAGTGATCACTGTTCCCGCGGTTATCGTACTGGGAATGTGGGTTCTTACCCAATTTTTAGGCGGATGGGGCTCGTTGGGAGCATCCGGTGGAGGCGTTGCATACTTGGCGCACATCGGCGGATTTGTTGCGGGAGCGGTTGCGGGGCTCATTGCTAGAACTCAACTAAGGCGTGAGCCAGATTCCATCCTTTACCGACAATACCAGCGAGATCCCGATTCTCGTCTCTGGTGGTAGCCTGAAGTTGTTACTGTTTTCTTACTTCCTATTCATTTCCATTAAACCCTAAGAACCATGCTGAAATCATCTCTATTACATCCAGCGATCCTCAGCGCAGCAGCACGTGCTGGTCATCATGCAAAAATCTTGATCGCAGATGGCAATTACCCTTCGTCGTCGAAAAAAGGACGCAATGCAGAAGTCGTATGCTTGCAGCTTACGCCTGGGATTCCAACGGTTGCCCAAGTTCTCAGGCCTCTGCTCGAAATTCTTCCTATCGACCATATCCACACGATGGGGATCGACCCGTCGGATGAATATGCCCTCAAGTCAGATCCACCGGTTTGGACTGAATACCGACAGATAATGAAGGAGTCAGGGTTCAAACGCGATTTGGAACCAATTATCAAGTGGGATTTTTATGACTCGGTAATGTCCGATGATCACGTGCTAACTATTCAAACAGCCGATCAAGCGACTTGGGCCAATCTACTGCTTCTGGTTGGGGTGCGAACCTAATGCGGATCGACTCGCATCAACATTTTTGGAACTACTCTCAAACTGAGTATCCGTGGATTGAAAGCGGTTCAAGATTACACCGTGACTATGGACCATCAGATCTGCAACAGATTTTAGAACCGTTGGGATTTGATGGCTCCATTGCAGTCCAAGCCCGACAAAATCCGAATGAAAATTTGTTTCTCTCTCGTCTGGCAGAAGAATACGAATTTATCAAAGGAATCGTTGGCTGGATCGATCTGCGAAGCCCCAATGTCGATGCCCAAGCAAGAAGCTTTTCTCGCTTACCCAAGGCAGTGGGGGTTAGGCATGTTGTACAAGACGAATCGGACCCTAACTTCATGGCTGGTGCTGATTTTCGTCGAGGAATCGAAGGTCTGAACCAATACGGACTGGTCTACGATATCTTGATTTATGCCCATCAACTTCCCGATGCCACGGGATTAGTTAACGACTTTCCAGCTCAATCCTTTGTTTTGGATCATATTGCTAAGCCTGCCATTCGAAAGGGAGAACTAGCGAAATGGAAAAAAGATCTGGCGGCTATCGCGAAGTTACCGAACGTCAGCGTAAAGCTTTCTGGAGTTCTTACAGAGGCAGATCACAGTTCATGGACGGTTGAGCAAATAAGCCCCTATTGGGAATGCGTATTCGAGCTCTTTTCTCCAAATCGTATTCTTTACGGTTCCGACTGGCCTGTTATTCGACTCGCGGCAGAGTACTCTGCGTGGGTAGATATCGTCTCTGATTGGCTGTCCGCTTATTCCCAAAGCGATAGGGAGTTAATTTGGGGTGGCAATGCAGAACGAATCTATTTACACCGGCTTTCGCTTGTGAAATAGCCATAGTGCGTCCTGGCGACTCTTTTGCCTTCATTCTACCTTTACGGACTCTTCACCGTCTCCTAACCGTCACTTCATCAGAGAATCATTCTCGGAGACTACCATACCTCGCGTTCGCTAGAGCATAGTGCTTAGCGATTCGTAATTCTCATATTGTGAGGTAGTTATGTTACGGAGTCGACGCATTCGAGGCGGCTTCACGTTGGTTGAGCTCCTCGTCGTTATTGCCATTATTGGCATTTTGGTTGGTTTGCTTCTTCCCGCAGTTCAAGCAGCACGTGAAGCTGCTCGGCGCATGCAATGCGGAAACAACCTAAAGCAAATCGGTTTGGCATTCATGAACTTTGAGTCTGCCTACAAGAAGATCCCTTCAGGTGGATTCGATGGCGACCCACGATTGCCTGGTATGCAATACGACGAAGCACCGGGGCAGTACGAAGGTTCGACCTGCTGCCGTGCTGGTCACCCTAATGGTTGGAATCACTTCTTCAAGATTCTGCCATTCATGGAACAAAACAACGTTTACAATTTAGCAAGATTCGAAGTTGCTCCTTTGCATGGAACCCGGCCAGCAGACTACGACGGCGAAGACTCCGTGGCTAGATCTATCATCCCATCGTATTACTGCCCATCTCGCCGAACCAATGCAGTTTACGGCTCGGCCGCTTTCTCCCGTAATGACTATGCCGGTGCTGCTGGCTTCTACCAAGGGGAAATCCACGAAAATGGAACGCTCAGCGGTTGGAATCCTCCGATTTGGCAACCTCAAATCCCAGCCGCTCCTTTGGGATTAGAGCCTCGTCGTAACGAACGAACTCGAGAAAACTTCGGCGACTTTCCTGGCCGCAAGGGATACATCGTTTGGGATGCACAAGGCGCGAAACGTCGCCTTGCCGACGTAACCGACGGTACATCCAATTCGATTATGGTCGCCGAGAAAGCTCTGCCATCGACTCGACATGGTGCTGATGGTGGTGACAACGAAAGATGGCAGAACGCCGGTTGGGACGAAGACAATATTCGTTATCACTTTCCTCCCCTCTCCGATTTCGATCAACGAAACAGACCGTTCTTGGATATGGTTGCGAGAACCGGGACGGTATGGCGACGATACTTCGGGTCTGCTCACACGGGAGGTCTTAACTGTGCTCTTGGTGACGGATCTGTCGTTTTCGTGTCTTACAATGTAGACGCAGTGGTTTGGATGCGAGCTAACGTCATCGACGATGGCAATCCTAACTCGCTCGACAACTAATTGTTTAATTGTTCTTGCCGCTTGATCCGCGAGCACATCAGCGTGAATAACGAAGGAATCTGGAAACGACTCTCATCGTGAGAAAAGTTCGCGGACCATGAACATAACCGCAGTCACTCGACTGCGGTTATCCCATTGTGTGACCTTACCAGTTGATCAAACTAACACCATACTCTGTTTAATCCAACATTAACATGCTTCTGAATGTAACTCGTTCGTTGACTCTGCTCCTTTCGCTTTTTTGCCTGAGCACCCTCGCTGGTTGCGGTGGAGGTGGGCCCGCCATTATTCCTACCACAGAACTAACCGAGGAACAGAAAGCCGCAATCAAGGCTGCTGACTCTGCTGTTGATGATGAAGAAAGTCAGGGCAAAAACCCAGCCAACAAGAAGAAGAAATAGCTAGAAAATCGCAAGTGAAGACCTGTGTCCTAGATGCGATACAGGTCTTGCGTTTGCAAAGCCTCTAGAGTTTTTTCGTGTCGCCATCTCCACAATCTTTATCCCCATGGCTCAACCCAATATGTATCGAATTCTATTCGTATTCTCCCTTTGCCTCTCTTTATCGCTTGGGTGTTCCTCAGAAAAACCCGCTTCGACCTCCAGCAATCCACAGTCCGGCGATCCATCGAAAACGGTGACGCAAGCTAAAGGCTCTTCACTAAAGGACGTTGGAAATTCAGATTACATAAGCTGGTCACAATTTCCGATCGGAACAAAAGTAGTTCGCAGAAAGACGATGTCCAACGAAGTCGGAACGACCGTCATTACGACGACACTTGAACTGAAGGAGATCAAAGCGGAGGCTGTGTTGGTCGAAAGCCAAATCACGGTCAAGCGTACCAACGACACCACGGAGAATCCCCCCTCAGTTCTGGAGTATCCCAAGTCCCAAAAAATCCCCGCCGAAATGGATGCCGAGTTGTTCACTCGACCGCTACCGGATGCAAACAAAGTCGCTGCGGAGTCGATCGAATCCATGGGGAATAAATACGATGCGACCGTCTACGAATGGAAGGCTCAACTGGAAAGCGGACCGATGAAAGTAAAAGGTTGGTTCAGCGATAAATTTCCTGGGCGCCAGATCAAGCTGGAATTCGAGAACCCTAGTGGAAAAGAACCTTTTGTCGAAGAGATTGTCGAGTTGAATATCCCTAATTCCTAATCAACTTGAGCCAAATCTCTGGCTCGATTGTATTAGCCTTTTGAAAAACAACCATATCAGCCGCAGGGCGTTAGCCCGTGGTTAACGGCCGACAACCGGACGCTAGAGCGTTCGCGGCTAATTAAAGCAACAGGCCCATTAGCTGAAACATGCTTTACTTCTTTCCGCGATAGAGCCAGTACGAAAGAGAGTGCAGTGGTAGCGTTACGCCCAACATGCCAAAAGTGTAACCCGCTACGATACCGGTTACCCCCCACCGTGCCCCACCAATCCAAACAGAAATTGCGGTCACTCCGAACCCGATCAAACAGGCCACAAGAAATGGTCTGCCTTTCCGAGAAAGAACGTAAAAGCTCTGCAAGGCAACGCCATGATTCGCAAGGCAACCCACTGCCAGAATCAACATCTGCCACGGTTCTATAAATCGAGCTTCCCAGCCTCTTTCTGCGATCGGCAAAAGCCAAATCACCGTTAGTACACCGGATAAAGCCGTTACTAGTAAGCCTGTCGATATCAACGCCGAACGTCGCCAAAGTTCACCTGCTTCTTCCCTGTCTCCTGCCCCGTGAAGATTGGAGACAAGACCAAATTTTGTTTGAATAAAGGTGATTGCCATGCCTTGTATCGCCATCACAATGCTCATCGTCATGCCCAGTTGGCCAGCCGCCTCCTCTCCGTTATACCTTACGAGAATGACAGTAAAAAATTGAGTTGCAATATGGTATGCAATACTCGTCAAAGCCACTCGCCACTGAAGCGGAAAGACTTCGCTAAACCACTTAAGACCACTCTCCTCATCGTTCTTAGAACTCGCGTCGCGATCTTCTTTAGCGTGGTGGAGAGAATCAAAAAACCTTCGGTGAACGACGAACGTCGCCAGAAACGAACACAAAAACTGCACGAAACTCGACAGGACTAGGGCCCATAACTTGAACCCCATCAATAACATGCTCCAAACAGCTAAAGTTCCGAGTAGCATCTGAAAGAATCGAACCTTGTAAACACTGGCTCGATATCCTGCCCCCTCCAGAATGGCCAGCCTAGGAGCTAACGCGACCGTGCCGGCGGCAACAATGCTCAAACAGACCAATGGCATCTTCCAATCGTCAGTCGAGACTTTATCGGCGAGCGTCCGCCAACCGAAAAGGATTGCCGCGGCTGCATACATAACACTTGCCGCTACAAACCACTGCCCAGCGACTGAGATGAGCTGGCTCATCCTTTGCTTTGCATGAGGCCGATCCGAAGCAATGTCACTCGCCAAATGCCCCGATTGACTGATCAATACATTCAGCAATCCTAGTTCAAAGAAAAGTTGAATGCTCATAACGCTGGCCAGGACGTAGTAAACACCTTGCTCACCCAGCGTCAGAGCCTGTACCAGGAAAATGATAGTAAGAGGGCCCGATATCGCCTGCCAAGCCCTCGCGGACATTGCAAACCAAAGGGGGCGGTCGATCTGAAATCGCTTTGCAATTCTCTCTAGTCTACTTGGCTGCACTCTAATCCCTCGAATCGCAATCGATTCCATGATTCTGGATACGGGGCTTCAAATGATAACAGCTCCGCTGTCTGCGGATGACGGAATTGCAAACTTCTTGCATGTAACGCGATTGGCGTATTCCTGAATTCGCCATCCATCCAAGCTACCTTACTGCCATACAACTGATCCCCGACAATCGGCATCCCTCGCGAAGCAAATTGCAGCCGAATTTGATGCATTCTACCCGTTTCCAATTGTACTTCGCACAATCGAAAACTCTCGTCGCTTCCGGACAGCCTAACTCGCTGATGCGGTTTCACCGTCATAATCGCCTCTTTGGATCCCTCAATCTCGGCACCGCATATCTCACCACGTGCCTCTTCGGGAATCTTCCTCAAATGATCTATCCAACGAATTGTTGCCCCAGAATGATACAATTCCTCAACGATAGGGGAATCAGGCACAATCGCATGATAGGACTTGGAAACGATTCTAGCTGCAAATTGTTCGCTCAATCGCCTCAAAGCTCTTTGATTTCGGGCAACAACCATCACTCCCGTCGTCACCCGATCTAGTCGATGAGGGGTTCCAATAAACGGATTCGCTCCTCCTGGAGTGCGTTCTTTAAGATAACGAATAAGCTCCGTTTGTAATGAATCGACACCCGCTACCGCTTGTGTCAAAAGATCCGTCGGCTTGTTTACGACGAGGAACCAAGGATGTTCGAATAGGATTTCCATCGCTACCAATAAAAAAACGAGAAGCACCGGCCACGAATTCGAGTCATCTTGACTACGAGTTCTATGTGCTTCTCGTTAATATCATGTTCCTTTAAGTTGCGTTATAGGTCAATAGGGGTATCTCGAACGATGTCCACAATTCAGTCAATCCACTTTGTCACAGGCAAACTTGCGGAAGCATCGTTGCGTGAAGTTGTCTCAGCACTCGCTGATAAACTCGCGTTCAACTATACGATCGATGTGCTTCCCATTACCGTGGCCGCGTTGATGACACCCAAGTGGTTGTTGCGACATCTCTCGATTCCAAATGAATCCACTCGCGTCATTCTGCCAGGCTATCTTGAGCTTGGTATTGATGAAGTCCGCAACATGATCCAATTGGCTTACCCCAATCGTAATCTCATCGTCGAGTGCGGTCCAAAAGATGTCAGAGATCTTCCAAAGATGTTCGGAAAAAAAAGACATCGCGGAGAAGATTACGGACAGCATTCGATCGAGATCATCGCCGAAATTAACCACGCTCCACGCCTCTCGCTGGAGGATCTCATTGCCCAAGCGAAGCGATTGAAAAACGACGGTGCCGATCGCATTGATATTGGCTGCGATCCTAATTCGCGTTGGAATTCTATAGCGGATGCGATTAAGGCACTGCGTGATCAAGACCTAAGACTATCGATCGATACTTTTGATCTATGGGAAGCTGAGCAAGCGACCCGCGCAGGAGCTAGCCTCGTGCTGTCCGTCAATGAAACGAATCGACATGCGGCACAAGATTGGGGGGCTGAAGTAGTTGTGGTCCCCGATATGGGGGGAGACTTCATCAAAAGCTTGGAGTCTACCGTCGAGTTGTTGATTGCCCAATCTGTGCCATTTCGACTCGATCCAATCCTAGAACCAATCGGATGTGGCTTCGCTAATTCGATGGAAAGATACTGTCAAACTCGTCGGATGTTCCCGGACATCCCGATGATGATGGGAATCGGAAACATCACGGAACTAACCGATGCAGATTCGGCTGCTATCAACGTGCTGCTCCTCGGCTTCTGCGAAGAACTACAAATCGGCAGCATTTTAACGACCGAAGTCATATCCTGGGCTCAAACTGCTGTCCGCGAATGTGATCTTGCTCGCAAATTAGTCAATTACGCTGTCCGGCATCGCATCCCACCAAAACATCTCGAAGAACGACTCGTTCTGCTTCGCGATCCATCAAATCCTTACTTGTCCGATTCAGCGATCCAGCATCTTGCAATACAACTCAAGGACAATAACTACCGTGTACTTGTAGGGAAATCCGAGATCCACTTGCTCAGCGCCAATGTGCACATACGGGGTACCGATCCCTACGAAATGATGCAATCTCTGATGGCACTGCCCGAATCCAAAAATGTAGATCCTTCTCACGCTTTCTACTTGGGAATAGAGCTTCAGAAAGCTCTGACCGCATTAACTTTGGGAAAACGGTATGAACAGGATGAAGCCCTCAACTGGGGGTTTTTAACTCGTTCCGAAAAACACCACCGTCTGGCTCGGGCTCGGTCGAGCCAACGCTGAAGTTCAGAGGATAATTCGCTGTTTTGACTTCGGTTCGTAGGCCGTAACAAGGCTCTGCGAAGTTGCGGCACGCCTCGCTCCGTTTCAGGCGTGAAATCCAAAGTCTGGCGACTTCGGCTACAAGAGTGAGTAGCCGATCTGGCCACGGATTGGACTGATTGGTTAATCTGTTTCTTCCCAGTAGTCTTCATCGTTCTCCGAAACGAGTGCTTCTTCTGACTCTCGCTCTTTTTTCTTCTTTGACGACTTAGGCTTCTTAGGTGAGTCATCCCAGCCTTCGTCCCGTCGAATCTTCTTGCCTCGTTTTCCTGATCCTGATGATTCGGCCGCGGCATTCGCTCTCATGGTTTCCCATTCGGCTATCGAAATGGTGACCTCCCTCGCTTGAGATCCGTTGTATTCCCCAACAATTCCATCCTCGGACATGAAGTCGATTAATCTCGCCGCCCGACCATATCCAATACCTAAAGCTCGTTGCAATAGCGAGCAACTGCCTCGCCCCTCACGGACGACAATGTCCACCGCAGCCTCATACAAATCGTCTCGCTTCTTAAAGGTTCCTGGCTTGGCGTCTCCGCCATCTTGATTGACCTTAAGCTGCACTAACTCTTGAACAAAGTTTTGCTCTCCTCCCATACTGCAATGATCGACCACCGAGTTGATTTCGTCGTCGCTCAGATACGTTCCCTGGCCTCGCAATAATTGACTGGTTCCTGGCCACAAGAACAACATGTCACCATTACCGAGCAGTTTGTCTGCTCCCATTTCATCGAGAACAACGCGGCTATCGGTGCGGCTTGCAACTTGGAAACTGATCCGTGCTGGCAAATTACTCTTGATCAAACCGGTGATGACGTCGACCGTTGGTTTTTGAGTTGCTAGGATCAAGTGAATTCCCACCGCACGACTCTTCTGGGCCAACCGAATAATGTGTGCTTCGACTTCTTTGCCAGCCGTCATCATCAAGTCTGCCATTTCGTCGACCACAATGACAATGAATGGCAAGTGATCGGGAATCATCTCCGCTTCGTCAGGTGACTCTGGCTTAAGTCTCTCGATCAGTTCTTCTCGACCTAATTGGTTGTAGTTGGTTAGGTGGCGAACGCCCGCTTTGGCTAAAAGAGAGTACCGTTCTTCCATCTTATCGACCGCCCAAGCTAGAATGGCTTCCGCTTTTCGCATGTCGATCACGACCGGGTGCATCAAGTGTGGTAGCCGGCCATAGCAACTTAGTTCCACCATCTTCGGGTCGATCATCAGCATTCTGACTTCATCCGGCCTCCTCGTCATCAAGATCGATGAGATTATCGAATTTAGGCAGACCGACTTACCGGTACCTGTTCGACCTGCGATCAACAAGTGTGGCAAACTAGCGAGATCGACAGTCAGTGACTTTCCAGACACGTCTTTACCCAGGAACAACGGGATCTTCTGCTTTTTGATCTGAGGACCACTCTCTTCGATAACTTCCCGCATGCGAACAACTTGGCGTTTTTCATTTGGTACTTCGATGCCGACGCTGTTTTTGCCGGGAATCGGCGCAACGATCCGAACGCTAGGGACTCGCAAAGCAATAGCAATGTCATCTGCCAAGCTCGTAATCTTGCTAAGCCGCAAGCCGGCTTCGAGCTCGATTTCATACTGGGCAATAACCGGACCCGTTTCGATTTCAACAACCTTGACGTTGAAACCGAAGCTATCAAACGCTTGCTCAAGAAGTTTCGCTTTGCGGCGAACCTCTTCGTTCTGTTCTTCATAACAGATGTCGTCCGACTCTGTTAGTAGATCCAAACCTGGGAGTACGTACTCTTCGCTTCCTTCGGGTAGCTTGGTGTCATCCATGTCCTTGATGGAATCAGCTGGGTCTTCTTCAACCTGCTTTTCTTCCTCGGGCTCTTTGTCCTTCTTGTTCTTGCGGCCGTTCTTAATCGTAGGGACTCGTTCCTCGATATGCGCTGCGTCTGTTCGCACCGTCATGCTGCGCGGTTTTTTAGGAGCGACCTCGGTTATCGTTTCCTCTTCTTCGTCAGCTTCGCTGTGTATTTCCTCATCTTCGAGTTCATCGTCAGCGTACTCTTCGCTCTCGTCGCCCTCTTCTTCGTAGAATTCGTCCTCGTAGCTATCTTCTACGGCTTCATCGTCTTCGTACCCATCTTCGTAATCATCCTCTTCCTCGACGTTTGCTGCAGGCTTCTGAGATAGTTCACTCAATGGAACAGGTTTAGGAGCCGTTAAATCGGTACGAACTGGCCCCTTTCTTTCTGATGCTAGGTCTGCGATGGACACATTGCTCTCAGCTCTTCTGCCTATACGAATGCTCGGGCCATCTGCTGAATTTGCAGAAGGCTGCGTTAAGGATGCTGTCTCGTTTCCTTGCTGTGCCGTCCCCGTAATCGCCGTCGCAATGCTCTGAATTGCTCCTCGAACGCTAGGGAAGCTCATGCCAGCTGTTGGCTTTTGATCTACAACAGGTTCAACCGTTGAGGGAACGCTCGCCGTAATCGAGGTGGGGTCCTGTCTCAATGTTAAGGACGCTGGCAAGTCGGAGCGTTTTGGCGAAAAGGTTCCTTCTACGAGCTCTTTGTGTCTTCCAAAATTCCAACGCGGCAAACGAATGTACCGCGCCGCGATCATCGTGAGAGTTGCTCCATAACCAAAATAGCTAATGATGGCGTATTCAGTACTTAGCAGTAAGCCACCAATGAAGATGCTAATCACCATGACAACAGACCCGCCTTGGCCCAAACGTGCATCCATCCACAAATTGGCAACCGCTCCCAAATAACCACCGCCGCCAACAGGTACCGATACGTGTGGCTTCCATCCAAACCGGTCTGGCATGCAGCAAACTGCGAGCAAAATCAACGACCAACCGATAGATCGGCCTAACGACGAGGCCCACGGTTTTTGCCTCAGCATGACAATGCCAGACAAAACAGATAACCCTGCGATCAGATAGGCACCGATCCCAGTGCTCTGAATCAGCAGATCGCTGGCTAATGCTCCAAAGTAACCGCAGGCGTTTTGAAGCTTTTCATTGGGCGGGTAAGCTGCCGGCAACGGCTGGTAGAAAAATCCAAGTGGCTTTGGGGTGCTCCCAAGATTATCTGCAGGATCGTGAGTCCACAGCGATAACCATAGAAATGCGGAGAAAGCAAACATGCAGACCGCCACGACGTCCCACCGAACGGATCGTTGATTTTCCATGTTAACTTAACCTCCAAACGCTCTAAACACATTGGCCCACTTCAATCTTCGGCAAAACCGCTGGGAATCCTCTATAGACCTCGCCTGGACCATGCTCATTCGATACGATCCTCAAAATCGTTTGAATAATTTGTTTTTTGTTTCGTGGTTGCTTTGTAAATGTTTGGCATTATCAATTTAGGGAAACCAGCTGGCCCAACGAGCCGTGATTGCGTGAATCATATCCAGCGGTTGATTCGGCCTGTGAAAGTTGGTCATGCTGGCACCCTGGATCCTATCGCTTCAGGGGTGTTGCTCATCCTGGTGGGCCAAGCCTCTCGCTTGACTGACTATGTACACAACTTGGACAAGGAATACGTCGGCACGTTTCAAATGGGAGTAACGAGCCCGTCCGCCGATACCGAAACCGATCTTGAGGTCATCGCCGATGCACCCGTTCCGACGATCGATGAACTCGAGGCAACGTTGCCTTTCTTCCGAGGAACAATCTCGCAAACACCTCCCATTTATTCGGCCCTTCGAATCGACGGAAAACGGGCTTACGATTTGGCGAGAGCCGGAGAGACGCCGAATATTCCGTCCAGACAAGTGACGATTTCCGAGTTGGAGATTGTCGTTTATGACTATCCTCGCTTAGTTCTACGGATCGTATGTAGCACGGGAACCTACATACGATCGATCGGTCGAGATCTGGCCCGAACACTCAAAAGCGATGCCATCATGACCGATTTGATCCGAACTCGTATCGGTCCCTTCGGGAACTCGGATAGTGTTTCACTCAAATCAATGGACTCCAAAGCGAGAATTGTTGACTCAATTCTATCGCCATTAATTGCTCTCGAAGCGATGCCCAAACTGACACCGAGTGCAGAAGAGCTTCAGCGGCTCAAAGATGGACAACATGTTCGGCTTAATAGCTCGTGCACCGCCCCTGATCAGTTGCACGTCGCACTCGACCTAAATCACCAGCTACATTCGCTGGTCCGGTACGACTCTAGCGATCAAACATGGAAGGTCGAAAAGTACTTTCCGCCTCTATAGTCTGATCCTTAATGATTGCTCAGGGTGTCGTCGAAGGTGCGGAAGAAATCTTTAGGCCGACGATACCGATAACAATAAGCATGATGCTGAAGATACGAAACCAGCTAACCGGTTCATTGAAA
>VYLF01000478.1_pt1 | contig 12367 bp, 14 predicted proteins | sample 5114371 | NCBI WGS metagenome assembly VYLF01 (sample SAMN12291773, study PRJNA351875) | freshwater metagenome | isolation source: freshwater lake | place: USA: Michigan, Kent Lake | collected 2013-08-15 | reverse complement strand
TTAGATTTATTGGGAGTTTCCCTGATTTGTACCCAGTAACGGGGTGCTGGAAATTCTCTTAATCCCTCCTACAGCATAGGTTATGGCCTTTTGTCAACGGGGAAGTCCAGTAATAAGTAGTCTATACTCAACGGATTTGTTCTGATGACTGATGACTGATTACTGATTACTGATTACTGATTACAGTCCAGCTTGGGGTCCTGGGGGCAGATTGATATTAGAGGGGAAAACCTGGACTTGTCTTTCCAGAAAGCGTTGAGTGATTAATTCTCGGAAAATCTCTAGATCTTTTTGCCATTGTCCCAGATATTGTTTGAGCAGATTTAATCGATCGCTACCCTGGGCCAGATTATAGTTAAAGTTACCGGCAAATAATAATGCCGCTAAGGTTTTGCCATCGGGTAATTGCAATTTTGCCTCGTTAATCGCCAGGGATAACTGAGAGGTTTCTAACTGATAAATTAGATTGATGCTGGCTTGTAGGGGGGCTATACCGAAATTGTGCCAAGGACCGGGGGCGAGAAGAGTTTCGGTGATGTATTTTTTAGCGGCATCGGGGCTACTAGGGAGAGGAACAATACTTTTCGGCGCGATACCCAGGGCTTGATATTCGGCTAAAGGGAGTTTATCTAGATATAAACCAACAATTTCTGGCAGTTTCAGGTTCAGGCTATCGGGAGAGTTAATTATCTCCACAAAGGTAATTTTCCGGGGTTGGGCGACGATGCTGATGCCATTTTGAAAATTAACTTGAGCGTAATTAGGATTGAGTACCGGCTGGCCATTTAATTCCCAGTCGGGGGGAACTATTCCCGAATATTTGAGGAAATCAACCGTTAGCATGGCAGGATTGAGGCTTTTGGCTGTAATTGCGATGGAAAGTTCTTGTATTTCCCGCAAACTAGCCAGAGCTTGATTGGAGTTATTGTCATTGGTGGCAATCATCGGTTTTCTCCTTGCATATTTAAGTTTTATCTTTAGGGTTACAGTTAAATTATTCCGGGTCTCGGAGGCCTAGTCACTAATCAACTTAGACAAAGGACAAGAGAGCCATTCTAGATAACTATTACTCAATTCTTTCACAGCCAATTCATAGAACCTCTGACCGTGTTCGGGAGTGGCCAAAGCAGGATTGGAACCCATACGACCATCGGGGTAGTTTTGGCGAAAATTAGCCGCACCGTAAATACCATGACCAGAAGCCACTTTTTCGGATAAAAAGGCGTTTTTAAGGCTCTCAGGGTAAAGATACTGAGTTAACGCCACTTCGCTCGGTGTAGCGTGAGAACCCTCCTGATCTCCATACAATTCTTTGGCTAAAAGATAAACTTCTCGCACCATAAACCAATTGGCCACTTGACATTTAACCTCGTTTGTGTTAGGTAAATTGAGGGAATCCAAATGATAATAGGTTTCCGCAAAAGCGGCTTTTAGGGTGGCAATATTGCCCCCGTGACCATTGATAAAGAAAAATTGACGAAAACCGGCTCTAGCTAAACAAGTCACATAGTCGAGGATGACTTGAATCAAAGTGCTAGGACGAAGGCTAATTGTACCCGGGAAAGCCGTGTGATGTAGGGCCATACCGACATTTAAGGTGGGTGCTACCATTGCTCGTACCTGTTTCCCCACTCCTTTAGCGATCGCCTCCGCACATAGAGCATCTGTACCAATCAGTCCCGTCGGCCCGTGTTGTTCCGTGGAACCAATGGGAATAATAATTCCCTGAGATTGTTCTAGATAGGATTCCACCTCTAACCATGTAGATAACTGTAATAACATTCGGCTCTAGCCTTCCAAAACGAATGCAGGTTGACAAATTGAGATAAAATTAGGACGAATAATCAAGTATTTTTATGTTAACCCTTGACAACCCCCCCTTGTCGGCGAGTGCGGATTTCGTTCCCAATCATCGGATTTTAATCGTTGAAGATGAAGAAGTGATTCGGGATATGATTATTTTGGCTTTGGAAGAAGAAGGTTACGAGGCTCTCGGTGTTAGTGATGGTCGCGTTGCCCTAGAACTACTGCAAAGTCAAGAATCTAATCACGGTGAGTCTCGTTTTGATTTGGTCGTTTTGGATTTAATGTTACCCCAAGTCAACGGTCTCGATATCTGCCGTCTGTTGCGCTATCACGGCAATATTATCCCGATTTTAATCTTAAGTGCTAAGGCCAGCGAAACTGATCGAGTTTTGGGTTTAGAAGTAGGTGCCGATGATTATCTGACTAAACCCTTTAGTATGCGCGAATTAGTCGCTCGTTGTCGCGCTCTCATTCGTCGTCAAGGATTTACTTCCCTAGCTGCCGCTCCCGTGCGAAAATTCCGGGATGTTCTTCTCTATACCCAGGAATGTCGGGTGACGGTGCGAGATGAAGAAATTAACCTTTCTCCTAAAGAATTCCGTCTCCTCGACCTATTTATGAGTTATCCGCGCCGAGTTTGGTCAAGAGACCAATTAATTGAACAAATTTGGGGGCCAGATTTTTTAGGAGACACCAAAACCGTCGATGTTCACATTCGCTGGTTACGGGAAAAACTAGAAATCGATCCCAGTCAACCGGAATACCTGATTACTGTACGCGGTTTCGGTTATCGTTTTGGCTAGGTGAGCGATTATATTTTCCCGATTAGCGATCGCCGCTCGCGCAGACAATGACTATTTTCGCTTTTATTTTGGGAGTAGTTTTAGGTTTGAGTATTTGTTACTGGCAAGTCTCACGCTTAAATAGAGAGTTAAAGCGAACCCTGAGCGCTCTCTCGGATTCGGCGGATTTGTCGGCTTCTTTTCCCGTTACCTCCCTGGTGCGTCGAGAATTACAGTTTCTCTCCCAAAGTCTGCAAGAGCGAGAAAAGAGCTTAGAAATTCAGAAATCCTTGCTAGAACGAGCGCCGATCGCCTATCTTCATATAGATGCCGATAATCAACTGCTCTGGTGTAATCAACAGGCAATTACCCTCTTAAAACTCGATCGCTGGCAGCCAGATCAGGTACGTCTGCTGCTGGAATTAGTGCGCTCCTACGAATTAGATCAATTAATTCAAGAAACTCGTCAAAAACAGAGTCCACAGGTGCAAACTTGGACTTTTTACCCGACTAATTATCCTGTCATCCCCATTAGCGATCGCCAAGTCATTGCTCCTAAATCGATTGCCTTAAAGGGTTACGGTTATCCCTTGCCAGAAGGTCAAATCGGTGTATTTATCGAAAATAGACAGCCTTTAGTGGAATTATCGCAAAATCGCGAGCGAGCTTTCTCTGACTTAACTCACGAGTTACGCACTCCCTTAACCTCCATTTCTCTCCTTACCGAAGCTTTACAAAAACGCCTCCAAGCTCCCGAAACACGCTGGTTAGAACAAATGGCGAAAGAAGTGGAGCGTTTGAGTCAATTAGTCTGCGATTGGCTAGAAATTAGTGAATTACAAGCGGATGCGGGGCGCTCTTTACAATACCAAATCATTAATCTACAGGATCTAATCACCACCGCTTGGCAGACTGTCACCCCTTTAGCGGCCCAAAAACAGATTAGCTTAGATTATTCCTCTCTGGCGGATTGGACGCTGGAAGTCGACCATTCTCGTCTGCTGCAAGTTTTCCTGAATCTCTTTGATAATGCCATTAAGTATAGTCCTGATCGGGGGGAAATTCGCCTAGAAATTCGGGAAATATCCGATACTATCGGGAAAAAATGGCTAAAAATTGACGTTATCGACAACGGAAAAGGATTTGACGAAGCGGATCTGCCCTACGTTTTCGATCGCCTCTTTCGTGGTGATCCTTCCCGCACCCGTCAAAAACAAGGCAGCAAGGATCATAGTACCGGTTTAGGTTTATCGATTGCCAAAGAGATTATTCAAGCCCACGGTGGTTCGATCGTCGCTCAAAATGATCCTAACACCGGTGGCGCTCGCATACAAGTCACTCTCCCCCGTCAAAAAAATTAGGTGGGAATTATGAATTATGAATTATGAATTGGGGAGAGGGGAAGTGGGGAGAGGGGAGAAAAAATTCTGTCAAGTTCTCTGGACAACTGTACAAAATCGAAAATTTTCTTGTTATCACTGTAGAGAAAGAGTAGTTTTATGTTAAGCGAATCTGACCGTGAGCCTATCCAAAGAAACCAATCATCCCGATCGCACCTATTTCGCTCGTTCTCTCCAGCGATTGGAACAGGATGTGCTGAGAATGGGAACCTTGGTCGAAGAATCCTTTCGTCTTAGCCATCAATCCCTTTTTGCTAGGGATTTAGAAATGGCGAAAAAAATCGCCCCCCTTGACAAGGAAATCGATCGCTACTATCGTCAAATCGAGTTAGATTGTGCCACTCTCATGACTCTACAAGCTCCCGTAGCCCAAGATTTGCGGCTTTTAAGTGCTTTTATGCAATTAGTGCGCGATTTGGAGCGTATCGGCGATTATGCCAAGGATTTAGCCGAAATAGCGCTCAAGTTATTCGCCTATACTCCTCATGATTGTATGAGTGAGATCGAGGCTATGTCCCACCATGCTCAGTATATGTTAGCCACGAGCCTTGTCGCCCTGGCCGACCTCGATCAAGAAGCCGGTCCAAAGGTCAAAGAACTAGATAATACGGTCGATCGAGCCTATGATTATCTCTATCACACTCTCGCCCATCAAAGAGATATCAAGGGTGTGGTGGAACCAATCCTGCTGATGGCTTTACTAATCCGTCATCTGGAACGCATGGCCGATCACGCCACCAATATCGCCCAAAGGGTATCCTACATCGTTACCGGACAGAGAGGCTGAGGGTGCGGGGGTCCTGAGATGATTTCTCTCGAACTCTGGCCCCCGCTTTTAGCGTTTACGACTCAGGGGGTTGAAAATTTCACTTAACCCCTCCCCCAAGAGGGATAAACCCACCACCATCGTGGTCATTGCTAATCCGGGGAATAAAGTGGTCCACCAGATACCTGTAGATAAATCCGCCAAAGCTTCCTTGAGATCATGACCCCATTCAGGCACTTCTTCCGGTAATCCTAAGCCTAAAAAGCCTAAACCGCCTAAAACAAGGATCGCATCTGCTGCGTTGAGCGTAAACAGAACCGGGACACTTTGGACGACATTAAAGAAAAGATATTTTGATAGTATCCGGCTAGGACTGGCACCGATCGCTCGCGCCGCTTCGATAAATAACTCATTTTTAACGCTGGCGGTTTGATTTCTGACCACGCGAAAATATTGGGGAATATAGGCAATGCTAACAGCGATCGCTACATTGACGATACCACGACCCAAAACGAAGGCCAGAGCCACCGATAATAATAACCCCGGCAAGGTGTAGAGGGTATCCATGAGAAAGAGGAGAACGCGATCAATCTTACCCCCCAAATAACCGCTAATTAACCCTAAAGGAACCCCGATGACCAAAGATAATCCTGTGGCCAAAAATACCACGGACAAGGCCGCCCGGGTCCCGAATAGGGTGCGGGAAAAGACATCATAACCGCGCACATTCGTCCCGAACCAATGGGCAGAACTGGGGGCTTGTAGGGGATAATTGCTTAAAATGTCGGTTGGATCCTGAATCATGCCGATCGCTTGCAGAAGGGGCGAAAACAGGGCAATCAGGATAAAAATAATTGTCAATACCAACCCCACCCCTAGGAGCTTAGTGGTTAGGTTGGGTTTCAGAAAAGGATCGATCGGCAATTTAACAGGAGTCATCGACAAAATTTAGCCATTGCATAGAACGCTAATTGTAGAAGACAAGGCTAACCTGAGACAAGAGCAGTGTTTTTTTCAGACAGCTGGGGCCGAAACGACCATAAACCAGAGCAAGACTGCTAAAGCTAAAACAGTTAGTTTAATGAGGATATAAAGCAGTCCGTTGGGATAAAGGAGATCGTGAAACATATTGCCTCCTTGGGAGAGTAGCGATTGTCTCTCTCTATCTTTGATCTTAAGTCTTTCTTTGTTCAGCTGACGCACAACTTAACAAAACGTGCGATTATAGGGAAAAAGATTTTTTTACTAGCTATGGCACTACTGACCACAGGAAAACCATTTATTCGCGATCTGGAACAATACGGTGCTTTAGGGGTTTACGCACCCTTAGAAGGGGGTTACGAGGGACGCTATCAAAGACGTTTAAGGGCCACTGGTTACAATGTCCTGCATATCACCGCTAGAGGTCTAGGCGATTTAAGTGCCTATCTTACCGGCATTCATGGAGTCCGTCCCCCCCATTTAGGTAAAAAAAATATCGGTCGGGAAGCAGCCGTGGGACCGGTTTATTTTATTCCTCCCATTGCTACCTATCAATTGGAAAATTTACCCCCCAAATCTAAAGGTTTAGTGATTTGGATTATTGAAAGTTTTGTTTTATCGTCGGAAGAAAAACAATACTTAATTAATCTTAGTCAACAGGAACCCCGGTTAAAATTTGTCCTCGAATTGGGTGGGGAAAGATATTTCCGTTGGCAACCTTTGAGCAAATCTTTAGTCGCTGCCTAAATTACCGAAATAACACGGTTATTGAAATATCTCCCCCTCAACCCCTCTCCCCGGAGAGGGAAACTTCAATTCTTGAGAGTTTGTTGTTCCTTTCTCACCCTTTGGTAGCTATTTATTTAAGTAGGGAGGCACAATTCTTTGTAGGATGGGTTAGCGGTAGCGTAACCCATGCGGGAGTTGGGTTTCATGCTTCAACCCAACCTACGTTCATCTTATATTTAATTCCACCCACCCATTTAATTTTCTTAATTTCGCGAGTTGGCCTAGGTGAATTTGCCATAATATGGGATATCGTTGCCGCAAAAAACCTAGGAGTTAAATCGTGACAGTGAGAGTTCGTATTGCCCCCAGTCCCACGGGAAATTTACACATTGGAACAGCGCGCACAGCCGTGTTTAACTGGCTTTTTGCCCATCATCACCGGGGGAAATTTATCTTGCGCGTGGAAGATACAGATTTAGAACGTTCTCGACCAGAATATACCGAAAATATTCAAGCGGGCCTACAATGGTTAGGACTGAATTGGGATGAAGGTCCTTTTTTTCAAACTCAACGCCTTAATTATTATCGTCAGGCTATTCAAACCCTGCTCGATCGAGGTTTAGCCTATCGTTGTTATTGTACCCCGGAAGAATTGGAAAAAATGCGGGAAGAACAAAAAGCCCGCAATCTTGCCCCCCGTTACGATAATCGTCATCGTTATCTCACCCCCGAACAACAAGCTCAATTCGAGCAAGGGGGGAGAAAAGCAGTAATTCGTTTTATTATTGACGATGATCGAGAAATTATTTGGCAGGATTTAATCCGGGAAAAAGTTATCTGGAAAGGTAGTGATTTAGGGGGGGATATGGTGATCGCTCGTACCTCGGAAAATGCGGAAGAAACCTTCGGTCAGCCTCTCTATAATTTGGCGGTAGTTGTTGATGATATCGATATGGAAATTACCCATGTTATTCGTGGGGAAGATCACATCGCTAATACGGCTAAACAAATTCTTTTATACGAAGCTTTAGGGGCAAAAGTGCCGGAGTTTGCCCACAGTCCTTTGATCTTAAATCAGGAGGGTCGTAAGTTATCTAAACGGGATGGAGTCACTTCGATCGATGATTTCCGAAAACTGGGTTTTTTGCCGCAAGCTTTGGTTAATTACATGACTCTCCTCGGTTGGACTCCTCCCGATTCCACTGAAGAAATTTTTACCCTTGAAGCGGCCGCTGAAGTGTTTAGTTTAGAACGGGTAAATAAAGCGGGGGCAAAATTTGACTGGACGAAATTGGATTGGATTAATAGTCAATATCTCCATCGTTTAAACGGTGAGGAATTAGTGCCTTTACTTCTCCCCTACTGGCAAGAAGCAGGGTATAATTTTGATGCTGAAACCGATCGAGCTTGGTTGATCGGTTTGGCTACTCTCATCGGTCCGAGTTTAACTCGTTTAAGCGATGCTGTCGCTGAAAGTCGTTTACTTTTAACCCCTCTGGCTAATTATAATCAGGAGGCTTTAAGTCAATTACAATTAGAGGGAGTTAAGGATATTATCAAGGATATTCTCGCCGCTATTACTCCCAATTTGACTGGAGAAGTTGCTAAGGGTATTGTGGAGACAACAACTAAAGCCCATCGGGTTAAAAAAGGTCTGGTGATGAAGTCTCTACGCGCCGCTTTGATGGGGGAGTTACACGGTCCGGATTTAATGCAGTCTTGGCTACTTCTCAATCAAAAAGGTTGGGATTTATCCCGTCTTCAGCAAGCAGTAAATAGTTAAATTGATTGACTATCAGTTATCAGAAAATTTCTCGCATATTAGGGTTGACAAATGCCCTAAGATTGCTATATACTTTCTAGTATAATGGGAATCCGTTTCGCCCTGCATACCCTGCTAGGGGGACTGAGGGGACAGGGGCGAAGTTTTCGGTTTTTTCCCCTAGCTGTCAGGGACGATCTAGAAACTTTCTTAATTTTCAGGCATTATCCGCAACTTTTCCCTAAATATAGATTTGTTGATCTCCTGACAAAAACCTATGGGTGAAAAAAAACGAATTGGAATTCTCACCAGTGGTGGCGACTGTGCGGGTTTAAATGCCGCCATTCGTGCCGTTGTCCACCATGCCAGTGGCAATTATGGCTGGGAAGTGGTGGGTATTCGAGAAGCAACGAACGGATTAGTTAACCGTCCCCCCAAAACCACTATCTTTGACATTGAAGGAGTCGATCGCCTGTTGGTGATGGGAGGAACAATTCTCGGTACTACCAATAAGGGGGATCCCTTCGCTTTCCCGATGCCCGATGGAACCCTGATCGATCGCTCTCAGGAAATCATTGACGGCTATCATAGTCTGGGACTGGATGCCCTGATCGGCATCGGTGGCGATGGTAGTCTGGCGATTTTGCGCCGTATTGCCCAACAGGGAGGCATTAATCTGATTGGTATCCCCAAAACCATCGATAATGATGTGGGAGCTACAGAAGTCTCCATCGGCTTCGATACAGCTACTAATATCGCCACAGAAGCCCTCGATCGGCTCCATTTTACCGCCGCTAGTCATAACCGGGTGATGATTCTAGAAGTTATGGGTAGAGATGCCGGCCATATCGCCCTAGCTGCCGGTATTGCGGGGGGGGCCCATATCATTCTCATTCCCGAAATTCCCTACCGATTAGAGAAGATCTGCGAGAAGATCCGGCAACGGCAGCGTCTGGATAAACAGTTTTCTCTGATTATTGTCTCCGAGGCTGTGCGTACCGAAACTGGCAATCGCCTAGTGCAAAAGGAAGCCCTAGGGGAAGATCGTCTCGGGGGTATCGGTCGCTATTTAGCCGAAGAAGTTGCCAGGGAAACCGGGGCCGAAACGAGAGTGACTTTCCTGGGCCACATTCAACGGGGGGGTATTCCTTCTCCGATGGATCGCTTACTGGGGGCGGCTTTTGGCGTGGCGGCCGTGGATTTGATCGCTCGGGAAGAATTCGATCGCATGGTGGCCTGGCAAAATCGGCAAGTGGTCAGTGTTCCCATTGAGGAGGCGATTAAAACCTATCGCGTCGTCGATCCCGAAGAAACTTTAGTCAAAACCGCCAGGGGTTTGGGTATTTGTCTAGGGGATTGAGATTAAATCTAGGGGAATCGGTGCGAGAATTAACCCTTAAGTATCGCCCTTTCCCCACCGATTAAAATTACCAATCAAATAAAGAAGTTATTTCACCATTAAGGTAACTGCTGTAATTAACTTCCGTTATGGCATAGAATTACAATATCTATTAAATTTTACGCTATCGATCCAAAAAATCTTTTTCTACCACAAGAAACTACTTTTGAGCAATTAATTAATAAAATTTAATAAGTAGAAGCACAGGCAAAACATAAAACCCCCTCAACTGACTGAATGAAGGGGCATTTATGGTATTTTTGTAAGCAATTTAGCCTACTTTTGTGGTTTCTTTTTCGGTGGATTTGGATAGCTTCAGTTTGCGCTTGAGGGTTGAAGCTGCGCCTAAAGTGCCGAGAGCGAGGAAACTCAGGATGGAAGAAGGTTCTGGTACAGACTTGAAGAGACCGTCTTTGTCCGTTACTTCAAGGATTGGCTGTGGATCGGACACTGAATCTGGCGCAATCTGGAAATTTGGGGTTACGAGTTCTTCTAGCAATGATACATCCCAGATGCCTTCAAGTGGTCCTAAGAAACTAACAGATGATGATAAAGGTGTGGGCGAGTAAGTACGAACTCTAAAATCTCCTAAAGTTACCGCAAGACCAGAAGATTTCTCGATGGCAATTGGTAGGCTAGAAGATCCAGAAAAGTCGTATTGAAATCTTGTGATGGTAGAAGGACCTGATAGTGGATCTGAAGGAACGTCAATATCCAAAGAAAACAAACCTTCATACGAAACATCAACTGAATACCAAGTGAATTCAGGTATGGCCGTGTTCAAGCCAGTAAAGTCATATGTAACAGTCAGATCACTAAGGTTCTGATAACCTTCAATAGTTACCAAAGGATCTCCAACGACAACTACGACAGTTGCAATACTAGAACTTGAAGTTTTTTTCTGGTTCTTAAATGTAAATTCGGTAGATGTAACCCCTTCAAAAGTCGATCCGTCCTCTTTGATTATTTTATATTTTGCCCCAGCAGGAACTGTTTGCTCCGATTTTATTTCGTTTCGTTCCCATTTAATTTTTGTTCCTACAGGTATAATGGCGGCGTTAACTGGAACCCAAGAAGAAAAACAGGTTAACAGGGCTACCGTTATCAAAGTTTTTTTCATAAACTTTTACGACTCCATAACTAAAACTAAATTTTGCGATCGCCCCCCTCGCAGCCAGGTCAAGCAACAGCCCAACCCAACACCAAAGGCAGATGACAAAACGATACACACTCCCCCCCCCACAACTGTATTAAAAGCTACAATTTAATAAATCTTTACATTCTTCTCCCCCTAGTCCCTCGCCTTCGGGAGCGATAGGTTAGTATAGAGTGGGTGAAAACAATTTTTCTCCATTGATTTCGGGTATCTCATGCGTATTCAATGGGATGAAGCCAAACGACAGCGAGTTTTAACAGAACGTGACATTGACTTCACTCGGTTAAACGATCTGCTTTACAAACCTTACATCGAAGACCAACGCTCTGAGCAGCCAGAACAATATCGGATTGTTGGCTTTGCGGGCGGAACGTTAACAACATTCATCGTAGAATACAGAGTCGATGAAGTCGGTGATTACATTTGGGTTGTCACCGCTTGGAAATCAACTAAACAGGAGCGCAAAAGCTATGAGGAAACAGTCAACTGAAATTAAAGATATTGAGGAAATTGCTCAACAAGCACATCTAGGGAAAGATGTCTCTGAGCATTTCACAGGTAATTTTCAGGTTAAGCAACAAATTAATCTTGATTTTCCCCCGGAATTACTACGAAGCATAGATGTAGAGTGTCAATTGCAGAACATGAGTCGTCAGGATTGGATCAAGATGGTTTGCGTTGAAAAACTCCGTGCAATTCAATCTAGCAGAATAGCCAATAATGTTTAGTGGGGTCAAAGTATCCTAAGCTACAATTTAATAAATATTTACATTTCTCTCCCTAGCTTAGGGATTGAAACAAACCTTACAATCTCCTGATTTATACATTGCTTTGGGAGAATTGAAAGGTGGGATTGATCCCGCGGGAGCAGATGAACATTGGAAAACTGCTCGTACTGCTTTGCAGAGAATTGATGATGCTTTTAGAAAAATCTCTAAGCATCCTTATACTTTTTTTATCGGGGCTGCTATTGAAACAAAAATGGCTAGGGAAATTTATCAGCAATTAGAGACGAAAAAACTCACCAATGCCGCTAACTTAACCAATGATAATCAACTGGTTTCAATTATGCGTTGGCTATGCCATCTTTAAGCTTAATTAATATCTAGAAAATTACCAGTCAAATAAAGTCCAGTTGGGTTGGTTAGCAACGCATAAACCACCCAATTCTGATTGGATGGGAAGAAGAATTAACCAGCCTAATCTTTGTGTCCTTTGTGTCTTTGTGGTTATTCTCTGCGATCGCTTATTGATTTTGCCTCAATCTTTGTCCCAATATTCGTGATAGCATAGAGTTAGACTTCAACCATTTGGGAGAGGCAAACTATGATAGATTATAATTTGGATGCCGCGCATAGCATTCTGTATATGCAACCTACATCTGCACTTGCGGCGGAAGATTTCATCAAGATTGCGGAGGCAGTGGACCCCCACATTGAAGCCACTGGTGGCCTTGCTGGCGTAATCATCGAAGTAAGCTTTTCCGCATTTAAGTTACATTGACAGCATTACCCTTATTTTTAAGTTTTCTACTCCATTTAATAATCAATCCCCCTTCATTTAAAAGCTGATTGACTACTTTTTCG
>VYLF01000473.1_pt1 | contig 12577 bp, 15 predicted proteins | sample 5114371 | NCBI WGS metagenome assembly VYLF01 (sample SAMN12291773, study PRJNA351875) | freshwater metagenome | isolation source: freshwater lake | place: USA: Michigan, Kent Lake | collected 2013-08-15 | reverse complement strand
TGCGACCTTAATGACAACGGGCACCAAATCCGGGCATGGAAAATAGCGATAGTCAGCAGACTCCTCTTTCTCTCGCTGGAGAAGCGTCTCTCCCAAGTCATCGTCCCAGCCACGTGTCTGTTTGGGCGCCTGACCAATGGTTTTACCATCTTCCAAAAATTGTTCGTACTGCCGTGACACCTCGTACTCGATAGCTCTTTCCACAGCGCGGAAACTATTCAAGTTCTTGATTTCAACAATAGGGGTCGCAACAACCTGACCGTCCCGCTCGATATGCAAGTTAACGTTGGCGTCTGCTCGGATTGATCCTTCTTGCATGTTGCCATCCGTGACGCCGAGATACATCATCAAAAGACGCATCTCGGTAAGATAGTTTTTTGCCTCTTCTGCTGACGACAGGTCAGGTTCGGAAACGATTTCTAATAAAGGAGTTCCTGCCCGATTCAAGTCGATTCGCGTATCGGCGCTGCCATGCACTTCATCGTGAAGACTCTTGCCAGCGTCCTCTTCCAAATGGGCTCGAATGATTCGCACTTTCTTGGGGATAACCGCTCCCGATTTATCTTTACTCTCAATGACCAGATAGCCAGGACCACAGATTGGCAAATCAAATTGACTGGTTTGATAGCCTTTGGGAAGATCGGGATAAAAGTAATTTTTTCTATCCCATTTGGTAAAAGTTGCAATTTGCGAGTTCAATCCGCAACCAGCTCGGATCGCAAAGTCAATCGCCGTTTGATTCAGCACCGGTAGAGAACCTGGCAAGCCAAGGCAAACGGGGCAAACCTGTGTATTGGGTGGACTGCCAAAGGTCGTGCTGCAACGACAGAACAATTTCGAATTGGTCTTCAGTTGGACATGCACTTCAAGGCCAATTACCGTGCGGTAAGCTACTGCCATTTTGGTAAACTTTAAGGTCTGAATAGGAATCGATTGGTGAAGATGGACGATATAGAGTATTCCTAGATCCATCAACCCCCACCGGGAACGCCTTCCAAGTTGCGATTTTGCGTGAGATCAATTGCCTGAGTGTCTCATGTTGTTACTATTCTAAAGCACACGCAGCAACACAGACACGATCCGGTCGAGGAGATTATGCCCGGATCTGTCAAAGCGGATAAGCTCGGTATGCTGGAGAACTCCGCAACCGCTCGCTAAGAAAAACAGGATGCTTGATTCCAGGATGGAACGATAATTGCATGTTCGGCGGAAAGAATCGAACATGACGATAACTCGGCGTGCAAGGGTCGAAGTAATACTGATCCACACACCATAGGGACCGAAGGCTAGCCGATCTGGCTTGCCCGCGTCAAGGAAGGGGCACTAAAAAATGATCCGACTATTTGTTTTAACTGCGATATCTGCAGCCAGTTTCATATCCTCCGCATTGGGGGGCAGCGACCGAGTTGCGTTCGACGTCAACCCGCTTGTTGTAGCCAGGGATGTAACACAACCCGGTCTATTAAGCCACTTGCCAAATTCGCGACAAGTCGAAACGCAACTCGACGTTTCAGCTTTGTTTTCACCGGGGCAAGAGGAGCAGATAACAGAGTACACGGTTCGAGTACTAAGTCGACATGAGGACGTTCAAGTCGCTGACTTCTCGCCACGAACGGAAATGGTTTCGGACGTCGTGGGGCAGATGCAGATCACTCAAGACTCCGATAGAAATCGCGAGGGAGCGATTCGAGGAATTGGCGGATACCCAGGTGTGGGAACTGTTCAGGGATATGCCTATGGACATGATCGCAATCACGAAACGGTAGCCTTCGAGAAACGTCCCTCGATGGAGCTGGCAACAGCGTCCGGGACTCTCGCGCGACGCCGAGGAGTCTACTTCAAAGTAAAGCAATCCACTCAAAGCACTTTAGAAGGTTCGCGACCGTTTCGAATTGTGTTCGAAGTTCCTAGAGATTGGCGAGCCGATCTGCTAGACGTTGCTATAGAGACTGTTGGTATTGATTCAATGTCCAACAAGCGACCTCGTGTTCTATCGGTGCATCGATTTGTTGTAGCGATCTATCAGGAATTTGACGACGCCGCTGCACATGCTGCTACTAATTACATGAAGCAACAACGTCGATTGAGTAGCTTTGCTCGAAACTATGCAACCACGATTGAGCATCGTAGCTATCCAACTCCGCTGCATAAGCTCGGAGCTAAATTGGACATCTATGAGCCCAGCATACCACAAGATTGGTTTGAAGCGATTGTGCATCAACCAGGATCAAAGTACCCAATGATGAAACTGTCGTATCTGCCAGTGGACTTGCGTGTAGAGATACTGAACTACCTCGATCACAAGGAGCTTATGGAGTCTCTTTCAGGAACAACTGACTATTCCCATGTCGCAGCTCAACCCACTCCGCAATTTGCCACTCGCTAGTACAGATAGACCATTTTTTCGACTATTCGTGGGGCGATGTTGCGTTTAGACCGATGAGCACCAGCCCGGTTGTGGTTCATTATGGATTACGCCCGGGCTGGTTCGTTTGTCAGCGACCCTTTTTACAGCGGACTCAACGGCCTGAGCTGTCGCAAGCGGTTCAAGCTTGAGCCGAAATACTCGCGACTCGCCCCCTGCTAACACTACGACTCGTTTGTTCTTCTCTTCATAAGATTTCACATTGGGAAAACCTGTTGCAGGCTCCAATCCGACGACATAACCATCCTCGACCGCTGCGGTATTCTTCCAAAGATTAAAATAGGGCAATGTTCTGGTGCAGAACTGAACTGACAGACCATTCGATTGGTTTGCTGATGCGATCATTGCTTCAGACCATTGATTGGAGTCGGCCGCAGCTTGCATAAAATAAACTTGCTCTGCAAAACCTGACTCAGGCCCCTCGCAACGATCCCAGCTTTCCACTGCTTTAGCTGCCGTCGTATCACGTGGACAAATGGTCTTGGGGGTGGCGTGAACCCTAGCCCCTGCCTCAACGACGGGCTGTCCAATATTGATATGGTACAGCAACTGCATGCTTGTTGGTAAAGAGCCCGGATTCGTCACTGTGTCGGTTATTTCAATTACTGAGCTACCTGCACGAAATCTCATGCGAGTCTGTAACTGCAACGAGTAGACTAGAAATCTTGCTTCCGTGACCGTAGCGATGACATCCAATATCCCCTCTCGTGCATCGACCGCCATCTCGACCTGACTGGCGGGAAGATTTGCGATACGACCGTGTAGCGGGTGCTTAACAGTTCCGTTACTCGTGAATTCTGGCGCTCCATTGCTGTACAGACCACATCGAACCAATAACTCGTCAAAGCCCTCCAGCCAACCAATACCACTGCAATCCATGACGGGGACCAAGCTCGGATGAACCGGGCCATCAACGGGGCTCTGCCAACCAAACTCGATATCGTTGCTCCAGCACTTCCAAATCCCCATGCCGCGGTCGGGAAGCAAGGCTGTCTTCATTGCTCCGGTATCAATGGTGAGAATCTCCATGCCCATCGCTTTCCCCCCCCAACAAGAAGAGGCTCGCGCATTCTCCCATCCCACCAGGAACGCTCCTGCAAGCGTCTCAATCGATTGGGGAGGTTGTGAAACATGATCGGAGTTGTTGCCGTTTATCTGACCGCGTAACAACCAAGATTGCGATTCGAACTTAGTCGACATTCCTAAGCTCCCTTAAAAAATGTTGAAGAGGATAACCTTGATGCTGAAATTTGGCTCAGCCTGGAAAAGAATCAAACCTGATTGACCGGTCAGAATAGACCGGTCAAAAAATCATGATGGTGCGGCCACACTACACGCAAAGTCAAGCCGGGCGGCCAGTTTACCTTCCACAGTGACTTTGCCGGTCATGAAGTACGCGGACGAAACCACGTCATTCAGCGTAACTTCGATCGTCACAGTATCCCCCGGACGCACCATTTTCTTGAATTTAACGCCATCTAGCCTTGTAGCCACTGGTACAACGGATCCATCTTGAGGAGTGAACTGACTCAGCAAAATGGCACCACTTTGCAAACAACACTCGCAAAGAATGACTCCCGGGACCAAAGGGAAATTGGGAAAGTGCCCCTGTAAGAAAAACTCTTCGCTCGAAAAGGTCTTACGGCAAACAATCATTTTGTCTGTTTGCTCGACGACTTCGTCGACCAGAAGCATTGGCTTACGGTGAGGAATAACCTTTTGAATTTGCTCAACCGACATGGATGTGGGGGTCATGAAAATTCCGTTCTAGTTCTTATTTGGGAAGCTATCCCCTCGAGTAAATACGCAATGCGACGCTTCCGACAACTTGAGGGCCCGTTACGTTAACAAGCCGCATCGAATTGGCGGCCGTAAACCGTAGGCCAGCGCCATGCCCCTGATGTTTGTTTTATGAGTGGCTGTCAAAGTAACAAGACACTCAAGACGCTTTCACCAGTGGGCTGAAGATAACGGAACAAATTCGAATATCAACCCCTTGAAATCCCTAGCCCTGTCCACTACCCAAACCTATGTCTTTTGGGCTCTATTTCGTGCGATAAACCCACCCATAGCTTCTGGCGTATCTAGCTAGTCGAATGTTTTTCAAGCTGGAATTAACCACTCGCGAGGCCCGAAATCCGATGAATCCGAAGATTGTTTCTCCTGACAAGAGAAGTTGGTGGCGAAAACTGCTGTCCAAAGGAGTGCGGATCTTTATCGTCCTTTCGGTATTGGTTGGCTTGTTTATGGCCAGTTCCTACCTGCTGGCTCGCTTACCCGTTAACCGTGGATATCAACACGCTACGCAAGATGGTGTTGAAGTCCTTCTTATCAATAATGGTGTTCACGTTGATTTAGTGATTCCCTTAGATGAGCCCTCCTTTCGAATGAGGACGTTACTCGAAGGGGGAAATTACAAAACCGATCCTCAACTGTATACGCACGCCATTCTTGGCTGGGGGAATCGCAAATTCTACTTGGAGACTCAGTCTTGGAACGACATAAAGCTATCCAACGTATTGTTTGCTTTCTCTGGTCTTGGAGAAACGACCGTTCATGTCGACCTGACTTCTGGGTTTCTTTTCAGCATGAAACGCGAGCGTCAGCGACTTTTGCGATTGAGCCAAAGTCAATTTGTTTCGCTATGTGAACACATAGACAGGACGCTGAAGAAAGACGCACTCGGAAAGCCTTTACCAATTGAATGCGAGCCCTACGGAAACGCAGACTGTTTTTTTGAAGGGGTCGGGAGCTACCATCTCTTTAGAACGTGCAATGTCTGGGTAGGCGAAGGTCTCAAACAAAGCGGAGTACGCGTCGGCTTTTGGACTGTCACACCAAATTCACTTTTTGCATGCCTGCCGGAAGATGCTCCTACGATTGAAGAATTCAAGTAAAATCACAGGGATCGAAGCGATTGTTTCTTTACTCGATAGTGTAAGTTTTCGGTCAAATCATCACGTCGCGTCCCAAAGACTGTTTTTGCTTGATTAGAATGCGGGAATCTTAGTTTTCTTGCAATTTCCATCTTTAACAGGACAGACTCCGGAGTTCCCCCCATGTGCAAGTTTTTTTCGAGAGACGCCTTTCGCCGATTATGTTTCCTTGCAGTGTTAACCGCATGTTTGCCAAACAAACTGCAAGCACAGTCGACAGGACTTGGGGAATTGCTGGCAACAACTCCAGATAGAGCCAATGCGATTCTGTATGTAGACGCACCTTCGGTTCGAAGTTTTGTCGCTGGAACGCCGTTACACCAAGACTTACCGGAATCCCTCAAAGAAGTAAAAATCGCAGCCGACTTGGACCTAAAAGCATTTAGTCCTAATTGGGAAATCGGGTACTTGACGCTTAAAAAATCAGCCGACGCAGCGGCTTTATCATCCACGACCGGCGGCTATGTAGATTCGATAGCGAATCGCTCAGTCGTGTGGTCACCGAACAAGTCATACCTAGTCCCTATGGGGGAAGACCTAGTTGGACTGGTTCGCCCCGCAGATCGCAAGCTAGTTAGCAGATGGCTTAAAAACGAAAAAAGTAACGCGTCTGGCTTCTTAACCAAACACGCTCTTCAATCGTCGCAGTTCTTTGCAGTCTTGCTAGCTGTCGATTTAGAAGATGTATGGTCCCCTATCGCCATACAAGACAAGATATCTGGATTCGCGTCGCTGAAATCTGTGAACTCCAAACAAGTTGTAACACTTCTATCATCGATTCGAGGAATCCGACTCGTCGTTAGTAAAAAGAACCTGGACGACTGCATCATAAGCATCGAATTCGGTGGTTCCCCCGAATTTCTGCTGCCTGTAGCAAAAGATTTCTTTGTGGAAGTTCTAGATCGAAGCCAATCTTCGATTCCGGAAGCATCCGATTGGACACCCTCCGTGGATGGTAATGTTTTAGCATTTCGCGGAAAGATTAGTCCAGCAACACTCGACGATTTACTCGGGGTATTTACTGCGCAACAAGTACACGAAAGACTAACCAATGGCGAGTCTGAATCCAGTGGTAACAGTAACCAAGAGAAAACTGGACTCAACGCATCGAAGGACTATTTTAACAAAGTAACTGACATTATTGATCGTGTTCGTAGCTACTCCGCTCACGGCACCGGAGATCGTGCTCAGTGGAATGCGAGATTGGCTAACCGAATCGATGAATTGCCAACACTTAACGTCGACTCAGACCTAATTGACTTTGGCGTTCGTGTCTCATCTGGCCTTAGAGGCAATGTTGTAGCGATGCAAAAAGCAAACATTACTGCCGGAACCGCGAGAGTGGTTAATGAAGGAGGATACGGTTACGGAAATTATAATTATGCAGGCGGTTACTACTACGATGTAAATGCCCCTGCCAAGTACCGAGCTACCGCGCAAGGTGCTGGGAATATGTCGTATCGAGAACTCATCTCCGCTATTGACCAAATGGTTGGCGATATCCGCAGAGAGATGACCGAGAAGTATCAAGTCCAATTCTAGATCACAAGTGACTTCTTCTCTATACGCCCTAAGTTAATCTCTTTCTATGTGCTTAGTTTAGTCCCTGCAATCCCTGAATCTTTGATCAGGAATTGCAGGGCAAAACCTGTCTTTATTGCACATATTTGGGTTGTTTTGTGTTGAAACATATCTGCAAACGTTGATACGTAGAATCTCGAAGATAGCCATGCTGGAAGTGACCAAGTCCAGACAAGCTATATCTGTCTACGTGAGATGTGGAAAAAGCTAGAAAAACAATGAGAATAAAATCCATTCAGCACCATGACCTTGAAACACCTTCGGGACCGATGCGCACTCATTGCTTTATTCCGCAAACGGAACGCCCTATCCCAGCAGTGATTTTGTATAGCGAGATCTATCAGATGACGGGACCGATCGCCCGCACGGCTGCTATGCTGGCAGGCCAAGGTTACTTGGTGGTCGTTCCGGAGGTGTATCACGAGTTCGCAGAGCCGGGTGAAGCGTTTGCCTACGACAAACCAGGGACGGACCGTGGCAATCTTTTGAAAACTACGAAATCGATTGAGGCCTTTGACGCGGATGCGAGAAGCGTGATCGAATTTCTGAAGGGCTCTAGAGAATGCAATCAGCGGATCGCATCGATGGGCATTTGCCTGGGAGGACATTTGGCTTTTCGCGCTGCCATGAATGCAGAGGTATCGGCAGGCATTTGTCTTTACGCGACCGATATACACAAGCGAAGCCTGGGAGCGGGCATGAATGACAACACGATTGATCTGATTCCAGGCCTCAAGGCAGAAATGTTAATGATCTGGGGGAGACAAGACCCACACATTTCTGGTGAAGGCCGGCGATTGATTTACGATGCGATGACAGCCGCCGATGTGAGGTTTACATGGCATGAATTCAACGGCGAACACGCCTTTATGCGTGACGAAGGGCATCGTTACGACCCCGCGTTAGCCCACATCGTCTACACGCTCATCTATCAGCACCTCCACCAAACCCTCTGCTGTTAACGCCCCCCCGTATTTAGGGCCTTCTTCGTTTAACCGCATGGGCATCGCCCTGCGCTGAGCTTTCTAACCCGGCCAACATCGCGAGAATCCGTTAGTTATTATATGAGAGGTTCCAATCGCGACCCTTACGATGAAAAATAGAAAGCAACGAGACTTCAAGGATACTCGCCATACTGGACCACAAAACGCTCGCAGCGCGAGCCATTAGACTCGTTTGCAGTAAAGCTAAAGGATGAGATTCTATGTTCGGTTGGATGAAGCCAAAGTGCCCCGTGGATCATGAGGCGAAAGGATGGATAGAAAGTCGACTCCATTGGTTAGCCGGACAGTTCGGTCATGAAATATTTACATGCGGCATTCCTATTCTTCCAACACGCGATTACTTTCCCGATCCGATGGATGGGACCTATGAAAGCGTTCGGAATCTGTTGGATCTGGTTTGCCAATATATGAACGTCGATCCCGATCATGTCGATCTGGAGTTATTCACGAATCAAAACGAATTGTGGCTTGTGAATGAAGAGGGGAAATACTTGCCCACGGGTGCTGCTGGTTTGTACGATGAACAGCCACAAAAGACGGTGATCCACATCGAGACTTCTGAACTGTCGAATCTTACTAGCCTTGTCGGAACCATGGCTCATGAGCTTTCGCATTTGCGACTGATGGGCGAGGGGCGCGTGACCGGCGATGAATTCGACAATGAGCTGTTGACTGACTTAACGGCCGTGTTTCATGGTTTTGGTATTTTCCTCGGAAACGTGCCTAGGAACTGGGATAGCCAATACAGTGTTTGGCCTGGCACCACACTCAAGCGTCCTGAGTACATGACATTGCCCATGTTCGCTTACGCGCTTGCGCACGCAGCGTGGTTTCGTGGGGAGCGGAAACCGTCGTGGTATCCGTACCTCTCGTTTGATCTCAAGCCTAACTTTAAACAAGCAATTGGTTATTTGATGGAAACTCAGGATTCAGCATTCGCACCGTTGCCAGACGAATAATTTTTTGATTCGAACGTTGTGTTTGAATCTCTAAAAACAGGCCATGCCATCGCCTGCTTGAAATCCGTGATTGCGGGGGATCTTCGTCCGGTTGAGCATGAGTTTGTCACACTACGATCGATAGCGCTGCGGATGCTCGTGAGGACTAATCGCGATTTAGCACTCACCTTTCGGGACACTGGGGCGTGGAAAGAGCTCAAAGATGTCTACAATGTTTGGCAAAAACAGAGGTATTTCGAAGAAGTACAAGAGGAACTCTCATGGATGATTGAAGCCGAGTTTGAACAATAAAAAGAAACCCATCAGCAATGGATGCTTCCCTATAGTGTGTCCATTTGCAATTGTTGTATCAAATTCGACAACGCACGGACCTAAAACACCAGGATAAAATCGGGAATGCATAGGCGACTTAAAGCTTTTTTTGATGCGATGCGTGGAGTTTTCGTTTGTCTCACCCAAGAGACACACGGTCGTTTTCACGCGTGTGCTACAGTTGTCGTAGTTCTCGCTGCTTTTCTCCTTGATGCAAGCCTCGATGACTGGTGTTGGTTTGTCGGATGTATTGGAGCGGTCATTGCGACCGAATCGATTAACTCATCCATCGAGCGACTCGCAAATCGAGTTTCCATGGAGCATCATGACTTGATACGTGATGCAAAAGACTTAGCCGCAGGTGCTGTCCTCGTGGTCTCTATTGCCAGTGCGGTCATCGGAATGATGCGTATGTATCCCTTGGTCATGAATGCCATCTACTAATGAGCAAGGACAATGGGTTTTAGATCCAGTTTCGCGATCAACGGTACGGGCACTGACTATGCACGGTGTCGCTGGGGGATGACAGAATGTTTTTTGCTGAGAAATGATCATGTTTGAGAAACCAAAAGCTCAAGATCTCGTAAAGCATGTTACACCATTCTCCTGCGATGCAGGCTTCACGTTTCAAATTTATTGCCGCTATTGCCACGACTCCGGTCGGATCTCTGGAAATCGTTGCGATAGAACGAATCCAAAAGTGTTACTTGAGGTTGCCGAAAAGTTCATGACCGCAGGTTGGCGTCTTGAGGACAACGTTACAGTTTGTCCAGTGTGTGTTCGCAAACGTTCCAGCCAATAAAGGTAACTGAGGTTTAACTCTAACGAGGCCGCGCTGAGCTTTCTAACTCAGCCCACATCGCGAGAGTCAGGCAGCTACAATAAGGAGTGTCCGAATCGAGTTCAACGCGATACGGAATACTGAGGAACAAGTTTTCGGAGACACTCGGCATGCCGTATCATAATACGCCCCCAAGTAAGCCTTACCGTCTGATCCCACAGTTCGGATCTCGTTCGTTTTTACTCCTGGTTTTGTTCCTTTTCCTCATGTTGTCATTTGTCCTAGGGGCCCTTCACGCATATAGAGCCTACAGAGCTTCGATAAGGAGTTTTTGGATCGTCACTGCTAAGAAGTCGGAAATTGACAATCCGTGCTTTCGAGTGGCTTATCTTTTCGACCGCGTCGAGAGACGTCCCGTCATTATCGCGATAGAGAAAACTCCATATGAGGAAGTCCCGATAGCACTGCCATCCTTTTGTGCAACAAATTCGCCCATTCGCAGCGAAAATCGAGTCGCCTTCTTAAAAGATCTCAAGATCGATGGATGTAACATCAAGCCAAATGCAAACTTTCAAGTGTTTCTTGCAGAGCTGGGGAGTAAACCCTCTCAGTATTCGTTATCGATGGAACAATACAGATTACTAGTTGGTTCCAAATCACTGAAGGATTCAGCAGAAGCTTTATGGTGCACACTCCGACATGAACCCACATTAGAGGAGCAGCACAAAGTCGAATTGAATCGATGGATTACAATCGGCTCAAGAGTGTGGAACGATGGCTATTCGGAATGGATTGGAGTTGCTCTAAACTGGTTCTGCCGAAACTGGGTGTTGCTCATCGGTCGTATGGATCGAAACGCCCTTTGACCAGTCAAGCTCCAAGCAACCAGAAAAAGCCTGTGAATGAGAGAGCTACTATGCTCGAAACGCCAATCGTCTCTCTGATTTGCTAACCATTTTCTGTGTCCTGGGTCCCATGTTTATGAAACTTACGTCAAAAAAATGGTTCATCTTTATTGCGATTGTGGCAATCGGATGCATGGGTCTCGTTGCTTTGCGGCGTAGTGTTTTGGGCCGAATTCAAGATGCTCGCCGTCTCGATTCACTACTCGATGCACTTTATGCACGGCAACCGGCGAATCTTAACACAACGCAGTGGAAGTGCATGGTTGATTGGACTAAGAATCTTCACGGTAACAGCCTCATCGCCTATCAAACCAGCGTTTCCGAGATCATCGCTTTGGAGTCACGTATCGAGAAACGACTCGCTGGTCATGTCGATGCCGATACGATCGAATGGCTGTGGGATGAATATGCGAAAGCCTGTCCAGGTGGCCGAAGATATCAACGATTTAGACCGTCGCTCAATGATTCTCTCGTTGCTCTGAAATCCCCCGTGTTGATTTCACTTTTTCCGATGGATCACGACGAGAGTAACTAACAGACGAATATCATCGACGGCAATATACTCAGATATCGAAAAGGTCAATCATGGATTGGCCCCTATTGGTGGCGAAACGCGTTCCGCATTCGAACTCGTATTTTAGTTTTAGCTCAGTTTCAACGTTTACAGGCATGAGGTGCTACAATGTCAAAAAGTTTATCGCTGTTCATCGGATTAATTTGCGCTTGCTGGATATCTTCCGCAAATCCAAGAGGTGAAGGAGAAAAAATGGAACTCGGAAATTTTTCAAGCAGCCTTGCAGTTAGAGACGTCGTCGTCTCCAAAGCCTTTTACGAGAAGCTTGGGTTCACCCAAATCGCAGGAGACATCGGGCAACACTGGGTCATCATGAAGAATGGGGACACCAAGATTGGGCTGTTCCAAGGAATGTTCGAACGCAACACGCTGACCTTCAACCCCGGATGGGATAACAATGGGAACCAACTGAAATCGTTTAAGGACGTACGCGAGATCCAAAAGCAATTGCTGGAATCGGGCATTGAATTAACGACTAATGCCGATCCCGAATCGAATGGGCCGGCGCACATCGCGTTCGTCGATCCGGATGGAAACCCAATTCTCATCGATCAACATGTATCGAAGCCTTGATCGCGATCGCTGTTGTCCGCAAAAGCTGATCTGCCATGGTATCATGGTCGCTTCGCATCGTTCCAGCCATCTTTCACGCAATGATCTTTCAGGCAATGATTCGTGCGTGATGAATTTGTTTGGCAATCGTCGCAAGCGGGCGACTAATCAGCCGAGCACGGCCTAAGTAGATGAAGTCGTCACGTATCGTACCGCGTCGACTGGCGTCAGCCATCCGTCTCTCGAAAACTCATACATCTGCTGAAGTTGCCTTCCCGGCATCGTCGGTTTTCATCCCGGAGGGATTCAAAGAAGCGGTTTCGCCGCGATGTAGAACCAAACTGAAAAACCACTGCCATTCGTATCACCCACTTGTGTTGCGTCTAGTGTTTATTCTTAAAGGCGAAAGCTAAAAGGGGCAGAAATATCGAACGCAGAAAGATAAGGGATTCATTTTTCTGCGTTCGATGTTTCTGCCATATCATGGTTTTTCTTCTGCATTGATAACGCCATGCAAAGAGGACGAACGGTTTTCAATTCAGCATCCC
>VYLF01000472.1_pt1 | contig 12579 bp, 10 predicted proteins | sample 5114371 | NCBI WGS metagenome assembly VYLF01 (sample SAMN12291773, study PRJNA351875) | freshwater metagenome | isolation source: freshwater lake | place: USA: Michigan, Kent Lake | collected 2013-08-15 | reverse complement strand
CCAAACGACTGCCAAACTCCCCGTTTGATAATCAAGCGGGGAGTTTGGCAGTCGTTTGGGGATGCGAAGATTTTGTGGCGTTGACTCGAGAACTCACCAAATTGGTGACTTCGGGAACTTTCCCGAAGCTCGAGATCAAGGGTGGAGTGATGGATGGTGAGGCCCTGACTGCTGACCAAGTCAAGAAGGTTAGCAAGTGGCCAAGCCGCCAAGAGCAAATTTCGATGCTTGTTGGGCAAATCTTGTCACCGGGAGCTACGCTCTCTGGACAACTGGTTGGTCCTGCACGCAAGATTGCTGGTCAGGTCAAGAAGATGATCGAGAACCAGGAAGAGGCTGGTGAGTAATCGCCGGTTTTTACGGTACGTGGTTGAACAGCCGGTTTTATTTCTCGCCGGTGAGTTTCGTTAGTTAGTTCTTTCCATTTTGAGGATTAGTGAATTATGTCTGAATCAGCAACCGCTTTCGCGGAAGAGATCAAGACCCTGGGCGAGAAGATCGTCGGCCTGACGCTCAAGCAAGCCAAGGAATTGAGTGACTATTTGAAGGAAGTTCACGGGATCGAAGCCGCATCCGGTGGCGCTGTTGTTATGGCAGCTCCTGCAGATGCAGGTCCAGCAGCAGCTGCTGCTGTTCAAACTGAATTCGATGTCGTTATGACCGCTTTCGGCGACAAGAAGTTGGACGTCGTTAAGGTTGTTAAGAACCTCACCGGCCTCTCGCTCATGGACGCGAAGAAGTTGGTTGAAGGCGTTCCTGCTAAGATCAAAGAGCAAGTTTCTAAGGAAGATGCTGAAAAGATCAAGGCTGAACTCACCGAAGCTGGTGCAACTGTCGAACTCAAGTAGTTCCTCACAACCATTTCAACTCAGCTGTTAACTAACACTGGTTTGAATGCGACAAAAATTTGATTGGGTCTCCTCACCAGGGGGCCCTTTCTTTTTGTCCTCAGCCTACTAGGCGATCATTGTTCTGTTTTGAATACGTCTCGAAAAACATGCCTCAGCGCTACAATGCTAAGCGAGTTTCCAAGCAATCGCCATTGAGTTCGCACATCTAACTGCGGTGGCAACACGAACTCGTCAGGAAATCCTAGCAATCTTGCTACCTCACGAGGAACAAACCTTCGAAATCGATTCCCCACTCGCAGGTAGGAACCCGACCTAATAACGGTTCGTCCGTAGGATGCAGCGAAACAAGCTGTTACGGCTGCACAATCCGAACCGTCCACTTTATCGATTGCTGTCCGATATTGATTGGCAATCGCCTCCGTCAACCACAGTAATGATCGATCCTCTTCATGGACCGCCAGCTCTGGCTCTTCTAGAAGCATCCCGCCGAAGGGATGGTTACCTTCGAAATCATGTATTCGATTAAGGCGAACTTTGGGTTCGAGACTGGCCAGCACATAGATTCTGGGACGACGATTTGGCCAGCCGATTTGAGTAGGACAAAAATTACAAGTTTCGACTCTATATCCTTCCCGCGACCATCGCGATCGAAGCGTTTGGAAAACTTGTGATTCCTCAAAACCCACTACGTTTTCAATCCCAATCACCACTGGCTTGACCTCACACGCAACATCGATCAGATGCAGCAATGCTTGTGAGCGAGTGTCGTTTAAATCTTGATAAGAGCCTCGTCGGGAAAAGGGAGTGCATGGAGGACTCATCCACCACGCATCCGCTTCTAGATCACCAAACCATTCCAAGGGCAGTGTTGCGATTTCCCGCGATTCCCATGGATGCTTAAAGTTAGCACGATAAACACGAGCAGCCGATGCATCGATATCAACTGCCTTTAAGACTTTTACCTCCGGGAAGGAGGCAGCAAATCCTCCAATCCCCGCGAACAATTCTAAACACTTCATTGCACCGCCCCGATAGAAGCTGTGCGATGCGATAACGCTCCATATAACGAACCGTCGCTAATTGAGTTGCTGGATAAGGATAGAATGCCATCCCGTCGAGTACGTTTCAAATCCGGGTGAAAGCGCATGCGCAATACACACATCCTTTCCATCAAGTTGATCTACAACAAAGCCAGCTGGCATTTTAAAGACTCTGTCGTACCGTTGTATGGGGAAACGAAAATTCTTGGGAACGTTGTCGGACGCCGCCAACACACTTCCACTCCCATCAACGAATAGTCGCCATGTTGCTGCGTCAAAAACTGAGCTGTTCAAGATAGCGTTAGCAAGACTTTTCCAATTAAAAACCACCCCGAGCACCCCCAGGGGCCTCCCGTTCAATAAACCTTGCTCGCGAACCGCTGTCGAGTAGATAGCGACTTTCTCTCCGGGAATTAGATCCGAATCGTAGGGCGGCTGGCAGTAAAACTCTTCTCCAGACGACAACTTTAATGCACCTGCAAACCAAGGGCTTTTGACCTCCCTTCGCCCGCTCAGCAAGTATTGATTCGGTCGACCGTTTGCGATTACGTTTCCATCCAGATCACAGAGAACTAGATCATGATAAACCGTGTAAGCGCTGAGGATCACCCCCATTCGCTCCGAAGCGTGATCCAACTGGTCTCGCGATTGTGACGTTAACGCCTGAACAAGAGCGGCATCAGTAGCCCACCAGCGCACGTCACACGTACGTTCGTACAGATTTCGATCCACTAGATCGATATTGGTTAAGGCCAAATCCGCCAGCCTCGTTCCTCGTACATTACCTCCGATGAAATCAAGTAACTCAGAAATGGTACAAGTTGTCTGGTTTGCCATCTCGTCAGCGACTTGAGCAGTCTTCTCTGACAACGTCTGCATTTCCTGCGCTACAACGCCAAATGCAGCGCCGCTTAAACCTGCTCTCGCTGCCTCGATTCTCGCATTGAGTGAGAGCAATTTTGCGTTTTCGTTGATGTCACGGATCTCTCCGATTGCGACTTTCAACGCTTTCGATAGATCATCAATAATAGACAGGACACTCGACGTAGGATTGTTCGCTGCTTTTGGCGAAGTCGAAACGTTAAGTGAGCTACCGGGAATCTCTGGGGCCATGAAATCTCCTAGCTTTGTGGATTGTTTATTCGTTTTCTTTTACGTTCAACTCACTTGAAATCCGCCTTAAATCAAGATTGTTTCAGAAATCTCTCGCCTGTTATCGTTATAAGAAATGCAGATTCTGTAGACTCTTTACACGCTTTTCTATCAGTTGGCTTAGCCCTCTACCGGTTGTGTCACCTTTCGGGAAAGGAACAGACACCCCGACAGAATTGATATACTTTTGCTAGGTACTAAATGGTTAATCCGATTATATCCTACATCATTACCCCTCAGACTTACCCCCAACAGTCCAACATGCGACACGCGACTCCAGTCTTCTCCATCACTCCATGGCCCTTTCTTCTGACCTTCCTGGCAACGATTGCATCGCTTGGAACAGCACAAGAGCAATCCAACGATCTCTCGATGTCGAAGGCGTTGAGTTTCTTCGCGCCGTTTGATGGTGCACCTACCGCTACCCTCGCTAGAGGAGAAAAGACTTTATTCATCTCGGATTCCGTCAATAACCGCGCGACGGCAAGAGAGTGGTCTCCGAGCCAATCGCATATTCAACTATCAAATCAGGAAGGTCGATTCTCGGGATGTCTGCGATTCGAACGCGCATCGGACCAAGTCGTCTTCTACAAGGCCCAGAATAATTTTCCGATTCCCGCAGAGAACGGTAGTGGTACTGTCTCTTTTTGGCTCAAAACCGATCCAGATAAAGAACTAAAAGAAGGCTTCTGTGATCCCATACAGATTACATCCAAACAATGGGATGATGCTTCATTCTTCGTAGAGTTTGAAAAGCGTGCATCGGGAGTTCCCTTCCGACTTGGCATCTATGCCGATAAAAACATATGGAACCCGACAGGAATTGACTTTGCCGCGATTCCTGTAGAAAAACGCCCTCTTGCGTCCGTGGACCGACCTCCCTTCCGCAGGGATCAATGGATCCATGTCGCGTTCACGTTCAGCAACTTTAACAGCTCTCTTCCGAATGCAACATCCACCCTATATTTAAACGGCGCTCGAGTAGGCTCCATTTCTCCTCGAATCCAGACTTTTACATGGGATGCCAAGCATGCCGCCATCATGCTTGGGCTCAACTATATCGGTTGCATCGATGAGCTCGCTATCTTCCAAAGAGAACTAAAAGATCATGAAATTCAAACGTTATACGGCTTACCCAACGGAGTATCGGATTTGATTGATAAAGAAATCAAATAGATGCGCCGAACCTAACGCCAGCATGAAGATAAGTCCGCAAATTCCTCAAAAGTTAAATCCTATGTATTCCGATAACTGGTGGCAAATCCATAACGCCGACGAAATCCCAACGCCCAGCCTGTTGCTCTATCCTGATCGCATCGAAAAAAATCTAGATCGAATGATCGCGTGGACAGACGACCCATCCAAACTGCGGCCTCACGTAAAAACTCACAAGCTTGCAGAGATCGTCAAAATGAAACTGGCCAAGGGGATCACGAAGTTTAAAGCTGCCACCATCGCAGAATGTGAAATGGTCGCCGCTGCTGGCGGACAAGATGTGCTGCTGTCCATGCAACTTGTGGGACAAAATTTCCATCGCTTCTTAAAGTTGATGGCAGCGTTTCCTAAGGTAAAGTTCTCGTCGATCGTTGACGATTTGGGGCACGTAAATTGGCTAGCAGACCAATTGGGCTCCGGCAGCGGTAGGCTAGCAGTATTCATTGATTTAAACGTGGGGATGAACCGAACAGGGATCGCAATCGGCGAGCCAGCGATGGAACTATGCCGCCATCTGAGCCAGCTTTCACTTGCCGGAATGCCAACCCAATTCGAAGGCATCCATGCCTATGACGGGCACTTGGGTATCCCCGATATGAATGAACTCATCCCGAAATCACAATCCGTGCTGTCCTCAGTTCTGGGTTTTCGAGATCAACTGCTTGCAGAGTCGATTCCGGTCAATAGTGTAGTCATGTCAGGGACGCCAACCTCGCATCTTATCGCTGCCCAGCGAAATGAAAACATCGAGGTCAGTGCAGGCACAACGGTACTCTGGGACGTTGGTCAACAAGCAACTTGCCCTACGTTACCTTTTCTCAACGCGGCCGTCCTAATGGCGAGAGTCGTAAGCCGGCCAACCGCCGATCGCATTTGCTTGGATTTGGGGCATAAAGCAGTCGCCTCCGAAATGCCTCACCCACGAGTCCAATTTTTTGGGCTGGAAGATGCCATCCCCGTTGTACATAGCGAAGAGCATCTAGTCCTACAAACCTCCAAATCTTCGGAGATACCCATCGGTACCGTGCTTTATGGAATCCCGAAGCATATCTGCCCCACCGTCGCCTTGCACAGTCATGTATGGATCGTTGAGAACAATCGAGTCGTAAACTTTTGGCGCGTACACGCCCGCGACCGTATCCTTACGATTTAAAACTCGAGGCTTGTTTCCTGGGGAGCGAACGACCGATATTGTTGTACCTCATGGACCATGCGTTGATTGTTACGAGTTACAGTGAAAGGAGAGGAAGAAAGAATGGAAAAAAATGTTACCATTTGTTATGTTCCAGCGCCAACGTGCCCCATTTCGCAACCCATGCTCACTCTAAAAACAGAATAAATCCCTATGGCCTCTGGTTTACTTGCACTACTGGACGATGTCGCTGCCATTGTCAAAGTTACGGCTGCTTCTCTCGATGACGTTGCAGCGCAAGCGGTCAAGGCCAGCAGTAAAGCCGCCGGCGTCGTTATCGATGATGCTGCAGTAACGCCTAAATACGTCGTAGGACTCTCACCAGCTCGCGAACTACCTATCGTCTGGAACATCGCAAAAGGCTCCTTGCGAAACAAATTACTCATCCTGCTCCCCGCCATAATGGCTCTCGGTGCTCTGGCTACTTGGGCTCTGGGACCTCTATTGGCCATTGGTGGAGTATTCCTCTGCTTCGAAGGTTACGAAAAGCTGCACCACGCCATCCACAGCCTTCTGCACCCAACGAAAACACCAGTAGATGAGCTTCCTCAGATCAATCCGGAAGAATTAGAAAAAGTTCGCACGAGTAGCGCCATTCGAACCGACTTTATTCTCTCCGCAGAAATTATGGCCATCTCCTACAACGAAGTAAAAGACGAACCCTGGTGGATGCTAACCATCACGCTCATCGTGGTCGCGTTGCTTATCACGATTGGTGTTTATGGATTCGTTGGACTCATTCTCAAGGCAGACGACTTTGGTCTGCGACTCGCTCGCCAAGAGAATCATTCTTCTGTAAAGTGGTTTGGCAGGCTATTGATCACGGGGATGCCGAAGTTTCTCGTTTTCTTGGCAGCGGTTGGTACCGCAGCCATGTTATGGGTGGGTGGTGGCATCATTATTCACAATAGCTTTCACGTACTACATGATCTCGTTCTTGGAATAGTAAATAAAGTGCCAAAACATGCCGTGCTCCATTGGTTTACAGAAGCACTTATTAGCCTGGTCTTCGCTATCGTCGTTGGCTTTTTCGTTGTAATGATTCTCAACGGAGTCAAAATGCTCATGGCAAAACAGGAAGACAAACCTGCAGCTTAAGAATCACTAAGAATGCGAGGGAGCTACGAACGAAGCAACGAGACAGTACTTGAGGATGCATCAACATGGCGATGAGAGCCGGAACATTCCTCAGTGAGGGTTTTGCAATCTTTCCAGAGCTAACAAGCCGTAGGTTATTGCACGGTCAGGTCGATTATTGTCAGTTGCTGTAAGGTGCCATCATTGATTTTGCGAGTTGTTCGACCTTAGTCGTCTCAGTAATTTATTCGCGTCAAAATGGCACGAATGGCCCCTTTTTGTCTCGATACTAGTTCACTATCGCCTCTATCTACGTAGAGATTTTGTCGCAATAATTCGAATTGAAAAATTCGATCAGATACTTAAGTTGCCAATATTGAAACGTCTATTGGTCGTGTTCGTTATTCGAAACCTCGGTGCTAACAGTCATTTTGCGATGGAAAATCAAAACAACTGCTCGGACCATGAGATAATAGAATGGTTTCAATCAAGCCTTCAGATCGGTGAGTTGTTTCATCAGTTTGATGTTTTTGACCTACGGACTACGAATGATTGAACGATTCCTTTAAGTTTGTCTTGCCAGTGGTTAAGCTTCATGGAATGTTAATATCGATTGCGGACAATCGAAGCGGGACCGATTCGTTGTTCTGGCAACTTGTGATCGGCGTGGACCTAGAGCGGGTGTATTAAAATGCCGCGGTCGAGACGAGTCGCTACGCTTCAGATCTATAGGTTGGGATTGATCGGAGCTTGCGGAGGCTCCTCATCAGTGTGCAGACCACACTCTTTCTTTTCCGTGCCACTCCAGCGACCTGCCCGCTCATCTTCGCCGTCAGCAGTAGCTCGTGTGCAAGGCCAACAACCAATACTCTTGTAATCTTGGTCGTGAAGCGGATTGTAAGGAATGCTTCGATCAAAGATGCGGTTCCAAACCAGCTTTTTGGTCCAATTTGCCAGCGGACTAATCTTCACCAAATGAAACTTGCGATCCCAACCAATAATCGGTGCCCGAGCTCGATCGGGACTTTGATCGCGACGAATCGCACTGGCCCATGCGTGTCGACCTAAAGCCGCGTTGCTAAGCACTTTGAGTTTGCGATCAAAACAGCATTGATTGGGGTTGGTTTTATAAAGGGGCCCTCCGTGAATACTCTCATACTCCTCAACCGTATGTTCTGGCGTCAACAAGTCGACCGCAATTCCATATCGCTCGAGGACTTTATCACGCAGTTCAAGCGTTTCTTTGAACTGGTATCCAGTATCCAGATTAAACACATAAGTCGATGGAGAGATTCTCGAAAGCATATCTAAGATGACCATCCCCTCGGGACCAAAAGCGGTCGCCATCGTGAACTTATCACCGAATCGCTCAACGGCCCAAGTTAGAATTTCTTCAGGCTTGGCCGCCTCAAGCCGATCGCTCCATTGCTTGAGATCATCGAGCAATTCTGGAGTTGGATACAAGGGAGGATCAGCTGCCTGCGATCCCCGCGGCCCATTCGGTTCTTCCCAATCTCCTTGACCATGAAGTATGCGGGGACGATCGGTCAAAATCTGTTACCAGTCAAATTAGCGTATCGAAACGAATTACTACGGTGCTGTCAAAATCCACGCGAAAATATACCGGTTCCAATGTTGATGGGTCAAGCGACTTAAGGCTGCCCATCAATCTGCAGCTAGCATTTTGCCGAGCGCCTGCATTGCGATATGCCACTCAGGCCGGGTGGTCAAATAGGTTTCCCACCAATCAAGCAATGTTGGAACCAGCCTTTCTTGCAAATCCCAGCCTTGAGGTACAGGTATATGCCAATTTCCGATCGCCAACGCGACGTTTTCTTCCGTGCACGCACTTAATTCGACGACCTGAGCCGCGGCCAACACTGGTGGCAACATGGCGAATGGCGCAACCTTGTGCAACTGAGTCGCGCCCAGCAACTCACTAAAGCGTGGCAGTTCTAATTGCACTTGTGATGCCAACCAACCCAAACGCACGACCTCAGGGATCTCAACCATGGGATTGGTGAGCATGGCTTCGATTCGCACCATATTAGTCTCAATGTGTGCCCAACCATAACCGCCAATGACAGGCTGGACTGGAATCACTCGAACTTCTTCCGGAATCAAGCTCTTATCAGTCAATCGCCCAAGATGCGCCATCAACCCTTGCCCATAACCTAACCAATGATCCTGCAATGGCCGAACTCGCAGTAACACTTGCTCATCGTGCTTTGGAAACAATTGATTAAAAGCTGCTTCGATGTCGGTAATGTGTCCTGCCAACGTGTTAACAACCGAGGCATTTGCAAAAACACCGCATTTGAGCAACGCAGTCTGTGCCAGTTCAAAGTTTGGACCAATCTCCGCTGCCGTGGCGATGAGTCGATACCAGAATGATCGAGTATCTGCCAATTTTGGCTGCAACAACTGCTCAATGCTCGCTGCATAGCTACCGAGACTTTCCATTAGACTCGGATCAGTCAGTTGAGTTGCGAACTTCGCGCACATCTCACCCGAGTGAAGAGCACTAACCGACGCATTCGGTACCCAATTTAGTCGCATTGAGCTATTCCGCAAATCTTTCTTGGAGGGATAAAACTTCCATTGGTTTGTGTCTCGCTGCAGCCATAGCCTCAATTGCGATTCTTGCTGCAGAAACGGTCGTGATACACGGAACGCCAAACTGCACCGCGGCCGCACGGATGCGACCTTCATCGGTGCGAGCACCCTTGCCATTCGGTGTGTTGATAATCAACGAAACTTCGCCGTTCTTAAGATAGTCGATCAAGTTGGGATTTCCCTCCGCCAATTTCTTGATCGGAGTAATCGGTATGCCACCTCGGTGCACCTCGGCGCTTGTCCCAGCTGTCCCTAGCAGCTTGTAGCCCATCTCGTGAAGTTGACGAGCCATATCGACAATTCCTGTACGATGACGCGAGGACAAACTGAGGAATACATTACCCGATGTCGGTAAGACAACCCCAGCAGCGACTTGACTCTTGTTAAAGGCGACAGCAAAGTCATCGCTGACTCCCATGACCTCGCCTGTACTTCGCATTTCTGGACCGAGGACGATGTCCACACCTGCGAATTTCCGAAACGGAAAGACTGCTTCCTTAACCGAAACACTCCGAGGAATCGGTTCCGAGAGGATTCCCAATTCACGAAGGGTTACCCCCACCATCACCTTGGCGGCAATCTTAGCCACCGGCGTACCTGTCGCTTTCGCCACAAATGGCACGGTTCGGCTAGCACGTGGATTGACTTCCAGAACGTATACGACCGATACGCCATTTTCTTCTTTGATGGCGAATTGAACGTTCATTAATCCGATTACGTTGAGGCGTTTAGCCATAGCAACAGTCGCTTCGCGAATCTCGTTCAATACTGAGTCCGCAAGCTGGAATGGAGGAATCACACAAGCCGAGTCGCCTGAATGGACGCCAGCCTCCTCGATATGCTCCATGATGCCCATGATAATGACATCGGTCCCATCGGAAACGGCATCGACATCCACCTCGGTGGCATCCTCTAAAAATCGATCGATCAAGACCGGTTGTCCTTGTGCGACAACAAACGCTTCGGCAACATACCGTTCGAACTGCGCATTGTCATAACAGATTTCCATCGCTCTACCACCTAGAACGAAACTAGGTCGCACCAAGCACGGAAACCCTATCTTCTGTACTTCCGAACGGGCTTGAGCCATCGTTCGAACGATTCCGTTGGCAGGCTGTTTGAGATGTAATTCATGCAAAAGTTTTTGAAACTTTTCACGGTCCTCGGCATCCTCGATCGTCTCCACACTGGTTCCGACGATCGGCACTCCTGCGTCGGACAATGCTCTCGCCAAGTTAAGTGGTGTTTGTCCACCGAACTGCACAATGACACCATCGGGCTGCACCGTTTCGAAAATGTTAAGCACATCTTCTGTGGTCAACGGTTCAAAGAAAAGTATGTCGCTCGTGTCATAGTCCGTGCTAACTGTCTCTGGATTGCTGTTGACCATGATCGACTCGATACCGAGTTCTCTCATGGCATAACTAGCATGACAGCAGCAGTAATCGAACTCGATACCTTGGCCAATGCGATTCGGACCACCGCCCAAAATCATGATCCGCTTCTTATCACCCTTAGGCGGCGCTTCGTTTTCGGATTCATAGGTGCTGTAATAGTATGGTGTGTACGCCTCAAATTCAGCAGCACAAGTATCAACTGACTTGAATGTTGCGATGACCCCTAACGACTTTCGCCATTGCCGCACTTCAATATCGTCACTCCCCAACATCGTAGCCAACTGGCGATCAGAGAAGCCCATTTGCTTTGCTTCTCGCAGCGTCGCGACATCCACTGCTGACAAACTACCAAGGGATCGTAGATGATTCTCCATCTCAACGATTTCAGACAATTGATCCAGGAACCAACGATCAATCTTGGTAATCTCAAAAATCTCGTCGATGCTCATTCCCTGTAGCATCGCATAACGGATAAACCAAACTCGCTCCGCATTGGGACGAGATAGTTTGCTGACAATCTCTTCGTCGTCAGGTCTCTTGTCATCGGTATACCAAAGATCTTTGCTGTCGGAACCAAAGCCAAAGGCACCAACCTCAAGCCCTCGCAAGGCTTTTTGAAATGATTCCTTAAACGTTCGACCAATGGCCATCGTCTCTCCCACACTCTTCATTTGAGTTGTGAGTGTAGAGTCTGCTTCTGGGAATTTTTCAAATGCAAAGCGTGGAATCTTGGTGACCACATAATCGATCGTTGGTTCGAAACAGGCCTGCGTCTTGCGAGTAATATCGTTCTGCAATTCCCACAATCGGAACCCAACCGCCAACTTGGCCGCGATCTTCGCAATGGGAAAGCCCGTTGCTTTACTGGCCAAAGCACTCGAACGACTTACGCGAGGGTTCATCTCAATGACAATCATTCGACCGGTATCAGGATCGATAGCAAACTGAATGTTGGATCCACCGGTCTCAACACCAATCTCGCGAATGATCGCTAGACTCGCATCTCGCATCCGTTGATACTCTTTGTCCGTCAACGTTTGAGCGGGAGCGACCGTTATCGAATCACCCGTGTGAACCCCCATGGGATCAAAGTTCTCGATGGAACAAATGATGACGACGTTATCATCAACGTCTCGCATCACTTCCATTTCATACTCTTTCCATCCGATAATCGACTCTTCGATCAGCACTTCGGAAATAGGAGAAAGAGACAAACCGTTCTGGACCAAGCCCTCGAAATCATCTCGGTTATATGCGATTGCCGATCCACTGCCACCCATTGTGAAACTCGGTCGCACCACGCAGGGCAACCCAACTTCAGGCAAAGCCTTTCTAGCTTCGTCCATCGTATGAACGATTACGCCTTTGCAAACTTCTTGGCCAATTTTCTCCATGGCGACTTTAAATGCATCGCGGGCTTCTGCTTTGTGAATAACCTCAGGATTAGCTCCGATCATTTCACATTTGTATTTTTCTAAAATGCCCTCACGAGCCAAATCCATGGCGATGTTGAGTGCGGTCTGTCCCCCCAATGTGGGCAGAATGGCATCGGGTCTTTCCCGTTCGATGACTTTTTCGACGATTTGCCAAGTGAGCGGCTCGATGTAGGTGCGCTCTGCTGTCCCAGGATCGGTCATAATGGTGGCCGGATTGCTATTAACTAGCACGACCTCGAAGCCCTCTTCACGTAGGGCTTTGCAAGCCTGAGTTCCCGAGTAATCAAACTCGCATGCTTGGCCAATTACGATGGGGCCAGATCCGATAAGAAGAATCTTTTTGATATCAGTCCGCTTCGGCACGGTTTAACCTAAAAAAAACGGGAAATACGTAGTGCAATAGCCACTTCGTTCCCGCAGTCCAGGTTTAATAGTCCAGAATTACCTGCTACCTAGTTTGTCCGAATTGCCGAGAACCCGATTGGGTGGCCAAAATTCCACAAACCTTAGCATGGATCGCCTCTCTTTGGTAGCCTAAACGCCCGATCGATAGCCCTTGACACTAGCCGAACTGGCTCACGCTTCGAAAGCAATGCTGATGGG